>ERZ840371.469-NODE-469-length-49833-cov-11.048756_pt1 | contig 49833 bp, 49 predicted proteins | sample MGYA00519937_ERZ840371 | MGnify/ENA primary metagenome ERZ840371 (study PRJEB31850, sample SAMEA3708873) | human gut metagenome | biome: human gut; feature: human-associated habitat; material: faeces | place: China | collected 2014 ... | reverse complement strand
ATATCCTCTTCTTCACCGACACCGGCAAGGTCTACCGCAAGAAGGGCTATCAGATCCCTGAGAGCGGCAAGACGGCCAAGGGCGTGAATATTGTGAACATCATTCAGGTCGAGACGGGCGAGCGCGTGCAGGCGATGCTGCACTTCCGCGAGCAGACGGAGGAGGAGAAATACCTCTTCATGACCACGCGCGACGGCACGGTCAAGCGTCTGGAGGTCTCGGCGCTCCGTAATCTCCGCAACAACGGCATCCGCGCGCTCACGCTCGACGAGGGCGACGAGCTCATCTCCGTCGTCGAGACGAACGGGCATGACCGCGTGCTCCTTGCGACGCACGACGGACAGGCCGTGTGCTTCGACGAGACGGACGTGCGTGCCATGGGCCGCACCGCCGTTGGCGTGCGCGGCATCCGCCTGCGCGAGGGCGACTATGTCGTCGGCGCGGCGCGCGTGGAGGAGGGCAGAACCGTCCTCTCCATCACGGAGCGCGGCTTCGGCAAGCGTACGCCCGTGGAGGAATACCGCATCACGAACCGCGGCGGTCTCGGCATCCGCAACTATATGGTTACGGAGAAGACCGGCCCGGTCGTCGGCATGAAGATCGTCGGCGGGGAGGAGGATCTGCTCCTCGTGACCGAGTGCGGCATCCTGCTGCGCACGCCCGTGGAGAACATCCGCGTCGCCGGCCGCGCCACGCAGGGCGTCATCGTGATGCGCTTCAAGGAGGAGGGCGACCGCGTGATCTCCATGGCCCTCGCCGAGCGCGAGGAGGAGACGCCCGCCCCCGCGGAGGAATAACGCCGTGGCGGAGAGCAGCGCGGTGATGCACGTCATCGCCCGGATTCACACGGATTTCCCGGAAAAATTCGGCGTCCCGCGCCAGAGCGGGCTCGTCCCCGCGCTTCGTGCGAAGATCGTCTTCGAACCGGAGTACCGCAATCCCGACGCGCTGCGCGGCATCGAGGGCTTTTCGCACCTGTGGCTCATCTGGCAGTTCTCTGCCGCCGTGCGCGACACATGGTCGCCGACGGTGCGCCCGCCGCGCCTTGGCGGCAACGAGCGCGTGGGCGTTTTTGCAACGCGCTCGCCGTTCCGCCCGAACGCCATCGGCCTTTCCTGCGTGAAGCTCGAAGGTGTGCGGCACGAGGACGGCCTCGGCGACGTGCTGATCGTCTCCGGCGCGGACCTGATGGACGGCACGCCGATCTATGACATCAAGCCCTACCTTCCGTATGCCGATGCGCACCCCGAGGCGCTGGGCGGCTTTGCCCCGTCGCCGAAAGAGACGATCGAAGTCAAAAGCCCGCCGGAGCTCCTGCAAAAGCTGCCGGAGGGGCAGCGCGAGGCGCTGCTCGGTGTGCTTGCGCAGGACCCGCGCCCGCAGTACCAGAACGACCCCGAGCGCGTGTACGGTATGAGCTTTGGCGGCTGGGACGTTAAGTTCCGCGTAAAGGACGGCGTGCTGACTGTTCTATCTTTAGCGAAAACTGAACATCAATAAAAACGCTGTTAAGGGAAAAACTCTTCGCGTTAAGCCAATGCTAAGAGGACTTCCAAACGGTTGATATGCAAATTCTGCGCGCTATAATAGCGCCAGAATACATAAAAGGAGCGTATCCGCCGATGCAAGTTTCCAGCGCATTTGTTGTTGTCATGGGTATGGGCGTCACGTTTGTGGGCCTTACCTGCATCATCTTCCTGACGATGCTGATGGGCAAGATCCTCTCGAAGCCCGAGGCTCCGAAGCCCGCCGCAGCAGCTGCCGCGCCGGCAGCGCCCGCCGTTCCCGCTGACGGTCTGACCGACGAGGTCAAGGTCGCCATCATGGCGGCGATCGCCCAGCAGCCCGGCTTCAACATGGCGAATGTGACGAATGTCAGCATCCGCAAGATTTAATTTTGAATTCCACTTCTTCCTTTATCAGCGAAAGGGACGGCATCGCGCCGTCCTTTTTGCTACCATGAAAAAAATATTCGATTTAGCACAAAATTAGCAGGCTGTATGCTATAATGGGGACGGAAAGCATGCGGAGTCTTTCTCCGCGCCAACGATCAAGCGAGAGAAGGCGGCGACATGGCAAAAATCCCCAAAAAAATGCGTTGGATCTACGACCTTTTGCTGACGGCGGCGATCCTGGCTATGGCGACGGTGCTCTGCACGCTGCTGCGAAGGATCGACGACGGCAGTGGCTACGTGAACCTCATCTTCGTGCTGGCGGTCGCGACCATCTCGCGCTGGACGGAGGGCTATTTCTGGGGGATATTCAGCGCTGTCTCCGGTGTGCTGTTCGTCAACTACGTGTTTACATATCCCTACTGGGAATTCAACTTCACGATCACCGGCTACCCGTTTACCTTCCTTGCGATGCTGACGGTGTCCATGATGATCAGCGCGATGAACACGCAGATCAAAAAGCAGGAGCGGCTGCGCATCGAAACAGAAAAGGAAGCCGTGCGCGCCAATCTCCTGCGCGCGATGTCGCACGATATCCGCACGCCGCTGACGAGCATCGTCGGCAACACCGCCGCGATCCTCGAAAACGAGGATTCGTTTTCTCCCGAGCAGAAGCGCCGCCTTTTGGAAGACGTGAACGAGGACGCGCAGTGGCTCATCCGCATGGTCGAAAATCTTTTGTCCATCACGCGCATGAGCGGCGGACAGGCAAAGATCGAAAAGGACTGCGAGGCGGCCGAGGAGATCGTCGGTGTCTCGGTCAGCAAGTTCACCAAGCGCTTCCCCGCGATCAAGGTTTCGATCGAGGTACCGGACGAGGTGCTGATGGTGCCGATGGACGCGACGCTCATCCGTCAGGTCATTATGAATCTGCTGGAAAACGCCGCCATCCACGGCGGAAACGTCACGCAGATCCGTGTCTGCCTCTCACGCGAGGGGACGAACGCCTGCTTTTCCGTCAGCGACAACGGCGTCGGCATCCCGAAGGAGAGGCTCTCGACGATTTTTAACGGCGGGCTTTCCGGCGTGTCGCACAACAACTTTGATATGAAGAAAAACATGGGCATCGGCCTTTCCGTGTGCTATACCATCGTCAAGGCGCACGGCGGCACGATGACCGCAGAAAATTTAGATTCGGGCGGAGCATGCTTCCGCTTCTATCTGCCGCTGGAGGAGGGCATCAACAGTGAAATTGAAGGATAAAGTGCTCGTGGTGGAAGACGAGCAGAACATCAGCAACTTTATTTCGACGGTTCTCACCGCGAACGACTTCGACGTGCTGGTGGCGCAGACGGGTGCCGAGGCGGTCTCGATGATCACCTCGCACTGCCCCGATCTCATCATTCTCGACCTGGGGCTTCCCGACATGGACGGGATAAACATCCTCAAGGAGGTTCGTTCGTGGTCGAGCCTGCCGATCATCGTCGTTTCGGCGCGCACGCACGAGCATGACAAGGTCATGGCGCTCGACCTCGGCGCGGACGACTACATCGAAAAGCCGTTCGGCACGAGCGAGCTGCTCGCGCGCATCCGCACGGCCATCCGTCACACGCGCACGCCGCTCGACAACAACGAGATCGCGCAGTCGGGCAAGTTCACCGTCAAGGACCTGACCATCGACTATGACAAGCACCACGTGCTCATCGGCGATCAGGATGTGCACCTGACGCTCAACGAGTTCAAGATCGTGGCGCTGCTCGGCAAGTACGCTGGCAAGGTGCTGACGTATGACTATCTCATCAAGCAGATCTGGGGGCCGAAGGCCAAGGCCGACAATCAGATTTTGCGCGTGAATATGGCGAACATCCGCCGCAAGATCGAGAAGAATCCCGCCTCGCCCGAGTATATCTTCACCGAGATCGGCGTGGGCTACCGGATGCTCGAAAACGACGCATGATGATAGAGCCGCTCGCGGCTTTATGATACCAGGGCGCGTGCGCGCCCCACACGATCACGCAGACGGCTCCTGCCATTTGGGGATGGCAGGGGTCATTTGCGCACTTTTGCACTTTTATGAAAAAGGTGTCGGACTGAAACAGTGAACGTTTCAGCCCGGCACCTTTCTTTTTTTGCGTGTTTTCATGCAGCAAAATCTTTTTGCTTGCTTATAAATACCCCGTATTGTGCCGCAGCAGATGTTCGACTATCATAGTTATGCTGACTTTTGTGTATATTTTTACCAAATCGTTTTCCGCTCTATTTCGCCTATTTATTCAGCGCTACAATCTTGGCATGAATTGTTATTCTCATTATTAACATTTTAAGAACATAAATATACAATCAGCATCACAGTCAGTCCTACGAAGGGGGAAACCACAGTACATGAACATTTGAGAAATTGCAACGAATTATTATCAATACTTCCTGCGAGGGACGCGAACGACCATCCTCATCTCTCTGCTCACCGTGTTCTGCGGCTCGATCCTCGGCTGCCTGATCGCTTTCATGCGGCTATCCAGGTTTAAGCCGCTGGAAAAGTTCGCCAGCATCTATATCACCGTCATCCGCGGTACGCCAATGCTCGTGCAGCTCTACATCGTCTACTACCAGCTCGACTTTATCAGCTATCCCACCGGAACCCTCTTCGGCGTCGATCTGGAGCGGGCGCTGCCGTGTATCATCGCGCTTTCGATCAACTCCTCCGCCTACGTCGCCGAGATCATCCGCGCGGGCATTCAGGCGGTGGACAAGGGCCAGATGGAAGGCGCGCGCTCGTGCGGCATGACGAATGCGCAGGCCATGCGCTACGTGGTGATGCCGCAGGCGGTCAAAAATATTCTCCCCGCCATCGGCAATGAATTTGTCACGATGGTCAAGGAGACCTCGATCATCCAGTACCTCGGCATCGGCGATCTGATGTACAACAACGGCATCGTGGTCACCTCTACCTATAACCCGCTTTCTTGCTACTACATCTCCGCCATCATCTACCTGGCGCTGAATATCATCCTCGGCAAGGGCCTGAACAGCTTTGAAGGGAGGCTGAGAAAGAGTGAACGGTAACGTATTGTTCGAGATCAAGGACTTGCAGAAAAAGTTCGGCAGCCTGACCGTCTTCGACGGGCTGAGCGAGACCATCTGCAAGGGCGACGTGGTCGTCATCATCGGTCCCTCGGGCGGCGGTAAGTCCACCTTTATCCGATGCCTGAACCTCTTGGAGCAGCCCACCGCCGGCAAAATTTACTTCGAGGGCGAGGACATCACGGCCAAGGGCTTTGATGTGAACAAGCACCGACAGAAGGTCGGCATGGTGTTCCAGCAGTTCAATCTCTTCAACAACCTGACGGTGCTTGAAAACATTACGATCTCGCTCACGAAGGTCAAAAAGCAGTCGGAAGAGGAGAGCAAGGAAAAGGCCCTCAAGCTTCTAAAGCGCGTGGGGCTTGAGGACAAGGCGAACGCCTATCCCTCCCAGCTCTCCGGCGGGCAGAAGCAGCGTATCGCCATCGTGCGGGCGCTGGCGATGGAGCCCGATGTGCTGCTCTTCGATGAGCCGACCTCCGCGCTCGACCCCGAGATGGTCGGCGAGGTGCTGCAGGTCATCTCCGACCTCGCCCGCGACGGCATCACGATGGTCGTCGTCACGCACGAGATGGGCTTTGCCCGAAAGGTCGGCACGCGCGTGCTCTTCATGGACGGCGGACAGATCGCCGAGCAGGGCACGCCCGAGGAGATTTTCGAGCACCCACAGAACGCACGAACCAAAGAGTTCTTATCCAAAGTCATCAACGTCATTTAACAAAACAAAAATTACGATATTATTGGAGGAAATTAAAATGCTTCACACGATCAATCCCGAAATTCTGTTCCTTAAGCAGGAAGATGTCATCAAGGCCGGCCTTCTCGATATGAAACAGATCTTGGCCGTTACGGAAAAGACCTACGCGATGCTCAGTCAGGGCCTCATCAAGAACCCGCCCAAGACCAACACCAGCATCCCTGACAAGGAAAACTGGCAGTCGTTCTTCAACGCCATGCCTTGCTACATCGGCGGCGACATCAACATCGGCGGCATCAAGTGGGCGGCGGAGTCAAAGAAGAACGCCACGATCCCTGGCATCCCCTACGGCATCGACATTTCCATCCTGAGTGACCCCGAGACGGTGCTGCCGTTCTGCATTCTGGACGGCACGCTCATCACCGCGATGCGCACCTCCGCCGTCGGCGGCCTGATGGCCAAGTATGCCGCCCCCTCCGATGCGGACACCGCGTGCCTTGTCGGCGCGGGCGTTATCGGCCGCACGATGATCTCCGCCGTGCACGAGGCGCTGCCCCAGATCAAGACCATGTACCTCTGCGACATTGATGTCGCCAAGGCCGAGGGCATCGCGAAGGAGTACGGCGACAGCTTGGGCGTCGAGATCATCCCGACGAGCGACAGCAAGGCTGCGGCGCTCAAGTCCCAGCTCATCGTCGGCGAGACGACCGCGCCCAAGCCGTTCATGGATACCTCCTGGCTCACGAGCGGCTGCGGCCTCGTCTCCATGCACTCCAACGAGGTGATGGAGGACGTCTTCCTCAAGGCCGACGGCATCGTCGCCGACTACTGGACACAGCTCAAGCAGCACACGAACCCGCTGTCCAAGCTCACGAAAGAGGGCAAGCTCGATGAGAGCCAGATCATGGACCTGAGCGAGCTGGTGCTCGGCACGAAGAAGCTGCGCACCTCGGATGATCAGTTCGTCGCCGCCGCGTCCATGGGCCTCGGCGCGCTGGACATCATGATCGCCTATCAGCTCTATCTGAACGCGACGGAAATGGGCATCGGCACCAAGGTGAACCTTTGGGACAAGCCCCTGTGGGAATAAGACACGTGGGAGGGAACAAAGATGAACGCATTCAAGAAATTTGCGGCGCTGCTTTTAGCGCTTATGATGATCCTGTCTCTCGCCGCCTGCGGCAGCAAGAGCGATGACAGCGCGCAGGGCAGCTCGGACGGCGATGCGTCGTCCGATGACACCGCCAAGTCCAAGATCGAGCAGATCAAAGAGGCGGGCGTGCTCGTGATGGGAACCTCTGCCGACCATCCCCCGAACGAGTTCCACACGGAGGTGGACGGCAAGGACACCATCGTCGGCTTTGACGTTGCTATCGCGCAGTACATCGCCGATGACCTCGGCGTCGAACTCAAGGTCGTCGACATGTCGTTCGACAACCTGTGCATCAACCTCGCCAAGGGTGATTTTGACATTGTCATCGCCGGTATGGCCTCGACCGAGGAGCGCTTGAAGTCCGTCGATTTCTCTGACCCGTACTTTAAGCAGCAGCAGGCCATTCTGATCCGCGCGGAGGATGACGCGCTCTACAACAAGCCCGAAGACCTGAGTGGTCACAAGGTCGGCGTGCAGAACGGTACCATTCAGGTGCCCATCGCCAACGAGCTTGCGGGTGAAGAGAACGTTGTCGGCCTCGTCAAGGCGCAGGATCTCATCATGGAGCTCAAGAGCGGCAAGCTCGATGTTGTGTACATCGACTACACCGCGGCTCTCGCATTCGCCGCGGCGAACGATGACCTGACGGTCAAGGACATCGGCATCGAAAGCGACAGCGAGGGCCAGTGCATCGGCGTGCAAAAGGGCAACGAGGACTTTGTCGCCTACCTGAACGAAAAGATCGCCGAGATGCAGGAGCAGGGCCTCATCGACCAGTACGTCGCCGAAGCCCAAACGCTGGCGGGCATCGAGTAAAGCCCGTCCCCCTTGCATGATATGAACAGCACCAGCATACCCTCTACCAAGAGAATTGGGGAGGATATGCTGATGCTGTTTCATTTTGACCGCAGGAAGAAGTCTGAAAAGGAGAAGAAGCCGCCGCGCTTTCTGGTGCTCCGGCGCAAATGGCTGACGCTGGGCGCGGCGGTGCTGGCCGCCGCGGCGATCTTTGCCGCCGTCAATTATCCCGCCGCCGTCAGCGCGTCGGCCGCCACGCGCCAACTGCCGATCTACTGTGTCCAGCGCGACCAGAAGGTGTGCTCCATCTCGTTCGACGCGGCGTGGGGGGCGGACAACACACAGAAGATCCTCGACGTGCTCAAGGAGTACGGTGTCACCTGTACCTTTTTTGTCGTGGGCAACTGGGCGGATCAGTATCCCGAACAGGCCAAGGCCATCGTGGACAGCGGCAATGAGCTCATGAACCACTCCAACGCGCATGATCATTATAATTCCCTCACCGCCGACCAGATCATCGCAGACGTGAACACCTGCAACGATAAGATCGAGGCGTTGACCGGCGTCCGCCCGACGCTCATCCGCTGCCCGTTCGGCGAGTATGACGACCACGTCATCTCCACCATCCGCTCGATAGGCATGGAGCCGATCCAGTGGGACGTGGAAGCGCTGGCAGCGGTTGGAACCGCCCGCGGCGCAAGCGATATGCGCGCCCCTTACTCGTCTTCCTGTTCCGGCCGGTGCCGTTCCGCAGGGCACAGCAAAAAGCTCATCATGTAGAGCGCGTCGCCCGTGCAGTGGAAATCGAATGTAGGGAGCCTTATGACCGAAGGCAAGGCAGCAAGCCACAGCGCGGCGGTCGAGGCGCATCTTGTTCATCAGCACGAGCATGGGAGGAATCAGGATGGGGATATAAGCGATGTGAATGGGGATGAGGTTCTGAGACAGGCAGGCAATCAGGGTGATCATGCCGAGAAGTGGTGCCAATGATCTTGCTCAGCTTCTTGGAGACAATGTCGGCAAGGCCGGTGGTAGCGATCGCCGTAGCGAAGGTACCGAGCAGGATGTAGGCAAGAGCAGTAGTCGCGTTGCCGGAGAAGCCGGACGTGAGCAGCTTCATAACGCTGTCGCCCTCAGCAGCGTAGATGGGGATATAAAAGGCCGCCATCTCAAGGAGCCGTTCGCTCACTGAGATGGCGGTCACTATTTTTGATGTGTGCAAATTAGGGCCGATCACTGTGCAGTGCATCGTGTATCCGTTCGGCCAGCGCCCTTGTCGTAAAAGGCTTCGGGAGCACAAAGCTTGCGCCCAGACGGTATGCCTCCTCTATGACCTTGTGCGTCGGCAGCGCTGTCATAAAGATCGTCGAGATTTTGTGTCCGCCCTCACGCAGCTGCTGCATAACGTGAAAGCCGCCCTTGTGCGGCAGCAGAAAATCCAGCAGAAGAACGTGAGGTCGGTGCCGGTGGAGCGCCTTGGTTGTCTCGTCCTCATCCTTTGCGTGAAATACATGGAAGTTTCCGCGCTCACGCAGGGAATCCGTCAGGAGCATACTGAAGGCTTCATTACTGTCTGAGAGTAAAATCTTCTTTCGGTGCGGCATTTTTATCCGCCTCCCCCTAAAAAATTTGATTTTACACACTCACCTTGTATAAAATAGTCCTGTTGGCTCATTTTTTCAATCCACCGTACAGTATTTTAATGGTATTTTAACTCGGCTTGATCCGGGCTTTCGCAAAAAGGAAGAGGAAGACCTGAGAAACTTGCCAAGAGTGGTTGTCGTAACGCCCCGCTTCCGGCATCATTCACTTATCAGACTTTACGAACAGCGCCTTTTGCAGTGCGAGCAGTCTCCGCAGCAGCCGCTACCTGATCTGGCCTTTTTTCGCCAGTGCAGGATGGCTGTGACAGCTGCAGCTGCGATGAGGACAAGAAGGGCCCAATCTAACAGATGCATCACAGGATCCCCACCAAGGTATAGACAGCAAGAGCCACGATCCATGCCACGCAGCATTGCATCATCACGACCCCAACTGTCTTCAGCGCTGAGCCGAATTCTCGTCGAATCGTGGTTACCGCCGCGATGCAGGGAGTATACAGCAGCGTGAACACCAGAAAGCTGATAACGGAACGACCGGTAAACATCGTAGAAAGTGCAGCCCCGCCTAACAGGATCTGCAGCGTACTGACCACAGATTCCTTTGCGATAAAACCGGAAATAAGGGAGGTTGCGCAGCGCCAATCCGCAAAGCCCAACGGTGCGAACACCGGCGCGATCCATCGACCAATGAGAGCCAAAAGGCTATCGGCACTGTCGGTAACTACATTCAGCCTGGTATCAAAACTCTGGAGGAACCAGATCACGATGGTAGCAAGAAAAATCACAGTAAACGCCCGCTGCAAGAAGTCCTCGGCCTTTTCCCAAAGCAGCAGCGCAACGCTCTTGAGGCTCGGAAGCCGATAATTGGGCAACTCCATAACGAAAGGCACGGGCTTTCCGCGGAACACGGTTTGGTTCATGATGAGGGCCGCAGCAATTCCAATCAGAATGCCCAGCAGATACAGTAGGATCATTATGAGCGCGCGGTGCGTTGGAAAGAACGCTGCGGTAAAAAATGCATAAATTGATATTTTTGCCGAGCAGCTCATATAAGGCGTGAGCAGGATCGTCATCTTGCGGTCACGGTCACTCGACACCGTGCGCGTTGCCATAATTGCCGGCACAGAACAGCCGAAGCCGATGAGCATAGGGACGATGCTGCGGCCGGACAAACCGATCTTTCGCAGAGGCTTGTCCATTACAAAGGCGACGCGGGCCATGTAGCCGGTATCTTCCAAGATAGAGAGGAAGAAAAAAAGCGTCACAATGATAGGCAGGAACACCAGCACACTGCCAACACCGGAAAAAATGCCGTCAATAATCAAGCTGTGTACCACAGGATTGATCTCATAGGCAGTCAAAGCTTGGTCTACAAGAAAGGTGAGGCCATCGATCCCGCCTTGCAGCCAGTCGGACAGACGCTGACCAATAACATTGAAGGTGAGATAGAAAATCAGCAGCATGACAAGCAGAAACGTCGGAATGGCTGTGTAGCGACCGGTGAGAATTCTGTCGATCTTCATGGAGCGGGCGTGCTCCCGACTTTCATGGCATTTCACCACAGATGATGCCACCACGCCTTCAATGAAGGTGTAGCGCATATCAGCAAGCGCCGCGTTGCGATCAAGTCCTGCCTCACTCTCCATCTGCACGATGCAATGCTCAAGCAACTCGCGCTCGTTTTGATCAAGTGCCAGACGGTCGGCAAGGTCATCGCCGCCTTCGATCAGCTTTGCTGCGCAGAAGCGAGCCGGCACACCGATGCGGTCGGCGTGATCGGCAATCAGATGCGTAACGGCGTGGATGCAGCGGTGAACGGCGGAATCATCCGCGCAGAAATCTGTCACCTTTGGCAGAGTTCTGCTCCGAGCCACAGCAATCGCCTGATTCACCAGCTCGCTCACGCCCTCACCCTTTGCGGCCGCGATCGGTACGACAGGGATGCCGAGCGAGGCGCTCATCTTCTGCACGTCGATGGAACCGCCGTTGGAACGCACTTCATCCATCATGTTCAGCGCCAGCACCATAGGTATCCGCAACTCAAGCAGCTGAAGTGTCAGGTACAGATTCCGCTCAATGTTGGTGGCATCCACAATGTTGATGATGCCGTCCGGCTTTTGGTTGAGGATAAAGTCACGGGAGACGATTTCCTCCTGTGTATAGGGCCGCAAGGAGTAGATGCCGGGCAGATCCACCACGGAGCAGCCTTTTTCGTCTATGATCTCTCCCATCTTCTGGTCTACCGTGACACCGGGAAAGTTGCCGACATGCTGATTGGATCCGGTGAGGGCGTTGAAAAGAGTCGTTTTCCCGCAGTTCTGATTTCCAACAAGTGCAAAGATCATTTCGGCTCGTCCTCCACTTCGATTTTTTGAGCCTCCTCTACGCGCAGCGTTAGCTCGTAGCCGCGCACGCGGATCTCGATAGGATCACCCATCGGCGCGACCTTCTGTAGTGTCACGCGGGTGTGCGGGATCAAGCCCATATCCAGCAGGCGGCAGCGCAAGGCTCCATCTCCGCCAACAGTGGTGATCACGGCAGAATTCCCCACTTTTAATTGATTCAATGTCATTCGCTTTCCTCTTTCCTTGCCCAGTTTTAATTTCATGGTAGCATTCCTGCTGCGGACTGTCAATACAGCCGAACCGGCATAATTCAAAGTGTGTAATAGGAATATTCGGCCTTGTGCTGCAGAAAATGTTGAAAAGGTTCCTGCGGCAAGGAAAAGTCTTACAACTCTTTCACAGTTTCAGTCGATCCGCAGCAATTCGTCATCGTCGGAGCATCCGAAGCGGTTAACATCAGAGTCAGGGAAAGACTGGTAAATGTGCACGTTCGAACGCGGAAAGCATTCTTGCAGAAAATCGCGGACCGGGAAAAGATCATGGAATCCGCTGAAGTGCTTTTAACAAGCATAAACTCACGGAACGCATAGACTGGATCGACGGCATATCCGCCTATCATTCCGGAACGGCACACATAGTCAAGAACGCGGTGCAAAGCTGCTGCGTCTGGATACTGATTGCGGATCAAGATAACGTCTGGCACAGCCGGTTCATCTCCTCACTGATCATTTCGTTCGTCCTCTGAGAGGCGGACGGACAGAATGCGATTTTTCATTGAAATCCTTCTTTTTTGTTGCTCGTGGCAAGGAGCGCAAATTGTATGACGCCCCTTTATTCGGATGTTTGTAGCGTGATAAAAAATTGGTGCAGACTATGAAAGAGCCCGATGAAGCGCACGCAATTGTGCAGCCCCATCAGGCCTTCCAAATGATGTTGACATGGTTGCCGTCGAGTTCGATCCGCTCGATAAATTCGGCGGCGATCAATTTTTTTTCGTCAAAAGCAGAGCGGGAAAAATCCAACCGTCGGATCTGAGACGCGGAATGCGGGGCGGTATGTAAGAGCTGTTCCCGCTCGGCGTGCAGTTTTTCAATCATTTTTGAGATATACACGACCGCCACATCGCTGCTCTCGGCGAGAGCGTTCACCAGACGATCGATTTTCTGCTCGATTTCCAAAACAGCTTTCGCCTGCGCGTGGTCTTCACTTACTGAGTGAAGCTCGGCGGGACAGGCATCGAGAATGTGCTGGAGCTCATTGGCGATATGGGTCTCCAGCTCTCTAAGGTCTACATCAATCGATTCATCACAGCTGCCGAAGTTGGACCGACCGGAGCAGACCAGCTTACAGCGTTGCTCCGACTTTGTGTAGTTGACCTTGACGGCATAGCCGCATTTGCTGCATTTTAAGAGACCGGTCAGCCAGGAGTATTTACCCGCGTTGGCGCGGGGAAGCTGCATCTGTCCGGAGAGCTTGTCCTGCGCACGCAGCCAGAGGGATGACGGAATGATTCCCTCATGCGTGGACAGGCTGAGCATCTGCTCATCCTTTTTCGTGTACTTGCCGCGGCTGCGGTCGCGCTTCCCAATCAGAAGACAGCCATGGACGCCGTCAAAAACTTCGGGCATCTGGCGGATCTGGATGCCCTGCGCAAGGTAATAGCAGTAGACCGCTTCGTCAGCCTGCGCGTAGACGGGGTTCCGCAGAATACGGGACAGAGTCACGTTATCCCACGCCTCGCGCTTGGGGCCGTGAATGCCTTGCTCAGTCAGAGCTTTGGCAAGGGCGCGCAGCGATGTTTCAGACCGGACATATTCTTCAAAAATGTGGAGAACAGTCTTTGCGTTTTCATCGGCTATCAGAGATGAGACCTTGCGCCCGTCAAGCTCAGCTTTGGAAAGCGCATACCCGTACGGTGCGGGCCCACCCGGCCATGCACCGAGGGAAACGCGGTGATGGTAGTTGTCGCGCACACGCTCCGCGGTCGTTTCGCGCTCAAGCTGGGCAAAGGTCATCACAATGTTGAGCATGGCCCGTCCCATCGGTGAGGAAGTGTCGAACTGCTCGTTGACGGACAGAAATTCGACATTGTTTTTACGCAGAAGCTCCCAGATCTGGCTGAAATCCGCGAGGGAGCGGCTGAAGCGGTCCAGCCGGTACACGACGATTTTTTTGACGCGGCCCGCCTCCACCGCCTCCATGAGCTCGCCGAAAGCAGGCCGCTTGGTGTTTTTGCCGGAAAAGCCCTTGTCCGAAAAAACAAGGGCATCGTCCACAGTAAACTTCCGGCACAGTTCGATCTGTCCCTCAATCGAAAGGCTGCCCTTTTTATCGATGGATTGACGCGCATAAATGGCATCCATCGGCCTCACCTCTGCGCGCGGGCAGCCAGCAGCAGAAGGCAGCGGCGGCAGATCGCCGCCTGACGCGCAGAGCGCTCTATAGGGTCAACGGTTGAATAAGTGTTTTTGATAATCATAAGGGTTTCCTCCTTCGAGAATGTATGAGCCAGGGCCGGAAGTTATTCCGGACGGCTTTACCACCCTGTTGAAGGCTGTGTAAAAATGTATTATTTTTTCATAAAATCTTGAAACCCTTGAAAATACTGAAAAATCCAGACGACGCATGGCTTCCGCTGCGCTGATGGTACCCGCACGCCAGAGTTTTTCCACCGCATCAAAATTGCTTCGCTCAATCCGCGCCAACCGCAAAGCAGTGGCTTTCGATTCTGGTGTCCTCGGGGATTGTGGCACTGATCCAGCCCTACTCCAACAACGCCTTGAAGCGAGTGATCAAGGCTCCGAGAATGTATTTTCTGGACACAGGGCTCTGCGCACATCTCACCAGATGGACCAGCGCAGAGACATTAGAGCGGGGAGTGATGGACGGCGCGTTCTTTGAAACGTGGGTGGTATCTGAGATCTACAAGAGCTACCTCAATCAGGGAAAATCTCAGCCGCCGCTGTATTTCTACCGTGACAGCAACAAGAAGGAGATCGACCTTATCATTTACCAGGATGATGTCGTTTCGCCGATAGAGATCAAAAAATTCTGCGCCAAAGGATGCCGCAAAGAATTTCAGCGTGCTGAATCCTATTGAGAAAGAACCAGATGCTGACAGCATCTCGGCTGGAGCAGCGCATCTGAAAACGAAGATTGGGATCGGTGCCGTGATCTGCATGCCGCCGGATATGATCCCGGTCGATTAAAAAAACGGGTATGTTCCTGTTTGGCTGATTTGAGCAAACGCAGATCGAATTTCACAAAACTGCTGCCGCAATTCTGCGGCAGCAGTTCCTGCTGTGTGTCTGGTGAACACACTTTACTAATATGGAATTGATTCTGGGCATGTTCAGCGGTGGGCTATGAATAGGCGGAAAGAAGACAGTCAGCGGAGGCCATGAAGCGAGGCACGACAGGCGTTTCCAAGTGCTGCCAGTGGGGATTCCCTCGACTGGAAGGGCATCTCGGCGGGTGAGATCACGAAGCGTGTGACGGGCAAGGTGCAGAGCGGGTCGATCGTGCTGTTCCACAATGCGGGCGAGCATACGCCCGAGGCGCTGCCGGATATCCTCGACTACCTGCTCGCCGAGGGGTATAAGATCGTACCGATTTCGAAGATCTTGCTCACCTGTGACTATACCATCGACCACGAAGGCCGGCAGTGCCCGGCAGTGCAGTGAGCGTCCGATACCGCACTTGCTTGACCGTGTGTAAAGACGCGAAAAGGGGAGCCCTCTATCACAAGAGAACTCCCCTTTATGATTTCTTCCGTGCATTGCGGGGTGATTTTTTACGCGCCGATGATGATCGGCACCAGCGCTGCGGAGGTGATGCACATCAGCATGCCGGTACAGAACGAGTAGGCGACCGTTTCCGAGTTGCACACCTGCTCGACGATCGGCAGGCATACGTCAGTCGAGGCGGTGCCAGGGATGGTGATGGCCTCGATATAGCCGATCTTGCCCGCGATGACGGGCAGCAGAATGATACCGAGCATCTCGCGCAGCACATTGTGCAGAAACGAGACCGCGCTCGCCATCGTGTGCCCCGCGCTTGCGATGACGCTCGGGGCCATCGTGTACCAGCCGAAGCCTGCGCTGATGGCCAGTCCCTCGCGCAGCGTCATGGGTGAGAGCGCGGCATAGACCGCGCCGCCGAGCAACGTGCCGAGCACGGCGAAGATGGGGACTAAAATGACGCCGAGCCCCGCGTTGCGCAGAATGCGGGCAATGCTGCCGTCCAGCCCCATGGAAAAGCCGATGAGCCCCAGCATGATACACAGACCGACTACAAGATAGTCGCCCGAGCGGGACTGAAAGGCGGGTAGGTCGGTGCACACGCGGCGGATGACAAGATCACCGAGCAGCATCCCGACAACGACCATCAGCAGGATGATAAAAGACATTTTCGCGCCCGAGACGTCGGCCTTTTCGTGCACAGCCTCCGCTTCGTTGACGACTGCACCGGCGGGGTGGGCGTGGCGGTCGATGTGCAGCAGCTTTCGCACGGCGAACGCGCCGAGCATGCTGCCCGCAGCAGTCAGCACCGTGACAAAAAGCGCCTGAATGCCGATGCTGCCGAGGCTCGACGTGACCTCCTCGTCTGCGCCCATGCGCAGGCCCATCAAAAGCACCAGCGCATAAACGGAAAGCGACATGAGCTTGCCCACGAATTTGAATTTTTCTGCGTACTTTCGCAGGCGCGAGGCCAGGAGGTAGCAGGCGATCATAATGGACCAGTAGAGAGCGAGCAGAGTCATAAAGTGTCGTCATCCTTTCGCCGCGGTGCGGCTAAAATTGAATGAGGGCGGCGCATGATCCGCGCCGCCCTCTGCTGCTTTGGTAGAATTGGGGAATATCAGGCGAGGGTGTTGACCCAGGCGGAGTATTTGGCAAGGTTTGCGTCGCGCTCTTGCGCATCCGAGCCCTTGGTGAGGATGTAGACCTTGATCTTCGGCTCGGTGCCGCTCGGGCGCACGACGATGTGCGTGCCGTCGCAGAGCTCGAAGCGCAGCACGTTCGAGCCCGAGAGCGCGATCTTCGTGACCTCGCCGCTTGCGGCGTCGCGCGCGGTGCCATCCGAATAATCCTTGTACGTCGCGACCTTGACGCCCGCGATCTCGCTCGGCGGCGTCTCGCGCAGGGACTTCATAAGAGCGGCCATCTTCTCCGCACCATCTAAGCCCGGCATGACGAGGTTGTGCGTCTTTTCACCGTACCAGCCGTACTTTTCAAAGAGCGCGTTGAGCGCGTCGAAGAGCGTCATGCCCTGGGAGTAGTACCACGCGGCCATTTCGGTGAGCAGCAGCGAGGCCGTGACTGCGTCCTTGTCGCGCACGTAGTGGCCGATCATGTAGCCGTAGCTCTCCTCGTAGGAGAAGATGACGGTGTTTTTGCCCGCGCCCTCAAGCTCATTCATCTTCTCGGCCATGAACTTAAAGCCCGTGAACGTGTCGTAGCAGTCGAGGCCGTTCGCCTCCGCCACGGCGCGCGCCATCTCGGTCGTGACGATAGTCTTGAGCGCGGCGGCATTCGCGGGCAGCTTGCCCGCGCGCTTCATCGCACCGATCAGATAGTCGAGCAGCAGCACGCCCGTCTGGTTGCCGGTGACAGGCTCGAACTCGCCCTGCTTGTTGCGCACCATGATACCGACGCGGTCGCTGTCGGGGTCGGTGCCGAGGATGAAGTCGACGTCGTTCTTCTTGGCGAGGTCAATGGCGAGGTAGAAGCCCTCGGGATTCTCGGGGTTCGGGGAGACGACGGTCGGGAAATTGCCGTCGATGACCATCTGCTCGGGCACGCATAAAAGGTGCTTGATGCCAAGACGCGTCAGCGCCTCGGGCACGAGCTTGTGGCCGCAGCCATGGAAGGGGGTGTAGACGAGCTTGAAGTCGTCGGCGACCTTTTTGACGGTCTCATAGTCGTTGACCATGCTCATGACATTTGCCATGAAGCGCTTGTCACAGTCCTCACCGAGCATCGTGATGAGGCCTTTGTTGACGGCTTCGTCAAAGTCCATCGACGTGACGCCGGTGAAAATGTCGATGTGCTCTAATTCCTTTGCGATGGCCGCGGCGTGCTGGGGCGGCAGCTGCGCGCCGTCCGACCAGTAGACCTTGTAGCCGTTGTACTCCTTGGGATTGTGCGACGCGGTGACGTTGATGCCCGCCTCGCAGCCGTATTCGCGCACGGCGAACGAGAGCTCAGGCGTCGGGCGCAGGGACTCAAAGAGCTTGACGGTGATGCCGTTGCCCGCCATGACGCAGGCCGCGGCGCGCGCAAACTCCATCGAGTGGTTGCGGCAGTCCATGCAGATGGCGACGCCCTTTTTCATGGCCTCTTCGCCCTCAGCGCGGATGACGTTGGCAAAGCCCTGCGTCGCCCAGCGGATGACGTGGCGGTTCATGTTGTGAAGGCCAACGTACATCGTGCCGCGAAGGCCGGCCGTGCCGAATTCGAGCGGACCGTAGAAGCGGTTTTCAATCTCCTTTTCGTCGTTTGCGATGGCCTTGAGCTCGTTTCTCTCGTCCTCGCTCAGCGCGGGGGAGGCGAGCCACTTTTCATATTCCTGACGGTAATTCATTGCATGTCCTCCTGTTCCGGAATTTCATCAATGGGGCGGATCAGATTTTTTGCGTCCTCGAGCATCGAGGACGGCACATAGAGCCATGTGCCGCTGCCGGGCGTGCCGAGCACGATCTTGCCGAACGAGCCCTCGCCCTCGTACTTGCGCAGCACGGGGATGTCATACGAGCGGAGCATGGCGCAGAGCATGTCCGTCTCGGCGTTCGTGTCCATTGCGACGGTCAAAAGCGCGGGCTCCTCCGGCGTGCCGTCGGCGGATTTGGGCCAGCGCTGCAAAAGGTCGTTTTCTGTCTTGCCCCAGGTGAGCTTCACTTCATCCGACATGGGTGGTGTCCTCCTTTATATTGATGATGAGTCATTTGTGGTATTTGGTTCCGGCCTCGATCTGGTAGGCGCGGTAGATTTGCTCGAGCAGCATCACGCGCGCCAGGTGGTGCGGAAATGTCATCGGCGACATCGAGAGCCGCAGGTCGGCTTTTTTCTTTAAGTCCTCGTCAAGGCCGAAGCTCGACCCGATGAGAAACGTCAGCTGCGACGCGCCGCGCGCGGCGAGCTGCTGCATTTTCTGCGAAAGCGCCACGCTGCTCATCTCCTGCCCCTCAATGCACATGGCGATGAGCGCGCCGCCCTTGGGAAGCCTCTGCTCTACGAGTGCGGCCTCTTTTTTGAGCGCCTGACGGATCTCCGCCTCGCTCGGCTCATCGCCGAGGCGCTGCTCGGGCAGCTCCAAAAGCTCTAACTTGCAGCAGCGCGAAAGGCGCTTTTCGTATTCCTTGACGGCCTGCTCGTAGAAGGGCTCCTTCAGTTTTCCGACGCAAAGGACGGTGATCTTCTGCATACGTGTACCTCGCTGATGGTGTCGCGCGGCGCGGCGGCAAGGCGGATGCTCAGCCCGCTCGATTGCAGCGCGCGGCCGACGGTGTATTCGGCAAGCTCGGGGGAGTTGTTCTCGTCGCTCAGGTGCGCGAGCAGAATGTCGCTCGTGCCCGCGCGGACGCATTCGATGGCGAATTCCGCCGCGGCGTCGTTCGACAGGTGCCCGTACTCGCTCAGGATGCGCTGCTTGAGGTAGTAAGGGTAGCCGCCGTTTTTGAGCATCACGACATCGTGATTCGACTCGAGCAGCAGCATGTCCGCGCCGAGAGCGACGTCGTGCGCCTCATCGGTGACAAAGCCCGTGTCCGTCAGCACGGCGAGCGAGCCGGCGTCGCTCTCGATGCGGTAGCCGACGCTTTCTTTCGCGTCGTGTGACGTGCGGAACGAGCGGACGTGCAGGTCCTTGATCGTAAACTCTTTGCCCGCGGCAAAGGCACGCAGGCGCGGCTCGGGGTATTGGATGGCCGCCGCGGTGCCGAACGTCGCGTACAGCGGGGCGGGACATTTTTTGGCGAGCGTCACAAGTCCTCGGACATGGTCGATGTGCTCGTGCGTGATGAGAATGCCGTCGAGGTCGTCGAGCGTGAGGTTCAGCACCGCGAGCGACTGTGTGATGCGGCGGCAGGAGATGCCCGCGTCGATGAGAAGGTGGGTATCGTTGTGACAGACGAGCGCGGCGTTGCCGGCGCTCGAACTGGCGAGGGTGTAAAATTCCATGGGATGATTCCTTTATATCAATTCACCGAAATCATACCACAGCCGCGCGCAATAGTCAAAAAGAAAAAGCCCCCGCACGGGGGCTGTGAGAGGGAGAAGAAAGCGCTGTCAACCGGCGGGGAAAGCGAGCCCTGCCATGAAGCCGTTTTCGCCGGTGCAGACGATGTCGCCCGCAGCGAGCGCGCCGTCGCAGACGTACAGGTCGGCCTGACAGGGGAGCGAGGCGTCAGGATAGTTGGTCACAACATAGGTGTAACGCGAGAGCGTCTGCCCGCAATAGCGTGTGAGGTCAAAGCCCTGCGAGCGCTGGAGGTCGTTGTAGCTCAAATACGGCTCTTCGAGCGTTTCGCCCAGCGTGACGCTCAGCGTTTCGATCGGCTGGTCGTTCACCTCCCAGCCGAGGGAGGCAAGATACGCAATGCGCTCTTCATTTGTTCCGGCGGCGATGACGGGCGGCGGAGACGAATGCCGGCACGCGCGCAGCGCCAGAAAGAGCGAGAGCAGCAGCGCGAAGATGAGCAGAATTTTTACAACGCGGCGTTTGGAGCACTTGGCGGTGATGATGAACATGAAGCGACCACACCCTTTCGATAAAAGCTATTCCACCGAAAGAAAAAGTATGCTACACTGATACTTCAGAATGCAGAAAGGCGGGAACCACCATGGCACAGCAGAGACTCGACAAGATCATCGCCTCGACCGGGCGCTATTCGCGCCGCGAGGTCAAGACCCTCGTGCGCGAGGGCCGCGTGCTCGTCGACGGGCGCATCGCGGCCAGCGCGGAGGACAAGTGCGACCCCTTGACTGCGCGCATCAGCGTGAACGGCGAAGAGCTTTTTTATCGCGAGCACACGTATGTGATGCTCCACAAGCCTGCGGGCGTGCTCTCAGCGACCGAGGACGGACGCGGGGAGACGGTGCTAGACCTGCTTGCGCCCGAGTACCGCAAGATCGGCCTTTTCCCCGTCGGGCGGCTCGACAAGGACACGGAGGGGCTGCTGCTTCTGACCGACGACGGCGCGCTCGCGCACGACCTGCTCGCGCCGAAAAAGCATGTCGACAAGGTCTACTTTGTCCGCACCGACGGCGCGCTCGACGACGCCGACTGTAAAGCCTTCGAGCAGGGCATCACGCTCGGCGACGGGCTTGAATGCCTTCCGGCAAAGCTTGAGATTTTAAAGAGCGACGCGCAGAGCGAGGCGCTCATCACCATCCGCGAGGGCAAGTTCCACCAGATCAAGCGGATGCTGGCCTCGCGCGGAAAGCCGGTCGTTTACTTAAAGCGGCTGAGCATGGGCTCACTCACGCTTGACGAGGGGCTTTCCAAAGGCGAATACCGCCTGCTCACGGCGGAAGAGATCAAAAACCTGCGGGAAAGTGGGCAATTTGCCCAAGGAAAAGCGGGCGCGGACAAGTAAGCGTTTGTCCTTCCTTTACGGAATGCCTAAAAAAGAAGAAAAAAATTGTTGAAAAGAGAAAAAAGTTCTTGCAATCGTCAGACGGAGAAAGTATAATAGTCCCATCAAGTTGGCAGAATGCACAAACTCCCTAATAAATCAAGGAGGCACGGAATATGTCCGGTAGGATTTTTCAGAACATCGTTTTACAGTTTAAGGAAACGACCGATACGGTCATTGGCGTGATCGACTCCGAGGGCACGGTCATCGCCTGCACCGACCTGCCGGAGATCGGCCAGCGCTGGCCGCATCTGGTGCAGCCCATCAATGAGGCCGAGGGCGCCTGCACCGCGCTCGAGGGCAAGACCTTCAAGGCGCTCGAGGGCTGGGGCGGTCAGTTCGACTTTGCGGCCTTCACCCGCGGCGAGGACGCGCTCAGCTCGACCGTCTGCAGCATGGCGACCGTCGCGCTCAACACCGCCAAGAGCTATTACGAGGAAAAGCACGACAAGACGTCGTTTGTCAAGAGCATCCTCTCCGATAACATTCTTTTAAGCGATATCTACGTCCGCGCCAAGGAGCTGCACGTCGAGGCCGAGCTCAACCGCGGCGTGTTCGTCGTCCGCCGCACGGACGAAAAGGCCGACGCTATCCCCGTCGAGACCGTGCAGAACATCTTCCCCGACCGGCAGACGAGCTTTGTCCTTTCCATGGGCGAGGACGATGTGGTGCTCGTGCAGCAGCTCGGCGACAATGTGGAGATGAGCGACCTTGAAAAGACCGCCGCGCAGATCGAAGAGACGCTGCGCGTGAACGGTGAGAGCACCGTGGTCGTCGGTATCGGCACGGTGGCGACGCACCTGCGCGACCTCGCGAAGTCCTATAAGGAAGCGCAGATGGCGATCGAGGTGGGCAAGGTCTTCGACACCGAGAAGTACATCATCAGCTATGAAAACCTCGGCATCGGCCGCCTCATTTATCAGCTGCCGACGACACTGTGCGAAATGTTCCTGCAGGAGGTCTTCAAGAAGAACCCCATCGACGCGCTCGACAAGGAGACGCTCTTTACGATCAACAAGTTCTTCGAGAACAACCTCATCCTCTCCGAAACGGCGAGAAAGCTGTTCGTCCACAGAAATACGCTCGTCTACCGTCTCGAGAAGATCAAGAAGCTCACGGGCCTCGACCTGCGCGAGTTCGACGACGCCATCACCTTCAAGGTCGCGCTCATGGTCAAAAAGTACCTTGCCTCCCGCGGCATCGAAGCGTAAAGAAAAAAATTTGACAAGGGCTGTCTTCGGACAGCCCTTGTTTTTTCGCCATTTTGCGGCAAAAAAGTTGAAAGTTTACATAATTACCTGTTGCCATCGCGGACTTGCCGCGCTATAATAAAGACTGAAAATTTGCGGGATCGAGTCAAAACCTGCTGGAAACTGAGGGAAGAGCATGATACGCCTAAGCGATGTAGTAAAGGAATACGAGAGCGGCACGACGGCCTTAAAGGGCATTTCGCTTCGCATCGAGGATGGGGAGTTCGTCTTTTTGGTCGGCCCGAGCGGCAGCGGCAAGTCGACGATCATCAAGCTGCTCACCGGCGAGATCGTGCCGACATCCGGTCAGATCGCCGTCAACGGCTTCAGCCTGACGAACATTGCCGAGCGGCAGATCCCGCTGCTGCGCCGCTCCGTCGGCGTCATCTTCCAGGACTTCCGCCTGATCGAGAAGAAAACGGTCTATGAGAACCTGAGCTTCGCCATGCGCGCCGTCGGTTCTTCGCCGCGCGAGATCAAAAAGCGCATCCCCTATGTGCTTGAGCTCGTCGGACTTGAGGAAAAGACCGACCGTTATCCCAACGAGCTCTCCGGCGGCGAACAGCAGCGCGTGGCCATTGCGCGTGCGCTCATCAACAACCCCAGCACCATCATCGCCGACGAGCCGACGGGCAACCTGGACCCCGCGCGCTCGCTGGAGATCATGCGCCTGCTCGAGCGCATCAACCAGCTCGGCACGACGATGGTCGTCGTCACGCACGAGAAAGATCTTGTCAATCAGTTCAAAAAACGCGTCGTCACGCTCGAACAGGGCGTCATCACGAGCGATGGCGACGGCGTCGGCTATAATGCGAGGTAAGCTATGCGCAAACACGATTTTTCTTACTTTTTCGGCGAGGGCATGCGCAACATGTTTTCGCACGGATTCATGTCCTTTGCGGCCGTGGGCATCACGGTCGCCTGCCTTGTCGTCATGGGTACATTTTCGCTCGTGGCGTACAATGCGCAGGTGCAGCTCCAGCAGCTCGAGAGCGAGTATGAAATTCTCGCCTTCGTGGACGAGAGCTGCGACGATGCGCAGACCAAGGCCGTGGGCCGCGCCATTGAGCAGCGTGACAATGTGAAAGAATGTATCTTCATCAGCAAGGAAGAGGCGATGAAGTCCTTTGAGGCGCGTTACGAGGGGGACAACATGTTCCAGAACCTTGACCCCGAGATTTTGCGCGACCGCTACGCTGTCTATGTTGACGATCTGAGCATTTCCGGCAAGACTGCGCAGGATATCCTCGACAATGTCGAAGGCGTTGCCAATGTCCGCGTGGACGAAGACATCGCGGGCGGCTTTATCACGCTGCGAAATGTTGCGAGCGTAGTGTGCATCGCGCTCATTGCCATTTTGCTGCTCGTGTCGGTCTTCATCATCTCGAATACCATCAAGCTCACGACATTCGACCGCCGCGACGAGATCGCCATTATGAAGATGGTCGGCGCGACGAACGGCTTCATCCGCTGGCCGTTCGTGTACGAGGGCTTTATGATCGGCCTTCTCAGCGCGGTGCTGGGCTTTGGCTTGCAGTGGCTGCTGTATGAATCGGTCGCAAAGAGCCTTGCGATGTCCGACCGGCTGCAGCTGTTGACGATCGTCGACTTTTCGTCGATCTGGCGGCCCGTGGCTGCGATCTTTGCCGCCGCCGGTATCCTGATCGGTGTGGGTGGCAGCCTGACGGCTATCCGCAAGTTCCTGCACGTGTGAGGGAGGCGGACGATGAGTAAGAAAAAGATCGCACGCATCCTCCTGGTGCTGGCTGTCGTTGCGTCGCTGACGCTGATGGAGCTGACGCCGCTTTCCATGGTGCAGGACGCCTCCGCCGTCACGCAGGCGGATATCGACAAGCTCAAGGACGAGCTCAGCGGGATGAACTCGGAAAAGTCGCAGCTTGAAAAGGAGCTCAAGTCCATCCAGAACGACAAGAGCGCCGCGCTTGCGCAGAAAGAGAACATCGACAAACAGATCAACTTGCTTCAGTCGGAGATCAAGGGCGTTGAGTCGCTCATCAGCGAGTATGAGACGCTGATCACGCAGACCGAGCAGGAGATCCGCGAGAACGAAGAAGAAGAGGCGCGCCAGTACGAAAAGTTCTGCGAGCGTGTGCGCTCGATGGAAGAGCGCGGTACGGTGTCGTACTGGTCGGTGCTGTTCGACTCGGCGAGCTTTTCCGACTTGCTGAGCGCCATGGACTTCATCAGCGAGATCATGGACAGCGACCAGAAGGTCATCGACGATCTGCGTGCCCTGCGCGAGCAGATCGAGCAGAAGAAGGCCTCGCTCGAAACGTCCCTTGCCGAGCAGCAGAGCGCCAAGGAGACGCTCGTCGCCAAAAAGAGCGAGCTGAACACCCAGCGCGCTGAGGCGGAAAAGGTGCTTGCCGAGCTCAAGGCGAACGAAGCGCAGTACAAGCAGATCCTTTCGGAAAAGGACGCCGCGATGGAGCGCCAGCAGGCGGAGATCGTGCGCCTTTCCCGTGAGCTTGCCGAAAAGAACGGCAACACCACCGTGACCTATGGCGGCTACATCTGGCCGTGCTCGAGCAAGTATATCACCTCGCCGCTCGGCGCGCGCTACACGGGCATCGCTGGCGCGTCGAGGAATCACGCGGGCATTGACATCGGCCGCGTGGGCTACACGACGCAGGCCGTCGCCGCCAAGGCGGGCACGGTCATCATCTCGGCCTACAATAAGTACCGCGGCAACTATGTGGTCGTCAGCCACGGCAGCGGCAACACGACGACGTATCAGCATTTGTCATCCCGTTCGGTCAGCGTGGGCACGTATGTCGCGCAGGGTCAGGTCGTCGGCATCACCGGTACGACCGGCGTGAGCAGCGGCCCGCACCTGCACTTTGAGATCACCGAGAATGGAAAGATCATCAACCCGCTCAAGTACCTCACCGACTATATCAAGGGTTGGTAAACCGCATAACGCACAAGCTCCCCGCCATATACTGGCGGGGAGCTTTTTTGCGGGGAGGGGTCATTTTGCAGGGATTGGTCTGCTATCGGGACACGGGGGAGAAAAACGGCGCGCGCATGCTCTGCGGCGTGCGCTTTGACGCGGCCTACGCATCGCGCGGCGAGGGAATGCTTGCTGCACTTTCGGCCAAGCGCGCAGCAAAATACCTGCAAAAGCGCCGTGTGAGTTATGCCGTGTTTCCCAAGGATTATCCATATGCGGAGGTATTTGCGCGCTGTGGTGTCCTGCCGCCGCCCGAGCAGCCGCTGCGCATGGCAAAGGCGGCGGAGATCATCCGCCGCGCGATGGCGCGGCTCGGCCTTGCGCCGGAGCGGGCACGTATCGCGCTGTGCGCACCCTCACAGAGTGCGGCGCTCGAAGCGGCGGCGCGCGAGCTCTCTAAAGATGTGCGCTATCTTGCACTCTGCGCGCCGAATGGCGAGCGCCTTGCGCGCACGCTGCGCTGGGACTGCGGCGCGAGTGTCCATACATTGCAGACGGACGAGAGGATCGCCGCCGACCTGAGCGTCTGCTTCGACGATTTCCCGCTGCCCGACGGCCTTGTGCTGCCGCTGGGGAGCGGTGCGGTTTCTGTCGCCTATGGGACGGAAAACCTGGGCGATGCAGCGATGATCTGGAATGAAGATCAGCTCATCTGCGCACTCTACGCCTCGCTTGCGCGCCGCGCGGACGAAATTTGGGTAAAAGATGTGAAAATGCCGCCCGATGGGGGAGAAAACGCAAACTTACCTTGACAACACGGGGCAAAATCACTATAATTATTTCGCTAAAATGGTATTCGTGTGCGCGCCGCGCAATTTTGCGGGCGCGAAAGAAAGGAACGATCTCAATATGGCGAACATGAAAAAAGAGTACAAGATGAGCGCGGAGCGCAAGGAAGAGCTGCAAAAGGAGCTCACCTACCTCAAGACCGTGCGTGAAAAGGAAGTGGCGGACCTCATCAAAGAGGCGCGCGGCTTCGGCGACCTGAGCGAAAACAGCGAATATGATGAAGCGAAAAACGAGCAGGGCAAGCTGTACTCCCGTATTGCTGAGGTCGAGGAGATCCTGCTGCACACCGTCATCGTCGACGAAAACGACGCGGGCACGAACGGCATCAGCATCGGCTGCCGTGTGACCGTGCAGGATGTGAAGTCCGGCCGCGAGCTGCCCGAGTATAAGGTCGTCGGCTCGCAGGAGGCCGACCCCATGCACCGCGCCATCTCCGAGGATTCCCCCTTCGGCAAGGCGCTCATGGGCGCAAAAGAGGGCGACGAGGTCATGGTGGAGGCCCCTGTCGGCACCATCGTCTACCGCATCGTCAAGATCGAACGTTAAGCTGTATTATATAGAGTAGGAGTAAAGAAATATCATGGCTGAAGAAAATATCCAGACCAACGCTCCCGAGCAGGACCTCAGCGAGATCCTGAAGGTCCGCCGCGAAAAGCTCGCAGCGCTGCGCGCCGAGGGCCGCGATCCCTTCAAGGAGACGCGCTTCGACGTGACGCACCACGCTCAGGACATCAAGGACAACTTTGACGCGCTTGAGGGCAGCGAGGTCCGCGTCGCGGGCCGCCTGATGAGCAAACGCGGCATGGGCAAGGTCAGCTTTTGCGATCTGCAGGACAAGTCCGGCCGCATCCAGCTCTACGCCCGCAAGGACGAAATGGATGAGGAGGAGTACAACCGCTTCAAGAAGTACGACATCGGCGATATCGTCGGCGTCGAGGGCGAGGTGTTCCGCACCCAGCGCGGCGAGATGAGCGTGCGCGCCAAGAAGATCACGCTGCTCAGTAAGTCTCTGCGTCCCCTGCCGGAGAAGTACCACGGCCTGACCGATAAGGAAGCGCGCTACCGTCAGCGCTATGTGGACCTGATCATCAACCCCGAGTCCAAGCGCAACTTCGAAATTCGTTCGAAGTTTGTCGCGTATCTGCGCCGCTACCTCGACTCCATCGGCTTTATGGAGGTCGAGACGCCGGTTTTGAGCCCCATCGCGGGCGGCGCGAACGCGCGCCCCTTCATCACGCACCACAATACCCTCGATATCGACATGTACATGCGCATCGCCACCGAGCTGCACTTAAAGCGCCTGATCGTCGGCGGCATGGAGCGCGTGTACGAGGTCGGCCGCATCTTCCGCAACGAGGGTATGGACACCAAGCATAACCCCGAATTCACCACCTGCGAGCTCTATCAGGCCTACACGAACCTCGATGGCATGATGGACATCCTCGAGGCCATCCTCTCCGGCGCCGCGAAGGAGATCCTCGGCACTTATCAGATCCAGTGGCTCGGCAAGGACATTGACCTGACCCCGTCGTGGAAGCGCGTCACGATGGCTGACGCCGTCAAGGAAGTGACCGGCGCGGACTTTATGGCGATCGAGGGCGACGCCGAGGCCGCCGTCGCGCTCGCCAAGAGCGTCGGCGTCGACATGGACGGCGTGGACAAGACCTGGGGCAACGCCCTGTACGAGACCTTCGACCAGAAGGTCGAGGAGACCCTCGTCCAGCCGACGTTCATCACCATGTACCCCGTCGAAGTGAGCCCGCTTGCCAAGCGCAGCCCGTCTGACCCGTACCTCACCGAGCGCTACGAGATGTTCGTCTGCGGCTGCGAGATGGGCAACGCTTTCACTGAGCTCAACGACCCGATGGATCAGTACGAGCGCTTCAAGGCGCAGGTCGAAAAGCGCGCCAACGGCGACGACGAGGCCGAGATGATGGACGAGGATTACGTCATGGCCCTCGAATACGGTCTGCCCCCGACGGGCGGCCTGGGCTTCGGCATCGACCGCTGCGCGATGATGCTCTGCGGTACCGACTCCATCCGCGACGTCATCCTCTTCCCGACGATGAAGCCGCTGGACATGCCCAAGAAGGCCGACAAGGCGGAAGCCGCTCCCGCCGAAGTGAAGAAGGAGGAGGTCATCGACTTCTCCAAGGTCGAGATCGAGCCGCTGTTCGCTGACCAGGTCGACTTTGACACCTTCTCCAAGTCTGACTTCCGCGCCGTCAAGATCAAGGCGTGCGAGGCGGTGAAGAAGTCCAAGAAGCTGCTGCAGTTTGTGCTCGACGACGGCACAGGCGAGGATCGCATCATCCTCTCCGGCATCCACGAGTATTACGAGCCCGAGGAGCTCGTCGGCAAGACCGCTATCGCCATCGTCAACCTGCCCCCGCGCAAGATGATGGGCATTGACTCCTGCGGTATGCTCATCTCCGCCGTGCATCACGAAAACGGCGAAGAAAAGTTGCATTTGCTGATGGTGGATCCTCACATTCCGGCCGGCGCAAAGCTGTATTAAAAAATAACGAAAAAGAGTTCTCTCGGCAGAGGGAGCTCTTTTTTGTGCCAAAGGCACGGGGAAGCAGCGCCGTAGGCGCTGCACGGGATAAGGGGGCCATTCTCTCACGTGAGAGAATGGCCCTTTGAATCCCCCAAGAGAACACAAGGGGCTCTGCCCCTTGACCCCGCCATTGCGAGGTTTGGGCTTGAAGAGCTGCTCAGCCTGCGGAATCGGGTGTCTGCTGTTTTTTGCTGCGATACAATTTTGCTTGCTCCTATTATCCGCTGTCGCTCTGCCCATCTTGTAGAAGTACAGCCTAATTTCTGTCTACTTTGGATTTGTACGATCTTGCTGATGCCTGCCAAGGCGGCGTTGCTGCGCTCGCCACATTTTAATAGAAAAAACGACCGCGTCAGCGGTCGTTTTCGTTCTTTTTATCAGTTCGTTCCAGAAGATAATCGACGCTGACGCCATAAAAATCAGCGAGCGCGCACAAAACGTGCGGCGGCAGCATTCTTTCGCCGCTTTCATAATATGCGTATGTGCGCTGCGGAACGTTGATCGCTTCGCCGACCTGACGTTGTGTCAAATCGGCATCCTCCCGCAAATCGCGGATGCGCCGGTATCTCTTCACGTTTATCACCAAACACAGTATACGTAGAACAAATTATTCTATTGAATTTTTGAATATTCTGTTCTAAACTACAAATGAGGTGATGAAGATGACGACGTATAAGACACTATATCATTTGATGGTCCAAAATATGAGCGAGGCCATCGACCTTTATGATGCGGGCAAAGGCATCCTTGCCCGCGAAGTCCTGAAAAAAGCCTTGTTAGACGCAGAAGAGCAAGTCATTTTACAAGACATCATACCCGATGAACCTATTGGCAATGGCGATCCAGCAGAAAGCTAAAAAAGCGGCACCCCAAAGCGGCGAGCGCAGCAATGCCGCACCGTCAGAAGCACGGGGTGGATAATCCAAAAAGGAGGGGCTGCGCCCCTCCCTTTTGGTCGTTAGGGGGTGCAGGGGGCGAAGTCGAAACGCCCCCTGCCTTTCTCTTGGGGGATTCAAAGGGGGAGGTTCTCTTTTGAAAGAGAATCTCCCCCTTTGCCCCGTGCAGCGCCATCGGCGCCGCCTTTTCCCTTCGGTTTAGCCGAACAAAACCGGCTTAGTAACCTCCTTGAGCCACTCCAGCTCATCCCCACTCAGATACGGCGAGATCGCCGCAAAGACCTTAGCGTGATAAGCATTCAAAAGCTCCACATCGCGCGACGAGAGCAGCGACGGATCGATCGCATCGCGGTCATACGGCACGAGCGTCAGCGGTTCGAGCGCAAGAAAGCGGCCGTACTCATTGACCTCAGCCTCGCGTACAACGACGAGGTTCTCAATGCGCACGCCGAACTTGCCGGCAAGGTAAATGCCCGGCTCGTTCGAGAAGATCATGCCCTCTTCAATGACGCAGTGGCGCTTCTGGCGCTTCACATCCCAGTGTACGCGCTCAGGGCCCTCATGCACGCCGAGGACGAAGCCCACGCCGTGGCCCGTGCCGTGGTTGAAGTCGAGGCCCGCTTCCCACAGCGGCGTGCGGGCCAGCATGTCAAGGTTTTCGCCCATGCAGCCGTGCAGGAACTTGGCCGCGCCCAGCTGTATGTGTCCGCGCAGGACAAGCGTGTAGATGCGCTTTTCCTCGTCCGTGAGCGGCCCCAGCGCGATGGTGCGGGTGATGTCGGTCGTGCCCTCCAAATACTGCGCGCCCGTGTCGGCGAGGCAGAGGCCGCGCGGCTCCATGGGAATGTCGGTCTCCTCGGTCGGCTCGTAGTGGACGATCGCGCCGTGCGCGCCGTAGGCGAGGATGGGGTCGAAGCTCTGCTCAAGATAGTGCTCACCCTCGGCGCGAAGAGATTCGAGCTTTTTCGACGCGCTGAGCTCGGTGATCGGCTCTTTGCCGATCGTGTGCTTGAGCCAGTAGATGAAGCGCGTGACGGCCACGCCGTCCTTGATGTGGGCAAGGCGCTCGTTCTCCTGCTCCGCGGGCGTCTTCACCGCTTTCATCAGCTGAATGGGGCTCGTGCGGTCGAGCACTTCAGCGCTCTCCGGCACGCTTTGCAGAATGCGGTAGTTGGCGCGCTCGCCGTCGAGCAGTACGCGGGTGCCCGTGGGCAGCGCCGCAACGAGGCGGTAGATGTCGTCATAGGGGGCGAGCGTTACGCCGTCAGATTTCAAATGTGCTTCGATCTCTGCGCTTACGGCCTCTCTCTGCACGCAGAGCGTGGCCGTGTCCTGCTCAAGCAGCAGATACGAGAGGAACACAGGTGTGAAGAGCACGTCGTTGCCGCGCAGATTCAGCAGCCACGCGACTTCGTCGAGAGAGGGGATGACGAACACGCTTGCGCCCATCTCCTTCATCTTGCCGCGCACCATTGCGAGCTTTTCCCTGCGCGTCAGGCCTGCATACTTTACGTCCAGCTCCCACACCGGCTCGCACGAGAGCGCGGGGCGGTTCGCCCACACAAGGTCGACAAGGTCCTCGTCGCCCGCAAAGCGGATGTGCTTCTCGCGCGTCTTTTCGCCGATCGAACGGGCGAAGTCGTTGCTGATCGTGCGCGAGTCGAAGCCGATCCAGCCGTTTTCAGGAACGTGGTCGCGCAGTAACGCGGGGATCTCAGGCACGCCGGGCTGGCCCATGCGCATGAGCTCAATACCGCTGCCCTCTAACTGCTGCGAGGCCTGCAAAAAGTAGCGGCCATCCGTCCACAGTGCGGCGGCGTCCGGCAGCACGACGAGCGTACCGGCAGAGCCGGTGAAGCCGGAGAGAAATTCGCGCGCCTTGAAGTGCGCGCCGACATATTCGGATGCGTGAAAGTCATCGGTCACGACGACGTAGGCGTCCAAGTGGCGCTTTTTCATCTCCGCGCGCAAAAGTGCGAGCTTTTCGACAGGATTCATCACAAAATCACTCCAATTCTTTGTTACGATAACGATTGCCTCATTCGGCAAAGCTCTCCGTCAGCGTGACGAGCACGTTCGTCATGGCCTCAAGGCTGTCCGCGGGGATCCACTCGCGCACGCCGTGGTAATTGTAGCCGCCGGTGGAGAGGTTGGGGCAGGGCAGCCCGTCCCAGGACAGGCGCGCGCCGTCCGTGCCGCCGCGGATGGGCACGCACTGAGGCTCGACGCCGTTGGCGCGGAAGGCGTTTTCCGCGCGCTCGATGAGGTGGAAGTGGGGGAGAACTTTCTCCTTCATGTTGTAGTAGCTGTCATTGATCTGGGCCTCGGCCGTGCCGTCGCCGTAAATTTCGTTGAGGCGCGCGGCGCAGTCGGCGAAGAGAGCCTTTTTCTCCTCAAAGCGCTCGCGGTCGTGGTCGCGGATGATATAGCGGAGCGTCGCCTCGGTCACGCTGCCGCTCATCTCGGTCAGGTGGAAAAAGCCCTCGTAGCCGTCGGTTTTCTCCGGCACTTCGTCCTCAGGCAGCATCGCGTGGAAGGCCATCGCTGCGGTCGCGGCGTTGATCATGACATTTTTGGCGCTGCCGGGGTGGACACCGACGCCGTGCACCGTCAGAACGGCGGACGCGGCGTTGAAGTTTTCAAATTCGATCTCACCGAGCGGGCCGCCGTCCACGGTGTAGCCGTAGTCACAGCCGAGCTCCTGCACGTCGAGCCCGTCCACGCCGTTGCCGATCTCCTCGTCGGTCGTGAAGATGACGCGCACTTCGCCGTGCTTGACGTTTTTCTCAATCATCGTCTCGACCGCGGCCATGATCTCGGCGACGCCGGCCTTGTCGTCCGCGCCGAGCAGCGTCGTGCCGTCCGTGACGATCAGGTGCTTGCCGATGCTGCGGCTCAGGATCGGGAAATCCTCGGGGCTGAGCACCGTATTTTCGTTCAGCGCGATGTCGCCGCCGTTGTATTCCACGATACGCGGCTTGATGTCCTTGCCGGAGCAGTCCGGCGAGGTATCCATATGGGCAATGAGGCCGATGGCGGGCGCACCGGGCGTGCCGGGCACGGAGCCGTAGACATAGCCGTCCGCGTCGATGCGGGCGTCCGCAATACCGAGCGCGCGCATCTCCTCCACGAGCGCTTCGCCGAGCAGCTTCTGCTTCGCGGTCGAGGGGCAGGTCTCCGAGCTCTCATCCGACTGCGTGTCGAAGGAAACATAGTGCAGAAGGCGTTCCGTTACCGTCATATCCGTTCTCCTTTCCAATTGTCGAAAACTGCCCCGGCGTTTGGCCGGGGCAGAAATTTTTTCTTACTTGCCGCAGAGCGCTGCAGTGTCCTGCGCGATCATGAGCTCTTCGTTCGTGGGGATGACCCAGACCTTCACGCGGGAATCGTCCGCGGAGATGAGGGCTTCCTCGCCGCGCACCTTGTTGCGCTCCGGGTCGAGCTTGACGCCGAGGAATTCCAGACCCTCGCAGATGGCGGCGCGGTTCGTGCAGCCGTTCTCGCCGACGCCGGCCGTGAAGACCAGGCAGTCCAGACCGCCGAGCGCGGCGGCGTAGGCGCCGATATACTTGCGGACCTCGTAGCAGAACTTGTCCAGCGCGAGCTGGCAGGCCTCGTCGCCCTTGTTGGCGCCGGCCTCGAGATCACGGAAGTCGGAGGACACGCCGTTCGACAGAGCCAGCACGCCGGACTTCTTGTTCAGCATCGTCAGGCACTCGTCGGCCGTCATGTTGTACTTGTCCATGATGAACTGCGCAACGCAAGTGTCGATATCGCCCGCGCGGGTGCCCATGGGAACACCGGCCAGCGGGGACAGGCCCATGGACGTATCCTGGCACTTGCCGTCCGCAACGGCGGAGAGGGAAGAGCCGTTGCCGAGGTGGCAGACGATGATCTTCAGCTCGCTTGCGGGCTTGCCCATCAGCTCGATGGCACGCTTGGAGACGTAGCGGTGGGACGTGCCGTGGAAGCCGTAGCGGCGGAGGGGATCTTCCTCATAATACTTCGTGGGAATGGCGTAGCGATAGGCCTTCGGGGGCATGGTCATATGGAACGCAGTGTCGAACACGGCGACCTGGGGCTTGCCCGGCATGACCTTCTCGCAGGCCTCGATGCCCATGAGGTTGGCGGGGTTGTGGAGCGGGCCGAGGGGGATGCAGTCGCGGATGGCCTGCTTGCAGGCTTCGTCGATGATGCAGGATTCGACGAACTTGTCGCCGCCGTGCAGCACGCGATGGCCGATGGCATCGATCTCGTCCGTGGACTTCAGAACGCCGTACTCCGGATCGACAAGGATGGACAGGACGGCCTCAATGGCTTCAGAATGCGTGGGCATGGGGATGTCGCGCTCGACCTTCAGACCGGTGGCGGGGACCTTGTGTGTCAGCTTGCCATCGATGTAGATGCGCTCGCACAGGCCCTTGGCGAAGACCTCACCGGAGGTCGGGTCCATCAGCTGGTACTTCAGCGAAGAGCTGCCTGCATTGATCACGAGAATTTTCATGGTTGTGTCAACTCCTGTAAAAACATTGTTTTCTTTTCTTCAATTTCGTGATAGTATTAACACATACGGCTTTATTCTATAATAAATTGGCGCATGATACAAGTGCTTTTTTGGGAAATGAGGAATTTTTTGTGAGGATCGCCGGAATCATCTGCGAATATAACCCCTTCCACAACGGCCATGCCCATCAGCTCGCTGTGCTGCGGGAGGCGGGCTATGCGCCGGTGTGCGTGATGAGCGGGGACTATGTCCAGCGGGGAGAGCCAGCTGTCATCCCGGCTGCGTCACGGGCCGAGGCTGCCGTTCGCTGCGGGGCGGCGCTGGTGCTCGAGCTGCCGCCGAGCTATGCGCTCCGCTCGGCAGAGGGCTTTGCGGACGGCGGCGTGGAGCTGCTCGACCGCCTCGGCTGCGCGGAGGCGCTGTGCTTCGGCAGCGAGAGCGGCGATGCGGAGGCCCTGCTGGCTACGGCGCGAACGCTGCTGTCTCCGGAGCTTGTGCCGCTGCTGAAGCAGGAGCTTGCGGGCGGCGCCTCGTTCCCGGCGGCGCGGCAGCGGGCGCTGGAACGGCTTGGCGCGCCCGGTGCGGCGCTGCTGGAGCGGCCCAATTCCATTCTTGCGGTGGAATACTGCAAGGCCCTGCTGCGGCGCGGGTCTGCCATGCGGCCGATCGTGCTGCACCGCGCGGGGGATTATCACGGCGGGAGCGCTGCGGATGCGCCTTCGGCCAGCTTCCTGCGCGGGCAGGCGGACTGGACTGACTATATGCCGGAGGCTGCGCGGGCCGTGCAGGCCGCTGCACCGCGATATAGGCTGGCGGCGGGGGAGCGGGCCATGCTTGCGCGCCTGCGGGCCATGACTGCGGCGGAATTTGCCGCGCTGCCGTACGGCTCCGAGGGCCTGTGGCAGAAGGTGATGCATGCCTGCCGCATGGAGGCGTCGCTGGAGGGCATCCTCGCGGCCGCAAAATCGAAGCGCTATCCGCGCACCCGGCTGATGCGGATGCTCCTGTGCGGCTTTCTGGGCCTGACGGAGCAGCAGCTGACCGAGCCTGCGCCCTATGTGCGCGTGCTGGCGCTCGATGCGGACGGCCGGGCCATCCTGCGGGCGGCGCAGGGCGGGCTCCCGCTCCTGCATGCGGGAGAGCGCGCACAGGACTGCGCGTTTGCGGAAACGGAGCGGCGCTGCCGCGCGCTTTACGGCCTGTTCCGGGAGGACGGGCCCGCGGAGCCTTCTCCGAAAATGCGCGTCTATGTGCAAAGGGATTGACATCGGGCAGCATTTCCCATACAATCATTTCCAGATGCGCACGGCGCACGGAAAAGGAGAGAGAAAAATGGCAATTATGCTTCGGCTCAAATGCCCGTCCTGCGGCGAAGTCATGAACGCGGCAGGCTTCTGCAATTGCACCAAATGCGGCACACCGATCCGCTACAACGGCTGGGGAATGCTGCAGATCTACCGCATGGGCTCCCCGGTCAGCATCGCGGCAGGCTACGGCATTTATCTGGACGGCCAGCCCTACGGCCATCTGGCCAACAAGGAGAGCATCCGCATCCCGCTCCCGATGGGGACGCACACGCTGCACATGACCTGCGGCATGACGCGCCGGTGTCAGGACCTGACGTTTACGCTGACCCCCGAAGCGCCCGCCGCCTATGTCAAGGCCGCCATCCGGATGGGCTTCTGGACGAATTCGATCAGCCTGACTCCAGCGAACCCCGGCGATATGCCGCAGGAATAAAAAAGTTACAGCAGATGCCCGGAAAAAACAAAAATAATGCTTGCAATTCTGCGAAAACTGTGGTAAGATAGTCGGGCATTGAAAATAAGAGGGGCATCATGCCCTTTTACGAAACGAGAAAGAGGTGAAAGCAATGAAGGAAGGAATCCATCCGAAGTACGAACAGACGACGATTCGATGCGCGTGCGGTGAGATCATTGAGACCGGTTCCACGAAGAAGGACATCAAGGTCGAAATTTGCTCCAAGTGCCACCCTTTCTATACCGGCAAGCAGAAGCTGGTTGATACCGGCGGACGCGTTGACCGCTTTAACAAGAAGTTTGGCCTGAAGTAAAGAATGAACGAAAAGTCTGCATCGTATCGGTGCGGACTTTTTTCATACTTTTTTCGGGAAAATACGCAGCTCCTGCCGCCGGCCGCACCGGTCAGCGGCTCTGGGGAGCCCAGTCAGAATTTTGGAGGTAGTCATGCAGCAGAATGATCGAGTCAAAGCAGAGAAGGCCATCCTGGTCGGCCTGAGCGCGGACTGCTTCCGGCCGGAGGAGAACGCCACGGACGAGTCGCTGGACGAGCTGGAGGCTCTCCTCGAGACGGCGGGCGGCATCTGTGAGGCAAAGGTGCTGCAGAACCGCCACACGCCGGACCCGCACAGCTTCATCGGCGAGGGAAAGGCGCAGGAGGTGCGCACGCTGCTCGAGAGCACGGGCGCGACGCTCGTTGTATTTGACAACGACCTCTCGCCGTCCCAGATCCGCGCGCTGGAGGAGCTGACGGATGCGACCGTCCTGGACCGCAGCGCCCTGATATTGGATATCTTTGCCCAGCGCGCCAAGACGGCCGAGGGCCGCCTGCAGGTCGAGCTGGCGCAGTATCAGTATCTGCTGCCGAAGCTCTCCGGTATGGGCACGTCGATGTCCCGCCTGGGCGGCGGCATCGGCACGCGCGGCCCCGGCGAGACGAAGCTCGAAACGGACCGCCGCCACATCCGCGAGCGCATCACCCGCCTGCAGACGGAGCTGGACGAGGTGCGCCGCGTGCGCGCCACGCAGCGCGAGCGCCGTGTGAAAAATTCCATGCCCGTCGTGGCGCTGGTCGGTTACACAAATGCAGGAAAGTCCACCCTGCTCAACGCTCTTACGGGCGCGGGCATTCCGGCCAACGACCGGCTGTTTGACACACTGGACACGACGACCCGCCGCCTGAAGGTGTCGGATCATCTGGAGATCCTGCTGTCCGATACCGTCGGCTTCATCGCCAAGCTGCCGCATCATCTCATCGAGGCCTTTCAGGCTACGCTGGAAGAGCTGCAGTATGCGGACCTGCTGCTGCATGTCATCGATGCGTCCGACCCGCACCGCGAGGCGCACATCGAGGTTGTCGACCGGCTGATCGACAAGCTGGCGAAGCCCGGCGTGCCCGTGCTGCGCTGCTATAACAAGGCCGACCTCGTCGGCGATGTCTCGAATCTCCCCATCGGCGAGAAGAACATCCCCATGTGTGCGCGCAGCGGCATCGGCATGGACGAGCTGCTCACGCGCATCGAAGAGACGCTGACGGGCCGGCTCCACCGGGCCGTGTTCCTGCTGCCGTATTCCGACGCGGGGGCGCTGGCCCAACTGCACGAGCAGGCGCAGGTGCTCCGCGTGGATTACCTGCCGGAGGGCGTCGAGGTCGAGGCCGTCTGCCGCGAGGAGCTGTTCGGCCGCCTGAAGCGCTTTGTAAAGGAGCCGGAGGCATGAAGGAATATCTCGTCCCCACCGGCGACGGCGAGGCACAGTTCATCGAGCGCCGCTCCCGCTTCATCGGACACATCTTCCTGACGGAGACGGAGGAGGAGGCGCTCGCACGGCTGAAGCAGATGCGCGAGCAGTACTGGGATGCGACCCACAATGTCTACGCCTACATCATCCGCGACGGCGCAACGCGCTTTTCCGATGACGGCGAGCCGGGCGGCACGGCAGGTATGCCGGTGCTGCAGGTGCTGCAGCGGGAGGAGCTTTACAATGTAACGTGCGTCGTGACGCGCTATTTCGGCGGCATCCTGCTCGGCGCGGGCGGCCTTGTGCGCGCCTATGCTCACGGAGCCAAGATCGCCGTGGACGCCGCAGGGCGCTCCATCAAGCGCATCTGGACGAATGTCTATCTGCCGTGCCCCTACAGCTGGTATGAGCGCATCCGGCTCGAGGTCGCCGCATTCGGCGGCATGATCCGCGAGACGCAGTTCGGCGCGGATGTCGAGCTGGATCTGCTGCTGCCGGAGGAGCAGACGCAGGGCTTCCTCGAGCGGGTGACCGACCTTTCGGCCGGGACGATCGAGGGGCTGATCGGAAAACAGGAATACCGCGCGTTCCCGCTTCCCTGAGCGGACGCGCCGAGCGACAGACGGGAGGAAATGCCGATGACGATCCGGGAAGAACTGGAATGGACCGAGCACCTTTGCCTCAGTGAGCGTGCGCAGTTTTCCGATGCCACGCGCGGCCGTCCGCGGCCGGAGGAGGCGCAGGAAAACGACGTGCGGACCTGCTATCAGCGGGATTCCGATCGCATCCTGCACAGCAAGTCCTTCCGCCGCCTTATGCACAAGACGCAGGTCTTCCTGCAGCCGGAGGGCGATCACTACCGCACGCGTATGACGCACACGCTGGAGGTCGCGCGCATCGCGCGCACCATCACGCGCGCCCTGCGTCTGAACGAGGACCTGTCCGAGGCCATTGCCTTCGGCCACGATCTCGGCCACACGCCGTTCGGCCACGCGGGCGAGGTTGCGCTGACGGAGGTCATGGGCGAGCCGTTCCGCCATAACGAGCAGTCTCTGCGCGTTGTGGACGTGCTGGAGAAGGACGGGCAGGGCCTGAACCTGACCTATGAGGTCCGCATGGGCATCCTCGGCCATTCGAGCCACAGCCGCATGCCGGAGACGCTCGAGGGCCAGATTGTACGCAAATCCGACCAGATCGCCTATATCAACCACGACATCGACGACGCCATGCGCGCCGGGATCCTGACGAATGACGACATTCCGCGCGAGATCTCCGACGTGCTCGGCGAGACCCACCGCGAGCGCATCAATACGCTCGTGACGGATATGATCTTCCACTCACGCGGCACGGGAGAGCTGGGCATGACGCCCGAGATCGAGCAGACCATGCAGGCCCTGCGCCAGTTCATGTTTGAGCGCGTCTACAAAAATCCGGTCGCCAAGGGCGAGGAATCCAAGGCCCGCCGCATCCTGCAGGAGCTTTATACCTATTACATCGCCCATCCCGAGGCGCTGCCGCAGGATTTCCAGCCGCAGCTCACGTTCGAGGGACTTCCGCGCGTCGTGTGCGATTATATCGCGGGCATGACGGACAAATATGCCATGTACAAGTATGACGAGCTGTTCATTCCGACCGGCTGGCAGGTGCGTGGCTGAAAGGAGGCAGAGCCGTGGCTTTTCCCCCGGCATTTCTGGATGAACTCAACGCCCGGAATCCCATTGAGGACGTCGTCGGGCAATATGTCGCGCTGACGCGCCGGGGCAGCAATCTGTTTGGCCTCTGCCCCTTCCATGGCGAAAAGACGCCATCGTTCTCCGTCGCGCCGGAGAAGGGCATTTTCTACTGCTTCGGCTGCCACAAGGGCGGCGGCGTGGTGAATTTCATCATGGAGATCGAGAACCTCACCTACGGCGACGCCGTGCGCTTTCTGGCAAAGCGCGCGGGCCTTGAGGTCCCGGACGATGGCGCTTATCAGTCGCAGTATAAGAAAAAAGAACGGCTCTGGGCACTGTGCCGCGCGGCGGCACAGTTCTATCACGCCCAGCTCAAGACCCCGGCGGGAGAGGAGGCGCGGGCCTATCTGCAAAAGCGCGGCGTCTCCGGCCAGACGGTCACGCGTTTCGGCCTCGGCTATTCGCCGAATCGCTGGACAGCTCTGCTCGACGCCATGACGGCAAAGGGCTACACGAAGGAGGAACTGCTTGAGGCGGGCCTCCTCAGCCAGAACCGCGACAAGGGGACGCTCTATGACCGCTTCCGCAACCGCCTGATGTTCCCCATCATCGACGTGCGCGGCAATGTCATCGGTTTCGGCGGCCGTGTCATGGACGATTCGACGCCGAAGTACCTGAACTCGCCGGAAACGATTATTTTTAACAAGCGGCGGAACCTTTTCGCCATGAATGTCGTCAAGAAAAGCAAGCGGGAATTCATCATCCTCACGGAGGGCTATATGGATGCCATCGCGCTGCATCAATATGGCTTCGACTGTGCGGTGGCCTCGCTCGGCACCTCGCTGACGCAGGAGCACGCGGACATGCTGTCCAAATATACCGATGAGCTTGTGCTGACCTACGACGGCGACGAGGCCGGGCAGAACGCCACCCAGCGCGCCATCCCCATGCTGGAGCGGACGGGTCTGCGGGTGCGCATCCTGCGGATGCGCGGCGCGAAGGACCCGGATGAATTCCTGAAGAAATACGGCGCGGACCGCTTCCGCCTGCTGCTGGAGGGCTGCGAAAATCAGGCAGAGTACCGCCTGCGCTCGCTGCAGATGCGCTTTGACCTCTCGCAGGATGAGCAGAAGGTGGAATTTGCCAAGCAGGCCGCCGCCCTTATCGCGGGCTTCGGCACGGCGGTGGAGCGCGAGGTCTACGGCACGCGTGCCGCCGAGGCGGCAGGGCTTTCGCCGGACGTGCTGCGCATGGAGATCGACCGCGCCCGCAAGCGCCTGCTGCGGCAGGAGAAGCGTGAGGAGACGCGCCGGGAGATGGACCCGGCCGCAGCCGTTCAGCCGTTCCAGCGCGAGCTGCGCTACGACAACGTCCGCTCCGCCGTGGCGGAGGAGGGGCTGCTGCGCATGCTGTTCCGCGAGCCTGCTCTGCTGGCGCAGACGGAGGGCCTGACGGCGGAGGATTTCTCCGTGCCGCTGTTCGGCCGGGTCTATGCCGCTCTGCGCGAGCGGTGGCAGAACGATCTTGCCATCACGCCTGCGGCGCTGGCGGACAGCCTGAGCCCGGCGGAAATGGCGCATCTGACGGCCGTGCTGCAGAAGCAGGAGCCGCCGCTGTCCGAAACGGCGCTGGCGGATTACCTGCGCATCCTGCGTGAGGAGCGGGCCAAGGCGCGCGTGAGCGACGCCAGCGACCTGCTTGCCATGCAGCGGGATCTGAAGAAGAAAAAAGGATATGGAGGTTCGTAAGCGATGGAAGAACAGGTGCAGATGAACGAGAAGCTCCGCGCGCTTTTGGAAAAGGCGAAGCGGGAGAAAAAGATCGCCTCCAAGGACCTCATCGATACGCTCGAGGCGATCGATGCGGATGAAAAGCAGACGGAGCTGATCTACGAGGCGCTGGACGAGGCCGGAGTGGAGATCGACGTCTCCGACGTCGTGGAGCTGCTGTCCAAGCCGGAGGAGATGCTCCCGAGCGAGGAGGACCTCGAGCTGATCGAGGAGGAGAAGATCATCGACACGGAGGATCTCTCCGAAAATATGAGCCTGAACGACCCGGTGCGCATGTACCTCAAGGAGATCGGCAAGATCCCCCTGCTCACGCTGGAGGAGGAGCACAAGCTCGCCGTGCGCATGGCCGAGGGCGATGAAGAGGCCCAGAAAAAAATGACGGAGGCCAACCTTCGTCTCGTCGTTTCCATCGCAAAGCGTTATGTCGGCCGCGGCCTGCCGTTCCTCGATCTCATCCAGGAGGGCAATCTCGGCCTCATCAAGGCCGTCGGCAAGTTCGACTACACGAAGGGCTATAAATTCTCCACCTATGCGACCTGGTGGATCCGACAGGCCATTTCCCGCGCCATTGCCGACCACGCCCGCACGATCCGCATTCCGGTGCACATGGTCGAGACCATCAACCGCGTCTCCCGCGCCAACCATGAGCTGCTGCAGGAGCTGGGCCACGAGCCGTCGCCCGAGGAGATCGCGCACAAGCTGCATCTCCCGCTGGAGAAGGTCGAGGAGGTCATGCGCATCGGGCAGGAGCCCATCTCACTCGAGACGCCGGTCGGCGAGGAGGATGACAGCCACCTCGGCGACTTCATTCAGGACGACGAGGCCGAGGAGCCTGCGGATGCCGCGTCCTATGCCATGCTGCGCGAGCAGCTGGCGGGCGTGCTGAAGACGCTCACGCCGCGTGAGGAGCGCGTGCTGCGTCTGCGCTACGGCCTGACGGACGGCCGCATGCATACGCTGGAGGAAGTCGGGGAAGAATTTAACGTCACACGCGAGCGCATCCGCCAGATCGAGGCGAAGGCTCTGCGCAAGCTGCGCCATCCGTCGCGTTCTAAAGTGCTGAAAGACTTTTTAGGATGACAGCTGGAACGCCCCTGAAAAAATTTCTCTTGACTTTACGGAAAAAATCCGTATGATATAGAGAGGAGAGAGGCGCGACTTTGCAGCGCGTCAAAGACAGGAGCGAAGAACGATGTTTGAACGGATCACGACATATCTGGCAGAGCAGTTCGATTTCCCGAAGGATTCGCTGCACTGGGATACGACGTTTAAGAGCCTGCAGCTTGACTCGATGGACATGGTCGAAATGATGATGGACATGGAAGAAGAGCTCGGCGTGGATTTTGACCAGAACGATATGGCAGAGCTGACCACCATTGGTGAGCTTGCCGATTACATTGAAAAGAAGCTGAACGAGGGCTGAATCAGGCCATTCCGGTCTGTGACAAGGTCGCACTAGTCGGGGAGATAGCGGTGCCCTGTGACCTGCAATCCGCTATAGCAGGGATGAACTCCCATACCCGGGTTCGTGCTGTTTTGCTGTCCGAATAAGCGGTGTTGAGGCATCGGTCTTGCGCAACGGGCTCCCGTGAACCATGTCAGGCGGGGAACCGAGCAGCATTAAGCGGATCTGTCCGTGTGCCGCAAGGACGCCGCTGCTGAGCTGGCTGTTCGGGAAACGGAAATGGTTCCGGATTCAAATATGGGTGTGCGATCTTGTCATGGATCGGAATGGACGATTGAACGCGCGGAAGGGACGCCCCTCCCGCGCGTTTTTTGCAGCGGCGCGATTGCAATTTGCGCCGTTTTCGCGTATACTATGCACTGGGAGATGATGACATGTATCAGGCACTTTACCGCAAATACCGTCCGCAGACCTTTGACGACGTCGTCGGTCAGCAGGGCGTGACCCAGACTCTGAAGAATCAGCTCCAGACCGGCCGCCTGAGCCATGCCTATCTGTTCACGGGCACGCGCGGCACCGGCAAGACGACCTGCGCCAAAATTCTGGCCAAGGCTGTGAACTGCGAAAATCCGCAGGACGGCAACCCCTGCAACCGCTGCGCCGCCTGCCGGAGCATCGATGCGGGCGCGTGCATGGATGTGCTGGAGATCGACGCCGCCTCGAATAACGGCGTGGACAGCGTCCGCGCCCTGCGCGACGACGCCGTCTATACCCCGGCGGAGGTCAAAAAGCGCGTGTATATCATCGACGAGGTGCATATGCTCTCGCTGAGCGCGTTCAACGCCCTGCTCAAGATCATCGAGGAGCCGCCGGAGCACCTGCTGTTCATTCTGGCGACGACGGAGCTGCACAAGGTGCCGGCCACGATCCTGTCGCGCTGCCAGCGCTTTGCCTTCCGGCGCATCGTGCCGGAGGATATCGTGGGCCGTCTGAATTATATCGCCTATCAGGAGAGCATCGAGCTCGAGCCGGATGCGGCTGCGTTTCTGGCGCGGCTGGCAGACGGCGGTCTGCGCGATGCGGTGAGCCTGCTCGACCAGTGCGCCTCCGCTGCGCAGGGCGCGGTGACGGTCGACGAGGCCTGCAAGGTTCTCGGCCTCGCGGGCGCGAGGCAGACGGCGGCGCTCATGGAGGCCGTCGGCAGGCATGATGCGGCTGCGGCGCTCTCGATTTTCAACACGCAGTATGCCGAGGGCAAGGACCTCGGCGCCATGCTGGACGAGCTGTGCGCCGTGGCGCGCGACCTGCTCATCCTGCGCACGGCCCCGCAGGCCGGGATCCAGATGATCTCCGGCATCTGCACGCCGCAGGAGCTGCGCACGCTGCAGCCGCTGCTCAGCCCGGGCGAGCTGCTGCGCATCACGGCCGTCCTGCGCGATACGGCGGCGGGCTTCAATGCCAGCGCGAACCGCCGCATCGACGCCGAGCTCTGCCTTGTGCGCCTGTGCGAGCCGGAGGCCAGTCTGGATGCCGAGTCGCTCAATGCCCGCCTGTGCCGCGTGGAGGAGCGTCTGGCGCGCGGTGTCGTGCCCGTCGCTGCCGCACCGCAGCAGGAGGAGCAGGCGCAACAGGAACAGGCAGCGCCGGAGGAGCCGGAGACGGCCCCGGAGCCGCAGCAGCCTGCGCCGTCCGAGGCCCCGCCGGGCTTCTGGCCGGAGCTCGTCAAGCGGCTGAAAACGACGCTCCCGCTGCCGGAGCAGGCCATGTTCTCCACGCAGGACAATGCGCCGGTGCGCGGTACGCTGCACGGGGACGTTCTGGAGCTGCAGACGGAGACGGAATTCGTGCGGAACCTCATCAACAAGCCGGAGGTCCTCCGGCCGGTGGCGGATGCCGCCACGGCCCTGCTGGGCAGGTCCGTGCGGGTGCGCATCGCCTCCGGTAAGGCAGAGAAGCCGAACGAGGGCTTTGAACGGCTCGTGAGCTTCGGCCAGGAGCACCCCGAGCTGGTCGATTTGAAATAATTGAAATAACTGAATTTGATTTGGCAGAAAAGGAGAAATACACCATGGCAAAAGGCGGTTTCCGCGGCCCGATGGGCGGCGGCATGAACATGAACATGATCAAGCAGGCCCAGAAAATGCAGCAGGACATGCTGAAAATGCAGGAGGAGCTTGAGGTCAAGCAGTATGAGGCTGCTGCGGGCGGCGGCGTGGTCAAGGCCGTTGTGAACGGCAAGCACGAGGTCGTCTCCCTGACGATCGATCCGGAGGCTGTCGACCCCGAGGATGTCGAAATGCTGCAGGATATGGTCGTGGCCGCAGTGAACGAGGCCATGCGCAAGGCCGAGGCCGAGGCGTCGCAGAATATGTCCCGCCTGACCGGCGGCCTGAATCTCGGCGGCCTGTTCTGATGCGCGTTTTTCCCGCCGCATTGGAGCGGCTGACGGAACAGTTTGCCAAGCTGCCGGGCATCGGCGGCAAGACGGCGCAGCGGCTGGCGTTCTACTTACTCTCCCAGCCGCAGGAGGAGGCGGAGGAATTCGCCGACGCCCTGCTCGAGGCGCGGAAGTCTGTCCACCTGTGCCCCGTGTGCCAGAACCTGACGGACCGTGACATCTGCCCCATCTGCGAGGATGAGGAGCGTGACCACGGTCTCGTCTGCGTCGTGGCGGAGCCAAAGGATGTTGTCGCCATGGAGCGCGCCCGGGAATACCACGGCGTGTACCATGTGCTGCACGGCGTGATCTCCCCGCTGAATCAGGTCGGCCCGGATGATCTGCGCATTCGCGAGCTGCTCGAGCGCGTCGGCAAGGGCGGCGTACGCGAGGTCATCATGGCTACGAACCCGGATACGGAGGGCGAGGCGACCGCCATGTACCTTTCCCGCCTGCTGCGCCCGCTGGAGGTGCGCGTGACGCGCCTTGCCTACGGCATCCCCGTCGGCAGTCAGCTGGAATATGCCGACGAGGTCACGCTGCTGCGCGCGCTCGAGGGCAGAAGAGACATCTGAAAAAAACGCTGCGATCCAACCGGGGACCGCAGCGTTTTTTCTATCATTTTATGGGCCTCAGCGCTCCGTTCCGAGGAAGAACAGGGCCAGTGTGCCGGGACCGGAGTGCGCGCCGATGACCGGGCCGACGTAGTTGATCTCGATACGCGGGACGTGCAGGCGGCGGCGGACCTCCTGCGCCAGGAATTCCGCGTCTGCAAGGCAGTCGCCGTGGCTGATGAAGACGGTCTGCTTTTCCGGCTCAATGGCGCTTCTCTCCATGCGGTCGACCAGCGCGAGGATGGAATTTTTGCGGCCGCGGGCCTTCGAGACGTTGATGAGGTGGCCTTCGTTGTCCACATGAAGCACGGGCTTGATGCCGAGCGCGCTGCCGACGAGGGCCGTCGCCGCCGAGACGCGGCCGCCGCGCTTCAGGAAAAACAGATCGTCGACCGTGAACCAGTGGCACAGGTGCAGGCGGTTGTCCTCAGCGTACTTTGCGGCTTCCTCCAGCGTTGCGCCGTGCTTCAGCTCCTGCACGGTCAGCCAAACCAGCAGGCCCTGACCCATGGAGGCGCACAGCGTGTCGACCGTCAGAACCTTCCGCTCGGGATAGCGCTCGCGCAGCTCCTGCGCGGCGATCTCGGAGGCGCTGTAGGTGCTGCTCAGACCGGATGAGAAGCCGAGATACAGCACGTCCTTGCCATGCTCCAGATGGCGGGACATTGCCGTGAGGAACGTTTCGACGTTCGCGGCTGCGGTCTTGGCGTTTGCGCCGCTGCGCAGCATGCCGTAAAACTCGCTGGTTTTGATCTCGCGCTCATCCGGATAGTCCAGGAAGGTCCGGTCGCCGCAGTTGACACTCAGCGGGATGATATCCACGCCCAGCTCCTGCTCCAGTGCCGGATTCAGGTCAGCAGAGGAGTCGGTCATCACAACATAATTCTTTTCCATCGTTCTTACCTCCCGGAGTTCTTTACATAATACAGAAGGATCTCCGCAGACGAGCGGATGATCTTCATTTGTGTTGCTTCGTCGATCAGAATGCGGAAATTGACGCCGCCCGTGAGCAGGTTCACGAGATTGAGGTAGACCATCTCAAGATCGAGGTCGCGGCGGACGGAGCCGTCCTCCATGCCGCGCACGAGCGCCTCGCGCCCCGGTTTGTCCAGCCCGGTCGCCACGGGGCGGCTGAAGCACATGTAGCGCACGGATTCCGTCAGCTGCTCGCGCAGGGCGTAGAACGCCATGTCCTGCAGAAAGCGGATGTATTCCGGATGGGCCTCGTAGGTATCGATATATGCGCCCAATATGCGGGAAAACGTCTCATAACCGTTCTCCGGCGCGCCGCTCCGGGCGGCCTCGCAGCGCGCACTGTGCTCGGCGAGATATGCGTCGAGCAGATGATTGGCGACGGCGACGGCAATGGCCTGCTTGCTGCCGAAATAGCGGTAGACGGACATCGGCGTCAGATCGGCGTCCTCGGCGATCTCGGCGATGGTGGTCTTGTCAATGCTCTGGGCGAGGAAGCGCCCCTGTGCCGCCCGAATGACGGCGGCGCGGTTCTGCTCGCGCAGCTCCTTTTGGGTCATAAGGCACCCCAGCTTTCTGATAGTAGCACTATCTATCTGTGATACATTATAACAAAACGGCGCGGGCCTGTCAACACTTCCGCGTCGAACAGACCCGCGTCAAATCGGGAATATGGTTCAGCCGAAGATCAGGATCGTGCCGATGGTCAGCACGGGCTGATGCAGCATGTAGATGAGCAGCGAATGCCGCCCGCAGAATGAGAAAAAGCGGATGACGGGATTTGCGGCGTTCACGCGCGGCAGCAGGCTCTGCTTTTTGCGGTAGGCCGTGCGGCCGATGACCGCGCCGAGCAGAAACCAGCCGAAGCCCGGCAGCAGCGGGAAGTAGTCTCCGCCGCAGTAGAAGCCCTGGGCCCGCAGGCCGAGCGGGAACAGAAACTTCACGGGGATGTAGAACGTCTCGAACCAGGCGCCGAGCGCCACAAAGGCCACGCCCAGCACGGCCAGCGCCCATACCGGCAGCCGCTTGAACAGCGGGAAGAGCATCATGCACACACCGAGCAGATGCAGGATGCCGAACCAGATGAGCATGTCGCTCGGGAAGTTCAGAACGTTGACCATGAAGAACGTGACATACGAGATCACGAGAGCCGCGCCGAACACATACACGCCGCGCTGAAAGCTGCGCGAGGCCAGCGTGGCGCACAGACCGGAGAGCAGGATGAACAGAATGTGGCCGTACTGCCGGCAGAACAGAAACCAGCCAGGCAGGTCAAAGGTGAAGCCGCCGAAGGCGCTCAGGTCCCAGAAGGCGTGGATGGCGACCATGCACAGGATGCACAGCCCGCGCAGGGCATCCAGCTCCCAGATACGCTGCTTTGCGGGAAGGGAAGTCTCTTTCGTCATGCGTGCTGCTCCTTTTCCGCTTCCTCCTCCAGCACGCGGTAGGCGACCTTGCCGACGAGCGTCTTGGGAAGCTCCTCCCGGAATTCGATCTCATAGGGCATTGCATATTTGGCGATGCGCTTGCGGCAGTAGGCCATCAGGTCCTGCCGGACTGCCTCCGTCGGGGCGACTCCCGGCTTCAGCACGACGAAGGCCTTGACCTTCTGCATTTTATAGGGATCCTTCACGCCGATGACGCACGACAGCAGAACGTTTTCGTTGCCGTCGATGATATTCTCCAGTTGGCTTGGATAGACGTTGTAGCCCGAGGTGATGATCATGCGCTTGATGCGCTGGCGGAAATAGACGAAGCCGTCTGTATCCATGCAGCCGAGGTCGCCGGTGTGCAGCCAGATGCGGCCGTCGTTGTGCCGCTGCAGAACGAGCGCCGTCTCCTTCGGATTGTCGAGATAGCCGAGCATGACCGTCGGGCCGGACAGGCAGATCTCGCCCTCCTCGCCGGGGGCGACCTCCTCTGCCGTGCCGGGACGAACGATCTTGTAGAATGTATCGGGAAAGGAAATGCCGATGGAGCCGTCGCGCGCGGTGTCGACCGGGGTCAGGCAGCTGGCCGTTACGCACTCCGTCGTGCCGTAGCCCTCGCGGATCTGCACTTTCGCGTTGTGCGCGTGCAGGAAGGCGTCGACCTTGTGCTTCAGCTCCACGGACAGGGAGTCGCCGCCGGAGAATACGCCCATGAGGAACGACATGTCGAGCTTTTCCAACCCGGTCGTGCGCAGCAGCGCTTCGAACAGCGTCGGCACGCCGGGAATAAAGTTCGGGTGCTTTTTGCGCAGCAGGTCGGCATAGGTCCGGATGTTGAAATTCGGCACGAGGATGCAGCAGGCTCCGCCGACGAGCGCCGTGTGGATGCCGATGCCGAGGCCGAAGCCGTGGAACACGGGCATGACGGAGAGCATCGTGCAGCCGCGGATGCTCTCATAGCCGCTGGCTGCGATGGTCTGCAGCGCAAGAGCGTTGAAATTGTAGCTGGAAAGGCAGATGCCCTTCGTCGTGCCGGTCGTGCCGCCGGAATAGAGGATGCTGGCGCAGGCATCGCACTGGCCGTCGTCCGGCGGAAGCGTACCTGCGGCTTTGCGCAGCAGGTCCGTCCAGAGCGTGCAGCCCTCCTGTGGGAGCTTCGGCGTTTTGCGGCCCTGCGTCAGGTTGTAGCCGAGGCGCATGAGCGGCTTCAGCTCCGGCTGCAGGCGGGCAATCCAGAGCTTCGGCTTGCGCTTGGCCCGTGCGGCGGCCGCGGCTACCTTGCCGTAGAAGCGGTCGAGCGTTAAAATGGCCTGACTGCCCGAGACATCGAGGTAGAAGCGGATCTCCTCCTCGGCGGACAGGGGATGGATCATATTGGACACGGCCCCGATGCGATTGAGTGCATAGAAGCAGTCGAGCGCCTGCGGCGTATTCGGCATGCAGATCGTCACGCGGTCACCCGCGCGGATGCCTGCGGTGTAGAGCGCAAGGGCGGCGCGGTCGATGCGCGCCAGAAAATTGCGGTAGCTCGTTCTGCGGCCCATGAACTCATAGGCGGGCAGATCCGGGCATTCCCGCGCGGTCTGCGCGACGAGCTGGTAGATGGTCAGGCGCGGATAATTCAGCGTGCGGGGAATCGCACCGTAATAATTCAGCCACGGTGCTTCTGCAGAGATCGGCATAGGCTTGCCTCCTGAAATCGGTTTTCCTCATTATAGCAGAGAATTACCGGAAAGAAAAGGTACAATCGACGTCAAATGTCAGGCCGCCCGGAAAGAGCAAGTGATATTCCGGGCTTTGCCCGGAGTGATATTTTCCTTTTCGGAAAGTGATAT
>ERZ840371.454-NODE-454-length-50772-cov-9.279827_pt1 | contig 50772 bp, 42 predicted proteins | sample MGYA00519937_ERZ840371 | MGnify/ENA primary metagenome ERZ840371 (study PRJEB31850, sample SAMEA3708873) | human gut metagenome | biome: human gut; feature: human-associated habitat; material: faeces | place: China | collected 2014 ... | reverse complement strand
GCAAAGAACGCTGTCAATCTTATTTCATAGACGGCTGTCGCCGTATAAAAATAGAGTGAACCAGCCTCGCTTGTGCGCAAGCGCCCATCGAGGTGTTCCACTCTATTTTTGCATGGCTCGTAGCTAGGCTAACTTTCCAGTTAATTTCCCGGCATTCTCGCTTCGGTAGATTGCCAATTCCCCCGGATTCTTCTATACTGAAATCAAATATTAAAACTATAAAGGGGGCTGGTGAAGCACATGGATAAGGCCAAAATGGGAACTTTCATCAAGGAACAGCGGATGGCTCTTGGAATGACGCAGCAACAGCTGGCCGAACAGTTACATATTACGAACAAGGCAATCTCACGTTGGGAAACCGGCAATGCTTACCCCGACATTTCTCTGTTGGACGATCTGGCGGCTGCGCTGTCGGTATCGGTTGAAGAGCTTTGTCGCGGTGAGCGGATTGCCCTGCCCTCTGCTGACACCAATACACTCCTGAGCGATGTCATCGCCGAGGTAAGACAACAGAAAAAAGACAGAGCCGCGAAATGGCTTCGCATCCTCTGTCTTAGTATTTTTTCCGTGATCCTTCTTGCGTTTCTCTTCTTTACTGGTGCGTTCTTATTTATACAAAATGAAGCAAATTTAGACGAAGCACTCTTCACCCTGGCTTTGGGTGCCTTTGCCATCGGGCTTTTGCTTTTCCGGGACGGGATTCCGATCCTTCTGCTTGCCATCGCTCTACCGCCGTTACTTTGCAGACGCCCCCAGCAGCCGGCGAAGACCATCGTCTGTATCCTGCTGTCGGTTCTGTCCGTCCTCTGGCTGATCTTTGGCGGACACTTTCTCTGGTTGCAGTTATTCTAGCCTTTCCATCGTTTTGCATAATCTTTCCGTCCGCTGACGATGGCAGAATAAGCATCAGAAGAATTTTATTCCTAATTACTTTCCAAACAGTGTACTCAAAATTCCTCTCTTGATGACCTGGGCACCGGTGTTAATCAGCTGGCGCTCGATCTGGGCCTGTCTGCGTTCCGCTGCCTTTTCCTTCTTTTTCTGTGCGGCTTCCCATTCCTTCTGCTTCTGCTTTACGGTGGATTCCTGCAGTTTTGCCTGCTGCTTTGCCAGCGCTTCCTTATCCTTCTCCAGCTGTGCCCGCTCTGCTGCCAGCTGCGCCGCTTTCGCCTCATGCTCCATGGTATCTGTCAACACTTCGTAGGCAGAAATATTGTCCACCGCCTCATCGTAGCGTCCCATGCCGTCTCTCGCCATCAGATTCCTGCGCTCCGTCTCATCCACAGGTCCCATAAAGCTCTGGGGGCAGATGATGGAGGTACGCTGGGCAATGCCGGGCACGCCGTTCTCATCCAGAAAGGAAGTCAGTGCCTCACCTACGCCCAGTTCCATGATGACTTCTTCTGCCTTAAAGGCAGGATTGGCCCGCAGGGACTGTGCTGCTGCCCGGACAGCTTTCTGCTCCGCCGGAGTGTACGCCCGGAGGGCATGCTGTACCCGGTTGCTTAACTGTGCCAGCACGGAATCGGGAATATCACTGGGGCTCTGGGTCACGAAATAGATACCCACGCCCTTGGAACGGATCAGCTTTACCACCTGCTCGATCTTCTGCACCAGTATCTTCGGTGCATCAGCAAACAACAGGTGTGCCTCATCGAAGAAAAATACCAGCTTCGGCTTTTCCAGATCTCCCGCCTCGGGAAGCTTCTGGAATAATTCTGACATCATCCATAACAGAAAGCTGGCATACAGTGTGGGATTCTGCACCAGTTTTACGCAGTTCAGCACATTGACAATACCTTTGCCGTACACATCCGTACGCATCCAGTCATAAATATCCAGATCCGGTTCTCCGAAAAAGAGATCTCCGCCCTGATTCTCCAGAGGCAGTAACGCCCGCAGAATACCGCCCACGGACTGCCTGGAGATACTTCCGTAGGTGGTCAGATAGTCATCCTTGTGTTCTGCCACATAATTCAGCAGAATACGCAGATCCTTTAAGTCGATCAATAAAAGTCCCTTGTCATCCGCAATCCGGAAGACAATATTCAATACACCTTCCTGCGCAGCGGTGAGCCCCAGAATACGAGATAAAAGCTCCGGTCCCATATCGGAGATGGTGGCTCTCACCGGATGTCCGCCCTCCTGATAGATGTCCCAGAAGCAGACCGGATAAGCCTTATAGGAAAAACTGTTGCGGATACCGAATTTATCAATCCTCCTGTCCATGGATTCCGAAGCCACACCGGCTGTGGCAATTCCGGAGACATCCCCCTTCACATCACACAAAAATACCGGCACTCCCGCATCTGAAAAAGATTCTGCCATAGCCTTCATAGTGATCGTCTTGCCGGTGCCGCTGGCTCCTGCGATCAGTCCATGGCGGTTACTCATATTCAGCGGCATATTCACACGCTGACCATCTGCCAGGCCCATATAGATCTGTCCGTCTGTATACATAATTGTCCCTCATCCTCTCTATTTTATCTCTATTTTCCTGCTGCCCTATCCCGTAGGGATATCAATAGAAGATATCTTCTACGACATTTTGAAACGTTTCTTCCCCGTCATATGCTCCACTTTCAGGCAGAATATCTCCGTCATGGCTACGACTTCCGGTCGGAATACGAAATTCTCCGTTCTGTCAGGATAGTACTGCTTCATCAGAAGATTCAATGCTTTCTGTTTTTCCGCATCCGACAGGATCTCTATAGTTCCCTGACCGATCACGCTCTCGTATTCCATGGTGCACTGGCAGCCATCTTCTTTCTCCGACAGCACCAGTCTGTGGGAGCAATCCATCTCGAAGCTTGCCCTGACATCCTTACGGATCAAGTCATATTTTTTTCCTTCTTTTGCCCCGTGAAAATAGAGTGTCACTCTGCCGTCCGTCTCTTCCATTCCGAAATTCAACGGCAGAAGATACGGATAGCCATCCTCATCATTCAGTGCAAGTCTGCACACATCACACCTCTTCATGACATCTGTCATTTCCGAAAATTCTGTAATCTCACGATCGTTACGACGCATTGTATTCCTCCTGTGCTGCATTTTGTTTTTCTGTCAATATCTGTGCGCCCGACAGGCTTTGCGGCATATAAATGCCGGGTAGGCCATCATTGGAATTTCATATACTCTTTCACAGATATATTTACTATAGCGCATAAACAAGATATAATGCAACTATATCCTTCCGTAAGGAATTTTGAAAGGAGTTTTATTTTGCAAAACAAAGTATCCCATTGTTCTATTTTCCCACCGGATCTCAGTGCTCTGACGCTGCATATCCTCGCTATGGCGTTCATGTTCTGTGATCACCTGTGGGCTACCCTCGCCGGAGATGCCTGGTGGCTGACCGGCATCGGCAGACTGGCATTTCCCATGTTCGCCTTTTTCCTGGTGGAAGGCTTCTTCCATACCCATGATAGGAAAAAATATTGCATGCGCCTGCTTCTTCTGGCCATTCTTTCTGAGCTTCCCATCAATCTGATGTACAGTGGGCTGTTATTCTACCCGTTTCATCAGAACGTGATCTGGACACTGCTCACAGGCTTCCTGTGTATCTGGGCAATAGATACCCTACGGAAAAAATGTCCGGTCTGGCTGTGGATTCCGTCGATCCTGCTGCTATCTGCAGTGGGCTACGTGCTGGCAACCCTCCTCATGTTCGACTATTATGGAGAAGGCGTTCTGACTGTTATCGTATTCTATCTCTTCCATGGGAAAAATTGGTGGCAGCTTGCCGGACAGTTTGCCGGGCTCTACTGGATCAATGTCATGCTGTTGGCAGGAATGCAGATTCCATTACAGCTTTTCGGTCATGCCTTCGAGATTTCAGAACAGGGACTGGCGCTGTTGTGTCTGCCGCTTCTGTGGTGCTACCATGGACGCCAGGGCGCGCATAACCGTAAGATCCAGCTTGCCTGCTATGCCTTTTATCCGGTACACATGCTGGTACTGGGGATTCTGTCAAAGCTGATTTTTAGTTAAAATCATAATGCTGACAGAAAGTCTATTCCCTAAAGTAAAATACTCCCGATGGAATCATTCCACCGGGAGTTCTATATTTTTACTCTAAATTAGTACTGCTTCACCTGTTCTTCGCCGTTCATGACACGCAGAGCGCCCTGAGCCAGAGCTAACAGCTCGTCCTCACCGGGATATACGGTCACAGGAGCGATCCAGCCGCATCTCTCTTTCAGCTTAGCCACTACATCCTCACCATATGCAATGCCTCCGGTGATAACGATCTGGTCTACCTTGCCGTTCAGCACACAGGCCATAGCACCGATGTCTTTGGCTACCTGTAACAGGAATGCCTGCTTCACCTCCGCTGCCTTGGCATCGCCTTCATTGGCACGCTTGGTAACTTCACGCATATCGTTGGTACCCAGGTAAGAATTCAGGCCGCCCTTGCCGATCAGCTTTGCACTGATCTCCTTCTCGGTATATTTTCCGGAGAAGCACATTTTTACCAGTGCTGCACAAGGCACACCGCCTGCACGCTCCGGAGAGAATGCACCATCACCGTCAAATGCACTGAATACGTCTACAACCTTGCCGTCCTCATGTGCGCCTACGGATACGCCGCCGCCCATGTGCACTACTACCAGACGTAAGGACTCATAAGGCTTGCCGGCCTCTTTTGCATATCTCTTGGCAACTGCCTTCTGGTTCAGGGCATGGAAGATACTTCCTCTGGGGATCTCTTCCAGACCGGAATATCTTGCGATGGGCATCAGCTCATCTACTACAACGGGGTCTACGATGTAAGAGGGAACGCCGATCTCATCACCGATCTCTCTTGCCAGAATACCGCCTAAGTTAGAAGCATGCTGACCCTGTACACCTACTTTTAAATCCTCCAGCAGATCATCGGTTACCGCATAGGTACCACTGGGGATGGGTTTTAACAGACCGCCACGTCCTACGATCACGTTGAAGCTCTTCAGATCGCAGTTCTTCTCTGCCAGCAGATCGGTAATGATCTTCTTACGGAAATCCTTCTGTTCGAAAATAGTATCGTATTTGGAGATCTCCTCGGTAGAATGTCTCAGGGTTTCTTCAAATAATAAGTTCTCATCCTCAAATACACCGATCTTGGTGGAGGTGGAACCGGGGTTGATGATCAGACTCTTGATTGCCATTGTGTGTTTCCTCCTATATTCACTCTTATATTCGCTCTTATGCTTTACCGCTTTGTCCACTACAGCATCTATACCTGCCGACAGCAGTTCTCCCGCAGCTTCCACAGCGGCTTCGATCACGATATCCATAGCTTATTTCTGATTCTTTTGCATCTCTTCTGCTACAACTGCAGCCAGTGCCAGGGAGTATACCTTAGTCTCGAAGGTATCGGAACGGCTGGTCAGGACTACGGGTACCTTGGTACCGGTCAGGATGCATCCGTTCTTTACTTTTACCATATGTACGATTGCTTTGTATACCAGGTTGCCGGCATGGATATCCGGGAACAGCAATACATCTGCATCACCCTGGATCTTACGGTCGGTAGCTCCCTTATGCTTGGCTGCCTCGGGATCGATCGCCAGGTCAAGAGACAGCGGGCCGTCTACGATACAGCCGGGGATCTGTCCTTCTTCGCACATCTTAGTCAGTTCTGCCGCATCTACGGTAACGGGCATCTTGGGATTTACAACCTCAACTGCTGCTAAAGGTGCTACCTTAGGCTCTGCAACGCCGCAGGCATTACATACCGGAATGGTGTTCTTGATGATCTGAACCTTCTCCTCCAGTGTAGGATAGGTCATGAATGCAACATCGGTCAGGAACAGAAGTCTGTCAATGCCGGGAATCTCAAATACACATACATGAGACAGGGTTCCACCGGTACGAAGGCCTACTTCTTTGTTCAGTACGCTCTTTAAGAAGTTCTTGGAGTCGATCAGGCCCTTCATATACATATCTGCACGGCCGTCATGTGCCAGCTTTACAGCTTTCAGGGAAGCTTCGATCATATCCGGCTCATTGATGATCTCATAATCGGAGAGGTCCATATTCAGTCCGGCTGCAATCTCACGGATCTTTGCCTCATCACCTACCAGGATTGCATCTGCAATGCCCAGTCTCTTGGCCTCATGTACAGCTTCCAGTACTGCACTGTCTTGTGCAACGGAGACTGCGACGGTCTTCTTCCCACACTCTTTTACTTTTGCTACGATGTCATCAAAATTCATTTTCTTCCATTCCTTTCCGCCTCTCGTGGGCTCCAAGTATGAATACATTCCACACATTATTTGCAAAATCGCACGATAAATCGTGCTTTCGCTGCTGCGCAACTATTTTTGCTCATATGTGTGGCGGTGACTCTATTCGAGTCACCTAAAATCAAGCAAAACTGCTTTTTACATGCAAGCATGACAAAGCAGTCCCGCTTGATTTCATTGTCTTCCGAATAGTCACTCTAATCGTTAAAATAATAACACACTGGAATACAAAAATCAAGCTACTATGACAAATATAGCCACCTCTAAATAAGGTGGCTGATATCTGCCAGGGTCGGTACGCAGGCGTACAGACATTTTTTTAATTTTTCATCTGGCTGTGTCTGATCCGGCACCATCACGACCTTACAGCCGGCGCGGTAAGCACTCATGACTCCGTTGGGAGAATCCTCCACGGCCATGCACTCTTCCGGTGCCAGTCCCAGCTGCTTGCAGGCATAGAGATAAATATCCGGGGACGGCTTACCTTCTGCTACCATAGTGGCCGAAATCAGTTTTTCAAAATACGGCCGAAGTCCTGCCATCGCCAGATATTTTTCCGTCCGCTCCAGATCCGTTGCTGTGGCAACCGCTGCAGTGATATGCCTTTTTTTCAGATCTTCCAGAAGCTCCACGGCACCGGGCTTGCATTTGATGCCATCCCGGTCCAGTGTTTCTTCCATCATCTCTTTTCGTTTGTCACGCACCACATAATAGTCAAAATCTTCACCGTACCAGTCCTTGAGCTGTCTGGGGGCAAAGGGGCGTCCCAGACTGCGCATCGTAAGTGCCTGCTCATCTGTCATGGTATACCCACAGGCTGCCAGTGCCTTCGGCCAGAAAATACGGTAATATTTTTCGGTATCGATCAGCGTACCGTCCATGTCAAATAAAACTGCCTGAATCATTGTTATTCCTCTGCGTCAGCCGTCTGTCCGGCATCTTCTGCTGCATCCGTAACATCAGTACCTTCTGCTGGGCTGTCCTTTGAATCCCTTTCGTTTGTGCCGCTCTGGTCCTCGCCAGCTTTTCCGGCTTTCCGGTCACGTTTTGCCGCTTTGCGCGTCTTCCGGCGTTTTGCCGCTTTTTTCCCTAACAATACGATCAACAGGATCACGACTACACCACCGACGATGCAAAGTACGATCAGCAGTGTATGACTGCCCTCGGCCTCTACCGTGCGGAAGCTGCCGGGCACTTCCATGGTAAACTGTCTATAGCTGCCGATCACAGTGGATTCCACTTCCGTGTACTCTCCATCCTGTGCTACCTCTATGACAGTGTTATCCGCATCCTCACAGTAGACACGCAAGGTTGCTTCTCCGGTATAGTCCGGTGCATCCTCTTCCATGGAATTGGTCATGGATACTGTATAAGTATTTCCCTCTACCTGCAGATGCAATGCTGCATTGGGATAGAAGTTGCCTTCTGCCATAACCAGTGCCTTATTGTTATCGTTTTTCTCTGCGGAAGCAATGGATGCGGTCCATTCCTCATACTCTGCTTCCAGCACTTTATTACCGGTAATATCACTGAAATCATAATCCGGCCATACACCGTAATAGCCATCCTTCTCCGGTACTTCCGGAATCTGGTCTGCCGACAGATAATCCCCGTAACCGCATTTATAGGAAGCCACTTCTACACCATCCGCCTGGAAGGTAATGGTAAACTGTGAGAAAGCGTCCGGAACGTCTTTGCTGCAGAATTCCTGGTAGGACAACGGGGTAGCACCGCCCTGATAACCAATGCCGTCTACGCCACCGGCTCCGCCTTCCACATAATAGTTGCCATACAGAGTTCCATCATCACTGACTTTTCCGGCAATGCTGCCCTGGCCTTCGCCGGACATATCCAGATCATTGTACGCATAGCTGTAGAAAATATCACAGCCTTCTCCGGCAATACCTCCGATATTATTTTTACCGGTGATCCTGCCCATGCTGTAACAGCTGCGGATCGCATAGCTGGCAGATCCGGCAATTCCTCCCACATAGCTGCCTCCGGTACTCTCTACGGGTGCATAAGACTCACAGGAAATGACTGCGCCATATTCTGCTTTACCGACCACACCGCCGACATAGTCTTTTTTACCGGTCACGTCTCCAAGGTTGCGGCTGTCTCTGATGACTGCCTTGACCGTCTGCTCCACATCGAAACTCTCCGTTCCGGTTAAAGTGATATCGTCCTCAGGGTCAAAATCGTATTCCGTTGCCACCTGTCCAACGATACCGCCCACATTCGTATCGGCTTCCACCGTACCGCGGTTCACACATAAGGTGACCTTTCCCTTCTGGAAGCTGGAAGTATCATAGCGCGCTTCTTCGGTTCCTTCCGGTTCTGCGGTGTCATCCTCCGCATCGGGATCTCCGGGGTTCACCTCTTCCTTGCTGGCTGACTCATCCGAAGTATCTTCTACAGAAATTCCTTCATACCGGAAGAGATCATCCCGGATTTCGCTGACCAGATTCCGCAGAACTCTGGCCTGATCCATCAGCTCATCCATGTGGGCACTGGTGCTGTCTGTCCCGGCTTCCAGTACATCCCCCAACTGACCCAACTGGTCAAAAGCCTTGTCGAGCCTGTCATTCAGTGTATCCAGATTATCTTTGATACCGCCACTGCGATCCTTGGAAGCATTCGTCATGTTATCCAGATGCTTGGTGGCATTCTCTCCGAATTTTTTCAGTGCCGATTTATAGCTCTCCGTATCGTCCGGTACGGTGATGGTAATGTTTCCGCCACTGACGTCATGATCGCCATCGCCACCCCAGTTACCATTCCAAATGTCATTTCCACTGATGGTAACGTCATGACTGTTGCCGTTATTCTTGTCATTATCCGCCTGCTTGTTCAGATCGTCATTCAGGGCTTTCAGATCGTTGCTGACGCCGTTCAACTCTTGATTGTAAATATACCACAGATCATGAGCGGTCCCGGTCAGAGAACTTCCCGCATTGTTGGCATCCTTCAGGTTCGAACTGATACTCTTGGCAATACTGGATGCCTGTTTGCTATAGCTGCTCACATCTTTCTGGGTGGTATCCAACATATCCAGGAATTTGTCTGTCTCCGTATCCAGTTCCTTCAGCTTGTCACTGAGATACTGGATTTCCAGGAACGGCTCCATCTGACCCACGATACCGCCCACATCTTTTCTGCCCTGCACATATCCGGTGTTGGTGCAGTTCTGCAGATAGCCCTGATGCAGTCTGCCTACGATACCTCCGGTATTGTAGCCTACGTGCTGGTAGCCGATGGCCCCGGAATTGGAGCAATAATAAATCTTACCATCCGAAATACCTGCGATACCGCCGGTGTCCGTATGAGCTGCCACATTAGAGGTACTGTTGATCTGCTCCAGATTGTCCATGGTGATATCTTCCAGATCATAAGTCACTTCCGTGCTGTACGTATTGATATTGCCATTGTTGCTGCAGTTATTCAGAATACCGTGGTTGTTGCCCACAATACCGCCTGCGGAATGATTGCCGATCACATTTCCGGAGGATTCACACCGACGGATCTCTCCGCTCTCGGCATTGACTCCGGCAATACCGCCGACATCCGTATCACCGACCACATTTCCGGTAAATTTACAATTTTCAATGCTGCCATAGTTCACACCGACGATACCGCCGACCTGATCCTGACTTCCAGAGGGAGATACTTCCCCCGTGACCGTAAGGTTGCGAACTTTTGCTCCCTCCTGCACATAGCGGAACAATCCCACTGCCGAACCGTCTCCGGTCAGTTTCACATTGGAAATAGTAAAACCGCTGCCGTCAAAGATTCCTGCAAACGTAGGAATACTGAGTTCACCTGTCATGCTCAGAACAATGTCGTTCTGCAGCACTACTTTTTTATCTCTGGACCAACTGTCCAGTACACAGTTCTCCACCAGTTTCCGCAGATCCTCCTCCGTGCTGATCTCTATGACTGCATAATCCTGCTCCTTTATCGTGCTGCTATAACCGCTGCCGCCTCTGTACTGCTCATAGGTCAAAGTTTCTGCTGCATAGGCGGTGGCCGGTGTCTGCAGGATCAATGCTGCTCCCAGCAGGAAACATAATAATCTCTTACTGTTCATCTTCTGTTCCCTCGCTTTCTGCTGTTTTTTCTTTATCCGAAGCTTTCTTATCCGCAGCTTCTGTATCTGCTCCGGTTGCTTTCTGTCCGGCTGTCTCATCCTCCGGCAGCTCCTGGGCTTCCAGTCTGGGATAGTTTTCTTCCGGGGCATCGTCCCGCTCCTCCATCGTCACGGTATCCTTGGGACGCACCACCGCACCCATCTCACCATCAATGACACCGATAAAATCACCCTCCAACACACCATTGACATAACCCTTGATGTGACCGTTCATACGGATTCTTCCGGCGGAGGGCAAGGGCTTTGCCAGATCCCGTTTCAGTGTAAATGCTGTCTTCTGAATAATGATATCTCCGATCAGCAGTGTCTGCGGCAATGCCAGCAGTACCAACAAAATAGATGTCAGAGTACCACGACCAAGAGCCAGTCCGATGGCCGCTACCGCTGCATTGGAAGATACATAGCTGATAATAAATCCCGCAGATACCAGCATGGATCCGCTGGTAACAATGGTAGGGAACGCCTGGTTCAGTGCTTCGATGGCGGCTTCCTTGATCGGCATATAGGTCTTCAGATCCATGTAACGGCTGGTGATAACGATAGCGTAGTCGATCGTTGCACCCATCTGGATCGCAGATACTACCAGATATCCCAGGAAATATACATTTTCATTCAACAGATACGGCAATGAGAAGTTCATCCAGATACTACCCTGAATCGTTACAACCAACAGTACCGGCAGACCGGCGGACTGGAAGGTGAACAGCAGGATGATCATAACGAACAATGCTGTCAGCACCGTGATGATCGTATTATCCGTTGCGAAGGAATCGCCCAGATCCTTATCACTGGTGGCGTTACCGACTAGCAGAATGTCATCTATATTATAGAACTTTGCCACGGTATTACGGATCTGATCCAGTGCTGCTGTGGTCTCTTCTCCCTCATAAGGAACATTCAATTCCAGAACAAATCGGGAATTGTCTTCGCCCAGCAGCTGATCTTTCGCAATACAGATCTGGGAATAAGCATCCGTCAGAGTTTCTTCCAGATCATCGTCCAGTGTGATGTTGCCGCTTTCTTTCTGATCATAAATGAACAGGAACATATCAATAAACGGAACTTCGTATTCACTGACGCCACTGACCAGCGCACCATAATCGCTCTGATCCAGTGCATATGCCGAATACAACATATCCGCCACTTCAATATCCAGATCGATCAGTTCCGCAAACTGTCTGGGATTCAGCTTATCCGTCAGCATATAGCCGTCCATGGCCTCGATATTGCCAAGTCCCTGACAGGATTTCACCACATCCAGTTTTTCCAGAGCTTTCAGTGTCTGTGCCTCTTTTTCATAATCACCGTTGGGCACAATGACTGCCAGCTGGTTCACCATGCCGAATTCCTTATTTACCATGCTGACGGAAAATTTATTATCACTCATAGTACTGGATTCCAGAGTGTTGGTATCGTACACGTAGTTTGCCTTATTGGACAGGAAAAATGCTATAATAACACCTACGATCAGAATAGGCGGTATAATGTAGCGGGTAGCCACACAGAATTTACCGACCGCCGTGATCTTCGGCACGAAGCTCTTGTGGTGAGTATTGTCAATGGCCTTGGAAAAGGTCAAAAGCAGTCCGGGCATCAGGAAGAATACGGCCACCATACTGAAAATAATGGATTTTGCCAGAATGATACCCATATCATAACCAATTCTAAACTGCATGAACATCATGGCTACCATACCGGAGATGGTGGTCAGGGAACTGGAGGAAATCTCCGGGATTGCCTTACTCAAAGCAACAATCACAGCCTCTCTGGCATCCTTGTCCTCATGTTCTTCCATAAAACGGTGGGCCAGAATGATGGCATAGTCTACCGCCAGACCTAACTGCAGTACCACCGCGATGGAGTTCGTAACAAAACTGATGGTTCCGAACCAGTAGTTCGTACCTTTGTTCAAAATAGCTGCCACAATAAATGTAGTCAGATAAACCGGGATTTCCGCATAAGTCGTAGAGGTAAATAACAATACGGCTACGATAACCACTGCTGCCAACAACAGAATGACGATCATATCATTATTCAAGTCATCCGCGTCACGCTCTTCCTGACCGATATCGGAAGAATAGTAAACATCATAATCGGACAATGCATCCAATACCTCATCCAGATGCTGCTGTGTAGCTTCCGTGTCTGCTTCCTCATCAAAAGTGACAGACAATAAAGCCTCCATGTCATGATAATGATCCTCGGTGTCATCGAAATCCAACATGCTGACACCGTCCATCTCCTCCACCTGATCTGCCAGTTTCTGTGCCTCGTCAAACGTCACGTTACAGATCAGGATCCGGGCGGAGCCATACGTGGTAAATTCCGAATCCATCAGATCCAGTCCCCTTCTGGTCTCTGTTGTGTCCGGCAAATAAGTGGTCAGATCGTTATTAACCTTGACTCTGTTCATGGATAATACGCAAAATATGCATAAAACAATAAAGATCAGATAAAATCCTTTTCGTTTGTCTACAATGAGCGTGGCAAGTTTCATCATAAAGGAATTATCTTTTTTGTCTTTTTCTGCGTTGTCTGCCATAGTTCCCTCCTGCTTTTTCTCTCTTTGTACCCTTATTTATGTATTTGATTTTATACACCTCTAGTTTAAAATGTTTTTGAACATCTGTAAAGACTTACTACAAAGATGAGAAATTGTATTAATGTCATTTAATGAACTTGTGTTGATTTTCTGCCACATGCAAAATATAATAATGGGGAAGAAAAAGCAAGCTACAGATTTTTTATGATTGTTTATTTTTAGACATTTTCGCGATGTTCGTCTATTATTTTAGAAAAAATTCAGATTTGTATTACATATAGGAAATGATTTCTTCTTTTCCCGGAAAGGCTGGTGGATTGTCTTATGGAAAAAATGGATCGCCGTGTGCGCAAGACAAGAGCTCTCTTATTACAGGGTCTGGTAAAAATGTTGGAAACCCACGATATTCAGGATATCTCCATCAAGGAACTGACCGAACTGGTGGATATCAACCGTGGAACCTTTTATCTGCATTACGATGATATCTACGATATGCTCCATAAAGTCGAGGATGAAATGTTCCTGGAATTTAATGAAATCATGGAGCAGAAACCGGTCGTTACCAATTCTCTGGCCTCTCAGGGGCCGTTGTTGGAATTCTTCCATTTTCTGGACCGAAACAGGGATCTGGCCAAGGTCATGATCGGCCCTCATGGGGATCTGGCTTTCGTCAATCGTCTGAAAGATCAGATTGAAAAGCGCACCCTCCAGGTTCTGGAAAGTGCGCAATCCGATGCCAACTATAAATATCTCTGCTCCTTCATCATCACCGGCTGTGTCGGTGTCGTAGAGACCTGGCTGAAAGAATCCAATCCCCAGTCTCCGGAAGAAATGGCAGAAATTCTGGGAACCATGCTCTTACGTCAGCTTAATTTTGCTCCGGAACCTGCATAGGCTGTGTCGGCTCCGGCATGCCTACGCTCAATGAAGTCACTGTCTCACCATCCAGGAAGAAGGATACGGTATCACCTACCTGAAGTTCGTCCAGAGTGGCATCTTCTCCGTCAATCGTAATGATCGTATCGTCATTGACTGTGATAGTCATTGTATTTCCGCTGAGAGTTAAAGTCATCTCATCCAACATGTCTTTCTCAGGTTTCTGACCGTCCGAGGCTTCTCCAGTAGGTTTTTCGCCGTCCGGTGCCTGAGCATCAGACTTTTCCCCATTGGGTACCTCACCAGCAGGTGCTTCTCCATTAGGAGTGCCTCCGTTGCCGTCCGGTGCCTGACCGTCAGACTTTTCTCCAGTTGGTATTTCTCCATCCGGAGTCTCCGGCTTCTCTGCCAGCGCAATGGAGATCACATTGCCGTCAATGGCTGTGATCTGACCAAGATAAGATTCCACCTTCTCTTCACCTGATTCTGTTTCCGTACTTTGCTCCACCGTGCTCTGTTCCGTCGTGCCCTCCGGCGCGATTGTCTCCTCCTGTTCTGCCGATTCACTTGCTGCGCTCTCCGTGCCCGCAGATGTTGTTCCTCCGCATGCTGTAAATCCGGTCATCACCATGGCAGCAGCCAACACTGCGCACATTACTTTTGTGTTCACCTGGGGTAAATTCCATCTTCTCATCTTCTCATTCCTCCTGTTCCATTCATTCCTTAAAAAACTTGTGAATATTTACTTCCCCTTATCTGTCTCTTATGATAAAGGTCATCTGCGAAGGAATTGTGAGAAAAATGTGGTGATTCTGTGAATTTTTCAGGCATGACATTGTTGTCATGTGCACTATGTTGGAAGTGTCAGCTTACATGTCGATTCTTCCGTTTTGTTGTAAATATCGAAGGAATGCGGTACAGCCTTCCAGGACATCATTGTAGGTCGTCCCAAACTCTCCCGTGTACCACGGATCCGAAATGTCCCGATCCGAGCCGGCATAGGACAAGAGCTTCGCTACTTTCCCCTCCGGATCTCCCCCGAATATCCGCAGCATGTTGCGGATATTCGCACCATCCATACCAATCAGATAATCATATTCCGCATAATCCGCTCTCGTCACCTGCCGGGCCCGCTTCCCCTCACAGGAGATCCCATGCCTCGCCAGCTCCGCCTTCGCCGGCGGATACACCGGATTCCCGATGCTGTTCCAGATTTCCTCTGTGCTGGTGGCCGCGGAAGCGATCTGAAAGTGATCGGCAAAATTTGCGTCGGATACCAATTTTTTCATAACAAATTCTGCCATGGGGGAACGACAAATGTTGCCGTGGCAGATGAATAATGCACTAATCATAATTTCTCCTATCTAAAAACACATAAGATATTAAAATTTTATTATTAGTTCGTCCTTAATACTCTTTTCCTTTCGAGGTCTTTTCAACATGAAGTCTCTCTCTATCTCATATTGCAAAATATCTATTATTCAGATAATATCTGCAAATAGTACTCGCTTAACTGATTTTTAATTTTATCCACAGCTATCTGATCTTCAAATAATCTATGCGCCTTTTTACTCATCTCAGCAATTCGCATATGTTTTTTATTTGTTTTGTCAAACTTTGGTATTTTAATTCTAGGTCTGATAGGAAAAGATCTTGAATCAGATGATTGCATCATATAATCATAAACCACACTAGAATTCATAATTCCGCAAATATAGTGTGCTTCATCTAACGTTATATAATTACCATTAACATCCTCACAGATGGATACAGCGTGGTTTTGAAATAACGGCCTCTTCTTTCCGCCCCACAAAGTATCTATTTCACCAACAACAGCCGCAGCCCATTTTGTATTGTCTCTAAAAACCACGTAATTCTTTGCATAACTATACTCACCAACTCTCGCTAAAGCATAAAAATCCGCATTATTCTGGCCAATTATTCTCTCATTATATTCCGTCTGATTGAGAATAAGGCTTTTATTATCATTATAATATTTTGCCAACTTAGGTGCTAACACAGATAATCTTTTCATCTCTATAGGTACTCTTGGGCTTTTTTTCTCATACGGAAATGGGACAATATAGTTATCCGTTTGAGCGTGAAACGGGATAATATCTCTCCCTTTAATCATAGGATGTAGATATTTTGTTTCTAATAAAATATTTCTTTCCGGCAGCTTATACTTTGACTTTTTATTTTGTATATTTTTTAAACAAGTACATGTTTTGCTCCCTGGTAAATTTGCAAGTTTAAATACCATAAGTTCCTGTGGATAAAACTCTATCCCTTCCCTACCGATATACGCAGAAATCCCACCTATACTACGAAAGCTATCCAATATTTCCTTTGATTCGATGGATGAAAAAAAATTCTTATTCTCAGTGCATACTGCTAAAAGTTTATGTTCAATATCAAAGTATTCACCTATATTTAATTCTTCTAATCCATCAATATTTTTTCCCTTCTTCTTTACATACCAAGCAGTTTCAACTCCTTTTGTGTAATCCATTTGCTCTCTTCTCATATAGAAAGTCAAAAACTTTTGCGTAACTGGCTTAAAAGGATGGCCTGCTCTTGACCAATTTGTAAATTTGCAAAAATACATTCTTTGATTATCACTCATATAAAAGTTTCTAAATCCTTCATATGATTGTTGAAATACTAATGGCTCCGGCATTAGAAATGCAAGAACCCCTTTCTTTGACAGCCAATTTTCTGCAACTACATTAGATATAAGCGCGCAAATGTTTAGGTTTATTCCGCCTGTCAATCGATCCCCCGAGAACAATTTTCTTGATATACATAATGTTTTTATTCGTTCTCTATATCCAGAGGGTAAGCTTTTCCAATCAACCCATGGCGGATTACCTACAACTATGTCAAATTCACCAAGTACCGCTGTTGATAGATAATTACCAATCAATCTTGCCCAAATTCCATCCCAGTGCTTTTTTTCAAGGTCAACAAGACTATTTGATAATTTTTCAATTTTCTTATCAATTTTAGGCGTTAAATCTTTTTTTCTGACAAGAGCTTCAAATAATTGTTTCACTTCTTTCGAATTTTGATTTTTAACCTGTGTTTCAACTTTTATCATCTGCTGCGCAAATCTTGATATGTCGCTTACCATACTTCTTGGAACAGTTATTTCAATAGGGTCTTTCTGGGTTGATATTACATAATCCAGACATGAGACCTTATCATACTCCACCGTCTTCGGTACATATGAAGAATCTCCTAAATATACTGGTATATCTATCGGTCTGTTATCATCAAACAAATGTGAAATATTAATAAAATAGTTAACACGCGCGGTCAAAACAGCAATGGGATTCAGATCAATCCCCTTAACTCTATCAAGCACAGCTGCGAGAATTTCTTCCCTTTTCCTATCTTTCATTTGATATAAAATAATATCAATCATAACATTTAGAAAAGTTCCACTACCACAGCATGGGTCAAGGCCTCTCCATGTTGATACATTTGTAAGTTTTATAGCTTCTTCAACTACATTTTGCGCTAACCATTTTCTTGTATAATACTCTCCCATTGCATGACGAACTGCCGCTGGGACCATTGCTTCATATAATTTTTTGAAAAAATCCTTTGATTTTTGGGAATTATTTAAAACTGCCTTCCCAGAATATCTGCATAAAACTTCCGATACTTCTTTTATAACCTTCGCCAATTCTTCATTCCATTGCTCGGCAGAACAGTACCATGCAAAAAAATCTCCCTCAAGCAAATTTGTCATCCCATACTGTCTAAAAATATCTCCATTTTCCAAGTTTTCGAATTGAATTCTTAAAGGCTCTGAATCATATTCAAGTAAATCAGTAAAATTAATTAAAGACTTATTGAATCGTATTTGGCTTATGACCTTATACGCTATCATTTTTACTATAATGGCATATGCTGTTTGCAAAGCAAACATTGCCAAATATTCATCATCACGATCTACAAATGTATAATCCAGCAAATTTTCAAGAGACTGTTTTCTATCTATAATTGCTTGCTGTTTTGAGATATCATCATGCGATAAATTGAATAGCTCTTTCCATTCAGTAAAAAGCATTTTGGTCTTTTGACTACCTTTATTCTTCAACAAATAAAAGAGCACTGATACTAATTCAAATGCTATTCCATCATTTTTAGGTGGATTGCAAAAACTATCTACTAAATTTTCTGCATTAAATGCAAGTAACTTCAACGAAATAATATTTTGAATTATTCTATCAAGATCCTTTGAAGATAGCCTTAAGAAATCTTCCCTTACTATTGTGCCTTTATAATATGAAATAAAGCACCCTTGTAATCCATCCGTCACAAATCCTTCTATTATTTCTTCATCTTTTTCAATTTGAATTGCCTTTAAGTAATCTTCAATCTGTCTCAGTGCTTTTTCCTTTTGCTTCTCATTAGTCAATGTTGACGGCTGTTTAAATTCAATAACTAATGTCGAAATTGCAGTATCGGCATGTCCTTTCGATATATGCCTCTTCGTATTTAGTGCTTTCTCTTTTATAGGATTATACTCAAAACCCAATGGTTCAAAATTGATCTTAAAAAAAGCAAATAATTCACAATCAAATCTACTTTCAATGGTTGCCTCATTTGGTGCTTTTATTGAAGCATCTCGAATTCTTTCCGCCATTTGTTCCAATTCATTTTTGTACTCATTAGACTTAACTATTTTTATAAATTCATCTATCTTATGTTTTTTCATATTTCCTCCCTGCTTCCATAATTTAACAACTCTTTGTTTCTATACTACATGCTAATCTTAATAATACCATTTTAATTTTTATTAAATAGTTTATAGTCCTATTATAATAATTTATCGTATATGATAATTCATAAAGATACAATAGTAACTAGTAATTAATTTTTTGCTTTACTACCTCTATTGCCTGCGTATGCTCCCCTGGCTTCACAATTTGTTCTGTCCCCTCAATACATATTGTCATGCTATCTTTTTGATAGTAATGTCCTCTTCTTTCCATATCCCAATAGTCCAGCACTATGTTAATGTCACATTCTTTTAATTGCCCCATTTCTATAATCAAATAAATATTTACAATTTCATCTTTTGCAATTGCTATTCCCCCAGAAAAGCCATTAATTTTGATTTTCATATCTACAGCACTTCCTGCTCCAATGTTCCTAATCGTATATTTCAGATATACATATGACGTACTTTCTTTTCTCATTTTAATATAGTTTACATCCAACGGTGTAAATCTATATCTTAGTTTTTCTACTTTGTCTCCCTTCATATCAAATACTCTATCATTACTACCAACAATTGAACTTTCATCAAAAAAATTATATCTAGTGTCAAGATAAGGTTTTATAGAATACCTCTTTTGCTCACGCTCCTTCTCCTCATCTTCTTTCTTCTGTAATTCCAACTTTTTGTTATTATCTCTAATTGTAATAAACACAGCAATAAGTGTTGCTACTCCCCCTAAATAGCTTCCCAAAAATCCAGCCCATGCTTGATTATCTATGTTGCTTGGAAATGTATTTCCAAATATCACCCAGTCTATAAATACCGGTACGCCAATCATTACAATTACAAACAATAATACTTTTTTAGCATTTTTCACAATAGTTTTTCCTCCTTTTACAATGCACCTTACTCAAACTCAATCTCTTCCTCACCCTGAGCATAAATATCCATCTGATTTTGCACATCAATCCGATTTACAAGCCATCCGTGGGCCATACAATTCTTCACGAATTCATCCATTCGGTTCTTCCCATACATTTCCTTTAAAGTAATCACCAGTCCAAACTGTAGATTTTCCCTTTCTTTCGTTGTTACCCGTTCTTTAGTTAGGATACTGATTCCCCACATTCCCGAAGCATAAGACTTCCTCGGCACAGCACGGTCCTTCAGTTTCTCGCAGATACGCTTGATATTATCCCATTTTCGGTAGATGCTTCGAGCATCTCCTTCATACATTGCCTGTCCTTCTTCCGACTGTTTATTGTCGTCAATGGCTTTCAATTTACCATTAGGTTGTACTCTTCCAAAATGAATATCCATCTCCGTGCTGGTATAATCCACTCCTTGATTGCGGTCGCAGGATGGAAAATAACTCATAACTGCTCTCGCATAAAAGGGATGTTTGTCGTTTACCACAGGAACTGGCAGGTTGTAATTATAGGTCTCATAATCCTCTGTTGTTCCAGTAATAAAAAACTTTATTTCGTCATCGCTGGTATGTAAAATGTCTTCTATTCTCTTTGGAACAATTCCATATCCCAAGGAATCGGATATCTTTCCATTTGCTCCCCATTTTGCTGCTGAATCAATCAATAAAGCTTTTGCAACCTCTCTACTAAATCCCATTACATTAATCAGATAAGCCAGTTTTCTCGTAATCCAAGGTGCCGCAAAAGAAGTTCCGGCACGATAAACTGCTCCCAGTTCATCAATACATACAGCTATTTTACCCTCAGGCCTACTCCCATCTCCTCCATAATAACAAAGATCCGGCTTATGAAAAAAGGAAAGTACTGGCCCCTGTCTCGTATAGCTTGCACTCTCTCCCTCCATCGTTACAGAATTCACCACCAACGCATTTAAAGAATCTGCCGGTGCCCCGATCTTCATCTCTGGATGTCTTTCTCCATCCGGCGTATTAGTTCCGGCAACAACAAAAATCACATCATATTCCCTCTGAATTCGATCCAGTTCTGCCGCCTCCGGAGAAATAAAACTATCTTTGACAGGTAATGGAGAGCCCAATGACAGATTCCAGACTTTTATATCCTGATTATTTGCTACGATTTCTCGAATAAATCTCAAAACAGCAAATGAGCTGAAACCACCATATGTCGCTACGCCAAAATGTCGCACACGAAATCTGCCACATCCATCATCAAGTGTAGGGTTGCCCTTAGGACCATCCACAATAATAGAAGTTACCGCTGTTCCATGATAATAATCCCTCTTTTCCAGATCTATTTCCCTTGGTAACATATTCTTGTATTCTACCCATTCATGAAAATATACGTTTTCATCAAAATGCGTATCAATAACCCCGACAACAGGTTCCCTCTCAGGTGCCGGGATCATAGCTTTCTCATGAAACTGACTGCTCTTTTCCTCCAAAATATCTTCTCTATTGATTTTTGTAAAATCTGATACGTACATAGAAATGAGATACGGAGCCCTCCTGTATAGTGTCTGCATCTGACCGGAATTCAATAAAAGTGTCGTTTCGTCAATAATCTTGTTCTCTAAAATGTCAATTCCAAATCTTTGAAGTAACTGTTTGGTATCAATGCCCGTCTTATAGATAGTCACGATCGTATCTTCCGCAACTTCCTCCCCACTCATGTCTACTGCAAATCTATCTACATAATAAGCATCCAGAATAATTGCTATAAAATTTGTTCTCTTAATCTCATCGTCGTGTTCATATACTTTGTCTTTTCCAATTTTTTCAATATCATCAGCAATAATTGTTCCGTGGTAATCCTCATCAATAATGGCTACTACCTTTTTCAAATTAGAAATTGTTTTTTCAATCGCCGTCAGCGAAACATAGTGTGTAAATACATGTTTTTGTATTTCTACTCCTTTCGCATCCTTCTCCATTTCAAATTTTGCTCCGCAGATAGAATCTGTTGGCTTTTTCCCATTATCACCAAGCAGACTTCTCAAACGATTACTTTTGGGAACTACACGGGTATAATGTACACTCACCAATGCACCGTCAATATCTCTGTGTTTCATCCAAAATGCCTTAATATCTTCCAATTGCATCTTTAATTCCAGAAGGTGTTTTGAATACACTTTCCCATCAGCCGGTAACCTAGGTGGTCCAAATTTAGATTCATTCCTCCTTTTCTCAAATCTACCCTTTAATTGTAGAATATTGTTCAAACTATTCACCATCCTTTAATTTTCTTGACACACTGCTCTTTGATTTCTTTGTAAGAATTTCGATTTCTCTAATTGTAAATCCCTGTTCCTGTAATTTTTTTAAGTCAGTCGGTTTTTCTCCACAAACTGTATCATACAATCTTCGGAAGTAATCCATTCCATCGTCAATATCACTGAATGCCACTGACGTTCTGATCACATTTTTCAGGTCTCCTGGATAAAGTTTTTCTTTCGACAATTTCATTATTTTTCGAAACAAACGAATATCCCGGTTTCCAAGTTTCAGTTTATTCAGATATTTATCCAGTATCTTTTCTGCAACCTCTATCAGATCTTCATCTGTATACCGATCAAAATCAATGATGGAATCAAATCTTCGCAGCAATGCTTTGTCGAAATACTGATACAAATTCGTTGTTGCAACAATTACAATGTTCTCATTTACCCTGTCGAAACATTTTAACAATGTTGATGTAGCTCTTCCCATTTCTCTATGATCATTAGAACTAGTCCGGTCAAGTGCAATGGCATCTATCTCGTCAAATAGTACTATTAACTTATCCGGTCTCGAAAATCCATTGATTTCCTCAAACATTTCCACCAGATTTTTCTGTGTTTGCCCTAATTTACTATCTATGATTGATGAAAAATTGATCATATAAATATCACGATCCAGTATTCTGGCTAATTGTTTGACCGCCTCTGTCTTTCCCGTTCCAGGCGCTCCTTGAAACAAAAATTTGTGAATACCGATACGCCGCTCCACAGCATTTACAATCCCCAACAAGTCCTGCGTGATATCATCCGGCAATAACAAAAGATCCTCTTTGGCTTCTATTTTTTCAAAATAATCCGATTTATTTTCTACCATCTGAGGAACGAATGTGTTCACGTTAGATAACAATGACATAATATACTCTGCCAACTGGTAATCCCCTGAATTATCAAAATCCTTTGCTATTTCATAGGCTTCATTACGAAAACCAGCATCATTCTTTTCTGCATAATATTTTACTAAATTAATAACATTTTTCTTTTTCATAATATCCACCCTTTCATTGTACAATTACAGAATATTCTTTTGGGACAAAAAAGTCAATACTGGGACATTTTATTTCAAACAAAAAGTAGGTATGATTGCAAGAATCATACCTCTGATCACTTTTGGGGCTATATTTCAAAATCATACTGTCATCAGTATGGCTTTACAGCAGGTCACAGGAAGCATTCTCCCCTTCCTTCTCTTTCATCCCCATAAACTTCTCCAGTTCCACCGCATGCTTATGAAACAACATCAGCATCCATTTCCAGTCCATAGGTACAACCGGTCCGCATGACAATATCCCGAATGCCAGCATTTATAATCCAGATTCTGCTCGCGCTCTCCCAGATACCGTTCCATGATCTTATCCACCAATATCTAGTCAATTCCATTCAGAAACGGGGCCGTGGTTTACACGGTCAAAGTTCTACCCTTTTATCTTTAACGATCGCTCAACTTCCATTTTCTCTTCCGTCAGCATTTCCCCTTCAAACCACGACTAGCTGTCCATCAGTTGGTGCCACTTGCCATACTGTAAGATTCTGGCAAAGATAAAGTTTTATAACCACAGAATTCATAATAGCTGAGATATCCAACAGATATTCCATCTATGAATTGTTTTCCAAGTAGATTTTCCCTTTTTTATTATAAAAAACAGACCGCGCATCCTTATTAGATGCGCGGTCTGTTCTATACGATAATCCCCTTTTACTTTTGATACCTTTGGTATCATTTCTTAAATTATATAAAACATCTCATGAATTGTCAATAGTACTTTCATTTTTTGTCGTTTTTTCAAAAATTATAAAAGTACTATCGTCTCCCGCCACACTTCGCACAAACTCTCCAGCCTCCATGCCGCATTGGCCGGGCTGGTGGAGGGCAGCACCGTGGCTTCTATGCCGGTCAGGGGCAGCTGATATTTTCGATAAAGCTCTCCTGCTTTGTTACCGTTGGCATAGATCCGCGTGATCTGTGATTCCGCCAGAATCCTTCGAATATCCGTCGGCTCCACATTGCGGATGCTACTGTCGCTGGATCCCTTAATATCGCAGCTCTGGATTACATCCCAGACGGCAATGTGATGAGCCAGTAGCATTTTCTTTTTCTCCTCTATGGTCTCCGGCACCGGTTCCCCGCACAGATCTGCCATCACTTTCCAAAAACGATTCTGCTTATGTCCGTAATAAAAATGGTTCTCCCGGGATTTCACCGAGGGCAATGTTCCCAGGATCAGCACCAGCGAATCCGCATCGTACACCGGTGCAAACGTGTGCTCAATATGTTCATATCCTGTCATGCTGTTTTCCTTCTTCCTTATGGCTGTCCCTGTCTTTCAGCAGATATCGGGCCGCAGGAATTTCCACGATCAGAGTAACCGCTACCGCCACCGCCGCAGACACCACGATAATCAGTATCTGATATTTCCACTGCCATACACGGTCACCTGTCATATTTGGCGGCGTATCCCCGCTCCAATAAGGAATTCTTTTTTCTTTCAGCCAGACGGCGATCATCTGATGCCAGAGATACAGATTATAGGAAAATTTGCAAAAAAGTGATGCCACCCGGTTGGAATATAGTTTCTGATAATATTCTCCCGCACAGGCCGTACTGAAAAGGAACAATGCAAACAGAAACGACTGCACCAGCCGGCTCTGCAACTGAACTGCCTGCAGATTCACATCCCCGTCGTATTTATGAATCATCCCGTTCATCAGAAAAATACACAAAACAGAGATCACTGTTCCTGCCAGCCGCGAGTATTTATTTTCTGTCACATATTTCTTCCACATGACATACAGGATGCAGCAAAGCATGCCATTGGCATAGATTCCCATAAACGTCAGAATATTATTTCCATAATTTCTCTCTTTTCCCGCAAAACAGTTCAGAATTACCGCAGTACTTGTAACGGAAATCATCAACATCACACTATAAGTGGCAAAGGCCCACTTGCGGAACAATCTTGCGATCCACGGCAGCAGCAGATAATAGATCACTTCCATCTGTACCGTCCACAACACACCGTTAAAAGAGGTGGATATATAAGTGTCCGACCAATTTGGTGCAACGCAAAATACATGTGTCACAATATCCTTGCACAATGCTCCCACATTCCGATATTTATGTCCCGGTAAAATATAGAAAAACAGATCGATCGCCAACATAAAATAGTAAGAAGGCAGTATTCTTGCTGCCCTCTTTCTGTAAAATGTCTTCGTATCCGGCCAGTCCTCTCCCAGAACAATAGATCTTGCATAAGGATAAAAATTGCAGAATGCGCTGAGCAGGATCATCATATCCACAAAAATAAATCCATACCTGACCCATCCGGCAAGGTTGATCTCCGTGAGTCCAATATATTTTGTGTACTCTGTTGGAATCCGAAGATACGGTGTCAGCCATGTCTGCTGCCAGAAATGAAACCACACTACCATCCCGATGGCTATGGCACGGATTCCATCCAGCACACCGATTCTGTTTTCTATTCTGTTTTTTTCATCCATGCTGTATTCCCGCCGTTTCTGATTTTCTGCCGCTTCCTATCTGTCATGTTCCAGTCTCCATCTGATACATCTGGTGAGATAATCCACGTAATCCGCATTCTTACACATTTCCTTGCCGGGAGTATCGGAGATCTTTGCCACATCCATGCCGTTGCAGGCAGTGGTCTTCATGACAATATTCAACGGTTCCTCGCAGGTATCATTGGCAATATAGGTTCCGATACCGAAAGCCACCGTCACCCTGTCCCGGAATGCCTTACGCAGTTCATCTGCCCGTGCAAAGTCCAGGCCGTCACTGAACAGCAGGGTCTTGCGCTTCGGGTCAATCCCCAGAGATTCATAATGAGATATCAGCTTCTCCCCCCATGCAAAGGGATCCCCACTGTCATGCCGCACGCCGGAAAACAGAGTGGAATAGGTCAGCTGGAAATCTTTCAGGAAACAATCTGTGGTGATCGTATCCGTCAAAGCAATTCCGTTCAAAATGCCATACTCTTTCACCCAGGCATCCAGGGCATACCAGTTGGAATATGCCGGATTGTGCTTGTGATTGCCCTGCCCGGTACACATGATCCATTCATGGGCCATAGTGCCTACCGGTGTCACGTTCCATTTCTTTGCCAGATAGACATTGGAGGTACCAATGCAGGCGGAGTCCTTATAATCCTTATTGTGACCCACCAGCTCCTGTACTGCCAGTTCCTGTGCCTCTGCAGAGAGACGGCGTCTCAGACCGAATTCACTGAAATTTCCAAGGCAATACGTTCCGTCCACCAGCTTCTGTAGCTTGTCTGCCAGACGCTCCCGGAAGGAAGCATACAGCTTCTCATAGTCATAATTCATACGGAAAAATACTTCATTAACAATAGCCAGCGTTGGAATTTCATACATGGAAGTATTCAGCCAGGAGCCCTTCGTCTCGATAGTCAGGCCACAGTCTGCCTCTGTGCCGATCTCAAAATCCTCATATCTGGGCTGCCACAGCCGTAGGAAATCCACATAGGAACCCTTGATCCATTTTACGTTTTCCAGATAAGCCAGTTCTTCTTCCGTAAAACGTAAGTCACAATAGGCCCGGATCTGCGCCTTGATTTCTTCTACCATTTCAGATGTGAAAAATACATCTGTATTCCTGCATTTGAAGGTCCAGGTAGTCTTATAAGCGCTGAACTGGTGGTAGATACACTGTCCCATAGAGAACTTGTACATATCATTTTCCAGTAAGCTGTTGATGATCTGTGGTAATTGCATGATTTTATCCTCTTTCTCTCTTAGATTCACAACTGTGTAAATATGATATGTTCTCTAAATCACATCCGCCTGGATCGGTCCCATAGCTGCGATGGCCGTCTGGTGCGTCTGGGGTGTCACACAGGCACAGGCCTTCTCAATGACACACACTCTCGCTTCCGGTACAAATGCCTTTGCCATGACCACATTGCTTAACACACAGATTCCGGTGCAGAATCCGGTAAAATCCACTTCCATGGGATATTCACCCTCTGCTGCCTCTCCTGCTGCCGTCACCTCTTCCCAGATTGCCTTCAGCGTATTCCCAAAATCCAGACTGCCAAAAGTAGGCTTTTTCACCGTAAGGATCTGTTCCGGTGCATAATGCTCCTGTACCGCCTTCATGATATCCGGATGGATCTTATATCCTTCTGTGCCTTCCTGTCCGTGCAGAACGGGCAGACGCTTTCCTTCCTGGGTGTGCAGATAATCCGCCGTATGGGTATCCTTTGTAAAGATCACCTTGTAGTATTCCCCGCTTTCTGCTGCCGCAACGATATACTTTACCGCCGCCTCGCACTCCTTGTTTCCCAGCGCCCCGGTGATGAATTCGTTCTGTGCATCCGTGATCACTAATACTTTCTTTGTCATGTCCCTCTCCTCTACTCGTTTTTCTATAATGATGCCGGGGCAAAAGCCCCCGACTTTGCACAAAAAGCAGGCAACCACATCCTGCGACTACCTGCTTCTATTACTTATAGAAATAATTTCTTCACTTTTTCTGCATCAAATACAACTTCCTTTACCCCGTCCACTTCGATCTGATACAGGGCATTGGCTGCCAGATGCTCCGCCGCCTGCTCAAGGTCACGGATTCCACTGGTGTTGGAATAGATCTCCACCACCGCATCCAGTCCCTCTTCGGTGAGTGTGCATTCGTCTGCCTGCAGTCCAATCCTTTTCAGCACCTTCGGCAATGCAAATCTGGAGAAAATGATCTTCTTCTCCTCCGGTGTGTAATCCGGGATGTCGATCACTGCAAAACGGGACATTAACGGAGCACTGATCTGCTCCTTGTCATTGGCAGTGGCGATGGGGTAGACACCAAAGGTGGGAACGGTACATTCCATATAGTTGTCCGTGAATCCCAGATTGTCAAGCAGTGTCAGAAGCACATCCGCCGGATTGCCGTTACCCTTGCCGTTTGCCGCCTTGTCCAACTCATTGATGATGAATACCAGATTAGACTCTCCCGCCATGGAAAAAGCCTCCATGATAATGCCCGGCTTGGCATTGGCATAGATTCTGGAGCTTCCGGTCAACTGCTCCGGATCGTTAATGGAACTCATGTCTAATGTTGTCCAGGGCAATTTCAGGATCCTTGCCACCGCATAAGCGATCTGGGATTTACCGGTTCCCGCCGGACCCACCAGAAGCAGTCCGTAAGCCGGTAAGGTGTGGGTACGGTTAATCTGGATAATGGTCTCCATGATCCGCTGCTTGACTCTCTCCATGCCATACAATTCCTCGTCCAGGATTCGTCTGGCTTCCATCGGATCAATGGCTTCGAAGTAATTGCCCTTCCACTGAATGTTCATCATGATGGACAGCGCTCTCTGGGCATGTCTTCTCTCTTCCGGAGACACCTCATGGGATCTGGCCACCGCCAGATTTCTTCTGGCCCACAGGCGGATGTTTTCCGGCATGGTCCTTCCGGCGCATGTCATGAAATCGGAGATACTCTGAAGGCTGGTAAGCTTCATATCATCGCCGTCTTCCTCTTCGTCCTCCCCCTGTTCCTCTTCTGCGGGAGCACTGCTGGCGAACAGTCTTTCCATCATGAACTGTAAAAATCCATCTTCTGCCGAAAGCTTGGTTCCGCCGCCAAATGCAGTCTCTCGGATCTTGTATACCGCATAGCCTTCTTCCCGGTTTTCCCCGGAAAGCCGGACATTGATGTGATTTTCTCCTAACCATCTGACGAGGCTTACGAATCTTGCATCGATCTGTAAAATGTCGGCATAGGCACTGCTGCCCTCTTCCCTGAATTCGAAATTCGTGCGTTTGTTCTGATTGCCGAAGACACCGATAGCATGGTGCTTCCACTGTTCGCTGCTGTTGTCCAGGATCAGGATCGGCTTTTCGGGACTTGCCGCAGCCTCATTGGAACGGAACATGGTATAGGTGCATACGGGATCCTGCTTCTTCTCATTTTCCGGGATACTGCTGAAATCAAATACCGGCATTGTCAGCCTCCTTTTTTCTCGCCTGAATCTTCTCCTCATCGATCAGCTTGAACTGCTTTACCAGATTGGTCATATTCTCGGACTGAGCCAGCAGTTCCTCACTGGTAGCGGATAATTCTTCTGCTGCCGCAGAGTTGGACTGTACGATCTCGGAGATCTGGTTCACACCGCTCTCCGCCTGATTCATGGCATCTGACTGAGCAGCTGCAATCTGGTTCAGTTCCTCAGAATCCTGTGCGATCCTGCGGACGCCTTCCACGATAACGCTCAACGTCTGGGACGCATGATCCACAGCTTCATTGCCGGCATGGATTTCCTCCAGTGTACCGCCGATCAGCTCTCTGGTATTGACAGCGGACTGTGCACTCTGCTCTGCCAGCTTACCAATCTGGTCTGCCACCACAGCAAAACCTCTTCCGGCCTCCCCCGCTCTGGCTGCCTCAATGGACGCATTTAAGGACAGCAGATTGGTCTGACTGGCAATATCCTCGATCTCACCGATGATGTTGCTGATCTTCTCGGAAGTCTCGTTGATCTGTTCCATGATCTCCATCAGATGATTCATCTCGATACGGCCTTCATCTGCCTTAGCAGAGTATTCCTGTGCCTGCCTGCTGGAATTCTTCGTATGTTCTGCGGTATTGTCTACCATAGAGGTAATATTGGTAATCGTCGCCTGAAGCTCCTGTACAGCTCCGGCCTGCTCAGTAGCGCCCTCTGCCAGAGACTGCGCCGCATCTGCCAGACTTCCGGCACCCATGGATACTTGGCCGGATACGGAATTTACATTGTACAATGCTTCGTTCATCTTGTATTTGATATCTCTCAGGGCTTCCTTCAATTCATCCAGATCCCCTGCATAGAGATCGGGGTAAAGAAATTTTACCGTCCAGTCACCATTTGCCATGGCATTCAGAGCCTGCTTGATATCCTCAATGATCATTCGCAGATTTTCAGCCATTGCAATGGCGGCACGATTCATCTCTGCCACTTCGTCCTCTGTCTTTACTTCCGGGAACTCTGAAGACAGATCACCTGCAGCAAACCCATCCAGTCTGTCTGCCAGCGCTTTCAGCGGTCCGGCGATTCCTTTGGCTATTCTTTTTCCCGCTTTTTCAGATCCCGCAAAGCCTACTCCGATGATCAGAAGGATTACGATAAAAATAACCACACGGAAAACATTCAGCTTGGCTTCCATGGCATTTCCGTTCGTTACACTGCTGTCCAACAGGCTCGTCATATCTGCATAGACCTGCTGGAACACGGGATCCATCTGTTCGCCTGCCATCTGCTGTGCCTGCATCCGCTTAGCAGAATCGGAAGCTGTTCCCAGTTCCAGTATCTGTGCCTCGATCTGCTGATAAGAAGCTACGCCGTCCTTGATCTGCTGGTAGGTAGCTCTTCCCTCATCCGTGATCATGTCATCTTCCAGGGCACTGATATAGGTATCCAACTGTTCCGCCGTCAGGTCATGAGCATTTTTTGCTGTAGCGATCAGTGTATCGTCATCATAGCCGATGGCGGCACGGGTCTCACTCCGCATCTCCGCGATAACGATCATCGCCTTACCGATGTCACCCTGCGCGAAACCGTAATGCTTCAAGGCGTAGGAATACTGATAACTCACGATTCCCATGGCCACACAGGCGATGACACCCGTCATGCTCAGCAGTATCGTGGTCTTACGAAATACTTTCAATAGGCGCTTCTCAATGGAGAGCTTGTTTAAACTGTTAAATCTGTCCGTTCTGTCCATTCCAATGTTCCATCCTCTCTGTAAACTGTGTGTAAAAATCTATCGTCCCCTCATACGGCAATAAATAAAACAGACGCAGCAGCAGGAGATTTTCTTCCCTCTGTTTCCCTTCGTCTTCTCCTGTCAGTCTTTCTTCCATGGCATGTAACAGGTCATGCCATTGTAAGGTAAATTGCTGGTTTCTGGTCAGTTCCGGTGTATCGATCCATTTGCTGACCTTCACCTTGCTGCGATTCTCCTTCGCACATTCCCCGGTCTGGAGAAAATAAGAAAATCCCCCATTCTCATAATATCTTCCCAGAGGAAACAGTCTGCAGATTCCGGGACGGTACGGGTGAATACTGCATCGACCCCCTCCGTCCAGATACGCACAGGCTTCCTCTGCTCCCTGCATTTTCAGATTTGGCAGGATCACACCGTCCACCACATTGAGCTCCACCGATGCCGCTAATAGCTCCTGCATGCTTTTCCCCATTCCTGTAGTCATCCGGTACACATCATAGGGATCCAGGATAATGGAATTGCCCATGCCGTGACAACACCGGGAACAGCCATTGCAACCACCGCAATCCGCTTTTACCATATCATTTGCTTTGTATAATCGGCCGTCGGATATCTCCGCAAGGCTTACATTTCGCTTCATATCTTCACCATCAGCCTCTCTGTGCCTTGCGTTCCATGATCTCCTTCAGGCTCTCGGTGTAAGGCGCTCTTGCCACCCCGTATTCCGTGACAATTCCGGCGATCAGTTCATGGTCCGTCACATCGAATGCCGGATTGTAGACCTTTACACCCTCCGGAGCCATGCGTTCCTTGTACCACATCTCAGTAACTTCTTCTGCCTTACGCTGCTCGATACAGATATCCGCTCCGGTTGCCGTCGCCATATCAATGGTGGAAGTGGGTGCACAGATATATACCGGCACTCCGTATTGTTTTGCTACCGCTGCCACCACGCTGGTACCGATCTTGTTGGCCGTATCTCCGTTAGCCGCCACTCTGTCACAACCCACGAACACTGCCTGTACCCAGCCCTTGGACATGACGGAAGCAGACATATTGTCACAGATCAGTGTCACATCCACGCCTGCGGAATGCAGTTCAAACGCAGTCAGTCTGGCTCCCTGTAACAGCGGTCTGGTCTCATCCGCAAATACATGGAAGTTATAGCCCTTCTCCTGTCCCAGATAAATAGGTGCTGTTGCAGTACCATATTTTACGGTTGCAAGTTGTCCTGCATTACAGTGAGTCAGGATGCCATCTCCCGGTTTCACCAGTTCCAAGCCAAATTCTCCGATTTTTCGGCATACTTCCACATCTTCCGCCCGAATCTGCAAGGCTTCATCATGCAGGATTTCCTTCACTTCTGCCACTGTTTTGTGTTCTTCTCTGCCGGCCTTCACAGCCACGGCATTCATACGCTTCAATGCCCAGGACAGGTTGACTGCGGTGGGTCTGGAAGAATCCAGATATTCCTTATATTCGGTAAATTTCTCATAAAACTTTTCAAAATCTTCGGTCTCGATGCGGTTTGCCAGCAGATAAATACCCAGTGCCGCCGCTACGCCGATGGCCGGAGCCCCTCTGACTTTCAACAGATAAATGGCATCCCAAATTTCCTGTGCCGTATGTAAAGCGATCAGTTCGATCCTGCCGGGTAATAAGGTCTGGTCTATGATGATCACCGCATCCTGTGTTTCATCCAGTGCCACGGTGTCGTAATCGAGAATTGTTTTTTCTTTTTCCATAGATACTCCTTTATATATGTTTTCGTAATTGTCAGATCCTTACGGTATCTTCCCGGTTAATTTTCATGCCGGATAATATCGGCAAATTCTGCTTTCGCTGCCTTGGCCAGATCCTCCGGTGTCAGACGGATCTGAGATCCGATCTTGCCGCCGCTGACATAGATCTGCTCCTGTGTCTTTGCGCTTTCATCGATTCTGGTCACGTACTGCTTTTTCATGCCAATGGCAGTACAGCCGCCGCGGATATAACCGGTAATGGCGTTAATGTCCTTTACGTGGATCATTTCCACGCTCTTTTCCCCTACCGATTTCGCTGCCTTTTTCAGATCCAGCTCCGCCGCAATAGGGATAACGAATACAAAATAATTCTTGCTGTTGCTCACGGTGACCAACGTCTTATAGACCTGTTCATAGGGCAGGGATAATTTGTCAGCTATCTGAAGACCGTCCACGAATTCCTCACACTCATAGGTGTGATGGGTATAAGGAATCTTCAAAGATTCCAGGATCCGCATTGCGTTGGTCTTTACTTCTTTTTGTTTTGCCATAAAACTACTCACGCCTTTCAACAACCTGCAAACTTTGAGCCGAAGGCACAAATTTGCAGGTGAAAAATTTATTTTTCACCTTGTTACCCTTGGTATCATTTTATTTTACTATTTTGCTTCCCTCAGCGCAAGCATACAAGGCAAGAAACTTGCACAAGTTGCATCAGTTTTTTGCAGAAAAGAACTCCGCCCGACTCCCGGACGGACCGGGGAATCAGACGGAGTTCTTATATTTTTTTAATCCGTTGTTACGAATTAGTTTGCTGCCTTCTCAGCCTTTGCAGCCTTCAGCTGCTCGGTCAGAGCGGGAACTACCTTGTTCAGGTCGCCTACGATACCGTAGTCAGCCACATCGAAGATAGGCGCGGTCTCATCCTTGTTGATGGCAACAATGAGATCAGACTCTTCCATACCTGCTACATGCTGAATAGCACCGGAGATACCGATTGCGAAGTAGATCTGGGGACGAACGGTCTTACCGGTCTGTCCAACCTGCAGATCCTTGGGCTTCCAGCCGTTATCTACAACTGCACGGGAGCAGGATACGGTACCGCCCAGAACCTCTGCCAGATCCTCCAGGATCTTGAAGTTCTCTGCGCTGCCGACACCACGGCCGCCGGATACCAGGATCTTGGCATCCATGATGTCAACGGTATCGGATACAGCCTTAACGACTTCCTTGATGGTTACATATTTGTTGTTCGGAGTAAATCCGGGATTGTACTCTTCGATCACAGCCTTTGCACCTGCGATAGGAGCGATCTTCTGCATAACGCCGGGACGAACAGTTGCCATCTGAGGTCTGTTGTCAGGACATGCGATGGTAGCGATGGTGTTACCACCGAATGCAGGACGGGTCATCAGCAGCTGATTGTGCTTCTGCTCCTGTCCGGGGATAGCAACGAGAGGGAAATCACCGATTTCCAGTACGGTACAGTCTGCGGTCAGACCGGTCTGAACTCTTGCGGAAACGGTAGGGCCGAGGTCACGTCCGATAGCGGTTGCACCTACCAGAACGATCTCAGGCTTATATTTCTCAATAACAGATGCCAGTGCATGTGCATAAGGCTCGGTTCTGTAAGTCTCCAGTTCGGGATCGTCCACAAGGATTACCTTATCTGCGCCATACTCAGCCAGCTTATCTGCCAGATTCTTTACATTATAACCGATCAGAACCGCGGTTACCTCGGTCTCCAGCTTTGCAGCCAGCTCTTTACCTTTGCCGAGCAGCTCCAATGCGATACCGCTGATCTCATTGTCTACCTGCTGGGCGAACACATATACACCCTTGTATTCTTCAATATTATTGGTTACCATGGTTTGCCTCCTATATTAGATGATGTGCTTTTCTTTGAATTTAGCAACAATGTAAGCTGCTCCGTCTTCGGGTGAATCGGGAACGATCTTCTCACCTGCGCCCTTACGAACCTTATCGGATGCCTTTGCGATCTTGGTAGGAGATCCCTTCAGACCAAGGTTGCTGTCATCAACATCTTTCAGATCAGCTCTGCCCCAGGTAGTGATCTCTGCCTTGCATGCATCGAAGATTCCGCCGGGAGTCATATAACGAGGCTTATTCAGCTCGGACAGTGCAGTGATCAGGCAGGGCATCTGAGCCTCTACTACATGATATCTGTCATCATACTGTCTCTGAACGATCACCTTGTCTCCCTCAACCTTGATGTCCTGTGCATAAGAGATTACGGGAAGTCCCAGATGCTCAGCGATCTGAGGACCAACCTGTGCGGTATCACCATCAATTGCCTGACGACCGGTAATGATCAGATCATAGTCAAGGTTTCTCAGTGCACCTGCAATGGTAGTGGAAGTAGCCCAGGTATCAGCACCACCCAGTACTCTGTCGGTAACCAGAATTGCTTTGTCAGCGCCCATAGCCAGCGCCTCACGAAGAGCATCTGCTGCCTTGGGAAGACCCATGGTCAGTACGGTAACTTCTGCGCCGAACTCGTCCTTCAGCTTCAGTGCAGCTTCCAGACCAGCCTTATCATCGGGATTCATGATAGCAAGCATTGCGCCTCTGTCAAGAGTTCCGTCAGGATTGAATTTAACACCGCCCTTGGTATCGGGCACCTGCTTAATACAAACAACAATCTTCATTGTATTTTCTCCTTACTTTTCTAATAAAATTTCCGACAAATGCCTGCTTGCTTATTTCAGCAGATCTGCGGAGATAACCATTCTCTGAACTTCGGAAGTACCCTCGTAGATCTCGGTGATCTTTGCATCACGCATCATACGTTCAACTTCGTACTCTCTGATGTAACCGTAACCACCGTGCAGCTGAACAGCCTTGGTAGTAACTTCCATAGCAACCTCAGCAGCATACAGCTTAGCCATAGCAGCTTCTACAGAGTAAGAGATCTTAGGATTGGTCTTGTACTCGTCCTTCTTGCGTGCAGCCTTGTATACCAGCATCTTGGCAGCTTCCACCTTGGTAGCCATATCAGCCAGCTGGAACTGTGTATTCTGGAATCCGGAAATGGACTTTCCGAACTGCTTTCTTTCCTTGGTGTAAGCAACGGTTCTCTCCAGAGCGCCCTCTGCAATACCCAGAGCCTGGGAAGCGATACCGATACGTCCGCCGTCCAGAGTGTGCATTGCGATCTTGAATCCCTGTCCCTGCTTACCAAGCATATTCTCCTTGGGGATACGGCAGTCGGTGAAGATCAGCTCGTAAGTGGAAGAACCCTTGATACCCATCTTCTTCTCTTTGGTACCGAAGGTAAATCCGGGAGTACCTTTCTCAACGATAAAGGAAGAAATCTCCTTCATCTTTCTGCCTCTCTTCTCTACGATACCGGTAACTGCGATCACGATATATACATCAGCTTCTTTACCGTTGGTGATGAAGCACTTGGATCCGTTGATGACCCACTCGTCACCATCTAATACAGCCTTAGTCTGCTGTCCCTGAGCATCGGTACCTGCACCGGGCTCGGTCAGACCGAAAGCACCGATCTTACGGCCGCTTGCCAGATCGGGAACATATTTCTTCTTCTGATCCTCAGTACCGAAGGTCATGATAGGATCGATACACAGAGAGGTATGTGCGGATACGATAACGCCGGTGGTTGCACAAACCTTGGAAAGCTCCTCAACACACATAGCGTAGGTCAGGGTATCACAGCCCTGTCCGCCGTACTCCTTGGGAACGGGAATTCCCATGAAGCCGTACTTAGCCATCTTCTCAACGGTCTCTCTGGGGAAGGTTTCGGTCTCGTCAACTTCCTGCGCAAGAGGTTTTACTTCGTTCTCGGCGAACTCTTTGAACAGCTGTCTCGCCATCTCATGCTCTTTGGATAATGTAAAATCCATGATGTTAATCCTCCATTGTTATTTATACTTGGTTGTAATTATGAACTTAGACTGTCCAGAGCCGTATCCGGCTCCGAACAGTTATTTTACCTTTTGCCTACTGTGCATCCACAGGAGTCTTGGTGCGGTCTGCATTGTATACATAGAAGCCCTTGCCGGTCTTCACACCAAGGTTACCGCCGCGAACCATCTTACGGATCAGAGGGCATGCACGATACTTGCTGTCGCCGGTCTCGTTGTACAGAACATCCATGATGGCAAGGCAGATATCCAGTCCTACGAAATCGCCCAGTTCCAGGGGTCCCATGGGATGATTAGCGCCCAGCTTCATAGCTGCGTCGATACCTGCGATATCGGATACACCTTCCATCTTGATGAAAGCTGCTTCATTGATCATAGGGATCAGGATACGGTTAACAACAAAGCCTGCTGCCTCGTTTACCTGAACAGGGGTCTTGCCGATCTCTTCAGATATCTTCTTGATGGTGTCTACGGTCTCTGCGGGAGTATTCACACCTGCAATTACCTCAACCAGCTTCATACGGTCTGCGGGATTAAAGAAGTGCATACCGATCAGAGGACGGGTCAGTCCGTTGCCGATCTCGGTAATGGAAAGGCTGGAAGTGTTGGAAGCAAATACACACTCGGGCTTGCAGATCTTGTCCAGCTCACCGAAGGTGGTCTTCTTAACTTCCATATTCTCAAATGCAGCTTCTACGATCAGATCGCAGTCTGCACACAGATCTTCCTTCAGGCCCGGAGTGATCTTAGCTACGATAGCGTCAACAGCCTCCTGAGTCATCTTTCCTTTTTCTACCAGTCTTGCATAGCCTTTTACGATCTTGGCCTTGCCGCCGTCAGCCCACTCCTGCTTGATATCGCAAAGAGCTACTTCATATCCGTCTACCTGGGCAAATGCCTTTGCAATGCCCTGTCCCATAGTACCTGCACCGATAATACCTACTTTCATGGTAAATCCTCCTGATTTTATACTTTTATATTCGTAATGATTAGCAGTTCTTAAAAGGCTCTTTTACCTTCTCCTTGTTCTTGTCAAGGAAGAAAGCCATACCATACTTCTGATCTTCTGTCTCGAAGCAGTCACCGAACAGCTTCTCTTCGATCACTACTGCCTGATCCATATCTGCATCCAGGCCTTCGTTAATAGCCTTCTTGCAGTTGCGGACTGCGATGGGAGCATTCTTTGCAATGGTGGCTGCCATCTTCTGTGCTGCTGCCAGCATTACTTCCTGTGCACTCTTTACCACATTGCCGTCTGCATCTACTTCTGCGCTGTAAACTTCGTTTACCAGACCGATTCTGTAAGCGTCTGCTGCCTTGATATTGCGTGCGGTGTAGATCATCTGTTTTGCCATGCCTGCACCTACCAGACGAGCCAGTCTCTGGGTTCCGCCGAAGCCGGGAGTGATTCCCAGACCTACCTCGGGCTGTCCGAAGACTGCATTGTCGGAACAGATTCTGATGTCACAGCTCATGGAGATCTCACATCCACCACCCAGAGCAAAGCCGTTGACAGCTGCGATCACGGGAATGGGGAAGGTCTCGATCTTGCGGAATACATCGTTACCCTTCTTACCGAATGCCTCGCCCTCTGCCTTGGTCAGGCTGCTCATCTCTCCGATATCTGCACCTGCCACGAAGGACTTACTGCCTGCACCGGTGATCACCAGACAACGAACCGTTGCCAGATCTACTGCATCCAATGTAGCGTTCAGTTCATCCAGTACCTGAGAATTCAGAGCGTTCAGTGCCTTTTCACGGTTGATGGTGATGGTTGCCACATTGCCATTCTGCTCATACAAAATGTAATCCATGTTTTTACCTCATTTCACATTTCAATCAGTATTTTCAAAACCACACTAAGGCGATAGAGATTCTACCGCCCCAGCGAATTGTTATTCCATTAGTCCTCGATCTTAACGATGGTGGAGCATCCCATACCACCGCCGATGCACAGAGTAGCCAGACCGGTCTTGGCACCTCTTGCCTGCATCTCATGCAACAGAGTTACCAGAATACGGCATCCGGAAGCTCCTACGGGATGGCCCAGAGCGATAGCACCGCCGTTGGGGTTCAGCTGCTTATCTACATCGATGCCCAGTTCCTTACCAACTGCTACGGACTGTGCTGCGAATGCTTCGTTAGCCTCGATGATATCGAAGTCTTCGATCTTCATACCGGTCTTAGCCATTACCTTCTTGGTAGAAGCTACAGGGCCGATACCCATAACCTCGGGACGAACACCAGCCAGAGCGCCTGCTACGAAAGTAGCCATAGGCTTAACGCCCAGCTCCTTAGCCTTCTCTTCGCTCATAACAACGATAGCTGCTGCACCGTCGTTGATACCGGAAGCGTTACCTGCGGTAACGAATCCACCGGGATTGATGGCACGAAGCTTAGCCAGACCTTCGATGGTAGAACCATGACGAGGGCCTTCATCGGTATCGAATACGATGGTCTCTTTTTTCTTCTTAACTTCTACGGGAACGATCTCTGCCTTGAAGGCGCCGTTCTTCTGAGCTTCTTCAGCCTTTAACTGGCTCTTTAATGCGAACTCATCCAGTTCTTCACGGGTAAGTCCCCACTCTTCGCAGATGTTGTCTGCGGTCTTGATCATATGATAATCATTGAAAGCATCCCAAAGTGCATCTTTGATCATGGTATCAACCATGGTTGCGTTACCCATACGATATCCGTAACGTCCCTGAGGAATTGCGTAAGGAGCCATGGACATGTTCTCCATACCACCTGCTACTACGATATCTGCATCACCGGCCATGATCATCTGTGCCGCCTGGTTCACACAGTTCAGGCCAGAACCACATACCACGTTCATGGTAACTGCGGGAACTTCGATGGGAAGTCCGGCTTTGATAGCTGCCTGACGTGCTACGTTCTGTCCCTGGCCAGCCTGGATTACACATCCCATATATACCTGGTCAACTGCTTCGGGAGCAACGCCTGCTCTCTTCAGAGCCTCCTTGATAACGATTGCGCCCAGCTCCGGTGCAGGAGTTGTGCTTAAGGTTCCGCCCATGGTACCGATTGCGGTACGGCAAGCGCCTGCTAATACAACTTTCTTTGCCATTTGTTTGTCCTCCACTTTTTGTTTTCGTTTGGTTTGCTTTCTGAAATGTAGATTGTTATTTTTTTATCATTTCACTGTCCCCATTTTAACATAGCGAAATCTGTTTTGCAATGCTTTTGTCAAAAAAATAACAAAATAACAAATGAAATTTTTAGAAATCAGAATTCACGGATTTTTGTAGTGCGGATCCACTCTCTTGTTCCCTCGACTTTCTGCACTTCCTGCGTGTGTTTTGCCAGAAAACAGGTCAGCGGATAGACATCGATCCAGATCTCGTTGTCACTCTCTTTCTGTTCTTCATCAAAGACCAGTTCCAATCCCCAGTGCAGATGGGTTACTTCTATATTATTTACATTTTCTGTGGTACTGTAACCGGTATGTCCCATATAACCGATCACATCCCCCGCCGTCACCACGCTGCCTTCTTCCAGTCCTTCCGCATAGGGGTAGTTCTGCCGCAGATGTGCATAGTAATAGTAGCGCTTATTATCAAAGCTGCGGATACCAATGCGCCAGCCGCCGTACTGGTTCCAGCCCAGGGCTTCCACAGTGCCGGACTCGACAGCAATGATAGGTACACCGACGAGCCCCATCATGTCATGGCCCAGATGCCTTCGTTTATATCCGTAGCTTCTTCCCGCCCCGAAATCATCATAATGAGTATAATCAAATCCTCTCGCAATGGGGCAATAACCTTTTAATCCGTATTTTTTCTGCCAGGTGCTCTGTCCGTCTTCTCCGATCACCTCTGCCTCGTATTCTCCCACCAGTCCTCCCAGCGCCGCGCTGTAAGCTTCCAGATAATACGGATAGTATTTCATATCTTTTGTGAGAGTTTCTATCTCTGCCTCTCCCTCCGCCAGCTTCTCCGACGTCTCGTTCAGGATCTTCAGCGCCTTTTTGTCAAATTCCCCTCCGGTTCTGGCTGCGGTATATGCAAGCAGCGGGATCCACTCCACATGATGTTCCGTGTCAAACGTATCCACATCCCAGTCATATGCCTGGCAGAGCGCTTCATAGGATACGGTAAAGTCCACCCATTTGATATAATCCTTTCCCGCAGCCGAGGTCGCGGTGACCACCGCCTGTTCCATGCTTTCTGTCCGCCCTGTCTCCCTGAGCAGAAATGCTCCCATCATTATAAATAGAAGCATCACCTCTGCCCGGATCCATGCCCGCATTCTCTTTTCTCTGTCCATTCCCTGTCCTGCTCTCAGTTCCTCCTTACAGGTTATGTTTCTGATTTTTCCGGTATTCAGACAATTCGAAAATCTCCGGGGCATATCATTTCCCATACAACAAAACAGCCTGCCGGAAACTCCGGCAGGCTGTAAATTTGTCTTTATTTAATTTTCTGTCCGGTTTTATACTTCCGGCTCGATCAGTCCGTAGGTATCGCCCTTTCTCTTGTACACTACATTTACCTGATCTGTCTCTGCGTTGCAGAATACGAAGAAGTTGTGTCCCAACAGTTCCATCTGAATGCAGGCATCCTCGGGATACATGGGCTTGATATCGAACTTCTTGGTACGAACGATCTTGATCTCGTCATCGTCTGTGTAATCATTCTCTACATAGGCTTTGCTGAAAGAAGCTGCCGCCTGCTGTTTGTCAACGATCTTGTTCTTATATTTTTTCAACTGTCTCTCAATGATCTCTTCCACCAGATCAATGGATACATACATATCGTTGCTTACCTGCTCCGAACGGATAATGCTTCCCTTTACCGGAATGGTCACCTCAATTTTCTGACGTTCTTTTTCAACGCTTAATGTTACATGTACTTCTGTGTCGGGATTGAAATACTTGTCCAGCTTGCCGATCTTTTCCTCCACTGCTGCTCTTAATCCTGGTGTAACTTCGATGTTTCTGCCAACAATAATAAACTTCATGCTGATCATCCCTTCCAAGTATTTATTTACAAGGTTTTATGTAGCATCCCTTGTATTTATTGTATAGTCATTATAGCACAATAGCACAGCTTTTTGCAACAATTTAAGAAGTTTTTTACTTGTTTTTGACATTCTGTATGTCAACCCTAAAATCGACAAATCCTGTCATTTTACTATTTTTATTACATGTTCACAAAACATTTGTTCCTGTTTTTTCGTAAATTTATCCCCCTTGCAGTGCCGGTTTTTCTGTGGATAATGTGTATAACTTGGTGTATAAGTAACTTTTATCCTATTTTCTGGCATTTTGGATGTGGATAACTTATTTTGTATTTAAATTTCTTTTCTGTCGTTTTTACGTTCGTGTCACTTTTTTTGTATACTTTGTATAGTTCCGTTTTGTCAATCCCCATTTCATCGCGTAACAATATTTTGACAAATTGCACAATTCGTTATACAACTTATAGTTTTTTGCCTTATCGGCACTTAAGTTCCACTGTCCCCACAGCATCCTGTCCACATGGAAAATAAACCGACCACATGACACGGTGCAATCGAGTAGTCTCGCTCATCGTATACACAAAAAAGCACTGTGTGTTTCCACACAGTGCCTTGTACTTTCTGTTATATAATCAGAAGATCCGTCGAACTGCCAATACCTTCTTGTAATCCGCATTAGATACGATGATACCGGTCTTGGCGGTAGATGCATGAACGATCTGGCCGTTACCGATATACAGTGCCACATGGCCGGAGTAACAGATCAGGTCACCTGCCTGTGCATTGGCAAGTCCGTCAACCGCAGAACCCTGGCTGCGGTCTGCAGAAGAGGAATGAGGCAGACTTACACCGAAGTTAGCATATACACTCATTACAAATCCGGAACAGTCGGTGCCGTTGGTCAGGCTGGATCCGCCGTATACATAAGGGTTACCAACGAACTGTAATGCATAGTCGGCAACTGCGGTACCCATCTCGCTGTCTCCGCTGGCCGCATAAGTAACTGCGGGAGCGCTGCCGGAAGAGCCAGAACTCTTGCTGCTTGTGGCTGCCTTGGCTGCCGCTGCGGCACGTGCTCTTTCTCTCTCTTCTTTCTCCTTTGCCAGACGCTTTGCTTCTTCCTCTTTGGATTCTGCTTCTACGAATTCCGTATGCAGGGAAACAAATTCTGTAGAGACCCATCCAAGACCTTCCTCGGTATCTACCTGTACCCAGCCATCGGTCTCATCGGATACTACCAGATCGTCCTCCAGAGGAACCAGACCCAGCACCGATGCTTCCAGCGAAGGCTCGGTACGAACTTTCAATGTGGTGGTGTTAACGGTTGCCAGTCGGGTTCCTACCTTCTTGGCAAGTTCTACTGCTTCGTCGCCGGTCACACAGTACTCGGCTTTTACATAACCGGTTACGGAACCGGAAGAAATCTGATACCAGCCGTTCTCTTCGGAAATGAAGAGGCCAACGGAATCGTCATACAATTTACCGACGATCTCACCTTCCTCACTGGGCAGGCTTCTTACATTTACATAATCATTCACCTGTGCGATTACCAGATTCTTGAAGGACTCCTCCTCGGATGCTTCCGGGGTAGTATCCATCTGATCGTCACGGATCACAGTCTCAATAATGCTTTCAATCTGTTTCGTGCTGTTGGTACCTGTGGAAAGGCTCTCCAGCTTGTTGCCCTTTGCCAGGGTCAGCTCGATACCGCCGCTGGGCAGTACAGATGAAGATGCTGCTGCATTTGCAGTGATATTCATTCCGGAAAAAGCCATAACCGCTGCCATGGTGCAAACGGTAATTTTTACAGATTTACGAACCATTCTATCCTCCTGAAACTCTTGGAGCTGTCTCAATTTCTTAACTTATTTCTTTACATTTTCAAATCATTTGTTACGAATTTGTTACATCCGTTAACAAATATATCACGCGAACTCCCATTTGTCAATATAGTGAATTAATTGTCAATGTTGTCAAAAATTCCCATTTCATGCGGGTTTGCGGTGTTTTTACATAAAAAGAGCCACCATCCAGGTGACTCTTTTCTTTAAATATTCTTCGGTTTTCTTCCGAATTTCTTAATGAATCTATTACTAATCTGTGTCTGTTAACGAAAACGGTTGCAGTAATTTCCCGCGCTGACTGCTGCATTGGCACCGTCTGCCACCGCTGTTACGACCTGGCGCAGAGGTTTCTTACGGATATCTCCGGCCACATAAATGCCGGGGCGGCCGGTCTCTCCGGTCTCATCCGCAGGGATATAACCGTCTTCCCCGACTGCTACCAGTTCCCGCAGCAGTTCCGTGTTGGGATGGATGCCTACAGCGATAAAGATGCCTGCTGCCTCCAGATCTTTTTCCGCTTCTGTCTTCACATTTTTGATACGCAGCTTTTCCACCATGTCCTCGCCACAGATTTCTGTAACCACATGGTCATAGAGAATCTCCACATTAGGGAGACTCTTTAATTCCTCCTGCAATACCATAGCCCCCCGCAGACTATCTCTTCTGTGGATCAGATACACCTTTTCGCAGGTTCTTGCCAGATAGATGGCATCTTCCAGTGCCACGTCACCGCCGCCGACCACAGCCACCGTTCTGCCCCGGAAAAAGGCACCGTCACAGGTAGCACAGTAGGATACCCCCATGCCGTTCAATTCTTCCTCGCCGGGTACTCCTAATCTGGCATGTTCCGCACCGGTGGCAAAGATCACCGTACGGGTCTCCAGTTCCTGGTTGCCCGCATAGACGCATTTGTAATCGCCTCGTTCTTCCACACTGTGTACCGTAGCCTCCAGGAACTCCGCTCCCAGTTTCTCTGCATGATGCCGGAACGTCATTCCCATATCGAATCCACTGATGCCGGGAAGTCCCAGATAGTTATCCACCTCATAGGTATTGAGGATCTGACCGCCGCTCATGGGCTTTTCTTCTATAATAAGTAGATTCAGTCCCGCTCTCTTACCATAGACTGCAGCTGACAGCCCTGCGGGACCGGAGCCGATAATGATCAAATCATACATAATTTTTACTCTCCTTTTGTCCAGTGTAGCAGTTCCCCTATGGAAAAGCAAGTCCATCTATGCTACACTCGTTTTACAGGTTTTTAGCATCCGGCACTGTTTTATCTCCAAAGGGTGCCGTAGAATTCAGAAAGGATACTTTACATGAATACAATAAAGAACGCACCGTTGGCTCTTGTCACCGGTGCCTCCCGCGGCATCGGTAAGGCCATCGCAGAAGCCCTGGCCGAAGCCGGCTACCATCTGATCCTCACCTGTAGCCATACCTTGCCGGACCTTCAGGAAGTGGCTGCCTGTTTAGAAGAAAAATATGGCATCACCTGCACCGCCATGGCTGCGGACGCATCGGAACCCGCTGCCATCAAAAAAGTTTTTGCCTCCCTGGACCATCTGGATGTACTGGTCAACAACGCCGGAATCTCTTACATTGGTCTGCTCACGGATATGAGTGTCGAAGAATGGCAGCATGTCCTGAATACGAACCTGAGCTCCTGCTTCTACACCAGCCGTCTGGCAGTGCCTCTGATGCTGCTGAAGCACAGCGGACGCATTATCAATATTTCCTCCGTCTGGGGAAATGTGGGAGCTTCCATGGAAGTGGCTTACTCCGCCTCCAAGGGTGGTGTGAACAGCTTCACCAAAGCACTGGCCAAGGAGCTGGCTCCCAGTAATATCCAGGTCAACGCCATCTCCTGCGGTGTTATTGATACTGCCATGAACCACTGCTTCTCCCCCGAGGAAATGAACGCCCTCCGGGAAGAGATTCCCGCCGACCGTCTGGGCCAGCCGGAGGAAGTCGCAAAACTTGTCCTCCAGCTCATCCAGGCGCCAACCTATCTCACCGGACAGATCCTTACTCTTGACGGAGGCTGGCAATAACACTCTCCACCGATTCTCCCGGTACCAGTGATGCCACGATCCGCTCCATCTCTTCTTTGGATCCAGCATCCCGGCACCGGAGGATCAGATGTTCCTTCTCCGTCTCTGTCAGTGCCGCATAGCCTTGCATGGCCTGTTCATTCATCGCCAGCGCCATGCCGAATCCTACCGGCAGTTCATTCAAGGGAAACGCTTCTGTTCCGCCGCTTCCCCCAGTCAATCCATCCATTGCAAACTCCTTTCCCGCGTTCTGCGAAGATGCCTCATTTTACAGGCATCCTGTTTTTGCATAACAATCGTGCACTTGATCGATAACATAATTTTGCATATGTTATCGATCAAGTGCTACTGTTTAGTCTGTGCAGGAGGAATCTGCGATATACAAAACGAAAACTCGCTCTTTGTAAATGAAAATCTCACGAATAACGGTATTCTCCGCCATCCGTGAGATTTTCAGTTTGCTTTCTGTCTGTCAGGTATCCAACATTATTTTCCGGCAAGATATTCTCTCATATGTTCTCTGATATGCTCGAACTGTTTTCTCGTATGAGAATTTTTCGACTCAAAATTCATCAGTCGATCCAGATACCCCTGTCTCTTCACAATACGGCAGCTCTCGGGATAGACCAGCTCGTACACCAGTGAAATATGTCCCACCACATTATCCACCGCTGTTTTCTTCAGGGAACGCAGCACAGCGTGCTCCTCATCAAAGCTCTGCAACACTTCCGGTGTCACTTCCTCCTGATATAATACCTCGGTGTCCACATTGTAGATCTCTTCCAGAGGGAATTCCACATTGACCTTCAAGATATCAATCTTATCCGCATCCCGTAAGATATGGCAGAACATTGCCGTACGTTCGTCCAGTCCCTCCGGAATCCGGTAGGCGCTGTGATAAAACACCGCCGTCCACAGAAGTTCATCGTAGGAAGCATCTTCTACGAAATCCCGGATACTGATTCCGGCATCTGCCTGAATTTCCTCGGGCAGGCTTTCTTCGCTTCCGGAAGCAAGTCCGTGTTTCTCTTCCCAGACCTTACCAAATAAAATCCTTGCTCCGTATTTCGCATGATCGATGGAATCTGCATCGGTGAAGGTACCATATACCCGCTGCTGTTCAAAGCGTCCCACATCATGGAGCAGTCCGGTCAGCCACGCAATGTCCACCTCTTCCTCCGGAAGGTCCAGAGATCTGGCGATCTGCTGACACAATCCGCAGACCCGGTAGGTGTGTTCTATTTTCAGGCGGATCATGTCCCGGCTGCTGTCATAACGGTCCGTGTATTCCTGAAATGCTGCCAGTGCTTTTTCTCTGTTGATCTTCATTGTTCGTTGCCTCTTTTGCCTCTTATCTCTTATATCATGTTTCATGACTCATGACCTGTTCGGTTTTTTCAAATCCATTCCTTCTTATCTGATGGTTTTTGTCTCTGTCAGGCCTTTTTCTCTGTCGACGATACATAGGCCAGCTTGTATACCGCTACACAAATCACTGCAACCACCATCAGCAATCCCAGCTCCAATGCCCATGTAGGAATCGTGGAGGCACACACCACAGTCAGAAAGTCCACTGTAAAATGCAGTCCGAAGGCTGCTGCCAAATGCAACTTTCTGCCTGTCTTCACCGCACTGTATACAAGAATCGACAACGCGATCTGCAGGGCGATCGCACTGATCCGCTCCACCGGTGCGAGGTAGAACTGGTAAGCCGGCGTGGTCCAGAGAACAGAGAGCTGATGGTAGGTTACCTCCTGTTGTGCGGGCTCCAATGCCGTCATAGTCTTCTCCATCAGGCCACCGTTAATCATGGCTGCGGTAAGGAGATTGCTCATAGAAGACATACCAAGGATCAGAAAAGCCTCAATGCCGCCATGTCCGGCGCCGTACATCAATGCATTTTCCCGGGTAAGGTGTTTTTTCAGGCAGAATTTCATGGCGATCCACCGGCCGCACTCCTCAAAAAGTGCTGCTGCAAGCCCACCGTAAATCGCATACAGCCAGATATTGTCCCGGATCACGTCTCCGGTCACCGTCAGCACAATGGCATGACAGATCTGCTCTAAGATCATGGCAAAGCCCACGAAGATACCGCAGCCGATGAAAAATGCCGGCACCCACGCCTTTGTCTTCTTATAGATAAAGATACCTAAAAATATGGGTAAACTCACGGATAATAGCAGAGATATCACCATTCCCAACATGCTTGCACCGCTTACGGTTCCCCAGATCATTGCTGTTTCCGTTACACTCTCAACTGCCATATATTCTCCTATCTGAGCGCCACGGGACGCTCTGCGCACTTGTTATTTCACCGTCTGCTGCCGTTTATATTCACCGTTCCCTCTTGTAAGATCCTCCGGAAAAAAGTAAGAAAACCTTCCTCTACCGCCACCCGGTCAACCGCTGTCTCAGGCAGATCATAGAAATATTTTCCGGTTCCGGGATCCAGGGAAATGCTGTCCAGCGGAAACCCCTCTCTGCGGATGCTGCTGTGGGGTACATCCGTCAGCCAGAATTTCTCACTTTCCATGTCAGGCTCCATCGCCTCATATACATGTTCCTCATCCTGCACATAGCAGATAGCATTGCGGTATTTTGCCGTAAGCCTTCCATAGCGTTTGACCAGTCCGATATAGTGCTCCAGCATCTGCTCATCCGTCAGATACACACCATTCACCGTACGCACATGTACCCCGGGCTGGACCGCCTCCGGGACATCTTCAAAATACAACCCGGAATCACAGGAAAATACAGGCATACGAAAAGCTTCATAATAAGCATGGACCTTCTGCCTGGCATTCTCCAGAGGCGTATTGCCTGTCTCCGGGACATCGGGAATTTTCATCCCCTGTGCCCGCAGATCCTGCAGACTGATCAGTTCAATGCCAAGTCCGGCTATGCGGTTCTGCATGGCAGCTGCCTTGGCTGGATTGCCGGTACCGTATAACAGTTTCATAAGCAATGTCCTGCTTCCTTTCCGGTCAGATCAGTGCCGGTGTCTGTGCCAGGACAGAGATAATCGCAATCGCCGCCAAAATCACAACAACTACCACTACTGCAACAATGATCTTCTTTTTCATATATGATACCTGCTCTTTCTAAACCTTTTATGTTTTTGCATTCCATGAACTAATGATGACATATTTCAAGGACATTTTCAAGGATTATGAAAATATTCGGGATGGCTCCACTTTCTCGCCCGGCCAGGATTTTCTGAGTGCCGCATAGGAAACCAGGAAGTTGGCAAGCCAGCCGGCCGGCACGGCAAGCCAGACAAAGGCGATGCCAAAACGCGGTGCACAGATCAAAGCCACAGACAGGCGGATCGCAAGGTTTACCATATTGGCAATGAGGAATGGCCGCATGATGCCGAGTCCGCGAAGAACTCCATCGGTCGCCATTTTAATCCCCATAAAGATAAAGAAGTAACCGATCCATCTCATATAATCTCCGGACACCTGATAAGCCAGCGCTGTTCCGTCTTTTCCAAGAAATAGTGCGGAAATCTGCGTGTGCAGCGTTTCAATGACAAGAAAGGCAACCGCCGCAAAACACACGTCCAACACCAATGCCGCATGATAACCTTTTTTGATACGCTCGGTTTTGCCTGCCCCAAGGTTCTGGGAAACATACGGCGAAACTGCATTACCGATGGACACGAAGATCAGGGAGAAAACATTCTCCACCCGCATCGTCGCCGAATATCCTGCAAGAGCCTGTGTGCCGAAAGGATTTACCACTGCCTGTACGATCATCATACCGATCGACACGGTAGACTGCTGCAGAACCGAGGGTACAGCGATCCGAAGCATCGAGCGCAGCTTGCGCCCATCAAACCACTGAAACGGGCTTTGGTATCGCCGCATCCGGTATAAGAAAATCAAAAGTGAAAAAACAGCGGAAATACCCTGGGCAATCAGAGTTGCAAGCGCCGCACCGAATACGCCAAGTCCCAGACCGGCTACCATCCAAAGATCCATCACAATATTCAGGATGGATGAAAAGATCAGCAGTCCCAGCGGAATTTTTGATTCACCGATGGAAGTGAACATGGTAGAGAGAATATTGTACATGAACAAAAACGGAAAGCCCACAAAATAGACCCGCAAGTACAGTACCGCTTCCTCCAGAATATCGGCAGGGGTCTGTAACCCGCTCATCATCGCATGGGAAAAGCAAAAGCCAAAGACACCAAGGATGATGCTCAGAAGTAAAAAGCTGATCAGTGATGTAGACACAATGGTTTTCATTTTGCCATACTCTTTGGCACCGAAATAGCGGCTCACAAGCACACCAGCACCGACACCGGCACCCAGTGCCACACAAATGAAAACATTCGTCAGGGCTGCACAGGCACCCACCGCTGCCAGTGCAGAGGAACCCACAAACTGACCGACGATAATGGAGTCAGCCATATTGTATACCTGCTGAAAAAAGCTGCCGAGAATCATCGGCATTGCAAAAACCGTCAGCGCTTTCAGCGGCGCATCGGTAATCAAATACTCATCTTTTGACATGATCCTATTCCTCCACAACTTCCTGCTTTTTACCCGAAAGCACAAGCTTAGCAAGTACGATCCGTAATTCGTGTACAAAAATTCCGGCAAAACCAAAACAGGGTCCAGAAATAATTGGCATAACATTGTTAATTCGTTTCATAATTTCACTCATTCACTTTCTGCGCCACAGTTGCAGCTATGGTTATCCGGTGCCTCCATTGCCTTTTACTGTGTTCAGCAGCTGCTGGGAATGTATGTGTACCCAGCATAATATTTATACAAATAGCCAGTTCTTCTGTCTATTTGTATTATAAACTATCTTTAGGTTAAGATACAATCATTATGCATACAATAGGACGACATTTCCTATCATATAAAAAAGCTCCGCCTATATTTTAGTATAGACGAAGCTTCCTAATTCTAACTCCTAATCCTCCATATTTTCTTTTCTCAATAGCTCAAACAATGTCAGCAGTCCCTCACACAAAACAGGATCCAGAACCGGAATTCCTACTGTCTTTTCGATGGAGGGAGCAATACGGATACTGGACATTCCTGTACAGCTAAGGGCAATCACATCGGCACCCATCTCTTTCTGCGCAGCCGCTGCCTTCATAGTGGCTTCATATCCTCTGTCTGTCATCAAATCCAGGACACTTTCTACCCCATCTCCCTTTGCATTGTCTACAATCCGATCACCGAATATCCGCTGATATCCTGACGGTACATCTTCGGTAATCCCCAACACAGCCGGATGACTGCCAAAAAACAGACTCAACGCTGCAGTACTGGATCCCGCTCCTATAACCGGAATCGGTACAGCCTGTCTTGCCTCCGGAACTCCCGGGTCACCGGCACAGCTGATAATAATAGCCTGACAGCCTTCCTTCCACAGTTCCACTGCAAGATTCACCACCTTAGGTACACCTACAGCGAATGTTTCATCGTCATGAATTCCCTCCGGTTGATCCGGAATACATCGTGACACCACCTGTAACATAGGGAAATACGATTCTATCAGCTTTCCATGCAGCTGCAGCAATTCCTCGTCCTCTGTGGTCAGCACCCGAATCAGACCAACTTTATAAGTTTTCATATTATACGTTCCTTCTCTCTTGGTTCCCTAAAAATAATTTCATGAGCAAAATACTCAGGCAGCAATTGGAATATCTCCGTGACATACTCCCTCCACTTAGCTAACGCTTGAAGTGGGGGCTTCTCGTTCGATTGCCCTATTGGGCAAAGCATAGGCGAGCT
>ERZ840371.420-NODE-420-length-52485-cov-8.333855_pt1 | contig 52485 bp, 93 predicted proteins | sample MGYA00519937_ERZ840371 | MGnify/ENA primary metagenome ERZ840371 (study PRJEB31850, sample SAMEA3708873) | human gut metagenome | biome: human gut; feature: human-associated habitat; material: faeces | place: China | collected 2014 ... | reverse complement strand
GTAGCGGGGCTTTCAAAATACAATCGTTTGACCTAACAACAGTAGATGGCAGATGGACGCACACTAACGCAGACGGAACGGAATGCCATTGTTACGGATTTCTGATAACACATAAGGAAATGGGTAAATTTCTTTACATAACTGATACAGAGTTGATTAAGTGGAGATTCAAGGATATAAACCACATTTTGTTAGGTGTGAACTATGACAAGGATTTGGTTGATACCGACAATCCGAAAGCAAATCACGTTTTCAGAGGTCACTTATCCATTGATACCGCCTGTGATTTTGTTAAGGCAAACGATTCAGACAGCCTACAGAACGTCATAATGTGCCATTTATCAAGCGAAAATGCTGATAAGGATAGTTTTATTGCAAAGATGAAAAATGCTGTAAATGGGGCAAACGTGGACGTTGCGGAGCGGGGCAAGAGTTGGATTTTGCAAAATCAAAACAGTTGTCCGTTTTAGGAGGTAAAAATGAAATTATATCAAGGAAATGCAAAGGAACTTGTAGGCAAGAAGATTGACCGTAATATAAGAATGTTTGGGTATTATCCTATGGAAGTTGTAGAAATCAATGGAGAACTTCTTGTAAAAGATGCGCTTGGAGTGTGTATGCCAATTCCTAAAAAAGAAAATGATTTTAATTGCGTTGATTTTGATTTTGTACTTGATTAAGCAAGAGTTGGATTTTAAGGAAAGGAGATGAATGTCCGTTTTGAGAATAGAAAGAACAAGGTATGTCGTTATGAGACGAAATCGTACTGAAATATGGTGCGGTTTATCAAGAGAATTTCATTTTGTCAAAGTTGATGAATTGAAAGATACGGCAATTAAAACATACAGAACAGCAAAACAGGCTGAAAGTGGTTGTTCTTCTTGGGATAGAGATTTTGAAATTGTTGAGTGCAAAGAAATTATTGATATAGGAGAATAGCAATGATTAAAGGCAGAAAAGTCTATGACCCACTAACTGATACTTGGAGTACAGGTTATTGGGTTGCGGATGATAAAGGGAATTATTACCCAGTGTGGTAGAAAGGAGAAAAAATGGAGAGATTAACAAAGAGTGGTGCAGTATCGCAAAAAGACATCAACGAATTACTCGAACTTTCAAACGAAAATCAGTTTGGAGCGAACGATGCTTATTATAAGTTGCAGGAATATGAGGATCTGGAAGAACAGGATAGGCTGCTGAAACTGCCTTGCAAGGTGGGAGATGCAGTGTATGCGATTTCAATGGGAAAGATTATCAGCCTTGTAGTAGAAGAAATTTCAACGTTCTACATTAGAAATGAAAAGATAATCAACGTAAAATGTCAAAATGCTGACATTTTCAGAAACTATGTAGAAAGAGAGTTTGGTAAGGTCGTATTCCTTACAAAATCCGAAGCCGAAGCAAAACTGAAAGAATTGAGAGGTGAAAAGCATGCTGAATAAAGAAAAGTATAAAGATGAATTGGAACAGATTTTGGTAAATGGAAACGTTCTTGCACTTGATAAGAAAAATAATAAAATAATGTCCTGCTGTGACTGTAGTAGATGTAAATTTTCCACGGATGTAGGGTGCGCAGAAAGTCGGAAAGAATGGCTCAACAGTGAGTACGTTGAACCAGAGGTGGAATGGAGCAAGGTTCCAGTTGATACACCTATTTTGGTGCGAGATTCTGAAAATGATATATGGAAAAGAAGATATTTTGCTGGTATCTATGACGGAAAGGTTTGCACATGGACTTATGGGGCTACATCATGGAGTGCAAGTGACGAGGATGATCTTTGCGAGTGGAATTACGCAAAGCTTGCAGAGGATGTTGAAAAGCCACAAGACAACGAATGGCATAATCTCAAAGACAAAAAACCAGAAGACAGGCAGGAAGTGCTTACCTGGGATGGTCTAGGTGTTCACGAGGACAGATGGTCGGATGATGCTGACTATTTTGAATGTACCGACGCAGAAGAGATATGGTGGAGAGCAATGCCAGAGCCACCAGAGGTATAGCATGAAAAACGACATAAACATTGTATTTGGAATGATTATAGGAATCTTAGGGTATTTGTGTTTTTAAGGAGAGAGAAAATGAGGACATACATAAGTGGTCCGATCACAGGGACGACGGACTATAAAGAGAGGTTTGCAGCAGCGGAGCAAGCCATCAATGCAGCAGGTTACGTTGCAATCAACCCAGAAAAGGTAAATGCACAGTTACCGGAGTTAAGTCACGAGGACTACATGAAGACATCACTGGCGATGCTGGATATGTGCAAGGCTATATTCATGTTGCCGGGCTGGCAGAAATCCAAAGGATGTGCCATAGAATTTGAATATGCCTATGAACACGGAATTCATATATTTTTTGCAGGAGGACGAAATGGCGAAGCGTAAGAAACAGACAAGAAAGCATAGCAGAACGTACTTGCCCGATATGCCCGGGCGATATCCTATATGTCCGGGAAACATGGTGTGCACTTCCGGTTAATGAAGTTGGTCATATACGCGGGCATTCCACCTATTATTACAGGGCAGATGGAGATTTACGTCCAAGCGGATGGCGAGGAAAATGGCGACCATCCATTCATATGCCAAAAGAAGCCGCACGTATCTGGCTCAAGGTTACTGATGTGAGTGTGGAGCGGTTACAAGATATCGACGGAAAAGGGTGTGTGAAAGAAGGAATTGAAGAAGAACCTTTAAAAGACATCGGAGACGAGTTTGTAAAAGGGATGTTTCATGACCTGTGGGATTCAATCATCAAGAAATCCGACCTTGACCGCTACGGCTGGGATGCATCACCGTGGGTGTGGGTTATCGAATTTGAGAGGTGTGAAAAGCCGAAAGGAGAAAATTAGATGAACGATAGATATTTATTCAAAGCGAAGAGAGTTGATAATGGAGAATGGGTGCAGGGGAATCTCATAACCGACGAGCAGGATGAGAAAAAGTGTTTTATTGCTTATATTTTTGGAACAGACGATGAAGGACAACCTCATGATATTGATTTCACATTGGTTGACCCGTCCACCCTCTGCCAATGTACAGGATTAAAGGACAAGAACGGCAATCTAATTTGGGAGAATGATATTCTCAACCTTAAAAATGGAAAAGCTGTTGTTATCTGGGATAAGGCAGAATGGAGAATTAAGTGGATTGAAGATACTATATGGCGAAGGGATTTACATTTTTGGGCTAATGAAGATGATTGGAAATGTGAAGTTATTGGCAATACATTTGACAATCCAGAATTATTAGAAAGTGAGGAAAATTAGATGAATCGTGTAATTTTATGTGGAAGATTGACAAGAGAACCAGAAATTAGATATTCGCAGACAGCAAACGGAAGTATGGCGGTAGCAAGATACACATTAGCTGTTGACAGAACTTTCAAGAAAGAGGGCGAACCGACAGCCGATTTTATCAGTTGTATTGCGTTTGGCAAGAATGGAGAGTTTGCGGAGAAATATTTACATCAAGGCACTAAGATTATCGTTGAGGGCAGATGGCAGACTGGAAGTTACACGAATAAAGATGGCAATAAGGTTTACACGAATGATGTCATTGTTGAAAGGAACGAGTTCTGCGAAAGCAAAAATTCATCTATGCAGCAGGAAACACAGGATAATCCACAACCAATGCCTAGTAACGTAGCAGCAGAGGGCGGATGGATGAACATTCCAGATGGGCTTGATGAAGAGTTGCCATTTAATTAAGAGGTGTAATTATGGATTACAAGAAGTTAAGACAGGCAAAAGCCATAAAATCAGAGAACAGAAAGAAACTTCTAAAGATAAATTCAAAATTGAATGACAGGAGTGGGATTTATTTTCTCACAAGAGTGGATGAAAATGGCATCAATTACTTTTATGTGGGGCAAGCAGTACGTATATGCCAGAGAATGTGCGGACATCTTGTAGGTTATCAGCACATAGATCTATCCATCAAAAAGAGAGGTTTTTATAGTGTCGATAACCCTTATGGATGGAAACTGAATTTCATCAACTATCCAATCGCTGAACTTGACAAATGGGAGCAGTACTGGATTTTGGAGTACACCAAAAAGGGTTATCAATGTCGCTATAACAAGACCGCAGGCGGTCAAGGAGAGGGTAAAGAAAAGATAAACGAATTTAAGCCATCTAAAGGCTATCGTGACGGCATACAGCAAGGCAAAAAGAATCTTGCGAGGGAATTATCCAACATTGCAGAAAAACACCTTAAAATCGAATTAAGAGAAGATAAGATAAACAATAAGGTGTCGCAGAAACAGTATGAGAAGTTTATGAGTTTAATAAGCGAGGATTCTTATGAGAATAGGACTGATTGATGTTGACGGACACAACTTCCCAAATTTACCACTTATGAAATTATCTGCTTATCATAAATCTATCGGAGATAGTGTTGAATGGTACGAACCAATGTTTAGCGGTCATATGAATAAAGTTTATATGAGCAAGGTTTTTACATTTACACCCGATTATGAGTATTGCATTGATGCAGACGAAATTATCAAAGGCGGTACAGGTTACTCTTACCCCGATGGAGGAAAACCGTTGGATGGCGAAATAGAACACATATATCCCGACTATTCTATCTATTATGAGAAAATACCTAGTGTTAAAAATACTGCTTATGGCTTTCTTACAAGAGGTTGCCCTAGAGGTTGTGATTTTTGCATAGTAGGAAAGAAAGAGGGTAGGTGTTCCGTGAAAGTTGCGGATTTGCCGGAATTTTGGAGCGGGCAGAAAAATATTGTTTTGTTAGATCCGAATATGTTTGCCTGTAAAGAGTGGAAAGATTTAAGCCAACAACTAATTGACAGCAATGCCTTGGTTGATTTTTCACAAGGCTGTGACATAAGAATTATGACCGACGAAAAAGCAGAGTACCTAAAGCGAATGAAGATAAAACAGATACATTTTGCTTGGGATAGATATGAGGACAAAGATATTATCGTACCTAAGTTTAAGCGGTTCGCTGAATTAACAGGGTGGAAATATTGGAGAATGACAGTTTATTGCTTGTGCAATTTTAACACAACTTTTGAACAGGATTTAGAAAGAATATACACACTTAGAGACTTGGGATATTCGCCTTATGTAATGCTGTATGAGAAAGATAAAATTCCTCCCGGTCATAAACTAAGGCAGTTACAGAGATATGTAAACAGCCGATGGATTTTTAGATCGTGCGACAACTTTGAAGATTATAAGAAACAATGAGAAATTTATGGAATTATTGAAAGAGGGTGAAAACAATGGTTGATTGGTCGGAATACAAAAGTCCAGTTCAATTAATTACAAATCAAATGCAGACTAAACTTGAAGGACAAATTCTTGAAGCAATACAAAATGTAGGAGTTGTTGTTGACAAGGAAGAACTGATAAAGGCGATGAATTACGACAGAGATCAGTATGCTAGTGGATTTGAGAATGGTTATAACAAGGCTATTGACGATTACAAACAAAGTATAGAGACACTGGAAAAAGCGTATAAAGATAGAAATTATGCAGCATATCAACTGAAAGGAGCGAAGCGGAATGAAGAACAGTGCCTTGCGAAGATTTTGAGAGAAAAGAGGTTGCAGAATGAAGATTGACGAAAACACAATAAACAACAATGCATTAAGGCTAATTGATAATATATCAAGAGCCTTTGTAAATACGAATATTTCTGAATGTAGTGGTGATAGATACACAGCGATTACTATCGGCTATATCAAGGGTATCTGTACTATGGCTAATGCTATGAAAGAAGTTTTGAAAGTTGATTAAAAATCAAAGAAAGTAGGTGATTCAGAATGAAATTTACAAGTAGAAATGCTGACAATATAACAGAAGCAGTACACGGACTTGATATTTTTACAAAAAACTGGTGTATGAATTGTGAAGAGACCGACAAGCAGAAAAATTTAATATTTAGATGTAAAGAGTGCGATTTCAGGGCAGAATTGGGCGAGTGCTTAGTTAAAAGATTTTCCAACGACCATGAACACAATTATCCAATGAAAGATTTTGGAAGTATGGGTATGCACTAACCAAAAATCAAAGAAAGGAATAGGTTGTCGCGACATAAAACCGAGGTTTCCTTTTGGTGATGAAATGGAAGAACAATTAAATTTATTCGACTACATAAGAGAACCTATCAGCATAACAAAACCCATTCGATTGATAGAGTTGTTTGCAGGCTACGGAAGTCAGGCAATGGCACTAAAACGTATAGGTGCTGATTTTGAGCATTACAGAGTTGTGGAGTTTGATAAGTTCGCAATCAAAAGTTATAACGCAGTTCATGGAACGAACTTTCAGACCATGGACATAACGAAAGTACACGCTAATGACTTAAATATTGTTGATACAGACAAGTATTGCTATATGATGACATACTCTTTTCCTTGCACCGATTTGTCTGTGGCCGGGAAACAAGCAGGTATGAGTAAAGGTAGTGGCACAAGAAGTGGTTTGTTGTGGGAAGTTGAGAGGATTTTAACCGAAATCAGAGATTGCAACGGAGAATTACCACAGATTTTATTCATGGAGAATGTGCCGCAAGTACATAGTCAAGATAATATGCCTGACTTTAGAAAGTGGATAGATTTCCTTGAAAGCATAGGTTACACAAATTACTATCAAGACTTGAATGCTAAAAATTATGGTGTAGCACAAAATCGTGAAAGATGTTTTATGTTTTCATTCCTGGGTGAGTACAATTATCATTTCCCACAGCCTATACCACTCAAAAAGAAGTTAAAAGACTATCTTGAGGATAATGTAGATGAAAAGTATTACATCAACAATGAAAAGGCACAGAAACTTATTCAGACACTTATTGACAACGGAACATTACCAAATACAATCCCTAAGAGCAGAGCAGAGCAGAGCAGAGCAGAGCAGAGCAGAGCATAGCAGAGCAGAGCAGAGCAGACTTGCGTTGACGGAACAATCTGCAATCCAAAAGAATGTGCTATTTCAAACTGCATCACAGCAAGACAAGACAGAGGAATATCTAATCAGAGGTCGGTTGGAAATGTTGTCGCAAAGAATAAATGAAGTTGGCTTTATTGATAAAGGCACAGGGCAACATCAAAGCAATACCATCTATTCTGATAATGGCTGTTGTCCTTGCTTAAATGCAGTAAATCACAAAGAGCCGATTAAGGTTGTTACGAAATTTTGATTGAATGGAAGTAATAGGAAGTATTTACACGGAAGTTTCAGAGAATTTTCAGAAAGGCATTATTGGGGGGGGGTATCTCCCGATGTGTCAAAGCAGAAAAACACGATTTAGGAGTTGTTTTAATGAATGAATTTAAAGTGATAGGTTCGCTTGAAAGCAAATTTGAAAGCACGAACCTAATTTATGACGTGGAGGGGTGCAGTCCAACATTGAGTACTATGCAAGGTGGCGGTCAAGAACCGAAAATATTAGTAAATAGTTTTGACAAACCAAAATGTATAAATTCAAAAGGTGGCAGAAATGGTATCGATAACTTGCAGCCAAGCATTCAGGATAGATGTTATAGTGAAAATGGTATTAGTTTTACGATTACAAGCAGTTTTTTGCCTAGTGTCTTAACAGAAAGTCAGATAGTTGCTATGCGTGGAAGAAATCCCGATAATCCATCTGACAGGTCCGTGGGTAGTCCGACAGAACAGAGGTTAGAAGTGAATACGCAAGGAACCAGTAATTGTCTGACAAGTGTGCAGAAAGATAACATGGTTATGGAAAGCCAGGTATTAACACCAAAGCGCACGGAATACGGCAAACAAATAAGAAAAGCATATGAAAGCGGACAGGTACAGGAGATCAGACATAATATGACAGAATTAGAACCTAGGCAAGATAATATATCTAATACGCTGACAACAGTACAAAAGGATAATTTATTACTTGAAAATAATATCCAAAAAGTCGGTCAAATATCAAGCGATGGTTCCCAATGCGGTACAGTTATTTCTGATAACGGCATATCTGCTAATCTTGTAGCTGGCACACACGGATATGCGAATAGCCATATCGCTACACAATATCTTATCAGAAAGCTAACACCGAGAGAATGCGGACGGCTGATGGGTGTATCTGATGAAGACATTTCCAAAATGGCAGCAGTAAACAGCAACACGCAGTTATACAAGCAGTTTGGAAACAGTATAGTTGTGGATGTTATGTGTGCTATGTTTAAGAATTTGAATATTAAGCAAGGAGAATAATGATGACAGACGATACAAAACAGGAAATACAAATAGTCCTTGACTTGCTAAAAGGTAGCCTGACAAGGAACGGAGTGTCAATGGGATTTGATAAGAAAAGACATTCATTATTGTTCTTTGATACGAATACCTACTTAGACAGCAAGAAAATGGACGGATTTAGGGTTAAGTTAGATGATTTAGTAAAATAGAACTTGAATTGACAGGAGTAACAAATATGGCTTCAAAACGTATGTTCAAGATTGATTTGGTTACATCTGATGCTTTCCTGGATATGCCATTAACTGCACAGGGGTTGTTTTTTCACCTTTGCATAAGGGCAGATGATGACGGATTCGTTGATTGCGCAAATAAAACTATCCGGGAGTGCCAAGCAAGTAAAGAGGATTTGGAACTTCTAAAAGAGAAACACTATGTGCTGACATTTCCGGATTCCAATGTGATAGTAATAAAGCATTGGAAGATACATAACACGATTCCTAAGGATAGGTACAAGCCCACAGTATATGTGGAAGAAAAAAATATGCTTTACACAAAAGAGAATGGGGCTTACACATTTGATGTTTCTAAGTCGGTTACAAACCGTAGACAAAATGTAATCACAGATAAGATAAGAAAAGATAAGAACAGTAGTTATACGAAAAACAGGAAGAAAGATAAATTTCATAATTTTGATGAAAGAGAATATACAGAAGATGAAATGGAAGAGTTAGAGCAGAAATTATTGGAGGCAAATAGATGAAGTATATAGGCAAATGCAACGAATGTGGGAAAAAGTTAGACAAAAAAAGATTGTATTGTGATGAATGCAGCAAAAAGAGGGCTAATAAATACTACAGAGATAACTATTATTTTTACAAGCAGATGGGAATTTGTACAAAATGCAAAAGACGATCAGCACTGGAAAATCATGTGTATTGCAAAGAATGCAATGATAAGATGAAACAACGTGTAAAGAAATACTATATTAAGAAGTCTGGAGTGATTAGTAATGCATGAACTTAAAAAAGAAGATTTCCCATGTAATATTGGAACAAAGGTTTATTTCGCATTCGCAGATACAGGAAACATCGAAGAAGACATAGTAGTCGGATTTAAAGGCATAGATGAATTTAGGTATGTTCTACTAAAAGAAAATTCTATGATAACGCTTTCTGCATTTAAAAAATATGCTTGCTATTCGGCAGAACAAGCACTGAAGCGTATTGAGTTGGAAAGAGGTGAGTACCATGTCTAACTTAAAGAAAGAAGAGCAAATGCGGAGAGAGGGAATGGCATATGCCCTTAGAGTTGCAAAGGAAAGAGGTATTGATGGTCTTGAAGAGGAACTAGAGAAGAGAAACGCAACAGAGGTTCCAATCAGAATTTCCACGTCGCAGTTGAAAGAATTTAGCCAACTTGTTAAACATAATGTTGTTTTTTATATGGGTGTCCTTACCAGGGGCGTTTTGGCTGATAAATTTGGTTTTGATGCGGATCAACTGAAAATTTTTGATGAAAATCTGAATTTTCGTGCCGATTGTTTGACGGAAGATTATACAACGTGGAAGGACCAGATCGACACGTTGAATGAGGACTTTAATCTTGGAATTAAAGATGAGGGGATAGATACCACAATCAGAATATAAAAATATAAGATCAAAGAGGTAATGGCTATGAAGTTTTCACGACTTACAAAGCCAGAACTTGAAGAAATTATTAAAAATGCCAATTTTACCGAGGATGAAGAAAACATATTCAGATTGTTAGCCAGAGGACTTTCATTAAAAGAAATATCCTTTAGGCTATCAATCTGTTTAAGTACTCTTTGCAGGAGAGTTTCTGATATAAAAGAAAAGGTCAAAAGATTGGATGTGGAGTTATGATTGAAGAAGGGCTTACAAATGAAGATTTATTGAAATATGCGATTGATAATGGTATTATTGACCCAAGCCACATTCGAGAGCAAATAGAAATGAACGAAAGAAAAAATTATTTGCAAAGGCACAAAAATAAGGTATGGCAAAGCAAAGATGGTAAATTTTACACATATCTTCCAGACAAAACGACCAAAAGAGGTAAAAGGTTGGTAAAGAAAACAACTATGGAATCCTTGGAAGATGCAATAGTGGATTTTTACAAAGAAAATGACACAGACCCATATATTGAAGATGTTTTCCTTGAATGGGTAAATAAAAAATTAGAATATGGGGAAATTAAGAAGCAATCCTATGATAGGTATATGACGAGTTATTATCGTTTCTTTACGAAAGATGTTCCTATTTGCAAAATCAGATTTAGGCATATCACAGAAGATATGTTGGAAGATTTCATAAGAACATCAATCGCGGAGAAACATTTGACCGCCAAAACGTGGGGCAGTCTTAGGCTTCTTATTAACGGAATGTTCAAACTCGCTAAAAAGAAAAACTATACGGACATTAGTATATCACAATTTCTTGGTGATTTGGAACTACCTAGAAACATTTTTACGAAAAAAAATCGAACTAATGAAGAATGTGTGTTTACCAAAAACGAAGTCAGTATGATAAAAAACTATATCTACAATGATGAAGAATCTCTTTTAAATTATGGGGTTCTTCTTGGTTTTTGTACTGGACTTAGAATTGGTGAGTTGTCAACCTTAAAATGGATGGATGTTGAAGATAAGGCTATTTTAGTCAGACGAACAGAAATAACAATTAGAGATGAAAATAATCACTGCATATATCCTGTTCAAGATTTGGCTAAAACCCCTGCCGGATGTAGAAAGGTGTTTATAACGGAAGAGGGGGAAAACGTATTACGGAATATCCGTAGAATGAATCCATTTGGAGAATATATTTTTGTAAAGGATGGAAAGCGTATGCACGCTGCTTGTTTTTCTAGGAGAATTGCAAGGATTTGCAAAAATCTAAATATTCTTGAAAGGACAATGCATAAAGCAAGGGCAACATACGGAACCACATTATGTGATGCACAAATTCCAAAAAGCATTATCATTTCACAAATGGGGCATACGGATATTAGAACAACTGAGAAGTACTATTATTTTGATAACAAGTGCGACTTAGAGAAAAGAAAGTATGTGAATTACGCATTACAGTCGTAATTTGGTAGGGAAGTAACACAAAAGTAACAATAGTAACACTTGTGAAAAGCCGGAAAGCCTTGAAATTACTTGGTATTTGGCATTTGTGTGAGAGTTCGAGTCTCTCCCTCGCTATTCTTTTATTTTATTATTAAATACGTGAAAACGTTGATTTTACTACAGAAAGGAGTATCTTGAATGTGGCTCATTTTTCTGTAAGAATCGAAAGGTAACACCCAAGGTAACATTTTAATATACAGATGTGTATTTATGAATGCTTTTAGCATTCTTTTTTTATGTTTAAAATTGTATATGAGAATTTTTTGGCAATATTTTGGCATCTTTTTGACAATTTATTGTCTTTTTTTTATGCCAAAATTTAAGCATAAGGAGTGGTGCTTATGTTTTCAGATGAAGTGCTAGAAAAATTTTATTCCAGAAGAGAACTTAAAAATGTAGACCTAGCAACGCAAGTAGTTGTTTTGCGTGTTATGGAAGATGTTCTAACAGAGGTATACGGAAATGCTAATAAATTTCAGCCCGATCAACATAATGAAAAATCCGGCATTCATCACGCAGGATGAAACGGACATCTTGGTAGAAACAGAAAAATTAGAAAGAGAGGAAAAAAGTTATGCAACCATTTACGAACCCGAATTATTTTCAACAGACAGTACCTGTGAGTTTTAATGCAGGGGGGTATAACCCTTATATGAGAAATCAGATGATGACGGCTCAACAGGACATGGTAAGGACATCAGTAGTTCAGCCAACAGTTGGGATAGCAGGAAGATATGTGCAAGACGCTAATCAAGTAACGGCAAATGAAGTACCAATGGATGGTAATTTTGCATTCTTTCCAAAGGAAGATTTGTCTGAGATCTACGCGAAGTGTTGGTCTGCTGACGGTCAGATTAAAACTATCGCTTTTAAGCCATCAGAAATCATGGATGCTAACAACACTAGCCCTAGTGTAGAAAAATCGAAAATAGACGCGTTAGGCGATGCTACAGATGGTATTATAAGCAAACTTGATGTTATGGCAGATAAGATAAATGCCATTGAACAGAAATTAACGATAAAGACAACAAAATCCAAAGCAAGTCAAGAATAGTCGGAGGTGTTTAATATGAATCAACAAGTGATGCAGGCTTTTAATCAGTTAAAATCCATTAGAAATCCGCAACAAATGGCTATGCAGTCTCTGCAAAACGCTGCAAGACAAGGAAACCCTATGGCAAAAAACATTTTGGATAACATTGAATCTGGGAATATGCAAAATGTAGAACAGGTATTAGGAAACTACATGAAAGAGCAGGGTCTTAATATAGAGGAAATCAGAAAGATGATTAGATAATCGTACATATTAGGGTTTTGTCCGGACAATAAAAACCAAGGTTCCCTATTTGTAAATAAATCAAATAGGAGGAAACTAATATGTTTAACGACGGAGTTAGCCTTGCCGATATTGCGGCAGTAACAGGCAACAACAGAAACAACGATGGTATGTGGGGCGATGGCGCATGGTGGATTGTCATTCTTCTTATCTTCGGCTGGGGCAATGGCTTTGGCGGCTGGGGTAACGGGAATGGTGGCGGTGCATTGCAGGGATATGCTACACAAGCTGATATTCAGAGAGGATTTGATAATTCAGCGGTTATCAGCAAGTTAGATGGCATTTCCAATGGATTGTGCGACGGCTTTTATGCTATGAACAACAGTATGCTTACAGGTTTTAATGGTATTAACACAAATATCATGCAGACCGGCTACGGCATCCAGCAGGCTATCAATTCTGATACAGTTGCCAATATGCAAAATACCAACGCTTTACAGTCACAGCTTGCCAACTGCTGCTGTGAGACGAGAGAAGCCATCCAGGGTGTAAACTACAATCTGGCAACTAACACTTGTGCTTTACAAAACACAATGAACAATAATACAAGAGATATTATTGACAGCCAGCAGGCAGGAACAAGGGCAATCCTTGATTTCTTAACAAATGACAAGATAGCAACATTACAGGCAGAGAACAATGATTTACGCAGAGCTGCTTCACAGGATAGACAGAATGCACTTCTGACTACCACAATGGCAGCGCAGACAAATCAGATTATTGACGCTGTAAGACCTACACCAGTACCATCATTCCCGGCAAGCAACCTTTACGGATATGCTTACGGATGTGGCTGCAATACAGGTTGTGGATGTTAAACAACTGAATAATCAAGTATCTTAATCAAATTTAGTCGGTTTAATTCTTGGTTTAAATCGGTTTGATCGAGTTAAGTTTCGAGTTAAACTCGAAAGAAAACTCAAAGATTATGTCTGCTAAGCAGTATTACTTAAATTTAAAGGGCAGACTTATATGGTTTGCCCTTATTTTTTAGAAAGAGAGGTAAAGACAATGGAAATTACAGGAATCGCATTACAAACAGTTGCCGCCGGCGAAGATGTGGCATTTACAGAAACACCAGTTTGCGGTAGTAAGTGTATCGTACACAGACAGGGCAGTGGAATTATTAAATTAAGAGGTATTACAAATCAATGCAAGGCACGATTTTTAGTATCGTATAGCGGCAATATTCAGATACCTACAGGCGGCACAGTAGAAGCCATTTCACTTGCTATCGCAGTAGATGGAGAGCCTTTGCAGTCAACAAGAATGATTGTAACACCAGCCGCAGTTGAGAATTTCTTTAATGTATCAGCACAGGCATACGTTGATGTACCTTGCGGATGTTGCAGTACAGTAGCGGTGCAGAATACATCTACACAGGCTATACAGGTGCAGAATAGTAACTTAATTGCTGTTCGTGAAGCGTAAGGGGGTGTGAGTATGCACATTGAAAGAATCCACAAAATGATTGAATGTCTTACAGAGAAATCCTTATGCGAACTTGATAATGGTATTGAGAATGTCAATACAGACGAAATGGGCAAAGCAGTCGATATGATTAAAGACTTGTGTGAAGCAGAGTACAAGGCTGTTATCGTTAAGTCTATGAAGAAAGCAGATGAAGAGGAAGAAGAGTATAACAAGGAGATTCTTAGAGCCTTAAAAGATGAATATGGCGAAGAGAGTGGCAGAAGATACTATGATGAATACCGATACAAAACTTCCGGCAGATATGCACCGAAAGGAAGAGGTGCTTATGTAGGCAGACGAGGTTTTGCTGAACCACCATACTGGCACCGGGAACCTGAGCATGAAAGAGATATGGATAGGGAAGACGGAAGAATGTACTTCACAGAGCCTATGGAGAGCGATTACGACAGAGCAAAGCGTATGTACACCGAGACAAAGACTATCCATAGCAGTAATTCCACAGAAGACAAGGAACACAAGATGAAAGCCCTTGAAAAGTATATGCAGGAGTTAGGCATTGATATTTCCGATATGCTAAACGGAATGACGGAAGAGGAAAAAGATATGATGCGGACAAAGTTAAGTACGCTAGTATCTAAGATCTAAAAAATAAGGCTAGGGATTTTCCCTAGCCTATTTCTAGCACATTGACAACCGAATATTGGCTAGTGGCTTTTATTTTTTAGGAAAGGAAAATGATATGATATTTTATGTAAATGATAACGAATGGTCTCTACGCTTTGTAAAGCCCAATAACAGCAATTTAAGACGTAGTGACGGTATTTATACACTCGGGGTAACAGACAATCAAATTAAGGCGGTCTACGTTGCCACAGGGCTATCTGATGCAATGCTAGACAAGGTATTGTGTCACGAACTATGTCACGTTTACTGTTTTGAGAACAATTTGCGCATGGATATTCAGACAGAGGAAATAGTTGCGGATTTCCTTGCAACCTACGGAAGAAGTGTGATTTTCTCCGCTGATGAAATATTGGGAAGAATAAGAAAAACAAAAATTCAAAAATTGTCCTAGTAGATTTTGATACCCCCCTATATGTATTTCTGAAATGAGATTTTTAAAATTGATTTTTCGGGAATTTTGATTCGATTTTGAAAGAATTTTTTCGATTTTTGAAAATTGGTCTAGCGGTTTTTGATACCCCCCTGGGTCTGATTTCCAGACGGAAAAACCATATCGGAAATTCTTGAAATTTACACTCGATTTTCGCGTGATTTTGTTTTTGGTAGGGTTATCCCTTGGGCGTGATTGTCCTTCCGATAATATCCCCGCGCATGGTTTGATCGTGTGCGCTGCGGTTCACCTACCATGTTCCAAACGCGTCCGGGTGTACCTGCGCCTTGTATTTACTTTATATAGACGTTTTAATTTGTTAGCCTATGGAATTATAGACAGACTACACCAAAAGCCCCAAAACGTCAATATACAAGTTTATAAAGCATATAGACGCGCTTTGGTTTTATTTGTTTTTCAAGGAACGAAAAAAGGCGGAAAAATCCCGCCTAATTATTTAAAAGGTAGATCATGGTATGCTTTTTGGTTTCTTTTTGCTTTTTCGCGCGCTTGGATAACTGCATCGCGCACAAGTTCGCTATAATTTCTCATGTTTCTACCTCTTTTCCTTTTACTCATTTTTGAGTAAAACCGCCGCCGGTAGTGATCCGGCGTGCATCCTCTGCGGCGACTAATTTGTATTGCGTTCTACGATTTTATTATTATTGTATACTAGACAACTTCCGCGCCATTCGTATTCGCAATTATAACCAATTAACGAGCCGCACAGGCTATGTGTCGCACTATCAACATTTTCAGACCAGACAAACAAGTCTATTTTTTCTCCTGTTTTCTTGTGTTTTATAGCAATTTTAAATAGATATTCTTTCATGCGCTTATCCTCCATTATGCTTTTCTATATCCGTTTTCGGCGGCTATTGTTCGATGATTTCAAAACATTTTTGTATTTCTTCTAAGCTGTGGCAGCATTCCCCGCCAGGATATCGATATATAGCCATATAATCACCGCCGCCTAGAGGTTGCATATCTTTCAAATATGCTCTATATCCTCCGTTTCCTTTTATAATCTTCGGGTATCCGTCTTTTCTCATTTTTTCAATTCTTGTCATGTCTTTATTCCTCCATATTTTTAAAATTTCCCGGTTATTCCGGTTTCGCCCTGTCTCATCAGTGCAGGCGGGGCAGTTCCTGCAGACCGCCGGACGGCGGTTTCGACTATTTCACTTGTTCCGCAATCTGTGCATATATAGACGGTTTCGATTCGTCAACCTCTTTATAGATACATCCGCTATATACTTTATCTGTTGACCCTTTGCAGGACTTCCCAAAATTCTTACAGTTGTAGCACATTGGGTTATATTTCAATTTATCAATGGCTTTTCTGCGTGCCTTGCTTCTCTTTATCTGTTCATCTGTTACAACCATAATATATTTTTCCATGTTCAAAACCTCGCTTTCTTCGTTGTGGTCTGCCATCATCAGATCCGGGAGACCATCCCGCGACTGACGCCCCAGATCGGAGCGTTTCGGCTAAATGTGTTCGATTCTGAATCTGTCCCTTGTTTCCTTTGGAAGTACCAGATTTATAAAATCTTCGGCATTCACAAGCGTTTCAAATTCTGCAATTACGCTTTCTTTTGGCTCCTCAAATTTGCTAGGGAATACATTATTCCGATTACTTTCCAATTCATCATATTGTCTCACTCGCTTTCTTATCTGTTTACGATTTCGTAAATCTGTGCTAATTTGCAATATTCTTCACATTCCTTTTGTTTCGGACACTTGGAGCAATCATTTTCGTAAGTGCCGCAAACCTTTGTTAATTCATTTTCTAACTCTTTGATTCTTTCCATTTTGTAACCTCGCTTTCGTGCTTCATTTGATACTTGTATAATATCACTTTTTATAGTGATAGTCAATAGAGAATATAACTTTTTTTAGAAATATTTTTGTTGACTTTTTAAAAATTAGATTTTAAAATACATACATAAGATAATATAAGAAAGGTGTAGAAATATTATGCTAAAATATCGCTTCAACGTAGGAGATGCGCTAGATCGTGCAGGGTTCAACACGTACAAGGCAAAGACAAGCGGATTGTTAAGTCAAGACACGCTCAAAAAAATTAGAAACGAAGATACAAATATAAATCTAAAAAGCCTAAATAATCTGTGCCTTATATTAGACATGCAACCAAAAGACATCCTTATATATGAGGAGAATCCAGAAGAAAAAGAGATAAGAAAAAATTTATAATTTCTTAAAAATATCTCTTGCAAAAGTGACACAGTTGTGCTACTATAAGATCAACAAAAGAGAGGAGAAAAAAGATGAAGAAATTTGATATTTATGTAAATTATGGCGTCCTTACGCATGAAGGAAAGAACGTCTACACCTACGGAGCACCGCATCCACACGCGACCTGCTCCGAAAAAACGGAAGTTGCACTTCCGGAAAACAAATATTTCTCGCTTTGCGAGAATTATATCGGAGACCTGATGGTCGAGTCAGCATGGGGCTGGACTTATCAGATTAACGATGTGTTGCAAGGGAACGAACGCCCTTGTTTTTATGCGCTAGACAATGGCATGAAAGGTCATAGAGTTTATTTGGAGGAGGCATAAGGCATGAAAAAAATTGTATTTGAAGATTGCAACGGAAACGTGGGACAAGAAAAAATATTTGACAGCGAAGAAAAAGCGGTAAACTATGCAGTAGGTGCATGGGCGCACCTAACAGAGCGCGAAAAGAAGCGTTATATAGACCAGGATGCATGGTTCCGGTTGTATGAAGTTGAGTTGACACCCGAACAACTTGAGGAGTACCAGGAAGAAGGAAGCATAGACGACAAGCCGCTAACAGAGTACGAGACGCGTACCATTATTGACAAGTAAATAAAAAAGGAAAGACGGACAGAGAGCCGTCTTTTTTTGTATAAAAATTAAATTTCTGTCTTTTTCCGCACTGTAAATTATTGACGAAAATATAACGCATATTTGTATAAAAGTTTGTTGATAATTATATATTGACACTTTAGCCAACTAAATTTTGTTTACATTTTGTACACAGATTGTAAACGTAGATAAGATTAGATAAGATTAGATAAGATATATACACGCACGATGCGCATCGTGTGACGCGCGTATCACTTCCCAAAAATTTTGTCAACCCCCTAATTTTATTTTTTTGTATTTCTTGATGTTTATCAGGGATCTAAATTTTTGTTGTTTACAAATCAACCAAAATGGGCTATAATCCTTATAAAAATTTAATAAAATTATTTTCAATGCACCAAAGGACAACAGATCAATAGATCAATTAGCACGTCTTTTGGTGTTTTTATTTATATATACAAGTGCCACTAGGATAGAGAGGTATGCAGCAATGGAAAAAGTCAAGAACGAACAACCAACCGTAGAGGCCTTTGAAAACGAAATAGAGTTGTTTATCAACTATTTTTGCGAAGAAAAGAAAATCAAGGATCTGCGCAAAGAATCGCAAGCCATATGGAACGCTTGTCTAATCTACGTTCAAAAAAATGCATTCAGTGATCGGAAAAAATTAAAATCTACTACGCTTATAGACAGCACTAGTGGAGCAGTTAAGACAAACTATAATGCTTATAACTATGAGTTATTGAATGATATATGTGATATATATATATACATGTGTATGTTATATGAAAAAGAGGTATCTGTAGTTGGATATAGTTTATTAACAGGGATTAAATACAATACATTACAAGAGTGGAGGCGCAGGGGCGAAAAATCAAGTTCGTTGAGTTTTACGATTACGGAAAAACTATCGCAATTTCGCGAAGAATCGCTAAGCGACAAGTTAGTGACCGGAAACAAGAACCCTGTTGGAGTGATCGCGGTACTCAACCGTCAATTCGGATGGCAGAGCCCATATACGTCAGATAGTAATAGACAAGTGCAGCCATTAAGCGTGAGCGAGTTGCCAAAGTTGGGCGGTGCATCCTCTGATTTGTCTTTAACAGACGGACAAACGGAAGAAAAAACAGGGATAAACAGCGTTATTGATGTAGGAGAAGAACTTCAAACCCTTGATACACAAGGGATGCTGTAGTTTATACACAAGTGTCTATTAGAAAGACAATCGCACAGATAAATCTGTATTTAACCGCACGATACAAAACCAGAGTGATTGATGGTAGGATTTGAGAGACAAAAGGCGCGTCCCCTACCCCTTTATACTAAAAATGCGAAACCGCCCTACTTAGTCCCTCAAATACCGACAAAAACAAAAAGGCTTGTTGGTGGGGATATAGGTATTTGCAAGAAGATCCATAGGTGGTATAATGCAAATACAAACATTCAAGACAAAGAGTCGTAATTCTTGCGACTAGAAGAATCCCAAAAATTTCAAAAAATAAAAAAAGGGGTAAACCCGGAAAATGATAAAAGTTAAAGGCAGAGAAATCACGGATGAATGCCAGTACTGTGGAAAAATCCTAGATTGCGGATTGTTCACTAGCGGTCACGGAATAAATTGTGAGCGTAATGGTGTTACGGAAATGGTTAGTTGCCAGATAGAGCATAGGGGGAAGAGGATGGCTGTAGAAAGAGAGAAGAAGTGCTGTGGCACTTGCGATTGCAGTTACTATAACAGGGAAAATGGTTATGTTTGCGAGAATGAGGATAGTGAATACTACGGAGACTATGTAGAATTTTCTCATACTTGCGGAGATTATGAGCCGGAGAGATTATAATGGTATATGTGAGATTTTATGGAGATATTGAGGAAAAGATTTTCGAGGTATCAGAAAATGCGCCGTTCCCATTTGACTACGACCAAGAAAGCCAAATGTTCAGAGTTGGAATCGATAGCGCAAACTATTTGATGATTCCAAGGGAATCCGTGATGTATATATACTACAAAGAGAGTTAGGGAGATTTGCCATTAAACCCACCGGTTTGCCGACTGGTGTTAATGTGGTGGTTGAAAATAAAAGGTTTGGAATATCAACGACATTGTATAACTCCCCCTTGTAAAGCCGACCCGTGGAGCGGTTTCGGGTTGGCAAGTAAAAAATCAAGTACTTATCCCACTGCACTTGATTTCAATATAATTGTGAAACTCAAACGATATATGCCGTTATAGTCGGGTAATTTGGTCTTTTTAAAGACACGCATTTTTCATTGTTTTTATGTGTGCAGAGACCAAAAGGGTGCATGGCTCAGTTGGTAGAGCGATCGGCTGTTAACCGATAGGTCATAGGTTCGATCCCTATTGCACCCGTTCTCCGGAACGTTCAAAACTGGAGACTCCTTTCCAATATGACGCGTAGGTCTTGTCTGCTGGGCGGATGTTAAATGGTTTGATTCCAGCCTACGCAAATTAAAATTGAAATATGCGCTAGAGCAAAAAATAAAGAATTGCCTATGTCGTTCTCCTAAAATACTTTTGTTAAAAACAAACTCTAGCGCTTATTTTTTATTGCGAGGTAAAATTATGGCTGGGAAATGGATAAAACAAATTGACAAAGAAAAATTTTATAGATCCCTAGAAATGTTTTTGAGGGCTGAGACAACTTTGAAAAACGCAGCTCAGATGGTTGGTCTTAGTACACCTACCCTGCGGAAATATTATGAAATGGCGATAGCCGGGAGACCATTGCCGGATAATCTGTTCAAGGAGTAGAAATGGTTAGATTTTTATATGCTGGATATACAGAAAAGAAATGTGAAGATTTTTTTTGCACAGCAATTAGTGAAATAAAACGTTTGTCTGGCGAAAAGTCAATAGCAAAGATAGTAACCAGCGATAAGGTTATGGTCGAGTGTGTTTCATTTTCTGAGAATAACTGCTTGCCGTTCAAAAGATGTGATTATTTGATAATTGACACGGATTTTGGCGACTTGACAGGCAAGAAGATGGAAAAAGCATATAAAATTGCGGAAGATATGAAAAGTCAGATAAGACCGGATGCAAAATTGATTAGCAAAAAAGATTTCTTTCGCATTTTGAGAGGAATATGTGAGGGTGGAATATGACATTTGATAGGTTTGATTTTTACAAAGATAGCAAAGATGTATTTATACTTCCAACAATAAGCGTAAGCACACAAATGGAATTTAGAATGAAAAAATTTCAACATACAAATTCATTTTGCAATTTTTCATTTTAGGTGGCGGTGGATTGAGGAGAACAGTTATGTGTGAATTTTGCGAGGAAAAATTTCCTGTGATAACACATTATGGAAAATTTAAGATTGATAAGTTGTCAAATAAACCTGTAATTACATGCGACTTGAATAAATGTCCACCCTTTGCGGTGTGTAGCAGTAAAGATATGAATGTTGAAATGGTAATGAAAATAGCCTATTGTCCTATGTGCGGCAGAAAGTTGGTGTAGTAATGGCGGAACCTTTAAGTAAATTAGCAGAAAAATGTAAAAGTTGTTCTAAATCTGAAAAATGCGACCATAAAAGAATGGAGTTATGCGCTTTAGCAGATTTGCCACCGCAAAATCTTGCAAGTGCCACACAAGGCATTTTGATAGATGCTGCAATGCCAGTTTTGAGAGAAGAAATAAAAAGCCCTTTAAGTCCATTTGGGTGCAAAGACGAATTAGAAAAAGCACTAAATGATTTGCATTTTGGAAATATGTTTATGAGTGGTGCTTAGAAAGTTGGTGAAAGAATGATAGTTGAAATTAACGGAAGCGTATACGGAATGAACTTTAAGGAATTTAAAGAAGTGCTTAAAATCGCCAGTGATGCAATACCTTTCGGCATATATGCAATTAGCAAAGGACAACTTGCAATATTGCTCAAAGAAAAATACAACAATAAAAAAGAACTTAAAAAGGCTGTGACTGAATATTCAGGCAATGGGTTTAAAGTGTATTACAATATTGCGGAGGTGGCAAAATGAAAATATCAGAAATGAATAACTGTATTGAGAAAATGCGGGAGTGTTACAAGTTTGATGACGATAAAACAGAAATACAGATTGGAGATGCGATAAGCAAATCTACAAGATGTGTAAATGTATATACAAAGGACGAAAACGGAACACGAATTGAAATGACAAGGTATGCGGATGAATTAGAACAATGATTGCTGATTATCAGCGGAAAGGAAAATATTATGAAGAAGAAAATTATAGCAGTTGTATTAGGATTGACATTGTGTTTCGGAATGACAGGATGTGCGTCATGGGACAGAATGGTAACAGATATGAAAAGTGATGTAAATGGCGGTATGCAGAGAACAATTACTGTATACACGGCAGATGGTAAAGAACTTGCAACATATGAGGGCAAAATTGACCTTAGCACAAACGATGGTGGATATGTTAAGTTTGATTTTAACGGCAAGAGATATATCTACTACAACTGCTTTGTAGAAAGCATTGCAGATATTGATTAAGTGATATTACCGGCTGATAAATGGTTTCAGTCGCTAACCTAGAAAAATTATAGGCAGAGGGCATAAGCACCTTTGCTTTTTTGAGAGCGGAGGTGCTTTTCTTTTGGCATCTGATTATCTAAAACAGACAATCCAAGGATATGAAAATTACATAACGAAAAATGGAATAGATGAACAAGTAATTGATGCATACATAGAAGCATCAAAAGTAGCCATAAATGGAGAAAATGATGTTTCGTATGGCTTACGGCTTGCAAATCGTTCTAAGGTCATAATAGAGCGTTTCTGTATTGATGCGACAGGCGGTACAATATGGGATTTGGAAAAATATGCATTTGAGAATAAGACATATTACGATTTGATTGATAAATTTTACGAACCACTGTTATTGGAGGCACAAAATAAGGTCGTAGACAGTTATTTCAGGTATTTGGAGAAGAAGAGAGAACCTAAAGAGCGTTTTTATATGCCTAGAAGAAAGCAATTTCTGAAAATAGGTCTTACAAATGCATTACAAGGGATGATAGATGATAAGTACAACATTCTTTGCATTAGTTTGATACCTGGAGCCGGTAAAACCACGATTGAAAAATTTTTTGCAAGTGCTGTTATCGGTTGGTACCCTAAAGATTTTAATTTGTTTTATTCACATAGTGGAGACATAACTAGAATGTTCTATGACGGAATGCTCGATATTGTAACCAATCCAGACGAATATACTTGGGGAGAGATTTTCCCAGATTTGTCTGTGACAAAAACAGATGCAAAGATGGAACAATTCAATGTATCAAAATACAAGCCGTTTCCATCTATGCAATGTACGTCTGTAGGTAGTAAGAATGCTGGTAAGGTTCGTGCCAGTAAGTTTTTGCTAGTAGATGATATGATTGGCGGTATTGAAGAAGCATTAAATCCGGCAATTCTTGATAAATTGTGGGATAAATACGCGGTAGATGCCAGACAGAGAAAAATACAAGACACGGACGGAAAGAATTGTAAGGAAATTCATATTGCGACTAGATGGAGCGTACACGATGTTATAGGTCGAATCCAAAATATGTATGCCGGAAATCCTAGAGTCAAAGTTATTTCTGTTCCAGACGTAGATCCTGTGACTGGTGAAAGTAATTTTGATTATGAGTATGGTGGATTTTCTAAGGAATTTTTTGAAGACCAACAACTTTTGATGGATGAAATCTCATATAGGTGCCTATATAAGCAGGAGCCTATTGAACGAGAGGGTTTGTTGTTCCCAGATGATAAGATAAGGAGATATTTGAATCTTCCTCACGGAGAACCGGAGATTATAACAGCACAATGTGATACAAAGGGAAAAGGAACAGACTATTTTGTTATGCCTGTCCTACAAAAGTACGGAGATGACTACTATTGCGTTGATTGTGTATGCGACAACACAGCAGATTATGAGCAACAATACAGAAATGCATCGGCGGTAATTGTCAATAACAAAGTGCAGGAATGCGAATTTGAGCGAAATGCCGGCGGTGACAGAGTGGCGATGGAAGTTAATAAACGAGTGGAGAGTGTAGGATGGATATGCAATATTACAGATACACCAACAGAAACGAACAAAGAAGCAAGAATTTTTCAATGCTCTAGTTGGATATTGCAACATATCATATTCAAAGACCAATCATTATACAAACCGAATGAGCCATACGGAGTAATGATGTCTTTGCTCAAGCAATATTCTGTGTCTGGAAAAAAGCAATTAGATGATGTGCCGGATGTTTTCTCTAACTTTGCACTCCGTATGACACAGGGAAACAGAATAGCCAAAGCAGAAGCAACAATGAACCCATTTAGGAGGTATTGATATGACGACTAAGGAATATTTAAACCAAATAAGTAGATTGAATCGAATGATAAACAACAAATTGGTAGAGATACAGCAATTACGTGAATTGGCTTGTAGTATTTCAGCTATAAATTTGGAAGATAAGGTGCAAAACACACCAAACTTTGACAAAATTGGCTCAAAAATGGCAAAAATAGATGAACTTGAGGAAAATCTTGACAAAACAATAGACAGATATGTGCTTGTCAAGAACAAAATTGTTTCTCAAATTGATAGCATGGAAGATGAAAATACATATAACATTCTATTTTCAAGGTATATCCAAAAAAAATCGTTTGAGCGGATTGCGATTGAGATGGAATATTCCTGGAGACAAATTATTAGACTTCATGGAAAGGCATTAAAGCAGTTTGAAGAAAAATTCGGAGAAGAGTATTTGTAAAGATGTCATAGAATGTCATATTGAGATTATGATATTATTATAATCGAAGAAAAACAGAAAAGAGAGAACCATTTTGATTTTGGTTGAAAAGCACTTGCTTACAGGAATGTTTGCAGGTGCTTTTTATTTTGCGAGGATAAATTATGAATCCACAGACTATATATTGTCCAGGATGCGGACGAAAAGCAGGAGAATACGATGGGAGAGCCACAATCCCAATAGATTGTACTTGTAAAAAATGCAAGAAGAGAGTTCGTTTTTGCTCGGAGACAGGGAAAACGGAGTTAAAGAATATTCCAAGCAGAGAAACATCTAGTGGAAAGAGATTTTATTGAGGTGAGTAAAAATGTATAAATACCCACACAAAAATTATAGACCATTTACGGCTGTTTGCGATTGTAACTTTGGAAGAAAAATTATCTATACCAGAAAATCCAAAATTACAAGAAACAACATTGTTGAGGAACTTGAAAAGGCATTAGTTATTCACAGACAGAATGCCATAGAGATAGAGTATCTTGACAGATATTATCGTGGCGACCAGCCGATTTTATATCGGAAAAAGGTTAATCGACCGGAAGTCAACAACAAAATAACAGTAAACCTTGCCTATGAATTGGTTGAGAGAAAGACGGCAGATATTTGTGCTGAACCCATTCAGTATGTGCTAAGAGGTACAGATGATAAGAAGTCGGAAGAAATCACAAAACTGAATATCACAATGGATTCTGAAAGCAAACAGGAGTGTGACATTGATATTTGCCGGTGGAGAAGTATTTGCGGTACCGCTTATCGGTTTATTGGAAATGACGAGGAAGATGGTGATTTGCTGGATGAAAGTGATTTTTACTTATCATCCGAGAATCCAATATATACATTTGTTGTCTACTATTCCAATGGAAGACCAGCGTTTTCTTGCCAGATAAGGGAAGATGAAGATGGAGCAGAGTTTTACTTCATATACACAAAGGGAGAATGGTTTAAAATTCAGTCCGGCAAAATCATTGAAAGTGGTGCTAACGGAAATGGTGCAATCCCTGTGGTTGAATATCCTAACAACTCTAGGAGACTTTCCGACATAGAGATCACATTGCCAATTACAGATGCAATAAATACTTTGCAGTCAGACAGAATCAATGGAATAGAGCAATTTGTAAGTGCTTGGGTCAAATTTGTGAATTGCGAAATTGACAAAGACCAATTCAGAGAGATGAGACAAGAGGGAGCAATAGCGGTCAAATCAAACAGTTCTGACAATAAGGCTGATGTTGATATTATGACGAATGAATTGAACCAGACCGAGGGGCAAGTCGTATTTGAGGATTTGTTTGAAAAATTCCTTAGTATTCAAGGATTATCAAATAGACAGGCAACGTCCAGCGGAGATACTGGTTCGGCTGTGCAGTTAAGAAACGGACATTTTGATAATGGACTTAGAACAGCAATCAATGAGCCAATCTTAAAGAAAGCAGAAAGAATGTCACTCAAACTGATCCTTAACAGACTAAGGATCAACCAAGGCTTTACCTTGATGCCTAGTGACATTGAAATCCACATAAATCACAACAAATTGGACAATATGCTTATTAAAGCAGAGGTTCTTCAAATTCTGTTAGAATGCGGGGTCAACTACAAGAGAGCAATCAAAACTGTAGATATGTTTAGTGATTCCGAGCAAGTAGCAGTTGAGAGCAAAGAAAGGATGGAATTTCTCTATCCTACAAAGCCAAATGAAGAAACCACAGAAGTTAAAGACCAAAGTATAAATGAAACGACTACCGAATAATGGTGGTCGTTTTTATTTATAAAATTCGCAAGGCTGTGAGCGTACAAAACAGCAATGTCAACCGGTGTCGTTGCACCGTACAAAAAATCGTAAGACATACGGAGGTAATCAATGAAGAGAGAAGATTTAGTAAATTTAGGGCTTACTGATGAGCAAATTGAAAAGGTTATTGCAGAGAACTCAAAGGACGTTCAGAGTGCAAATGCCAAGGCTCAGAAGAACAATGACGAACTGACAAGGCTTAGAGATGTTGAAAAGGAATATCAGACGTTGAAAGATCAGAACTTGTCAGATGTCGAGAAAGCAAACAATGCACTTGAAAAAGCAAACGGAAGAATTGCTGAACTGGAAAAGAAGATGGCACTTTCAAACCAGAGAAACAGTGCAGCGGAAAAATTCAAAATCACAGCAGAACAGGCATCCGAGGTTATAAATGATGATGGAAGTTTTGATTTTGATGCTCTTGGAAAGATTATTTCCGAAAAAGAAAAGACCGCAGTTGCAAATTTTGAGAAGGAAACATTGGACAAGACTCCAAATCCAGGCGGAGCGACAGGCGGGAAGAAAGAAGAAGAGAAGACCGAAGCTGAAAAAGTAGCGGAGGAAATAGGAAAGAGTTTAGCCGGCAACAGCAAAGAGGCTAACGCAATCGTAGAAAGTTATCTATAGGAGGTAAAGAAATGAAGTTCACAGAAACTACTGTAACAACACAGAAAGAAATTTTGAAGCGGAAGTTAGGCGGAGAACTTTTTGAGGAAATCAAACTTGATGATTCCGCATTTACAGCTGGTGTGTGCAAGGCTGGTACACCAATCGCAAAGGACGGAAAGATTGATAACAAGGCATCTTCTCCGGCACCGGTCGGAATCCTGTTATCAGATGTTTATGACAGCAACCCAAATGGAACAATTCTCAAAGCATTTGGTGTTGTGAATGAAAAGAATGCAAATTCAAATGCAGGAATCAATATTGAGGATGCTGTGAAGACAGCATTACCACTTATCGTATTTGAGTAACTAGGAACCGGCTGGCGAATGAAGTCGTTGGTCGCTGACCGCAAATAGTAAAGCGGTAGAAAGGTAGGAAATAATGAACATTAGAGATGCATTTAATGCGAAAGCAATCGCATTAGTCAACACAGAAGTTGCAAGTAACAAGGTTGCTTACCTTGGTGCCGGATTATTCCCGGCAAAAAAGAAGATGGGGCTTGACTTGAAGTGGATTAAGACTTCTAAGGGACTTCCTGTTTCCCTTGCACCATCTACTTTTGATGCTGTTTCAACACTTAGAAGTCGTGAGGGTTTTAAGATGGATGAGACAGAAATGGCTTTCTTTAGAGAGTCAATGCTTATTAAGGAATCCGATGAGCAGGAGATTATGAGAGCAGAGGATAGTTCAGACCCTTATGCCAAGGACGTATTGGACAAAATCTTTGACGATGCAAACACTTTGGTAGATGGAGCAAATGTTGTACCGGAGCGTATGATTATGCAGTTGCTTACACCAGCAGATGGACACCCCAAGATTTCTATTCTTGCTAATGGAACAGCATACGAATACAACTACGACAAAGGCGGTACATACGCTTCTAAGAATTTTGCAAATCTTACCACAGATACAGACCAGTGGGATGATGTAGAAAATTCAGACCCATTGGATGATGTGGCAGTTGCTCTTGATTCTGTTGAGGCAGAAACCGGAGAAAGACCGGAGATTATGATTGTTTCTCGTAAGACAATGAATTACTTAAAGCAGAATAAGAAAATCAGAAGTGCAATTCTGGCACAGAACGCTACAGCAAACATCTTTATGAATGACAACAGAGTTAAGGAAATTTTCCTTAATGAGTTGGGTGTCAGCATCATTGTTTACACCAAGCAGTACAAGAATGAAGATGGAGTTGCATCTAAGTTTTACCCGGATGGCTTTGCCACATTGATTCCAAGAGGAACATTAGGTAACACTTGGTATGGCACAACCCCAGAGGAAAGAACATTGTTAGGAAAGCCTACGGCTGATGTATCTATTGTCAATACCGGAGTTGCTGTTGCTGTTTCTGTTTCAGAAGACCCAGTACAGACAAAAACGACTGTTTCCGAAATTGTTCTTCCATCTTATGAAAGAATGGATAGCACCTATGTAATTAAGTGCTACGACTAGGAGGCAGATATGGTTTACGAATACAAAGTAAAACATAGGGGAAAATGGTATATGCCGGGAGAAAATGTCCCAGATGATAACACAGGAGCGGAGAAATCCGCTTCTGAAAAATCCACAGATGATTCAAAGAAAGAATACACAAAAACGGAAATTAACAGGATGTCAACAAATGATTTGCAGGAATTAGCAAAAAACACCGGTATTGAGAATGCCATAGAGTTGACAGGAGCAGAGTTGAAAAAACTGTTGATTGAAAAGTTTGGATTGTAGGAGTTGTACTTATGGCAGAATACACGATATTAGAGCAAGTCAAAATCCGGCTAAAACAATTTCATATTGAGGAAGTCACAGGAGACAATGGAAATTCCTCTGATGTCGTTGTATTCGATGATAAGGAAGAAAATCCATTTATCGAACAACTGATAAAAGAGGCGACGGATGAAGTTATTGGCATAAGGAATTACCCAGATTCGTATTCAGAGGAGCAAATCAATGATGATTTGAAGAAGTTTGAGAGAACCATTGTTGATTTGGTAGTGTACGACCATTCACAGGCTGGTGAGAGTTATATGGCTAGTTATTCAGAAAATGGAGTTAGCCGTAACTGGGTAGACAGAAATAAATTGCTGAAAGACATATATCCGTTTGTTTCTGTGATCTTTTAGAACATAGAAGATTGTGCGTACCATATTGCTGACATCGGCGAAATGGTGCAGGCGGTACACATTGAGTGGTGGTGGGCGGTGTATCAAAAAAAGAAAATGAAAGGCGGTATAAGATGCCAGAAACAGTAATTGTTAGTGTAGTAGCACTTGCTTTTTCCGTCTTTTTTGGCTTTTTCAGTTTGTTTTTCAGTTTGAAGAACAATAAGAAAAGCGATAATTCGGAACTTGAAGAACGTATCAAAGAAAATACAAGGATCAACATGAAGTTGGACGCGATTTCGTCAAATACAAATGAAATAAAAAACGAGGTTTCGGAGATGCGAAAAGAAATCAATTCGCACGATAACCGGATAATCAAAGTAGAAGAAAGCGTAAAGTCATTCCACCACAGATTAGATGGTATTGAGGAAAGGCTGAACGGAAAGGAGTAGATCTGATGCGAGATTGGAAAGATTGGTTGAAGAAAGCCGGAATCCGAGCAGTTAAGACAGTAGCACAGACAGCCATTGCCACAATCGGAACAGCGACAGTAATTGGTGGTGTTGATTGGAAGATGGTTTTAAGTGCATCAATCTTGGCTGGTGGTTTGTCCTTGCTCACAAGCATTGCCGGAATCCCGGAGGAAAATCCAAAGGAGACAGAAGATGTTGGAAATCAATAAGCAACCTATGAAATATTCGTTGCAAGGACAGAAAATCAAGGTTTACAAAAAAGATGCGGAAGGGAATATTGAATATGAGGGTTATACCGATTCAGAAGGTAATTTCATTCCGTACTTGGATGGAAAAGGGAATAAGATACCCAAAGTTCTGCGAGAAGTCACGGGATATAGTGAACCAAAGTCATTTAAGGCGAATATCAGCAACAAACTGAGTGAAACCTTGTTGAAAGAATTTGGTATTGATGATTCGTCAAACTATTGCCAGATTGCAACGAATAAAGGTTACTTGCCTTTGGATGTTGGTGATTTGATTTGGAAAAAATCAGACGTCAAAAAAGATAAGGACGGAATTGTTGATAAAAATTCGGCTGACTACATAGTAAAAGGTGTAGCAGACGAGGGGCTGACAGTTGACCTATTTCTTTTGCAGAAAAATGTGAGGTAGTCTTATGGGGCAACGTAGAATCAAAATCAGATTGTCAGAGAGTTCCGTTAGAAATGCTATCAATGAATTGAATCAATACAAAGAAGAAATTCAAAAAAAAGCACAAGAGTATGTCACTAGTCTTTCAGAAATGGGCATACAGACAGCAAAAGGCAATGTAGGTAACTTTGGTAGATACATTGTTTTTTCTAAGGAAATTGAACCAAATAAATACGGATGCAAGTCTATTATTCTTGCAACCGAAACCGGAAAGATAGTCAGCAAATGGCAAACAAAGGACGGAATTAAGAGCGTTGACGTTTCTCCACTTCTTATGGCTGAGTTTGGTTCTGGACACAGAGCACAGAACCCGGAAAATGTTCCGGGGGTAGGACAAGGAACGTTTCCCGGGCAAGAACACGCAGAAGACCCTAGTGGATGGTATTGGAAAGATTTAGACGGAAATTTGCACCATTCATATGGTGTAACACCGACAATGCCAATGTATAAGGCATTGGTAGAAATGGAGACTAACGCAATGAAAATAGCAAAAGAGGTGTTCGGATAATGATTGATAACACTTGGGCTTATGATTTGGGAGCACAGGTTTATTCCCTGATAAAAGCCAATCTGGAATCAAGGTTGGCAAGTTTGTACCCAGATTTGAACATCACAAATAAATCAAGAAGTACCGGAACACCACAGTTTCCAACTATTTACATTCACGAATTGCCAGGTGCCGAAATCGGGCAAGACTTGGAAGCAAATACCATAAATGGTGTAATGATTAGTTTTCAAGCGGAAGTCACAACAAATGAGGATGAAGCAGAAGTACGAAAGATAATGGGAATTGTTGCGGATGAATTTAAAAAAATGCATTTTAAAGCATTTTCATTATTGGAAATTGATGATAGTTCTGAAATTATCAGAGGTATATCAAGGTTTAAACGGAACAAGGATAAATATGGTTCTTTATATTAAAAGGAAGTATGCAAGGGAAATATACCCTTGCTTTTTTGTTGTAAGGAGGGAAAAAAGATGGCAACAGGATTGAAAAGTAGAATTATTTACAGAGAAGTTCCTAGCCAGCCTACAGAAGGTTCTTATTGGGCTGGAACATACAAATTGCTTATGAGAGCAAAGTCAATCCCATCTCCATTCGGTTCACAGAATATGGTTGACACATCAACTCTAGAGGATTTGGTTGAAACACAGGAAATGGGAAGACGTTCTGCGGGTTCTATGGAAGTACCGGGAGCATTTGAGAAAAAGTATAAGGATGATATGGTTACCAACGAAGGAAAGAAGTTGGACTTTTGCATTCTTTATGGAACAGATGGTAAGGGTTCCGAGGGTATCTGTGGATTTATCGGACAGGAATCGTTTGCACCTGATGAAGCAACAGACGACCATTTAACTGGAACAGCTACAATTTCAGTACAAACAGTTCCAAAGTGGATTGAGGATGATTATAACGTTCAGGTGACAGAAGATGAAAATGGTTATCCAACGGAGATTACATTGACAAAAAAATAAAGAGCCAATCTGAAACCAAAACAAAGGCTGTTGAGATTGGCGAAGATGAAGAAACAGCCAAAAATTAAAAAGGTAGTAAGGGGCGGTCTTGGGACTGCCCCTTTTCCCTATAAATATTAGGGAGAAAGGGAAAAGGTTAATTATGAAAACAATTAAAGTTGCAGATACAGAAGTAACACTTGAATATACATTTGAGGCAGCGGAATATAAGGCAGTGGTTCAGAAGATGTACCTTATGTTGACAGGAATGGCACTTGTAAAAGATGCAGAAGACCTTGACAATCCATCGCCTACAGAAATGATTGACGGCTCAATCAATATGTTTGCAGACATTCCGGAGACTTGCAAAATTGCTTTTTATGCCGGACTTTTGGAGAACAATCCAATGTCTAATGATGATGCAAATTTGCTGATGCGGTCGTATATGAAAGAGAACAAACTTTCCTATACGGAAATGTTTGAGCAAATCAAAGAGTGTATGGAGGAAGACGGTTTTTTCCATCTGATAGGTCTGGACGATGCTCTGGAGAAGATGTCGGGAGACCTAACACAGGAAGTTCAGAAGACAGCACCGAAGAAACCGGCAGACCACAAGAAAGCGGCACAGAAGAAGACCGAAAAATCGACTTCCACAAAATAATTTGGGAAGAATTTTTTCCTATGGCTGTAACAATGGGAGTCGGCTATACAGAGTTTAAGCATTTGAACCCATACAAATTATCTCTGATGCAAAAAGGATTTAAGGAAGGACGTAAAATCCGTGACAGGGAAATGTGGATGTGGTTCGGGACATATGGAAGAGAGGCAATAACCATTGGTGTAAAAAATGGTGTTTGGGGTCAAGGGAAATTAGAATACTCAAAAAAACCAATATTGTCAGACATAGAACAGGAGACAAAAAACGGATATAAAGAATCCAAAGAAGAAGTTGCTATGTTTGAAATGCAACAAAGAATCAATTTGTTAAGAAAAAGCGGACTTCCAGAAAGTCCAGATTAAAGGAGTAGTAAATGAAAGTAATTGATTTGTCAAAATATAATACGGTCACAGATTGGAATGCAGTGGCGCAAAATGTGTCCGGTGCATTTATCAGAGTTGGCTACAGAGGATATGTAGCCGGAGTTATTTCCGAGGACAATAAGTATCGCATGCATGCCGAACAGTGCAAGGAAGCAGGCATTCCATTTGGAGTTTACTTTATGTCACAGGCGATCACGGAAGATGAGGCGAGAGAGGAAGCAGATTATGCAGTATGGATGTCGGTTGCATTAGGAGCAACACTTCCGATCTTTATTGATTCAGAGGATGGAGATGGTACTGCAAAAGTGGTACGTGCAGATGGTCTTTCACAGGATCAGAGAACAGCAATCGTAAGAGCGTTTTGCGATCAGGTGAAGTCACATGGATTGCAGGCTGGTGTGTACGCATCTGAAAATTGGTTCAAGACAAGACTACATTATGACACATTGAAAGATTATCTAATCTGGGCGGCTAAGTACGGAGTAAATGATGGAGCAGCGCACGATAAGCCATCATTAGAAAAGGTAGATATGTGGCAGTATTCAAGCAAAGGAAATGTATCTGGTGTTGCTGGAAACGTTGATGTGAATGAGTGCTATTTTGACATTCAAGGTGTAACACGCCCACAGATTCCAGATGTTTTGCCGTCTACACAAACAAATGTAGACGCATTTTATAAAGTTGCAGTTAAAAATAAGGCAACAGGAAAGGTTAGATGGCTACCAGAAGTTAAAAATCTGACAGATTATGCCGGATTGAATGAAAAAGAAACGATCGTAGGTATTATGGCAAAAGCATCACAGGGACAGATGCGTGTACAGGCTCACGTTAAGGGCAAAGGTTGGTATTCCGTAGTCACCGGGTATGACGAGAACGACCGGAAAAATGGATTCGCAGGAGACTTGGTGAATGATATTGATGCGGTTATGATGTACTACGTTACACCGGATGCATTGCGTAATGCAATTGGTGGTTATAAAAAGGCAAAGTACAGCGTGTCAGTTGACAAGAACAGCGATTTTTATTCTTGGCAGTACGACAATGAAACCTGGACATCACCAGATGGAAAGAAACAGGATGGGTATGCCGGAGCATATGGAAAATCCATTGATGGCTTGTATCTGTGCATTGTGTAGAGATTTAAGCGGTAGGACAAAAACCTACCGCTTTTTTTATTAAATAAAAGGAAAGGTAGGGTATACAAATGTCCAGTGCAGAAATAGACACTCTATTCCTTGGAGTTGAAGCAGACTCAAAAGTCGCCTCCGATAAAATAGATGCGCTCGCTAGAAAATTGGAAAGATTAGCGGGGGCTATTGTTTCCGTAAATGGTTCTGGTCTTACAAATATGTCTGGTGGATTAAAGAACCTTGGAAGTGCGATGCAAAACCTTTCCAGCGTAACTTTGCCGAACTATACAAGAATTGCTAAAGGATTGAATGCAATAACATCTGTTGACAGTGCAAAATTAAATTCTGTAGCGGTTGCCGTGAATAACACCAGTAAATCCTTGGCTGAAATTGGAAATGTAAGCGGTGCATCAAAACAAATTGCGGAATTGGCAAAGGGGATGAGTTCTCTTGGTTATAAGTCTTCCACAAAGGCGATTGAAAATATACCGAAACTTGCCACGGCAATGCGACAGTTAATGACGGAATTGTCAAAAGCACCAATGGTAAGCAACAACATTATTCAGATGACAAATGCCTTGGCAAAATTGGCACGAACAGGAGCATCCAGCGGAAAGGCAGCAAATTCTTTGATTACATCATTGAATACTTTTTCGAGATCGACTGATGATGCCAAAAAGAATAGTTTCAACTTGGCTAGTTCTCTGGGAAAATTGTACGCTGGTTATTGGATGGTATTCCGTGCAATTACCAAAATTAAGAGTGCGGTTGACTACGCGGCTGACCTTACAGAAGTACAAAACGTTGTGGACAATTCCTTTAATGAAATGACAGGAAAGGTCAATGAATACGCAAAGCAAAGTATAAATAGCCTTGGAATGTCAGAACTGGCATTTAAAACATACGCTTCCCAATATCAATCTATGGGAAATGCAATGGGTATAGGAACATCACAGATTGCCAAGGCAAATGATTTCCTTGCACAAACAACGGATGGCTATATAAAGGCATCTGACAGTTTGGCAGATGTATCTTTGAATATGACAAAGTTAGCCGGAGACATGGCATCTTTCTACAACAAAGACCAAGCGGAAGTTGCCGAGGATTTGAGGTCGATTTACACCGGAATGGTCGTTCCATTGCGAACCTACGGACTTGACCTTACCCAAGCCACCTTGAAAGAGTGGGCTATGAAGAACGGATTGGATGCAAATGTTGACAGTATGTCGCAGGCTGAAAAGACAATGTTACGTTACCAGTACGTTATGGCGAACACAAAGCAAGTACAAGGCGACTTTATCCGCACACAGGACACTTGGGCTAACCAGACAAGAATCCTTGCAGAGAATTTCAAGAACCTTGGAGCAACCATTGGAACACCTATTATTAACGCTATGAAGCCGATGGTTTCGGCGATCAACATAATGATTGGGAAAGTAAATGAGTTTGCAAAGATAATATCAGAGGCGCTAGGAACTATTTTCGGGTGGAAATACGAAATGGGTTCGGGTGGTATAGCAACCGACTTTGAGGATGCAGCAAATTCGTCTGATGGAATTGCATCAAGTACAGGTAAAGCGGCTGATAACGCAAAAAAACTCAAAAATTACCTTATGGGTATTGATGAGTTGAATGTAAGGCAAGATGACACGTCAACAAGCGGTGGAAGTGGTAATGGAAGTGGTGCTAATGGAGTAGGATCCAGCATTTCGTCTGGTAGTAAAGGGCAATGGGTAGAAGTAGAAAAAAACTACAATAGTTCAATAAACACACTGGAAAAATTGGGAGGCGCTATTAGTGATGCTCTATCTAATGCAATGGAAAGCGTTGATTGGAAAAGCATTTACACAAAGGCAGCAAATTTCGGAAAAGGACTTGCGGATTTTTTGAATGGGTTGTTTGCAGGGAATCAAGGAGCACGTTTATTTGCGGACGTGGGAATGTCCATAGCAAATTCCTTAAACACAGTGGTATATGCTGCTTTGAATTTTTCACAAACATTACGGTGGGATGAAATCGGGGCAAATATAGCAGGCGGAATAAATTCTGCGTTTTCTAATCTTGATGCCAAAAGCGCAGCAGAAGCAATTAACGGATGGGTTAGTGGTGTATTTGAACTATTGATAAATGCAGTTAATAATATAGACTGGCTGAAAGTGTATGGAAAGATAACTGAATTTGTAGAAAATATAGATATTAAGACAATATCAATTATTATCGGTGCAGTATCAATCAAAAAAATATTATCCGTGAAACTACTTTCTGGTGCCATCGATATGATGAAAGAGGGAATCGGTGCAAAGATTTCGCAAAGTTTAAGTTCGATGATATTCACCAGTATAGGCATGGAATCTTCTGGAGGATTAGGAACAGCATTCCTAGAACTGGGTAAATCTGTAGGAAGTACATTTATTGCAGGAATAAATGCAATGCTAGGTAATGATTTAGCATTTTCTTTCATAAGCCCATTTGAGCAGAGGTTTTCCGGGATATCTACAATAATAGCGTCTGTCACAATGGTTGGAGTGAATTTCTTTTCCATGTGGAAAAATGGTTTTAGTTGGCTTTCAGAAGCGTTGCTCGTAGCAGGCGCAGCAATAGGAGCGATTGGACTTGTTATACTAGGAGTTGGCGCACCGGTTTCACTGTTGGTGGCAGGAATAGTCGCAGGTGTGGCAACAATCGCTGTAGTTGTACACGATAACTGGGATAAAATAACAGAAGAAACATCAAACCTTATCGAGAATATAAAGAACTTTTTTGCTCCAATGGTTGATTTCGTCAAAAACAATGTGATCGACCCAATTGTAAGCCGATTTAATCAGTTTAAAGAGGGTGTTTCTATTATCTTCCAAGCACTCGAGAAAATCATCAAGGGTGTATGGAATGCAGTTAGCACGTCGGTATATAACACATTTATTAAGCCAGCAGTGGAGAAATTCAATGCATTTAAAGCAGCATCAAGCGAAATATTCAATGCCATTAAGATGGCTATCTACAACGCATACGATGGAAGTATCGTACAGAGATTTGTAAATACAGTAAAGGAAACCTTGCAAGGGTTAGGAAACTTTATATCGACTTGGGCATCAATCATAGGTGGTGGAATTACTTCATTGTTCAAAGTAATTGTGAACTCTATTATTTGGCTTTTTGAAAAGGGTATAAATAGTCCAATTGATGCAGTAAACACTTTCCTAAAAGGATTTAACAACATTGTATCGGTTGCGGCGAAGATAACAGGTAATAAGTGGGGCGGTGTAGATTTAATTCCAAAAGTAAGTCTGCCGAGATTCGAAAATGGTGGATATCCAGAAGTAGGAGATTTGTTCTTTGCGAATGAGCGAGGCATACCAGAGTTGGTCGGCACAATGAATGGTAGACCGGCGGTAGGTTCTGGAAAGGAAATTACAGGAATTTCAAATGCCGTATATTCCACATCACAGGCAGAAATAGAAGAATTGCGACAGATGAATGGATATTTGAGACAGTTGCTGTCAAAAGATTTTTCGACGTATATAGGAGACAGAGACATCGCGAGAGCAAATCGTCGTGGAGAGAAACAGTTGGGAATGCAAATCATTATATAACGATTGAAACAAAATCCCCCTTGTGGTATGGTGTAAATATCAAAACAAGGGGGTGTTATTATGGGTTTGATAAAGTGTCCCGATTGTGGCAAAGAAGTTTCTGACAAAGCGAATGTATGTATAAATTGTGGTTTTCCAATAGAGGAATACATAAAAGAACAAGCGGAGCAAAGACGCAAGTTAGCGAAACAGTTGGAGCAGAAAACAAAGCAAGACCAACAAGACGAGATAGACAAGCGAAGATATGACGGCTTGAAAGATAAGAGGAACGTATTTTGCGAAACCAAAAAGGGAATTATATCTATCAATGACGGTAGATTAAAAGTCCAATTATCTGCAAGACAAACCATAGAAGATTACATATGGTATTTTTCGTTGGAATATTTTTCCAAGCAAGTTTTCAATTGCTATGGATTGAAAATCAATAATGCTTTTAAAGGATTTACAACAGGTGTTTATGATGTATATCCAAAGAGCCAAAAGGATGCGGAAAACCTTATGTTATTTAAAGAAATCATGGAAAACAATGGATTTTTCAACGATAGAAGCAGGTTTGATGCCATTTATAGAAAAACAAGTGACGAAAAGTATATCCAAGAAAAACAAAAGGAGAAATTCGAGTCACTTATGGGTAATGACAGTGATGACTTCAAAGGCATATATAGATATGATGCGTGGAGTGGAAGAAAGACGAGAATATATTGTCCGTCTTGCCATAGCGATAATTGTTCATGGTATGTTACTGAAAAGACAATACCTGGCAAAACAAAGACAACATATAAAGCAAACATCAATCCATTTAAGCCATTAACACTGTACAATAAAAAAGAAAAGGTCATTAGAGAGGAAAGCCAAGTTACACAAAAGAGGATAATATGTAACAGTTGTGGAAGAATATTTGATTAGTCAGAAAGGCATCTACGTTGTGTGGGTGTCTTTTTTGTACTCAAAAATAGGTAAAGGAGTGCAATATGATAGCAAGAGCAAGTGATTTTATTATTGTGAATGGTGTTAGGTTCCCTTGTCCTGCACCGGGGATGGAAATAGTACATTCACAAAATGTAGATGCTGGAAGAAATGCAAATATGGCGGTCATAGGTCAAAAGGTAGGACGTAAAGTATGGAAAATCAATAACCTACAATGGAATGGATTGGATGCACAGACTTGGGCTGAAATGAAACAAGCCCTAGAACCTTTTTATGTTCCTGTAACATTTACCGGTGATGACAACAAACGTCATACCATTACGATGTACCCCGGAGATACTTCCGGTAAACCATTATTTCTTAATGGTATTTTTTATAAGAATTATGAGACTTGCAAATTCAATTTGATTGATTGTCTCTGGGAGGATGATTAGCCGATGAAAAAGGTTTCTGATGCCTATAAAGAGGCTATGGAAAAGAAAATAAGAGACCGTTCTTATATTTCTGTCACATTGGGAGTAGTCAACTCTGATGCACAAAATACGGCTCAATTTGGCGGAGATTATGCGTATTGGAGCAATAAGTCACTACCATTCAGAAATGATGCTAATTACGTCGAATACGCAACCCTAGAGCAAAATTATATGAGGGTTGATGGTTCAATGTATTTTTTGCCAAAGGTAAATGCTGGTTTGTATCAGTTAAAAAGTTCTCCAATAACGACAAAGGATTTGCTTGGTAGGATAAGGATTGATTTCCCGAGAGAGTTTTCTATAAAAGGATTGACATTGAAATTTGGGAGATATTACCCAACAAAATTCCAAATCGTTACTGAACAAAAGGAATTAAGTTACGATAACGAATTAGAAGAATTTACCACATCTGACGTATTGGGAGACACTACCTACATTGAAATCATACCTTTGGTAATGGTTGGCGGTCAGCAAAGATTTCGGATTGAAAAAGTAGTTATGGGTGTCGGACTCACATACACGAATAATGATGTGGTTAGTTCCTCATTTGAAGAGTTTTTGAATGGTGTATCGAATGAAATCCCATATCAAAAATTTAATCTTTCTATCTTGGATAATAACAACGTCTACAATGTGGATGATAGTAATTCGTTTATCAATTTTTTGGAGACAGGGCAAAAAATTACACTGTCATATGGTATCACATTGGATGACGGACAAGTGGAATGGATGCAAAAATCATCAATGCTATTGTCTGATTGGAAGTCGCAAAGAAACAAGATGTCGTTTTCTGCTACAGATATATTCGCAACAATGGAAGATGAATACGACAAGGGCAACAAGATATATGACAGGACAGCATACGCAGAAGCGGTTAGTATTTTACAAGATTTCGGATTAGAACCGGACGAATATGTCATAGATGATTGTTTAAGAGATATTACCCTACATAATCCTATGCCAAAGCAACCACACAGAGAGTGCCTACAGTTGCTTTGTAATGCAACTAGGTGTGTATTTTACCAAGATGAAGATGGAAGAGTCGTCATTAAGGCGAATTTTGCGAATGTAATTGACCCAGAGGATATGACAGCCACATCTAATGCACAATCTTGGTGGAGCAATGCCACAAATGTTCTTTATGGTGGCAATAACGTATATGCGGATTTGACAAGGCACTTTATGAGGGTAGATGGTTCACAACTATTTCTTCCAAGGAATGAAAGTACCATAATCGAGAAAACAGGATATGTCACAAGCCTTGTTTCAGATGTAGACGGACTATTTGAAGAAAACCCGGTATTGTCAATCAAACTTCCTGCGGCGTACACATATTATGGTGTGTATGTTACATTCCAAGGAAATCCGCCGAAAGAGATGAAAATTCGGACATACAACAATGACAAGTTGGTGAATACCTTTGAGTATAGGAACTTAAAAGAAAAGTCATTGCTGAATGATGAATTTGAGAATTTTGACAGGATGGAGTTTGAAATCACAAAAGCATACCCAGTCAATAGGGTCCTGATTGATAATATTTCCTTTGGCGACTTGTCTGATTATACATTGACTAAGGATTCTATGTTGGAAAGCCCTTTAGGATATGCAGAGAAGAAGACAAAGGACATTCTTGTTAAGATATTTACTTTTGAGAATGACGAAAATGGAGAACCAAAAGAGGTTGAAGATGCGGTTTACCTAAAGAGGAACATCAATAATGCAGGAGAAGTGAAGTATTGCGAGAATCAACTAATTTCCACGGAATCACACGCTAGAATGATTGCTGAATGGCTTGGAAATTACTACGCAAACAATATTTCTTATGATGTGGAGTATCGAGGAGAACCAAGAATAGATGCCGGAGACATAATCCGTATGGAGAGTGATGTTTTGAGCAATCTTCAAGTAGAGGTTGAGACACACAGAATTGATTTTGACGGTTCATTAACTGGTAGCCTTGCGTTAAGACGAGCAATGAGGACGTAGAAAGGAGTATTACATTGAAGAAAATTATCAATGGTAAGATGTACGACACCGACACATCAGAAGAGATTTACCTAAATGAGAATAATAACAGACGTATTTTTAAGACAAAAAAGGGCAATTACTTTTTGATGTATGCGAATGGGGAAGTTGTACCAAAGACGGAAGATGAAGTAAAGGAACTACTAGGATTGTATGATACCGACAAATACATTGAATTATTTGGAAATGTCGAGGAGGCTTAGATATGGAGTGGTCAGAACCAAAAGTTGATTGGTCTGGTGCGTGGGATGGAGAAACCTATGTCGGAGATTACTTCTCATACATTGATTACAACAGGATAAAAAATAACACGCTGTTCATAATTGGGTACGCATCGCAAATGTATCAAGTCACAAGTGTAGACTTAGGAGCCGAGAAAGATGAAGCGGATCTTGTATATGCAGACGAAATAAATGCGATAGAACAAGCGTTATTCACTTTAGATGAGGAAACATACGGATTTGAATATAAGCAAAAGACATGGTATGAGAACAGAAATGTTCCAACGGCAGATGACTACAATAGAATTGAGAGAATGCAATTAAAATTGTACGAAAACTTGGTAGCGCAAAGAAAAGCGCAAAGACGACTTGCATTTACACTTGGCGGTCAGAAAGGATTAAAGGTATAAATTATGGCAGATTTAAAGACAAACTACGTTGATGACAAATTAAATGCTTCAACAAATCAGTTGCGAAAGTATCAGCAGATAAAAAATGATGATGGCACAGTATCATTTGTTGATGTGACCGACTATACGGAAACAGGAACGAGTTTCGGTGCAAATGACATCAATGCAACAAACAAGGCGATCAACAAAAATACGGCGGACATAGATTCACTAAACTTAAAGATGGATGTAGTCAAATATTCAACTGTTCAGAGTGCTAATTTAGAATATATTTCTAATGTCGGTGGCTATATTTGTAAGCAAGGAAATGTATGCTATATGGGAGTTACTTTTACAATCCTAAAAACAAGAAGTATTGGTTCTTTATTTAAATTTCCCGATTACTTAGCACCAAAAGACGCCAGTGTTATTGGACACATCTATAACAATAACGTTGAAGCCGTGTGTGGATTTTTATTTCCCACAAAGTCTCATGCCAATTACAATAATGGATTTATAAGAAATCAAGCGAGTTTAAGTCCAGGTGCTTATATATTACGTGCCACATGGATTGATGTATAAAAATGTTTAGGTTCAATGCGTATTTAAACCGACGGGAATTTTCCATAAAATAATAGACCTTCAACAGTTAGTGAATTACTAGTTGATTTGTTTTTAATTGTCATAACATTAGCACTTGTTTTGTATTCTATGTTCGTACCTTGTTGTGTTATAGTTGCTCCCGCAAATCCATCAGAATAAGCACAATATTGAAACATTGAAAATAATGAGGCTAATGCTCCATTAAAGATAATGAGTCCTGCTGAATTATACGGAAAAGTTATATTGGTTGATGAATTTGGCTTGATTACAACTATTTGTTTATATCCTATTTTGTTACCCATCTTTAAGTTTAGTGAATTACATTCTCACCCATACTTTTTTCAAGAACAGATAAGGCAAAACATGAGGATAACTGACATAAAACGACAAGAATTTACAATATAAAGAATTATGATAAAGTTGCAAACAATTTAAGTTTGCTCTTCAAGTTTTGGCAAGAGGGCGGTCGGTTTGGCATCTGATCGCCCTCGAATGTAATTGGCTTGCACGAACATATGTTCTATAATGTTGAGCAACAAGGAAACTGTGGGGGTGAAGCATGAAAGAAGAGAAAGAATCAAGAGAGTTTTACAGAAGAAAAATTATTGAAATGGTTGGAAGAATTAACAACGAAAAATTCCTACGTTCCATTTATGTATTTGTAAAGAAATTATTAGAATGAGAAAGAGCCAAGGGTTTGCGCATTGCCCTTGGCTCTTTTTTACTTCTCTTTTCCTTCTGAAATTGAATCAATCAATTTTTCCAATGTGTCCCATCCAGAATCATCCAACTTGGATAATGCTGAAATAAGTCTACGCTTGAAATCTGATTCGTCTGCTTTGATAACGTCTCCTAACATACTGGAAATCAAATCATCTTTTTTTGACGGAACAAACATTTCTCCGTTTCCTGTTCGTAACCAATCTTCATTAACTGAAAATTCATTACATATTAATTTGATAGTTTGCTCTGACGGAAAATTTTCTCCACTTTCCATTTTGCACACAGCAGAACGAGAAATAGAAAGTTTTTTTGCAAAGTCAGTTTGACTTATATTCAAACTATTTCTAATTCTTTTAATTCTTTCGTTCATAAGTTTACCTCCTTTCTGAAAAACATATTATCATAAAATGCACATTAAGTCAACAAAAGTGTTGACAAATGCACATTAAGTGTGCTAGTATGTGTACATCAGATGAACAGAAAGGCGGTGAGTGAATGAGTGAAAAGGAAAAACAGATTGTTGAAAAGTTAAAAGATGCTATCACCAAGATGTCAGATTTTGACAAGGGATATATCTTAGGAAAAACCGAGAGTCTGGCAAACGATTCACATACAGAAGATAAAGAAGAAAAGACCGATTAAAAACTGAATAAAGAATTTGTGGAAAGGAGAAAAAATTGGAATGAGTGAAATTCAAAGGTATTTTACTAATCGAACAGGGAAAGAACGATTAGGGGTATTGAATGAAAACAAGATACTTTCTATTGAATATTTTGCTGACAGTATCGGATTGGATATTGTGGAAGAATTAGAGCAAATCAGACAGGGAAAAAAGAAGAAAGAAGAAACACATATTGATTTAGAAATCAAAGTTCTAAATTCCCTGTCTAATGCCATCAATGCTTTAGCCAATTATAAGAAATCAGAATCGTGATTAACTCTAAAAGGATTTTGGGAAACAGTTGCCTTGTTTGGTTCAAGGCTGGATTGAAGAATTTTGTAAGTTTCATCGTAGTATTGCGAGTACTCTTTGATGAAAAACTCAACAGAATTTTGATAACCCAAAATTTTGGCAATAGCATAAGAACTGGCTATTTGTTTATTATCCACAATTTCACCTCTTTTCTATTTTAAAGATAAGAGAATTATATCACAGAAAGGAGAAGAATGAACGAGTTAAAGATTTTTAAAAATTCAGAGTTCGGAGAAATTCGGACAGCATTAGTAGACAATGAACCAATGTTCTGTCTGTCTGATGTTTGTAAGGCATTAGAAATTTCCAATGCAGGGAATGTTAAAAATCGGTTATCCGAAAAGGGTATACGCAGTGTGGACACCCTTACAAAAGGTGGAACGCAAGCGTTGACTTATATTAACGAAAGCAACCTTTACAAAACCATTTTTCAGAGCCGGAAAGAATCGGCTGAAAAATTCACCGAATGGGTAACAGGAGAGGTACTCCCATCCATCCGTAAGAATGGCGGCTACATCGCAGGACAAGAGACACTATCTGATGATGAACTTATGGCAAAAGCATTGTTGGTTGCTCAAAACAAAATTGCAGAGCGTGATTCTATCATTGCTGAAAAGCAGAAACAGATTGAGCAGATGAAACCGAAACAGATTTTTGCGGATGCTGTTGCAACAAGCCATACATCTATCCTTGTTGGCGATTTGGCAAAGTTGATTTGTCAAAACGGAGTACAGATAGGACAAAAGAGGTTGTTTGAATGGATGCGACAAAACGGATATTTGATTAAGTATGGTGCTTCAAGGAATATGCCGATGCAGAAATACATCGAACAGGGCTTGTTTGAAATCAAGGAAAGCAGTGTGCAGAACCCAGATGGGAGTGTAAGGATCACACGAACAACTAAGGTTACTGGTAAAGGGCAAGTGTACTTTGTGAATAAATTTATTAGAGAGGAGAAAACGGCATGATTTGGTTTATCGGGATGTTTTTATGGGCATTGATTTTTTTCATGGTATCTATACTTCTTGTTATCGAAAACGTGGAAAAAGAAGAAAAAATCGAAAGTTTAAAGAAAGAACTGTATAGAAAGGATGTGAGATCGGTTGAAGAAGATTTACAACGTTTCTATGCGAAGCAGGACAGGAGCGGAAAGCAGATTGATTTTAGAATCAAATGAGAATCGTGGCTTTTATGTGTGCAATGCAAATGTGGTTGGAGATAAGGAGTACGTTATCAATAATCTGAAAAAATTGATAAGTGTCTTACAAAAGAGGGGAGAACCATGATGAGAAAGGGGAAAGTGATTTTCTTATTAGTAGAAAGTGCGATGGCATTAACAATGTCGATTGCAAGTGTTTCTCTGGCAGAGACTAGGGAAACGTGGATTTCAAATGATGCATACGCATATTGTGAAGAAATCGGAGAGCAATACAACATTTGTCCAGAGTTGCTTATGGCTGTTATCGAGAAAGAAAGTAGCGGACAGGCAACAGCAACAAACGGAAATTGTGTTGGGCTTATGCAAGTGTCGGCAAGGTGGCACGGAGACAGGATGATGAAGTTGGGTGCGACAGACCTTTATTGCGAAAGAGATAATATTTTGGTTGCTGCGGACTATCTATCAGAATTGTTTACAAAGTACAAAGAGCCATCATTGGTACTGGATATTTACAACGGAAACAGCAATGCAATGAGAAATTATGATTGCGGTGTGATTTCCGATTATGCCGGAGATATTTTAGACCGGACAGCAGAGTTAGAAAGATTACACGGAAAGTAGAAAGGAGATGGGGATATGTATATAAATCCGTTTTGGGCTGGTGTGATTGCAACAATCACATTTGAATTGCTGATGTTCGTATTTTATGTGATTTACACAGCAATCAAATCACAAAAAGACAAGAAAAATCAGAAGTAAAGGAGAAAAATGATATGGAGAACACAATGAACTTTGAGGCAATTACGATTGGAGATTGTTTAGATAATTTCCAGAAAAAAGGAAAGACAACAGTTATCAACGACGGAGAAGTGGTCGGATTTCAATACGGAGGTAGAGAAGATGGCGAATAATATATTCTTGACCGGAACAATATCAAGCAAAGTTAAGCCAGAGTACGAAATCCAATCAGGAGAAATTGTGTATGGATTCGACATTGAAGCCGTGAGAAAAAGTGGCAATACAGATTGTTTGCCGTGCTACATCCCAAGTGGGATTATGCCAGACGAACTGTATCAATATGACAGAATTAGCATTGTCGGAGAAATACGCACAAGAAATGTCATTAGGAGTGATGGCAGAAAAGGTTTAGATATTTATGTCTGGGTGATGGAATTTGATTTCGCAGATAAAAACTCTTTAGATGTCAATAAAGTTGAGATTGATGGTTATACATGCAGGGAAATTCATGAACGCTTGACAGCGTTAGAAAATAGGGAAATTGCAGATGTGCTTATCGCATCCACAAGAAGAAGTGGAAAAAGTGACTACATCCCTTGTATCGTATGGGGCAGGATGTCAAAACTTGCTTCCAGATTCTCGATAGGAACACATATTTATGTAGAGGGCAGGATGCAGAGTCGGACTTACACGAAAAGGATTTCCGACACAGAGGAAGAAGAACGTGTTGCCTACGAAGTATCAATAAAAAGAGTGGAGGTTTATGAGAATGAAGAAAATTAGGCTTTTGAAAATCGTGCTTGAAAACTTTATGTGTTATGCACACAAAGAGATTTCATTTAGCGAATTTACAAAGATTATGGCGAAAAATGGTGAGGGAAAATCTACTATTGCGACAGCCTACAGATGGGTTCTTTTCAACTGTGATTACAGTTTGAAGGACAATCCAGTTGTTAGAAAAAATGGAGTGAATGATGCCGATGTGTCGGCAGAACTTGTTTTCGATGTTGACGGAAAAGAGGTGTCAATGCGTAAGGTTCAGAAGAGAACTTTTAAGAAAGATGGTATTTCTTACGCTGACGATAACACCTACTACATCAATGAGGTTCCAAAGTCACTAAAGGATTTTAACGAATATCTGGAAGTGGAAATGGAAACATTCAAAATGTGCGACAACATCAACGCATTTCTTAATCAGAAGCCGGCTGAAATGAGAGAGTTTCTTTTTTCACTTGCCGGAAATATTACAGACCTTGATATTGCACGTTCTAAGGAAGAATTATCGGAGTTATTACCATTGTTGGATAAATATTCGGCAGAAGAATTATCTGCTATGAATAAGGCGACAAAGGCTAAGATTACTAAGGATTTGCCTATACTTGACGGACAGATTAAGGAAAAGGAAAGAGATATTCAGATGAAGCAGGATATGGATGTGTCTGACCTTGAATTACAGAGAAATTATTTGAAAGAGCAGTTGGATGATTGCATTGCAAAGCAGACAGACAATGACAAACTGTTGGCTGAATACGACAACGCTAGTGCCGATATTGTCCTTTTGAAGTTGAGACAGAGTGATATGGTTCACAAGGCTAATGAGGATAATATCAAGGCTCGGAGAGAAATTGAGCAGAAGATTTCTGACAAGAAGTTTCTTGTTAAACAGACAGAAAAGACTATTGCCGATACCGAAAGTTGTATTGCTAGTTCGGAAAAGACCATTGAGAGCATTAAGGGTTATCTACAGACAGAGCGTGATAAGTGGAAAGAAGAAAATGAGCGTAAGTTTGATGATTCAAGCCTTATCTGCCCTTATTGCGGTAATGAATATAAGGAAGATAAGAAAGAGCAGTTAAAGGCTGATTTTGCAAAACATAAGGCTGATAACTTAAAGACAATTACTGACAATGGAAATATGTACAGTGAACGATTAAAAAAAGAGAGAGAAGTACTTACAAAACTTGTGTCAGAACTTCCACAGCACAAGGAAAGCCTTGAAATGCTGAACACAGCCATTGCAGACCTTGAAAAACAGTTATCCGAACTTCCACAGGAAATTGATGTGACAGCAACAGAAGAGTACAAGGCACTTGACAATGAGATAGCGGTAAAGGAACAGGCTATGTCTAAGGCTAATGACATTTCAAGTGTCAAGGCTGAATTAAAGGCACAGGAAAACGACCTAAGAAAGAAGTTGTCTGAGTGCGTAAATCAGATTGCAAAGTCGGACACATCGGAAGATGAAAAGAGACTTTCAGAGTTGCGAGAAGAAAAGATGACACAGGAGCAGAACAAGACCAATGCCGAAAAAATCCTTGATTTGCTAAATGAACTGGAAAAGGCGAAAAATGAAGCGTTGTCGGATGAAATTAATATCCATTTTGGTTTGGTTAAGTGGCAGTTGTTTGAGTATGCAAAGAACGGAAATTACAAGTCTGTTTGCATACCTACAGTTGACGGAAAGAGCATCTTATCGACTATGAGCAACAAGGGGAACAGGATTTTGGGAAGAGTTGATATTTGCAATTCAATCCAGAAGATTTCCGGTATTAATTGCCCAATCTGGTTAGACGATTCAGAAAGCCTTGATTCAGAGAACCAGAAGAAAGTATCAGATATGGTTGACAGCCAGTTAATTATGCTACTTGTAAATGACAGCGAAAAATTAGAAATTGTGGAGGCATAAAAATGAGTGAAGAGTTAGAAATGGCAAGAGAACTTGTCAGAAAGTTAGAAGCAGAAGAAAAAGAAAATGAGAATAAGAAAGTGCCTTTGTCGGCATTATTCCCGGGCGAAACATTCAAAATTGGGGAAAGCGATTTCATTGTTTTGGAACACACAGACAATGGGACAAAGGTTATTTCCAAAGGATTGTTTAAAGAATCTGTCGTATTTGATGAAAATACAAGAGAATACAACAAATCGAGTATCAAAAATATTATTGAAACTGAAATACAGCCTTGGATTGAAAAAAAAGTTGGAGAGGAAAACCTTGTTGCTCACAAAGTTCATTTAACCTCTGTAGATATGCAGGATGAATTTGAACCTTGGCAAGGATGTGTTCGGTTGCTTACTTTTGATGAAGCAAGAGAATACAATGATTTTCTTGTGAATGAAGATTTGGACGATTGGTGGTGGACTATGACACCGTGGAGTACAGAAAAACGCGGATGGAAGTATTCATTAGCGGTTGTTTCTCCGTCCGGTTATATCCGCCACGACGTTTACTGCAACTACCGCGGTTTTCGCCCTGTTTGTATCTTAAAATCTAATATCTTTGTATCAGAGGAATAAAAATGGCTGAGAATGAATTGAGAGTAATCTTAAAAGCAAAAGACTTAGCGGAACATACATTGCGAATCACATCGAATTGTAACAGATACCCAAAGAAGTATAGATTTTCGTTGGTTGATAAGATGCAAAATAAATCTCTTGAAATCTATGAAAATTTGTATGAAGCGAATAGGACTGATATTAAGAATTATCTCCTGGAGCGTTCAGAACTTCAAACAAAAGCAATAACAAAATGCGATGAATTGCTTTTTTACATAGAACTTTCTATGAAACTGAACATAATCAATGTGAAAAGTATGGAGTATTGGTCGAAGATGGTTTCGGATGTGAAGCATATGGCTATTGCTTGGAGAACCAAAGATAAGGAAAGGTAAAATCATATAGGTTGCATACTGTTAAAGCGGTTGTTTCTCCGTCCGGTAATATCAACAACAACAATTACAACAACAACAACGGTTTTCGCCCATTCTGTATCAAACAGACAGTAAGAGTAGGCAATAAGCCGAAATCAGAAAAAGATACAAAAAAGTATGCGACCTTCCCTAAATGGGTAAATACAAAGGTATTGATTCTATGGATGATAAAAATGTTATCTGCGATTTTGATAACTTGTATAAAGCATATCGCAAAGCAAAATCCGGCAAGGGTTTTAATGGAAGTTGTGCTAAGTTTCAAACAATGAACCTTGAAGGATTGCATTTGTTAAAAGAACAACTTGAAAATCAGACATATCGGATGAATCCGTACAATGAATTTAAGGTGTATGAGCCTAAAGAGAGAGTGATTAAATCGTGTTCTTTTAAAGATAAGGTGGTTCAACATTGCTTATGCGATAACATTTTGCATCCAAGATTAAAAGATGAATTTATTTTGACGAATTATGCAGGGCAGATAGGAAAAGGCACACATTTTGGAATAGATTGTCTGAAAGACCAGATGCTTGATTTTTATAGTAGGCACGGACTTGACGGATGGATTTTGAAATGTGATATAACAAAATTTTTCTATCAGATAGATCACGAAATTCTGAAAGATATAGTTGACTATTATTTTTGTGATGATTATACAAAATGGCTAAATCACTTGTTTATAGATAGCACGGATGGTCTTGGGTTGCCATTAGGAAACCAAGTGGCACAAGTATATGCTTTGCTTATGCTGAATGGACTAGACAGGCTGATAACAGGAGAATTAGGAATTTGTCTGTATGGAAGATATATGGACGATTTCTATTTGATACACCACGATAAGGAATATTTGAAGTGGTGTTTGGAGTGTATAAGGGGATTTGTGAAAACTCTTGGATTGTCTCTTAATGGGAAAACACAAATTGTACCTTTTAAAAATGGAATTTTGTTCACAGGATTCCACCATTACATCACAAAGGATGGAAAGTATATCCGAAAGGTAAGTGGAGAAAAGAAGCGAAAGACCTACAAAAAATTGAAAATTTGGGTTGGTTTGGTAAAATCCGGTAGAATGACGGAACAAAAATTCTATGAAAGATATGGTGCTTGTAAAAATCATTTATCTCACGGAAATTGCATAAAGTTGTGTCATTCAATGGATTTGTATGTGAAAGAATTATTTGAAAGTGAGGAATAGAGATGGCAAAAGTAGAAACAACAGCAGCAGAAAACGAAAAGAGAGAACTTGTCGCTAAGGATTTTACAGAGGGAATGGTAATGAAAGTCAGAGAAAAAGAGAAATTCGGACTTACATTTCCTAAAGATTACAATTATACAAATGAATTTATGTCGGCAATGCTGATTTTACAGGACACAGTAGACAGCAACAAGAAGCCGGTATTACAGAGTTGTACAAGGGCAAGTATTGAAAATGCACTTGTGGAAATGGTTACAAGCGGTTTATCAATGCAGAAGAAACAGTGCTATCCGGTTGCTTATGGTGGCAAGTTACAGTGTCAGAAATCAGTGTACGGAAATACTTGTATTGCTAGGAGATACGGACTTAAAGATATAACAGCAGAAGTTATCTATGAGGGCGACACATTTGAATATGAGATTGTTAATGGCAAGAAGCACATTGTCACTCACAAGCAGGATTTTGAGAATATCGACAACGATAAAGTCAAGGGTGCATACGCAATAGCCACTATGGATGACGGAAACATTCTCACAGAGGTTATGAATATCAAGCAGATTAAGCAGGCTTGGAAACAAGGATTTGGCTATAAAGAGAACGGAAGCGGTACACATCAGAAATTCACAGATCAGATGGCTATGAAAACTGTTAAGAACAGGCTGTTAAAACAGATTAACAATACCTATGGTTCGTTCTATGACGGAAACTATGACAGTGACGAGGATATTCCAACATATGACGAGCGTATGCAGGCAGATTTTGAATACGATATTGCCAACAATGCCAATTCGGTTGAATTTGAGGATGCGGATGTTGTAGCAGATACAGAGGTTGTGCAGGGAGAAGTAGTTGAAGAACAAGCAGACAGCACATTGCCACCATTTATGCAGGCAGAACAGGAGTAGATATGAGAATAATTAGTCAAGATGGTGTATATGATACGCCATACGAAACAACACAGTTATGGGTTCAAGAAAGAAATGAGGTTACAGACTTATATTATATTAGAGGTAATATGCCAGCGGATGAAGCCATACCCCTTGCTATTTATTCGTCAGAAGAAAAGGCTATAAAGGCTATGGAAATGTTGAGAGAACAACACGAAAAGGTTAATTTTCTTAAAACAATAATAAATACAGAAAAAGGTACTTCATTCGTAAGATGTTTGTCGGAAACTGATTTTGATAAGATGACACAGAATTATTTCCAGTTCCCAAAAGATAATGAGGTAGAGGTATGACATTAACTTGCTTAGGCTCATCATCGGCAGGCAACTGCTATTTGTTACAGGCAGACAACGGAGAAACGCTTATCCTTGACTGTGGAATTAGCATTAAGGAGATTAAGAAGGGCTTGAACTGGGATATAAGAGGTGTTGTGGGTGCGATATGTACCCACAGCCACCAAGACCATAGTAAGTCGGTTAAGGACTTAAACAATATGGGTATTCCTGTATATGCACCATACATAAGTCAAAAACCAATGGCAATCGGTAGCGGGGCTTTCAAAATACAATCGTTTGACCTAACAACAGTAGATGGCAGATG
>ERZ840371.418-NODE-418-length-52617-cov-8.040029_pt1 | contig 52617 bp, 43 predicted proteins | sample MGYA00519937_ERZ840371 | MGnify/ENA primary metagenome ERZ840371 (study PRJEB31850, sample SAMEA3708873) | human gut metagenome | biome: human gut; feature: human-associated habitat; material: faeces | place: China | collected 2014 ... | reverse complement strand
GAAAGGCAGGAACTTATTATTATGCACCATTGAATATAATTGAAATTGAAGAGGTGTAATGATTAACAAGCAGAAGAATAATGGATATGAATGATTGGGTTATGTTGGTGACTGCTCTTGGCGGTATTGAGGGGGTAAAACAGTTGTTAAAATGGTTGATGTCCCGGAAGACCAATGCACGTATCGAGGATGCGCATGCTGATGTGGAGGAGTTTAAGGCACTTCGTGAATACAACGAGTTCCTGCAGAAGCAACTTTCAGAGAAGGAACAGCGGTTTGTAGAGCAGACGGACCGGCTCCGTAAAGTGCAGGATGAACTATTCACATTGAAAGAAACTAATTCGGACTTAAAGTTGGAATTGGCTTTAAAACGATGTGAGAGAAAGAACTGCGGTAATAGAGAACCGCAAAACGGATATTAATTGAAAAGGAGGATAAAAAATGAAAGTCTTGATTGACAACGGGCATGGCAGTAACACTCCCGGCAAGTGTTCTCCGGACGGCCGGTTGAGAGAGTATGCTTATACTCGTGAGATAGCCGAACGTCTGGTGATGGAGCTTAGAAAGAACGGAATTGACGCTGAACGTATCGTCAAGGAAGAAATTGATGTTCCATTGGCAGAGAGATGCCGTAGAGTGAATGAGTATAAAGCTTCTGAAGCTATACTTGTTTCTATTCACTGCAATGCTGCCGGTAATGGAAGTGATTGGATGTCTGCCCGCGGTTGGGAAGCATGGACCAGTGTTGGCAAAACAAAGGCTGATAAACTGGCTACTTGTCTGTACGAGGATGCTGAACACTGTTTGCCGGGAATGAAAATGCGCAAGGATATGGCAGATGGTGATCTAGACAAAGAATCACAGTTTTACATACTGAGGCATACGAATTGTCCGGCTGTTCTTACTGAGAATCTGTTCCAGGATAATAGGGAGGATGTGGAGTTCTTGTTGTCCGAGGAAGGTAAAAGGGCTATTGTCTCGCTTCATGTGTGGGGTATTATGAAATATTTGGGCTTATGAAAAAGTTGCTTTGGATATTAGTTGTATTATTAGCAATCGCTTGTGTGGCGGCTTGGTTCCGTCCGCACGAGCCTTTGCCGGCAGAAATACGCACCGAGACAAAGATACAGACGGTTGTTAAACTTGATACGGTTCTTATCTCTGCACCGATGGCAGTGTTCTTCCGGTTCACAAGTGATACTATCCATATTGGTGATACGGTAGTCATGCGGGAACAGGCGTACTACGAGGACAGTCTTTACCGGGCATGGGTTAGTGGGTATCGTCCGAGACTTGATAGTTTGCAGGTGTTCCCGAGGATGGTTTATCAGACAGTGACGAATGACGTCTATCATCCGGTGATTGTCAAGCCGAAGAAGAAGCGCTGGGGGATTGGCTTACAGGCTGGGTATGGGTATCCAGGTGGATTCTATGTGGGAGCTGGGGTGAGTTATGATTTGTGGCAGTGGTAACTGTAAGGATTATATAATTAATAATTCATGTATAAGTGTATGCAATATTTGATTTAAGTTTTGAATAAAATAATAATTGAATTATACATTATAAATATAATTTGTAATAGTATGGGGTAAGCAATCGAAGATTCGTGATTATTTTTCTAATATTTTAAAAGAAAAAGGTTACATTTGCAATATGTATTAATAGAATTGAAAGGTAAGGTCAATGAGAAAAGGAGAAGGTATACAATTAGTAATTGAAGGATTTGCAGAAGATGCGGATAGAAATTTGTTAAAAATGTATCTTCCAGAAACAATGACAGAGCCTTTTGACCCCAATGAAATTCGTATTACTCCACAAACTTTATCCATTGACAATGTGATTGCTCGTATTAGAAATGATGAAATAGATCTCAATACAGAATTCCAAAGAAAGGCTAACTTATGGAAGAATGATATGCAGAGTCGTTTAATTGAATCTCTTATGCTTAAACTTCCTTTGCCTGCATTTTATTTTGATGCTAGTGAAGATGACCGGTGGTTGGTTGTTGACGGATTACAACGATTGTCTGCATTGAAGAATTTTATAATAGATGAAAGTTTACCTTTAATCGGATTAGATATATTAAAAGATTATGACAATAAAGGTTTGCGTTTTAGAGATTTGCCTCGAATAATGCAAAGAAGGATTATGGAGGCAAATGTAACATGCTTTTTGATAAATCCTGGCACACCTAAAAAAGTAAAATATAATGTTTTTAAAAGAATTAATACTGGAGCATTGTCATTAAATGACATGGAAATTAGAAATGCCTTAAATCAAGGACAAGCATCTGTTTTTCTTAAGGAATTTACAGAGGATAGTAAATTTCGTAAACTTATTCCCTTGCCTAATGAAAGAATGGAAGATCGTGAATTAGTTTTACGTTGTATAGCTTTTATACAAACAAATTATTCTAAATATGAAAGCCCTTTGGGTGCTTTCTTAGATCGTGCAATGGAAAAATTGCAAACAACTCCACTTGAGGAGTTGAATAATATTACCAATTCCATATTACGGAGTATTGAAATTCACACTAAACTTTTTGGACAAGACCGTTTCAGTAGATCTGTGATTTCTAAGGATATCCATAGACGTTTAAATAGTGCATTATTTGAAGTATGGGTGGTAATTTTATCAGGATTAACCCCCTTGCAAATTGAAAATATTTATAAAAACCAAGTAGCATTAAAAAATGAGTATAAACAACTGTTTGGGGATAAATCTTTTAATGATGCTGTAACAACATCAACAGCTAGTAGAAATGCGGTTATTAATAGATTTACAAAAATAGAATCTTTAATAAAAAAATATATTATATGATTACTAGAATATTTCTTAAGAATTTTAAGGCTTTTAATAATATTGATATTAATTTGTCTCCTCTTACTTTATTCTGTGGTAAAAATGGAATGGGGAAATCGTCTTTGATACAGAGTTTATTAATATTGCGACAATCTTATGTGGCTGATAAATTTTTATCAAAACTTCAACTTAATGGAAATTTAGTGAATATTGGATATGGAAGGGATTTATATAATATCGAAGGTGAAGGAGATGTTAAATTTGATATTTGCTTTGAAAAAAACAAATGTCTTTCTTTGACTTATTCTCACAATTCAGACTCGGATATATTGGAACAAACAGAGGGGAATATAGATTCGTTTAATATCGCAGATTGCTCATTGTTTAATAATAACTTTCAATATTTAAATGCAGAACGCATTACTCCTAAACGTACTTATGCGGCATCTCCGTATGCGGTCGAAGTTTTAAGAACTTTAGGTGAAAAAGGACAGTACTCAGTACATTTCCTTGATAAATATAAGTTTGAGTCAATACCGAATTTAAAATTAAGACATCCTAATGCTAAATCTAGTACTTTGTTGGATAATGTGAATGCATGGATTAGTGAAATAACTTCCGAAGTGCGTGTAAAACCAAGGTTTCACCCAGATTTAAAAATCTCAACATTAGGATATGAGTTTATTAATCAAAAAGATACGACCCCAGAGTTTGCATCTGTTAATACAGGCTTTGGTATTACGTATGTGCTTCCAATAATAATAGCAATTTTAACTGCAAAGAAAGGAGACTTATTAATATTTGAAAATCCAGAATCCCATTTACATCCTAAAGGGCAGGTTATGTTAGGGAAATTAATATCATATGCAGCTAATGATGGTGTTCAAATATTGATAGAATCTCATAGTGATCATATTTTCAACGGTATGAGGGTTGCAATTAAGGAAAAAAAAATATTAGAAAGTAACTTTTCTGTATTTTTCTTTTCTAGAGCAGAAGAAGGACATTCAATATATATTGAAGAACCTTTAGTAGATGATAATGGACGTTTATCTTTTCAGCCTAATGATTTTTTTGATGAATATACTAAGCAATTGAGTCTATTGATACAGAAACAATAACTTGTTATGGAATATATGTTAAATGAGCTCTCATTAGGCTATGTACAAACAAAAATGCAAGTATATGGTTTAATAGAAAATTTTGTATATGCAGCTGTTTATGCAGAACAGAAATTAGGATTGGATTGTTTACGTATAGATGTATCTTTGGGCAAGAATTTATATGATTTATTTTTGTTCAGTAATTATTCTATTGGTACATGGTTAAATGATCCTAAAGTGAATCAGGATATAAAAGATAAGTTTCTTATTATTACTTCTTCTTCACCTTTGATTACAGATAATGATTTGGAAAAACGTTTTGAAGAGGAAAATTGTTATTATGGTAAATGTCTGGGTAAAGGAATTAAAGCTGCTTTAATTTGTAATACTCTTTGTATTAATTTTTTAACAAAAGATTGTTGGAATACAAATAAATTATCCGTTGTACACGAATATATTGATGATGACGATATTGTTAGTTGTGAAAAAGAAGTTTGTTGTTTTGGAAATAAATATCATGTTGATTCTCATATTGCGTGGATACAGAGTCTACAACTTGAGGATTTGAAAGATGGAAAAGAACTTTGGGAGAAAAGAATAGATTTTTTCCCTAATCTTATTTTTTGTGATAGCATTAAACAGAATTTGAGCCGATTGGGAAAGTCTATAGATATTACTAATATCATTAAAAAGTTACGTGTTTTAGATAAAGTAAGTATGCAATGGGAATCAGGTTGCTTTAGTTATGAAGCAATTAATAACACCACTAATATAGTAATTCATCCTGAGAGTCAAATGACTTTAGATAATTATGCTGCTGCTAGATGTTTTTTATTACCTAATGGAAAAAGAATTGTTTTCTCTTTACATATAATTTGTGGGAGTCTACGAATATACTTTTATCCAGATAATCAAACATGTAATATATATGTAGGTTATATTGGACCTCACTTGAGAACATGGCTGTATTGAATGTCTATTTTATCATCCTTTTTTAATATAGGATTGGCTATTTTTATCTCGTTTGTATTCTGTGGCATCAAGCAGCATTATCTGACCCCGTTTTATAGCCCGGTTATCATTCGGTTATACCGGTTAAAGGAATTTATAGAAGGGGCGACAGAATAAGCTGCTCCTTTTTTATGCATATTTTATTTGATTATACCTCTTGGCTTTGTCTTTTTGTGAAGTAACTTTGATTTTATAATACTATGAATAGATTTTTATTAGCTGCTTTCCTTTCTTTTATAGGGATTGTATTGTTTGCTCAAACTCCGTATAAGACGTACTGTAATCTTATAGGTGATGAGAATTTTCTGAAAAGAGGTATCATAGATATAAGAGTTGATTATGGAGAAGGTGATTTTAAGGATAATAAATTTGTTGATGAAAATGGGAAAGAGATAAAATTCCTCACAATGGTTGCAGCAATGAACTTCATGTCTAAATTAGGTTGGCAATTGGAGCAGGTGTACAATCGGATTGATCAAGTTGATGGAAGCCCTATGATTATTTGGGTCTTATCGAAAGAGATTATTTCGGAAGAAGAAATAAAAAAGGGGTTTTAGACAAAACGGATGTATGATGCCTCTCAAGCCCATAAATAATCAGGTAAAGGTAGACTAATGGCTGTTTTTGTACTGCAAAGTATTTTGGCTATTATCCGATTGTATAGGTTGAAAGAATTTATTAAATTAAATAATTAGCGTAGTATATGGAAATGACATATCCTATTTTAACCATAGACAAAAGTAGCGTTGACAAATATTTATGTAATATGGTTCAAGACTCAAATCATCGTTTTAAATCGTGGGAGTATTGCTATGGGGCATTCAACAATTTAGATAATCTAACAGACCATTTAGCTCTTCACCTTGCTTTTTATTTGGCGAGTTGGGGGATGTATAGAGGTAGTTGCGGAATACTCTGGAAAGATTATACGATTCATATGGGTGCCGTAAACATAATAAGGAAATTTCATTCTCTACGAAAAGAATGGTTTACAATGGATGATATTTCTCAAATAATGGACTTGTACGGTGAACTTAAAAAGTACTACAATGAAATCAAATATTATAAACCGGAAAACAGTACTTCACCCTTAAACCTTGCTGTGACAGATACATTGATTACTAAAATAATGTTGGGAACCATTGGTTGCGTCCCTGCGTTGGATGGTTTGTTTAAGCAGGCATTTCATTGTCAAGGCAAACAGTTTGACGAGGAATTACTAAAGCGGATAATTGACTGTTCTCAGAGCAATAAAGATACAATACAACAATGTCAAAGATATATTTCTGAAAAACTTCACTGCTTCTACCCATCAATGAAGGTTGTAGATATGTATTTTTGGCAAAAGGGATTCGATGATTTACAAAACAAAGTAACCAAGAATGGCAAAATTAGATGAGGTTTTAAAATTAGTGAGATTATACGAAGAGAAGTATCGTCACCCAAATCTTACACGTTTTTTAGTTAGTAACAAGTATGATTTATTTCCTGAGAAAGAGAATATGGAAAACTGCTGGCCCCAATGCTATCCATATGCCGATAGACCTGGAGTCTATTTGATAATGGACGATAATGAGAATGTGCTATATGTAGGTAAATCATCCGTTGCCATTGGCGGAAGGCTTGGGAGTTATTTTTGTTATGATGGTGAAAGAAAATGTCGGGTTAGAAGTCCTTATTGGAGCACGTCACCTAAATATATTGTAGCTATTGTGGTTCCTGTTGATTCGGCTTTTGAATGTGCCGCTTTAGAAGAATTCTTATTAGCCAACGTACGAACGACTGATAATTCCGTTTTTCAAAGGTAAAAAACAACTTTGTAGAAGGGGTGGCTGAATAGCTGCCCCTTCTATTTTTTGCATATTGGAAAGAATTTGACTATCTATCTGAATTTATATCTCTAAATGGGAAGTATTTTCCATCTATCATGGATATGCCATTGACGACGTTGTTGTCCGTTTGGATGCCTATAAACTGTGGCAGTGTGCCGAAGTGGCAGAACTATCCACAGCCCTGTGGCGTGAAGCGGCACTGCAATGCCGCGCATGATTTCCCGTCGAAATACTCGTGCTCGACCTTGATGCGGTAGATTATGCGGTAACTGTCCATATCCTTTTATTTTTTGTCGTTACATTTTTATAACCGGCTTGCCTGACGTTCTGCCACTGGCGGTGATGCTCTCTCCATCGATGCTCAGGCGGCGTATCTTGCATACTGCGGATGGGTAGTATTGCCCGCCCAGCAGCATCCAGGCATTGTTCATGTCCTGTGTGGAGATATTCACCATCTCTATCGTATAGTCCATTCCTTCTACAGTGAATTTCGGCATGGACTGGATGAATTGCATCGTGTCCGAAAGCAGGGACAAAGAGTCGGCATACTGCCGCTCGTCGAAGACTGCCGCCAGCATGATGTTCAGGTTCAGCAGTAAGGGTGGCTGCATCCGGGCATATCTTCCATCTCCGATGCGTTGTATGGGGGTGGAAATACCGCCGGAAGTCTCACGTTCCACGTTCAGCAGAGCCACCACCATCTTATTGGGGCGTTCCTCCTTGGCGCTACCTATCATTCCCACAGTTGCCAGCCCTTCGGGGCGATGATAGAAGCGGGACAGGTATTCGTCCAGCTGCTCAGCATAATATGTCAGTATTTTGCGTATCATTGTTTATTTGTTTAAATTATTATTGATGTTCATTGTATAAGTCTCAAAGATAAGCAATAAAAATAGATTGCAATAATGCCCTATATAAAAATCCCCGTAGCGGCTCAACTACGGGGATGGTGTCAAATAACAGAGTATCAATATGAGATACTAAGTGAGCCTATTTTTTTAGAAATGTCCTGCAGGGCATTGTTGAATGTCTGTAATTCTTCTTGTGTAAAGCGTGCCGGTTTTCCGTTTACCAAATTGCCGTTTAATCTCTGATACAGCCATGATCTACTTTTATTAAAGTACTTCTTTGCGAGGTAGCTTAGAGAGACAATTTCGGCCACTTCTTGCAGCTGTAGTTTGATTGCGCTCTCTTCTACAACATCCAGTTTCTTATCAATGTTCTGTAAGCGCTCTGATACAAAGTTGGCAATAGCTTTCTTGTCTTCTTCCGAATTGTACTTGGCTGCTATTTCTGTCATTTTGGTATAGAACTCTGGAGAGTCTGTACCAAGTAGTGGCTTTAATGCCAGTAATTCATCTTTCAGTGCCATATATTTATTTTTAGTGCCCTCTCCGGAGAGAGGGGCTTTGTTTTATTTCTTTTTTCCTAACTCTTTTAAGATTTTGTCGATTGTTAGTAACCGGTCTAACCTTTTGTCAATCTCTTTTTCTTGGTTTGTTCCGGTAACTTCGGCGATAAACCTTAGTTGATCTAGTTCTTTTTTGAGAAATGCTCTTTGTATAAGCAAATCCTTTTTAATTTGTTCGTTACTCATGTTGATTACTTTTGTTATTTGACATTACAAAGATAATAATCTTTTGGTTATTATACAACTATTGCATGAATTATTTTCGCTATCTCGTATATTTTTTCCATATTTGCAATGCGTTACATATTTTGATTTGCGTTGGGTGATAACCTGACCGTTGGGCTACTGGTGATTGATTTTGCCAGTAGCTTATTAATATACGGTTCCGACCCCCGTGAGATAGCTTAATGGCATCCTGTATCCGACGCAAGTAGATATGTAACGCAACGGGAAAGCGGAACCGTTCTTTTTTCCGCTCCTTAATCCGTTGCATTATGGGTAAATCTAAATCCCCCTCTCCCAAGCTAACAAAGGTTTTCATTGGCTACGGTCACTATCAGCTAACAGTCACATATTCCGATTGCGTGAAAACCGCCATAACGGGAAATATGGAGTTAATAGACCGTTTAAACTCTGATATAGAAAAGGAGAGGGAAGAAGCTACTGCCGAAGCAATAGCTTTCGTTCAGGAACAATCACTTTAAGCTGTCGAAGATTTTCCTCATTGCATCATCAGCGTGTTTTCGCATCACTCGAAAATAGTTGAATATAGGGCGGTTCGTTTTCATTGATTGGCCGATACAATATTCAAGAATTTCTAAGGATATACCTAATTCGAATCCATGCTGAACGAATGATTTACGTGCAGAATAATAAACCACATGCTTTCTTATCCCTGCTATTTGGGCGAGTTCTTCCATTTTGCGGGATACAACAGAATAACATTGCCCGAATGTTTTGTACTTACCAAAAACAAGTTTACCATTCTTCTGCATATATTTGTTTATGATCTCCCTTGCTTCCGGCTGGACGGAGAATGCCGTTTTGCTTTCACCACTTTTTTTGTTTTTTGTTTTTCGCCGGTAATATTCTATCCATTCTTTTCGGAAATCAATATCAAGCATATCTACAAGATTGATACCACCCAGATAATAACTTAGCATGAAAATATCACGTACTACTCCGATATTGTATTTAGGGATTTCCATATCTCGGATCGCCTTTATTTCATCAATGCTAAGGTCTAATTCGCGGATATTGGCTGATGGCATTCTACAGAACTCAAACGGCTCTACTTCGTATCTGACCATATTATGCTTCTTGGCATAGTTGATGATTACTTTGAGCAATGTAAGGTAGATTTTTATAGTGGTAGGAGAGAGCCGCTTGTCTTCAAGGTCCATTTCAAAATGCTTGATGTTTCGAGGGGTAATCATTGAAAGTAGCAAATCACCTTGTGACTTGATGAATGATTGGCATGCCAAGCGATACAACTTTTCAGATTTGTTTCGTTTCTCCTCTGCAAGTTCTGATAGATAAGATGCCATTGCAGAGGAAAACTTGGCATTGGTATAGTCTTTCTTTTTAATGATTATTTCCCGGAGCTCGGAACATGAATATACGTCCACATCATATATGTTGTCGATAACATTCTGATAATGGTTAAGTAGATTCCGAAGTTTCATGTTCATTGAAGCGGCTTCTGGATGATTGATAACTTGCCCCTCTTTGAATTGTGATAGGGTGTCAATAATGCAGTTTGTTGGAATATACCTGGTATTGGAATTATGGGCCAGTGATATTCTTACTTTGTGCTTTCCGTTGATAAGCACTTTTGCAGGTACGATACAAAGTTTAAGCGTTGCCATATTTTTGTTTAATAAAGTTGCGACAATTTGTTAGTAATAAAATCGGCGTCCGACAATCGTCCGACAATCAAATTTTGCAACCTGCTGCGAAATATTGGAGATACGCTTTTTCGTAAGTACTTGATATACCATAATGTAAAAGCACTTCCAACGTTCGCTTACGGAGGAAGTGCTTTACACAAAAACTAAACTAGACTTAACTAAACTATTCTATTGGGGAGTTTCACAACTCCTATCTGTTCGCTGCAAAGATAAGGAAACATCTTTTAATATACAATAGGATATTATTAGAAATCAGCCGGAATCAATAAAATATATACGAATTGATAACTTTTTTAACTCCTTTTATTAAGAAAGTCCTGAAATATTTGTTTGTAACTGTCACTGACAGGAATATAATTCTTGCCAAAAACGATACGCCCTCGGTCGATGATACGTATCTTATCCTTTTGAACGATGTAAGAACGGTGCACACGTATAAAGCGGGAAGCAGGTAGCAGTTCCTCCATAGACTTCATGCTCATCAGTGAGAGAATGGGTTTGGGGGAGTTCTCTTCGTAGATTTTGATATAGTCCTTCAGACCTTCAATGTAGAGAATGTTTTTGAGCTCCACTTGTATCAGTTTATAATCGCTTTTCACGAAGATACTTTCCACTTCCTCTTTGGGTTGCTGCAACAATTCAAACCATTGCAAGGCTTTGTTGGCGGCTTGCAGAAAATCCACATACGAGATAGGTTTCAGCAGATAATCGAGAGCATTGACTTTGTAGCCGTCTATGGCATACCGGTCGAAGGCGGTAGTGAAAACAATTCGTGTATGCATATCTACCATTTTAGAAAACTCCAGCCCGTTGAGTTCGGGCATTTGGATGTCGAGAAACAGGAGATCGATGTCCTTGCCGGACAGGTTGTTCATTGCCTGTACGGCACTGGAGTATTTGCCGGCAAGTTCAAGGAACGGGGTCTTGTTGACGTAGCTTTCCAAAAGGTCCAAGGCCAATGGCTCATCATCTACGATTGCACATTTCAGATTCATGTTGTCAATGGTTGATTACTAAAATCGATTTATATTCTTTCTCATCCTCACTTACGCTATGCTGCCATTCGTACCGACCGGGATAGGTGAGTTCCAGACGCTTGCGCACTTGTTCCAGACCGATACCGCTTCCACTCTTGTCGGCTTCGTTCTTGGGGTGATAACTGTTGGCTATTTCGCAACACACGCTATCGGCGCTTTCGCTAAAATAGATACGGATATAGCTGGGTTCGGTAGGAGAGATTCCATGCTTGAAGGCATTCTCTATGAGAGAGATGAATATCATCGGGGCGATCTCGGTTGGAGTGTCGGGACGAATGTCGAAACGTGTTTCAACAGTCACATTGGACGAGAGTCGTATGCGCATCAGTGCAATGTAGTTTCGGATGAAATCTATCTCTTTGGCCAGAGGCACGAAATTTTGCTGGTTGTCGTAGAGAACATGGCGCAGCAGGCGGCTCAGTTCCTGTACTGCCATTTGCGCCTTGTCGGTGTCGAAGGCGATGAGAGCGTAGATGTTATTCAGCGTATTGAGCAGGAAGTGGGGGTTGAGCTGGTTGCGGAGATTCTTCAATTCCGCTTCCGTACGGCTTTTCTCGGCTTCGCGGCGGGCAGCTTCCACTTGTACCCAACGTCCGCTAAGGCGGATGGCTGCGCTTAGTCCGACGGTGAGTATCATGGAGAATAAGTCGCGCATGATGAATATCCATTTCGGAGGTCCCATGTGGCTTCTTCCTTCATTTCCTCCTTTGGTGTAGGTGTGGAAAGCATATTCCTGCCAGAAGTGCACTCCGGCGGTGATGCAGACTATCAGCACTATGTTCAGCAGGAGATATTGCTTGATGCGTCCTTCGAACAGATACCGGGGGATGAGGAAGCAGTAGTTGGTGTAGAAGACGATGAGAAACGAAAGTGGAACAATGCTGCCATGGCGCAGGTATTCCACCAATGTTATATCGAATCCTCCACGTGTCATCATCACGAAAGGAAATGCAAATACAATTCCCCAGCCGATGATGTGAATCAGAGATTCGATGATGCGCGATCGTGAATAAAGAAACTGTTTCATACAAATGCAAAGATAGGATTTTTTTAGGATTAATGATTGGCGATTAATCATTAATCACCAATCATTTGCTCACTCATACCGTATTGCTTCTATCGGATCCAGGTCTGCCGCTTTCTTGGCGGGATACCAGCCGAAGAACACTCCCGTCACTGTGCAGACGGCAAAGCTGAGGAATACGCTCCAAGCCTGTATGTAGATGGGCCAGTGGGCCACGCTTTTCACTATCCAGCTTGCGCCGCAGCCTATGATTACGCCAATCAGTCCGCCGGTGATACTGATGAGGATGGCCTCGATGAGGAATTGCGACAGGATGTCTACTCCTCTGGCGCCCACACTCATGCGTAGGCCGATTTCGCGGGTGCGTTCCGTTACAGACACATACATGATGTTCATGATTCCTATGCCGCCTACTATCAGTGATATGCTTGCGATGCAGGCAAGCAGTGTCGTCATCAGGTCGGTGGTGGTATTCATCATCGAGCTGAGTTCCTGTTGGCTGCGTATGGTGAAGTCATCGTCATCGCTGCTTTTCAGTTTGTGGTTCCGTCGCAGGATTTCGGTGATTTCCTCGGTGGCATTGTCCGTCATGTCCTCGGTGAGTGCGGAGGCAAAGATGCCTTGCAGGTAGGTTTGAGCAAGCAGACGCTTCATTACGGTGGTGTAGGGGGCCAGCACGACGTCGTCCTGGTCCATTCCCATACTGTTGTATCCTTTGGCCTTTAGTACACCCACCACGCGGAAGGGCACTTGGTTGAACCGGATAATGCGTCCTACGGGGTCTTCTCCCGTTGGAAAAAGATTCTCTTGTATCGTCTTTCCGATGACGCATACTTTGGCTGAGGTCTGTATATCGGCTTCGGTAAACATTACTCCGTTGTCCACCGTAAGCTGGCGTATTTCAAGGTATTCCGTACCTACACCGCTTACGGAAGAAGGATAGTTGTTATTGCCTGCAATGAGCTGTCCGGAGGAGGAGACGTTGGGGCTGACGGCGGACAGGAAGTTCGTCTCGTTGCGCAGCGCCTCGTAGTCGGCAAGTTTCAGGGTCTGCATGGCGCTGGGGTCTTGACGGACGCCGCCGCGCATATCCGCTCCCGGATGGATCATTATCATGTTGGAGCCCATTTCGGAGATTTGCGCCTGGATACTTTTCTTTGAGCCTTGTCCGATAGCAAGCATCGTGATGACGGATGCCACGCCGATGATAATGCCCAGCATGGTGAGGAAGGCGCGCAGCTTGTTGTTGGCAAGTGCCCGGAGAGCTATTTTGAAGAGGTTTGTTCCGTTCATTAGTTTGATGTTTTATGAAAAATGTTTTTGAGACTGCCTGAGACTGCCGCATCAGTCGTCCTCCTGTTTGGGCAATGCTGCCAGAGTTTCGGCGGCGTTCAGAATGTCGGGATTCACTTTGTCGTCCTTCACCTGTCCGTCACGTAATACGATATTGCGGCTGCTGTATTGGGCTATTTCCGGGTTGTGCGTTACGAAGATGATGGTACGCCCTTCTGCATGCAGCTTTTGGAAGAGCACCAAAATCTCGAACGAGGTGCGCGTGTCCAGATTGCCGGTGGCTTCGTCTGCCAGTATTACGGCAGGGTCGTTCACCAATGCGCGGGCAATGGCCACGCGTTGCATCTGTCCGCCGGACATCTGATTGGACTTATGCTCCAGACGGTCGCCCAGGCTTACGGCTTTGAGCGCTTCGATGGCCCGGCTGCGGCGTTCGGAGGCCGATACGGACGAGTTGTACATTAGCGGAAGCTCCACGTTTTCTATGGCGGTGGTCTTGGGCAGCAGGTTGTAGTTCTGGAAAACGAAACCTATTTTGCGGTTGCGGAGTACGGCGCGTTGGGACTTGCTCATGGTGCGTACGGAAATCCCGTCCAACAGATACTCGCCTGTTGTGGGTGTGTCCAGACAGCCGAGTATGTTCAGCAGGGTCGATTTTCCCGAACCGGATGTACCCATAATCGTGACGAACTCTCCTTCGTTGATAGAGAACGACACGCCACGTAGTGCATGCACCGTTTCATCTCCCACCTGGAAGTTGCGTTTTATGTTTTGAAGTTCAATTACGGTCTTGCTCATGGCTGATGATGTATATTTATGGGGATATGGGGTATCATTTGCTCTTCTTTTTGTTGCTTCCCGGAGGGCCGGGCATGAAAGGACTTCTCTCTCCGCCGGAAGCCTGTTGCATGTCTGCTGCCGATCCTCCTCCCGGCATCTGTCCTATGGTGGCTTCGGTCACTATTGTTGCGCCTTCGTTGATGCCGCTTATAATCTCCGTATTGATGCCGTTGGAGATACCCACCGTCACCGGATGTGCGGTGAATGTGTTTCCTTCACGCGTCCAGAGTTTGTGGGGGCTTTCGCAGTCTTTCACGATGTCGTTCTCGCCGATAAGCGGCCTTTCGGGGGTGAAGCGGAGGGCGCGTGCCGGAACGGAAAGTACGTCTTTGCGATCGAGCGTGTAGATCGTGACATTGGCCGTCAGGCGCGGCTTCAGTTTTAAGTCGGGATTGGGGGCGGAGATTACGACTTCATAAGTGACAACTGTGCTGGAAGTGCTGCTGCCGGAACTTGTGGAGCTGTCCTCTCCCAAACGGATTTGTGTCACTGTGCCTTCAAACGTGTCATTGGGATAAGCGTCTACGGTGAACGAAACGCGCTGTCCCTCTTCCACACCGCCTATGTCGGCTTCATCCACGTCGGCCACTACCTGCATTTGCGTCAGGTCGGCGGCAATGGTGAACAGCGTAGGAGTCTCGAAACCGGATGCTACCGTCTGTCCTTCCTCTACCGCACGATTGATGACGACGCCGTCGATGGGAGAGGTGATGGTGGCGTACGAAAGGTTGCGTTCTGCCTTGGCAAGTGATGCCTGACTGCTTTCGTAGTTGCTTTTTGCTTTCTCATAATTATAGACGGACTGTTCGTAGTCGGTGTCGCTGATGAGTTGTTTCTCGTGCAGTCCCCGGTTGCGCTCGTAGTTCTTCTGCTGATACTCGTACTCGGCTTTTGCCCCGTTGTAGGCGGCGCGTTGCGAGGCTACTTCGCTTTGCAGTGTCACGCGGTCCATTTCGGCTATGAGCTGGCCTTTGGTGACTACGGAGTTATAGTCGGCATATATCTTGTCGATGATGCCGCTGACCTGCGTGCCGACTTCCACTTCCGTCACCGGTTCGATTGTTCCGGTGGCGGTGATAGATTCCGATATTTCGCCTCTGGTTACGACAGCCGTTTCGTAGGTCACTTTATGCTGGGCCTTAGAGCTGCCAAAGAGCCAGAAGCCTGCGCCGGCCACAACTGCAATGCTTACGGCGATAAGAATGATTTTCTTCTTGTTCATAGTGCTATATCTTCTTTATTGATTTGTTTTATCTTAACTTGGTGATTGAGAATTCGGGGGGAGACGGATTAAAGCGTAATCTTTTCTCCCTGATAGAATTTCAGCAATTGGGTATTCAGTATCGCCATGTACTTGGCCTGCAAGGTTTCCTGCTGTGCGTTGAGCAGGTTGCTTTTCTCTGTCAGCAGTTCTACGGTGTTCTTCATGCCGAGGTTGAATTGCTCTTGGATGAGGTCGTAGCTGGTTTGCGTGCTGCGCAGCTTCTCTATGGCGGCAACGTAACGCTGCTGTGCGCTGCTGGCATCCAGCCACAATCCTTCGATGGTTTTATACAGGGCTTTCTGGTTGTCCAGCAGATCCAGTTCGCTGGACTGTTTTTGGATTTTGGCTTTCTGTACGGCACTCTTGGTTTGACGGTTGTTGAAGATGGGCACACTTACGGTCACTCCCAGTGAGTTGTTCCAGTTCTGCTTGATTTGCTCTCCGAAGGTGAAGTCGTTGCCGTTGGTGTTTGTACTTCCTATACCGGCGCTGAGGCTGACGGTGGGGATGTAGCCGGAACGGGCTATGTTGATGTCGAGCTCCGAGGCTTTGACGTTCAGCTTGCCGGCCTCTATTTCAGGGCGCAGGGTGAGGGCGGAACGGTACACATCGCTCTTGGAAGGCAGCGGAGACAGCACGTTTTCATCGCCGAGCGCGGGGATGTAGAGGTCCATTTCCTCTTCGCCGCTCAGTTCGAGGAGCTGTTTCAGTTGCAGTTTGTAATCTTGCAGGGTGGCTTGTGCGGTTACCAGCTGATATTTGTCGGTACTGACTTGCGCTTCCAGTTGGGCAAGGTCGCTTTTGGCGATGCTTCCCGCTGCGAGCAGGGCGCGCGCCCGTTCACATTCCGCTTGGCTCACGTCGAGGGTGGTCTCGTTTACTTTGACGGCTTCGGCGGCATAGAGTATCTGCACGTAAATCTGCGTGATGCTTTCCTCAATGCTGTTTTCACTTTCCGCTACGTTCAGTTCGGCGATGCGGTTGTTCATTCGCTGCTGCTTTAGGGTGTTCAGTCGTTTGCTGCCGTTGTAGAGTGTCCAGTTGGCATCGATGCCGTAGCTGCCGTTATAGCTGGTTTTGCTTTGGCTGCTGGTGATGTTGTCGCCGTTGATGATGGTGTTGGTTTCGCTGTTGGGGCGGTTCACGATGCGCTGGCTGACGGATGCCGTAAGGCTGGGGAAGAGGGCTGCTTTGGCGGTCTTGACGTCCACTTCAGCACTTTCGGCGTTGAGGCGGTTTTTGCGAATGGTAATGTTTTGTTGCAGGGCGTAGTCGATGCATGTCTGCAAATCCCATTGTGCCGGAAGGGGCTGTGCACTGTTCTGCTGCTGTGTGCCGGCGGCTGTTTCCTGAGCCTGCAACGTCATGCTGCCGATGCAGGGGCTTGCCATGCAGAGTGATATCAGTGTCAATCTTTTTACGTTTATCATATTGCCTAATGTCTATAATTTTACTTTGACAAAGGTATGCCGCCTCTCTTGAAGTTGCAAAAGAGATAGACGTTTGCCGGATTTATGCCGTCGGATCGCTTTTTTCTGCCGACAATTAACTTTTCAGGCTTTTATTTGTTATTTATATAAAAGTATTTTATATTTGTAATGATTATAATTTGAATCCCTATGAGAAACCTCGTGACCGCCATCTGGCAATTCTACGTTGAAGGCTTCCGAAGTATGACGTTAGGACGCACTTTATGGTTGATAATAGCCATAAAGCTTTTTATTATGTTCTTCATCCTCCGTCTTTTCTTCTTCCCGAACTATTTGAATGAAGCCGCCGCAGGCGCTGATAAGGAAGATTATGTCAGTCGTGAACTGATTCTGCGGGCAGGGGGGGACAGCGATTAGTGAGGAATGCTCAGTGAGGAGTGAGGCAGGACAGCAATTTTCGTTGCCTCAACTTATATCTCATACTTTATACTTAACAATTAATATTTAACTCTCATGCTTGAAAACATTGACACTTCCCTGATTGACTGGTCGAGAGCGCAATTCGCCTTGACTGCTATCTATCATTGGATTTTTGTACCGCTGACTTTGGGACTGGCGGTTATTATGGGCATCATGGAAACGGCGTATTACCGTACGGGTGATGAGTTTTGGAAACACACAGCCAAGTTCTGGATGAAACTTTTCGGAATCAACTTTGCCATAGGTGTGGCTACGGGGTTGATTTTGGAGTTCGAGTTTGGTACGAACTGGAGTAATTATAGCTGGTTTGTGGGCGACATCTTCGGTGCACCGCTTGCCATCGAAGGCATTTTGGCATTCTTCATGGAGGCCACGTTCATTGCAGTGATGTTCTTTGGTTGGGACAAGGTGAGCAAACGCTTTCATCTGGCTTCCACCTGGCTTACGGGGCTGGGTGCAACGATCTCTGCCTGGTGGATTCTGGTGGCAAATGCGTGGATGCAGAATCCGGTAGGCATGGAGTTCAATCCCGATACCGCCCGTAATGAAATGGTGGACTTCTGGGCGGTGGCTACTTCTCCGATGGCAGTCAACAAGTTTTTCCACAGCATCTTGTCCGGCTGGGTGCTGGCGGCTGTGTTCGTAGTGGGAGTGAGTTGCTGGTATTTGTGGAAGAATCGTGAGAAGAAATTTGCTTTGTCGAGTATAAAGATAGCTGCCTGGGTGGGACTGGCTGCCGCTTTGCTCTCCGCATGGACGGGCGACGGTTCCGGTTATCAGGTGGCGCAGAAACAGCCCATGAAGCTGGCTGCCATGGAAGGTTATTATCAGGGACGGGAAGGGGCCGGACTGGTGGCCTTTGGCATTCTCAATCCGGAGAAGAAGACCGCCGATGACGGAAAGGATGCCTTCCTTTTCCGCATGGAGATTCCCAATCTCCTTTCGCTGCTTGCCGAGCGCGACTCAAAGGCTTTTGTGCCGGGCATCAATGACTTGCTGAAAGGCGGTTATCCTCTGAAAGACGGCACAACCGCGCTTTCTGCCCGGGAGAAGATCGAGAAAGGGAAAACGGCTATCGGCGCTTTCTCCGACTATCGTAAGGCAAAGGCCGCTGGCAACGATGCCGAGGCGCAGGTGGCAGCTAAGGTGCTGAAGGAGAATGTGGCCTATTTCGGCTATGGTTATATAAAGGATGTCAACGAGTTGGTTCCCAATGTGCCGCTTACGTTCTATATGTTTCGCGTAATGGTGATATTGGGCGGATACTTCATCCTTTTCTTCATTGCAGTTCTTGTTTTTGCCTATAAGAAAGATCTGTCGCGGATGCGCTGGATGCATTGGGTGGCAATGCTCACCATTCCGCTGGGATATCTTGCCGGACAGGCAGGCTGGGTGGTTGCCGAGTGCGGTCGTCAGCCTTGGGCCATTCAGGATATGCTGCCCACCGGTGCGGCTATCTCCAAACTGGATGTGGGTTCTGTTCAGACCACGTTCTTCATCTTCCTCGTATTGTTCACCGTTATGTTGATTGCCGAAGTGGGTATTATGCTGAAAGCGATACGGAAAGGTCCGGAAAAGGGAGTAACTCATAATTCATAATTCACAATCCATAATTTATAATTCACATGAATACCTATATATTTCTTCAACAATACTGGTGGTTTGTAGTATCCCTGTTGGGCGCTATACTTGTTTTCCTGCTGTTCGTGCAGGGTGGCAATTCGTTGATATTCTGTTTGGGCAAGACGGAAGAGCAGCGCAAAATGATAATCAACTCTACGGGGCGTAAATGGGAGTTTACGTTCACTACGCTCGTAACGTTTGGCGGTGCTTTTTTTGCATCGTTTCCGTTGTTTTACAGCACGAGCTTCGGCGGTGCCTATTGGCTGTGGATGATAATCCTGTTTACTTTCGTGTTGCAGGCGGTCAGCTATGAGTTTCAGTCGAAGGCGGGTAACCTGCTGGGAAAGAAGGCATATCGTGTGTTCCTTGTGCTGAACGGAGTGGTGGGACCGGTGTTGCTGGGCGGTGCTGTGGCAACGTTCTTTACGGGGTCGGCGTTCTATATCAATAAAGGTAATATTGCAGATACGATGATGCCTGTCATCAGCAGTTGGGCCAATGCCGGCCATGGTCTGGACGCGTTGCTCAATCCTTGGAATGTGGTGCTGGGGCTGGCTGTGTTCTTCTTGGCGCGTATTCTCGGTTCGCTCTATTTCATCAATAATATCAGTGATGCCGATTTGGTGAAGCGTTGCCGTCGTGCGTTGTGGGGCAATACGGGCTTGTTCCTGATCTTTTTCCTGTCATTCGTCATCCGCACGTTGCTTGCCGAGGGCTATGCGGTGAATCCGGAGAACGGGGAGATCTTTATGGAGCCTTATAAGTATCTGACAAACTTCATCGAGATGCCTGTGGTGCTGGTTGTATTCCTGATCGGTGTGCTTGCTGTGCTGTGGGGAATTATCCGTACGTTGTGGAAACCGGCTTTCGATAAAGGAATATGGTTTGCAGGTGCAGGTACGGTGCTTACGGTGTTGGCGTTGCTGCTTGTGGCAGGTTATAATAACACTGCCTATTATCCTTCCACCGCCGACCTGCAAAGCTCGCTTACATTGGCAAACAGCTGCTCCAGCCAGTTCACGCTGAGGGTGATGGCCTACGTGTCTATTCTGGTTCCCTTTGTGCTTGCATACATATTCTACGCATGGCGCAGCATTGACAGGAAGAAGATTGATGCGAAGGAGATGCAGGATGAAGGGGGACATGCTTATTGATTTTGCAACTCCGGAGATCTGCTTCCGGTTGTCCCGGAGTTTTCATCATAGATGCCCGGAGATATAAGAGAAAGAAGGTGTGTCAAAACTAACATTAACTATCATTTTACTCTGTCATTAGCTTCGCTCAAAACCTCTTCTACCTTTTTTATTAAGGTATAGTCAGAGCGAAGCGAAGAATCTGCTCTCTGTGTGATTAGGAGAAGAGATGCTTCACTACGTTCTGCATGACGGACTATACATTAGCGTAAGAAATAAAAGATATTTTTAGCGAAGCTAATGACATGATTGTCAGATATTTGACACCCTAACCTATATTATTTATTATACATCTTTGCCCTCAATTCCTTGATGTGGTCGGAAGTGATATATTCATCATACTCCATCATCTTGTCAATAATACCGTTCGGAGTCAGCTCGATGATACGGTTTGCCACTGTCTGGATAAACTCGTGGTCATGGGATGAGAACAGGATATTGCCCTTATACGTCTTCAGGTTATTGTTGAATGCCTGAATAGACTCCAAGTCGAGGTGGTTGGTCGGCGTATCCAGAATCAGGCAGTTGGCATTGCGCAACTGCATACGTGCAATCATACAACGCATCTTCTCACCTCCCGACAATACGCTTGCCTTCTTCAGCACTTCTTCACCGGAGAAAAGCATACGTCCGAGGAAGCTCTTCATGTAGACCTCATTGCCCTCGCCGAACTGGCTCAACCAGTCCACCAGATTCAGATCCGTATTAAAGAAGCTCGTATTATCCAACGGCAGATAGGCTGTAGTGATCGTAACACCCCAATTGAAAGTTCCGGAATCGGGTTTCATGTTTTCGTTGATAATCTCAAACAAAGCAGTCATGGCACGCGGGTCATGTGAGAGGAATACAATCTTATCCCCCTTCTCCACATTGAAATTCACATCGCGGAACAGCACCGTACCGTCCTCCAGTGTCTTGGTCAGTCCCGATACTTCCAGAATCTGATTTCCCGGTTCGCGTTCCGGAGTAAAGATGATACCCGGATATTTACGGGATGACGGTTTGATTTCTTCCACATTCAGTTTTTCGAGCATCTTCTTGCGGCTGGTGGTCTGCTTGCTCTTCGCCACATTGGCGCTGAAACGGCGGATAAACTCTTCCAGCTCTTTCTTCTTCTCCTCGGCCTTAGCCTTTTGATTCTGCTGCTGACGGAGAGCCAACTGGCTCGACTCATACCAGAAACTATAATTACCGGCAAAAAGGTTAATCTTTCCGTAATCAATATCCACCGTATGCGTACAAACAGAATCGAGGAAGTGGCGGTCGTGGCTTACCACCAAGACAGTATGTTCAAAGTTGGCAAGGTAGTCTTCCAGCCAGGTAACAGTTTCCATATCCAAGTCATTGGTGGGCTCATCCAGCAAGAGGTTATCGGGATTGCCATACAGGGCCTGCGCCAACATCACACGTACTTTTTCCTTATTGTTCAGCTCGCCCATCAGCACGTAATGCTTGTCCTCCCTGATGCCCAACCCGCTCAACAAGGCGGCTGCATCGCTTTCGGCATTCCAGCCGTCGAGTTCGGCGAATTTCTCTTCCAGTTCGGAAACCTTCAAGCCGTCCTCATCGGTAAAGTCCTCTTTGGCATAGAGCTCTTCGCGTTGCTTCATGATGTCCCACAACACTGTGTGTCCCATCATCACAGTATCCATCACCGTATAAGCATCCCACTTGAAGTGGTCCTGACTCAAAACGGAAAGACGCTCGCCCGGCCCCAACATGATAGATCCCGTTGTCGGATCCAAGTCTCCTGAGATAGTCCGCAGGAAAGTGGACTTTCCAGCGCCGTTAGCACCGATTATACCATAACAATTACCACTTGTAAACTTCAAGTTCACATCATTAAACAACACTCTTTTACCAAACTGTACCGATACGTTCGAGACTGTAATCATCTTTATATTTACTATTTAATACCTATAATTCTGCAATTTGCGGGTGCAAAGGTAGGAAAAATCCACGAGATTCAGGTAGACTTCAGCAGAATAAAGTAAGATGCCAGAAGTTGTAAAGAGCCTTTTTCAGCTTATTACCTGATTCTTCCGAAGAATATTGTCAAATAACCCGATGCCCGACTCCGTCATAATCCCCCTGAGCATAAAGGTCGCCGAACTATGCAGCATGGCAGGCAGACATTCCGCTACCCTTGCATTATAAAGCAAGGCTGTAAAGGACTCAACGAACGTACGTACTTCCAAATCCGGAATGATATGTCTCTCCTTCAGGCAAGCCGAAAGGGTTTTCTCTAACTCGTCCGACCATATACGATTGTATAGATTATAGATGTATTTATATTCCAAATGCCGGGAAACATCAAGCCAAAAGACACATGCAGCCTTATATAAATTCTCGATATATGCTTTAGAAACCGCCCAAAGATATTCCAATATGTCAGGAGAATCATACCTGATGATATGGAATGTATTCTCAATTCTACTCTGATAGACCCACCAACAGGTATTTATAAGATTATCTTTTGTAGTATAAATCTGATATATAGTCCGTTTAGAAATATTCATATTCCGGGCAATATCATCCATACGAACAGCCCGGATACCATATTGCCTCAAAGATTGTGAAGTAAAAGCAATTATTCTTTTTTCAGTACTCTCATCCATAATAGTTACATACAAAAATAGTTAGTCAGTCATTCATTTTCCGGCCTAAAAATAAACAGGTTTATTAATATCTGGAAAATTATTTTCCCCAATCCATAAAAATAAGCGCTGAAAGCCTTAAATAAGCGCACGAAATGATTGGGAGACATTCCTATTTATAGAGCATTTCGCTGTCAATCTGACATAAAAGTATTACCTTTGCGGCGTTTTTGGCAAAAGCAGCCAATTTGGCAAAGTTATTGCTATAAAAAACATATCATATTAACTTAACCCTTAGCAGCAATGAAAGCAAAACCATTTTATAAGAATAACAAGCATAACAATAATATGGATTCTAAAGAAAAAGAAAACATCAACGAAGAAGAGTTGAAAGCACAAGCTGTTCCGGAAGAGAACGGTGAAGAGGCAACCGAGAAAGAGGAAGTTACCCTGACTGAGGAAGAGAAGCTCGCTCAAGAATTGGAGAAAGCCCACGCAGAGATTGAAGACCAGAAAGACAAATACCTGCGTCTCTCCGCCGAATTCGACAACTACCGCAAACGCACGATGAAAGAAAAAGCCGAACTGATCCTGAACGGCGGTGAAAAGAGCATCAGCAGTATCCTTCCCATTGTGGACGACTTTGAACGTGCTTTGAAGAATATGGAGACTGCCACCGACGTGGCTGCTGTGAAAGAGGGTGTAGAGCTCATCTATAACAAATTCATGACGGTACTGGGACACAACGGCGTCAAAGTAATTGAAACCAAAGAGCAACCGCTTGATACAGACTACCATGAAGCCATTGCCGTAATTCCGGCTCCCGACGAAGCTTTGAAAGGCAAGATTCTGGACTGCGTGCAAACAGGTTACATGCTAAACGACAAAGTAATCCGCCATGCCAAAGTAGTGGTTGGAGAATAACATACACAGTTATATGGAAAAAAGAGATTATTACGAAGTACTGGAAGTCGAGAAAACAGCATCGGTAGACGAGATAAAGAAAGCTTATCGCAAAAAGGCTATCCAATACCACCCGGACAAAAACCCCGGCGACAAGGTAGCCGAAGAGAAGTTCAAAGAAGCGGCAGAAGCATACGATGTATTAAGTAATCCGGACAAGCGTGCCCGTTACGACCAATTCGGTCATGCCGGAATGAGCGGCGCAGCCGGCAATGGCGGTCCGTTCGGCGGTTTCAGCGGCGGCATGTCCATGGATGACATATTCTCCATGTTCGGCGACATATTTGGCGGACACAGTGGTGGTTTTGGCGGCGGCTTCAGTGGTTTCGGCGGATTTGGCGGCGGAGGCGCACAACAGCAACGGCGGTATCGCGGCTCTGACTTACGCGTCAAAGTGAAACTAAACCTCAAGGAGATTTCTACCGGAGTAGAAAAGAAATTCAAGCTGAAAAAGTACGTGCCTTGCAGTCACTGTCATGGAACCGGCGCCGAAGGAGACGGAGGTGCAGAGACCTGCCCCACTTGCAAAGGCAGCGGTACGGTGATCCGCAACCAGCAGACCATTCTCGGAACGATGCAGACGCGCACCACCTGTCCCACCTGCGGCGGTGAAGGCAAAGTAATCAAGAACAAGTGTAAGGAGTGTGCCGGTGAAGGTATCGTGTACGGTGAGGAAGTCGTTACCGTAAACATTCCCAAAGGCGTAGCCGAAGGCATGCAGCTCTCTATGGGTGGCAAAGGTAATGCAGGCAAGCACAACGGTGTGCCGGGCGACCTGCTGATTCTCGTAGAAGAAGAGCAGGACAAGGAACTGATCCGCGATGAAAACGACCTGATATACAACCTGCTCCTTAGCTTCCCAACCGCAGCATTAGGCGGTGCGGTGGAGATACCCACCATTGACGGAAAAGTAAAGGTGAAAATCGAGTCGGGTACGCAACCGGGCAAGGTTCTCCGCCTGCGTGGCAAAGGTTTGCCCAACGTCAACGGATACGGAACGGGGGATTTATTGGTGAATGTCAGCGTCTATGTCCCTGAAACCCTGAACAAAGAAGAGAAAAAAGCATTGGAAGAAATGGAAAGCTCGGACAACTTCAAGCCGAACACTTCCATCAAGGAAAAAATCTTCAAGAAGTTCAAGAGTCTGTTTGACTAAGCAATAAAACATTTCTGATATAAAAAAAGCTGCGCCATGTTCGGTGCAGCTTTTTTTATATCAGAAAGCACAGTTGGTACTCATACCTCTGCCCCCTTGAGGCAATAAACGTAGATGCCGGCAGCCCTGCACCATTAACCAGATTGGCACGTGTAAAGGGTTGCCAAGCGTAACGTATATAACGGGGATTCTTGACTTTGTCACTACAATGATAAACAAGCCGACCACTTTTTTCATAGCTACATATTATTTCACATTCTCCATCTTGAGCGTCCACGCATAATCGCATGGAGCTTCTCCATATTCAATGACAGGAATTGTAACCTCAATGTTTTTGCCTTTTTGCTTCCAAAGCAATGTCTTATTCAAACCTAACATCGAGATTCTTGTATTGTTAGTAGATTGTATGTTTTTCAATACGAACTTTCCGCTTTTCAAGACGGGCAGGATGGCATACACATCCCCCTTAGCGGACTGGGTGAAGAAGGCTTCCTTCACAGCCTGCCCTTTTTCCGGACATACGGTCTGAGCCAAGATGGCATCACCGCTAACGTAATACTTGCCCTTTTTCAATCCCTCTCTTGCACCCGCCGACCATTGGAAACTCTCTCTCCACTTATGCGTATCGTAAATGGCTTCACCGTTCACAGCCAGCCATTTGCCCATTTGCAGCAGACGTTCCTGCATGACGGGAGGTATCTTTCCATTGGCATCCGGAGCGATGCCCAACAACAAGTTGCCACCTCTGGCAACAATGTTAGTCAAAGTCAGTACCAGCCCCTTGGGCGAGGAATAGTCCTCAATATCCTCATTCCGGTTCAATCCGAAAGAGAAGCCGATGCCTCTACATTCCTCCCAAGGTTTTTCCACGTCCAAGTCGGATGTGCTATATTCCGAGGTGAAGAAATCCCCATGCACATGCTTCATGCCTTTGGCCCACCGGTCATTGACCACTACTTTCTCCTTTACATCCGTTGCCGAATACAGCCATGCCAGAAAGTCCTTTATTTTATAAGTATCTTCCGAGTATCCGCCATTTCCGTCCGACCAAAGCAAGTCCGGCTTATAATTGGTAACCAGCTCCTTGCACTGCGGAAACAGATGCTCCTTCACATAGCAGTCCATTCTTCCGCGCATACACAGCGGACTGTCCCACTCTATCATGGAATAATACAACCCTACTCTCAGTCCCTTGCCGCGGACAGCTTCCGTAAACTCTCCCACAAGGTCTCTTCCGGGACCGATATCCATACTGTTCCAAGGTCGTCCGAAATCACGTGAAGCCTCCTTGCTTGGCCATAGTGCATAGCCGTCGTGATGCTTTGTGGTAAGCACCACATACTTGGCTCCTGCTTTCTCAAACAATTCCGCCCATTGTACGGGGTTGTAGTCCAAGGCTTTGAACATGGCGGCAAAATCGGCATAGCTCTTCTCTCCATACATTTTTTTGTGATATTCATATACCTCATCCCCCTTAAAATCCCCGTTTCCAAAGAGATCCTTCTTGTCTGCCCAATGCTTGTACCATTCGGCATACGTGCCTTTCGGCGACCATGCAGGCACAGAGTACAGTCCCCAATGGATAAATATCCCGAACTTGGCATTACCGAACCATGACGGCACAGGACGGCTGTCCAATGACTCCCAGGTGGGTTGATACACTTTTTCTTGCGCTTTCATCATCAGGACAAATGCCAGCATGATGGACAAACTAATCACTTTCTTCATTTTCTATACATTGTTATTGACATGAATCAAAAGTCGGGGCTGATTCATATTCCCCTATCTAATTGAAAAGATTTATTACCATTAAAACATCCTTTTGTAACTAACTGATTATCAAGGCAAACGAAACAGGTTGATTCAGTCCTATACAGAGCCTATCTCAGTCGTATACTTAGGGTATCTCAGTATACGACTGAGATACCCTGAATATGGGAATCATCTTCCGACGCATTACGTTTGTAAAGACTTATCATCTTGTTTTCAATTCTTCTATCTCTTTTTGTTGCTTAATGATGTACAGCGTCAGCTCTTCTATTTTCTGCAACAGCACCTTATTCATATCATGTTGCGAATAGCCCTCTTCCGCCACTTGGGCAGCCGACGGAACATCCGGAAGATGTTCGTTTTCAGCGATGAAAGATTCCACTTCTTTCAGCGGTTTCAGGTTGTAGTTGCGCGAAAAGACAAAATCCGCCCAAGTTGACTTCGGAGCAATGGCATAGTCCTCGGAAAGGATGCCTTTATAGACAAACATGCCGTACTTGTTTTTCAGTTCCGTACGTATCCGAGCTGCCTCCACTTCCGTAATTCCTACATACAGATTACGCTGTACCGGGTCTATGTAGAAACAGCTACGCTTGTTCGTACCCAAAAGAAAACCATGATTGGAGAGAGTTCCGATCCATGTACAGGTGGAATCACTATTCACTCCGACAAGAGTTTCCACATCCTTTTGCTTTAAGTATATCGCTCCTCCTATATTCAATTTATGAGGATTACTGACTGAGCCAATCCGCACTTTTCCCTCTTGAGTAATCAAAAGATTGGGAGCATCATCCTGTTCCACTTTTCCGTTTCCCCAAAGTCCGATTGCCCCGTTGCTTCCAATGCGCAGCATCTTGTCGTTCGGATTGTTGATAGTGGGATCATCATTTCTTCCCGGCCCTATGGTAGTCCAAAACTTTTGATTAAAATAAACCTTGTCGTACATATAGATACGATGAGCCCTTGTAGACTGAATGTGCAGGCCCAGAATGTCCACATTGGACGTTATGGTAGTCTTTCCGGTGGCAGCCACCAGGTCAAGAGTGGTTTGAACTCCCGGTTTCAGAGTTCTGGCAGAAAGTCCTTCTGCTCCAACCCATCCTTCTACTCCGAAAGTCAATTGAGAAATATTATTGATAACATTGCTCAAATAGCTTGGATTCGATGTACTTCCCGGTCTCAAAAATCCCCATTTACCACCTCCGTTTACAAATCCGCGACAAATGGAGCCGGATGTAAAACCTATGCCCGTATAGCTATCTCCTGTGGCTAATGACAAGTTAGCAATCCACTCAGGCTTACCGGCTTCACCGAAACCTCGCCACATATTATAATACGTCTGTGCATTCACACCGGAATAAAATCCGCATATCAAACAAATAAATAAAATATGTCTTTTCATCGTTTTTCTGTTTTAAAATTATACTTCATTTTATTCAATAAAAGCTCAATCCTACAACCATGCTCCTACTCAACTTCTTTTCTATTTGAGTTTCCGGAGGATAATATAGCTTGCAAACTGGCAGAATTCCAAAAGTCGGAAGTACCGGCAGGCAGTTTCGGCGCTATCTCTACGTGACTGATGCTCCCCCTGAAAGGTTCCGCAGAGGAGCTGTTCTTGGCGCCGACTGTTATTTTATTCATGCCTGCCACAAAAGAAGAAAGTTCCAAATAGGCAAAACCTCTTGCATTGGCACTGTCTGCCGGTGTTATAGTTTCTGCCGCATGCTTCCAATTCCATAGAATGTCCTGCTGAACTACCTTTTCATAATTGATGGCCGGACACGAAACCCTAAAGACAGCAGATTCTTCTTTTTGAGACTTTGCATATTTACGGTCAGTATTCTTCACTGCCTCAAAGGTGAGTATCACTTCCTTATTGGCAAAACTCTTCCCTGTGGGCGGAGCAATCGTCATATTTGCGAAAGGAATACCGTCTTTTCTCATTTCATATTGAAAAGCTCCGGAAGAGTTATAATAAATGCCTATATCGTCATTATCAGTTCCATACAACCTCAAAACAGCCTGTTGACTCGCACCGGAGACCGGAGTGAGTTTCACAGCAATAGATCCCATAGTCTTGTCAACAGGCATTTTCTGATTGGGTAACCTGACAAGGTGACTGAAGTCTTGGGTAGAATAAGGAGAAGACGGAGTTGCCGGTATATAGCTCCACAAGTCTCCCCCCTCGTAATTTGAAGGAGCAGTCAGATCGAGCGAAGCCTCATCACTCCCCTTACCTTTATTGAACTTTATTCCGTACAGAACCGCATTTTTAGTCATAGCCTGCAAAACCACCGGAAATTCCGGAAAGTCTTTTATGGACACAATCTCTTGCGGATGTAATTGCGAATAGTCCCGTAAGTACTCCAGCAAGAAATATTTACTGCTTCCGTCCTTTCTCTGCATTGTGAACCCAACCGCCTCATAATTGTCCGAAATTGTATGTGTACCCTTCACCGAGCTTCCTAAAGTACCACCCAAAAAGACTCCTTTCCCATGCTCGCCACTTGCCGCAAACGAATACATCAGCACCGCCGCATAGCTGTTTAACTCGGTCAAAGACTTCCCCCGGGGATCATCAGTAACATCGGCAAGAATATAAGGGAAAAAACTGCTTCCCTCTCTGAAAGCGTTATACATGGAGAACTTAGGCATATCATTCACTGAGATAGGATAAGTAGCGGCTTCCATCGAATAAAAATTCTTAGGCGTATTCTCCGCTTTCAAGCCCGCCATTTTACCATACTTCCCGACAGCGAGTGAGATTCCCGGATTTCGCCCCTTCACATGCCTGATGTTGGAGGCTGCATAAAAATAATAAGTATCCAACGGATTTGTGGAGAAGCGGGTGTTCAGAACCGGTTTCCCGATGTTGATACATCCATAGTCGTCACTTTGAGGATCGGTACCATTATCCAGAAACGGAATTCCCGGTTTCAGATATTTCCAGTTAATTCCGTCATTAGATATGGCCAGTTCCGTACGTTGTTTGTGCTGCACCTCTACATCGCCTTCGGTTCCAAACATTGTCACCAGTCCCCACCAGATGTCTTTCTCAAAATCCGGCAAACGGACAGGCTGCATACTATATGGCTCCCAACGTAAGGTTGACATGTCCAAAGCAATGGTAAAATCCACATTTTTGGAAACCAACTGCGATCCTATTTCCGTTACGGTCTCCCTGCGATACCTTTTTCGGGCATCAGGGCGCAAGGGCAATGTTTCTCCCTGTTTCAGTGCAGACCGTTTTCCGTTCAGACGAGAGACAAAATAATATTTCCCATTATGCTTGAAATAATTCATGTGGGTGTCTCCGTTTATAAACTTAAACGTGTACTTTTTCTGATTGGTGACCCTGTCGTTTTTCATTGTGGCAAAATCTTGCAGGACACCATTGGCAGTAAAGGTCTTATTCATTTCATACCCTGCGAGCATCTTGTTTTTAGACTCCCGTTGAGGAAGGTAAATAAGTTTGATTGGTTTGTTCCGGATTTGATAATCATCATATATGCCAAAACTTTCCACATCAACCGCTACAATGTTAGTAGCCTGATAGCCGCTGGCATATACGGATGATATTTTATCATCGCCGGTTTTCCCCGCAGGATTATACCAATACAAACCGGCATCGGGACGTTGCCAGGCATTTACATCGTTTGTATTGTTAGTATAGACCATAACCCCCATTTTAGAGGGAGGTGTAGCCGAATAAGCCACCCAGCTTGAGATGTAAATAGACAGATTTCCATTGGGATCTCTGATAATATTGGGCATACCATTTTCCAGATACGTTTCCCAAGGATATAAAGTAGGATTAGGTCTTATTATGTTGCTGCCATTATTATACTTGGCCAAAGGCTTTATATATACATCATCGGTAGTGTATAAAAACAAAGCCGGATTCACAGCCGAGTATTTTTGTTCACTTTGGGCAAAAACATATACGACACTACATAAGTAAAAAACAAAAACAAGAAGTTTGTTCATAGCACAGTATATTAAAGAATAATAGTTATAACCGATAGCAACCAAAACAATGTTTTGGCCCGCACAGAGACAGTTATTGCCCGGAAGCAATACTGCGGTACACTTATCAAACTATTATCCCCCTTCCTGAAGTGATAAGTTTATTACTAACTACTTGTCATATCTCAAAAAAATACGGATAAACTAAAAAAGTGAAAAAAATTATAGGTTTATATATGCTTTTATTTTATGTCCACTCCTGCCGGATTCAAGCCCGGTCCGCCTCCGGCAGTATAACCGCCACTTTCACCGGTTTTCCACGATGAAATCCAGAATGAATACAAATCACCATCCGTCAAATAGAACTTCAGACTTATGTTTTTCCCTGATAGTTCAGACAAATCCGTCTTGTTTTTCCAGACAATCATTTGCTTCGTACTGTCCATTCGTTTCAGGATGCTGCAATCTTTCTTTGTAAATCCGGGTATCGGAGTACCCTTTGCATCCAAAACCTCAACGAGCAATTTCCCTTTCTTCCGATGCACATCCACATTCACAAACAAATAATTGCCGTTAACGGTAACCGCGTCAGTAATAAAATGCCCTTCTTCCGTTCCGGCTTGCATGGATACAAAGCCGTCACGACGTAACGCGGCAAGGCCTGTTGCAAAGTTTGAATCGTGCACAGGTTTGCTGTTGTAGCGTCCGCTTACATAGAAATAGAGCGAATCGCCCACTATCAGCGAATTGCCCGCTGTGGATTGAACATTACCCGCATTCCATGCCTTGGCATCATCACTGACCGGAAGAAACGGTTGTTTAAACTCACGATTCCAATGAAAACCGTCATCACTCCATCCTATCAGAACTTCATTCCGTTTCTGAATGTTCAGGCGGTCGCAAGCGTCATTCTCCGGACCCTGCCAAACGGTGAAATAACCGATTAAACTGCTTTCATAGGGCATAGCCTCGTGATTGTATATTTGCGGACGTATCTCGGGAAAGTCAGGATGCCGGGGATCATCATCTTCAGCATTAAACCAATACTTGATGAATTTGTCACTCTTGTTATCGTACACCCTATGCGCCAGACTTACCAGCATTTCAGGGTCTTCGTGTGCCAAGAAACAACGCGAACGACGATATTTCTTTCCGTTGATCGTTTTCAAAGATAGCACATATTTGCCGCGGAACGGGTCGTAATAAGCAGCACAGCGGTCATACAGTTCACCGGAAAGCGCCTTAGGCTCGCTCCAATGAATACCGTCTGCAGAATACTTCAACTGCATACTGACCGAAGCTCCTGTGTTAAATTCCACCACAAACATTTTGTAGCGTTTAGCCGCATCCCGTTCAAACTTATCGAGTAATACCGATACACAATCGTGCTCTGTGGTATCTACGATATTAGTACCGGGCACAACGTCCAGCTCAGGTTTCACCCAATGCTTGCCGTCGTCCGATACCGCATAGCAAGTTATCAGCCCGTATTTCTTTCCACCTCCGGCAGAATACCACATCTTATATTTACCCTCAATCTCATCATACCACACACCGCCACTGAAAGGAGCGGCATAAGGGTCGCCGGTAGCACCCAGTTCCCATTTCTTATCGGCCTTAAGCACCGGATTGCCCTCATAATAGGTAGGCGTATGGAATGCCCGTTCCACGCCTTCTTGCTTAGAGAAAGAATGATTGGCAACCAATATACGTCCATTTTGGGCAAACAAACCAACTGAACAAAAGAGCAAGCCGAAAACAAAAAAACTTTTCATCATATATAAATCTTTTACATATTTACTAATAGCCCGAATTAACGGTGAAAAGCATAGGCCTACACACATATCTGCAAAACAACGCACCTATCTGTATAGACCTATACCATTATCCGCATCGGGCGATGCAGTTATATTACCCTAAAAATCTACTTCTGAAGCCCGGTACGTTGAGGATTCTGTCCTCTCATAGGCCATGCGGAATTAGTATTATAGGATGTAGCTTCGGAAGTAACACACAACATTACGTTAGCACCATCCTTTTTCACTGAAACATACAAATTACCCTTATCATCCATCACCGGAGAAGAAATTGTACTATCTCCTATTTTCTGAGAAGAGAATAATGTGCCGTCCGGCTTCAATATATAGTAAGTGGCATCGGCTGTGATGAAATGTATATAGCCGCGATTATCGATAAGAGGAACGGTCTGAGCATCTGATTCTGTAGTATAATGCCATTTCAAAGAGCCGTCAGAATTAAGAGCTACCACACCTGCACCATTGACACCTGATGCCTGACCACCATTGGCATAGACTGTACCATCTTCACCTAATACAACACCACCATCAGCGATAGCACCTGCTGTTTCATATTTCCACTTCAAAGAGCCATTAGGATCCAAAGCTATTACAGCGCCTTTACCTGATACTAAATCTATTACAGAATAAAGAGTTCCGTCAGTACCAACAGTAACTGTTGCACTTCTCAATGAACCTGTGAAAGCAGGACTTGGTGCAGTACCAAAATCATCTTTATATAACCATGATTCAGTAGCTGTAGAAGTATTATAGGCGCAAAGACCTGTGTTCCCATTTCCAAACATATAAGCTGTTCCATCTTTCGACAATGACATACCACCAGTAATTCCAGGCCAAGCACTGTCGCCAAACTTATTTACTGTGCAAGCACCGGCTGATGTCAATTTCCAAATTTCTTTACTTCTATGCGCCACGTAAATATTGCCATCAGCATCTATTGCAGGAGTAATAGCATACACATTAGCATCCTTACCCGGATATGCCCAATTCACTTCACCATTCTCCTTCACTGCAAACACAAATAAACGGCGGGCCGCTCCTCCATCTTTCAGGTCTCTGACTATAAAATAAATATCACCGTTATTTCCCACAGAAGGACTACCATAGATATCTTTAGCACCAGCTTTTGCGCTACCGCCGTCATGCTTATCCACCATGGCCGCATCAACATTGAGTGTCCACTTCACAGAACCGTTCAAAACATCATAAGCGTTCAAAAGGCCCGGTTCTGTACCATTCCCACCGGCCAACATATAAACAGCCGAACCGTTTTTAGCCAAAGCCGGAGATGAACCGCCCGTAACAGAACCATTCAAAGCCGAACTCCACTGCACAGCAATCACCTGTGATGGATCCAGTACCGTTACGCTTTTCGTAATGCTTGCCGTCAATCCATAACTATCGGTTACCGTTAATTTCACAGCATAGGCTCCCGCTTCAGTATAAGTAAATGTAGGATTCTGCTTATCGGAAGTAGTTCCTGCTTCATCACCAAACTCCCACAAATAAGAAGTGATAGTAGTACCCGACTTGGTGGTAGTGGCATCCGTAAAGGTTGTCAAATCCCCCATTACATATTTTTTCTTATCGAACGTAAAATCGGGAGTAGTAGGATTAATCACTGTTATTTCTTTCTGGCTGCTCACCTTCAAGCCGTTACTATCCGTAACCGTAAGTTTCACCAAATAGATGCCATCTTTCTTGAAAACAAAAGTAGGGCTTTGTTCGGTGGAAGTTGATTTATCGGCATCGCCAAACTCCCATAAATAAGCTACAATTTTAGTACCTTCATTAGGAACGGTAGCATCTGTAAAGGTTACAGACTCTCCTACCTCATATTGTTCACCTACCGCAAATCCGGGCCTCGCCGCCGTATGGTAGATCGTTTCCTCATCCTTGCACGATGTTACAAATATCAATAACACAGAAAACAAGATATATGCTATATTTTTCATACTATTAATTTTAATTATTCGTTTATATCAAGACCTGATTTGTTTAATCCCGGACCTCCACCTGCCGTATATCCTTGACTTTCGCCCGTAGCATTGGGAGATACCCAGAAAGAGTAGATTTCACCATCGGTGATATAGAACCTCACTTTTATGACTTGCCCTTTCAAAGAAGCTAAAGTAGCATTTCCTTTCCACTCTACTTTTTGCTTCACGCCGTCAGCAGTTATTGGCTTACAATCCACTTTGGCGAAGCCGGGAATGACAGTGCCGTCAGCTTTCAGCAATTCCACTCTAAGTTCACCCGTCACTTTGGTATTGACGTAAAAGTGTTCACCTGTGAATCTCAGCTTCGGTGTCAGCAACTCACCTGTTCCTTTCATGGAGGCAAAACCATCACGACGCAAAGTAGCCAGTCCGGTGGAAGTTATTTCATTTGTACCGTCCAAACGGCGTCCGCTCAAATAAAAATAGAGTTTATCACCCACAATGAGCGGTGCACCTACTACGGATTGCAAATTCCCGTTATTCCATGCCGCACGATTATCGTCCACTGCCATGAAAGGATTCATGTCCTCCCTGTACCAACTGTAACCATCGCGGCTGTAACCCACCATTATCTGGTTGCGTTTAATCACATTGTCCTGAGAACAAACATCATTTTCGGGACCTTGCCACACCGAGAAGAAACCCAGCATGATACTTTCATACGGAGTGGCGTCCAAATTATAAATGCCGGGAGAACCGTCGTTATTATTATAAGTCGGATGCTTCTGCTCATTGCGCCATGGACCAAACCAAAATGCTTTCAAATCGGCTTTTGCCTTTTGATTGCCTGTTGCCGGATCGGTATTTTCATAATAATCACGTGCCCGTACCGTATAAGGGTCGGAAGAATTCACACGCACATTATGCCTCATGCTCCACACCCACACATTGCGGAAAGGGTTCTTATACACCGTAGAACGGTCGGCAATAGCCTGTGAAGGCGTGGAATTATCGCGCCACTGTTTTCCATCGGCAGATGTCTTATAATGATATTTCCAGTTGCCTTTTCCTCCTGCCACCTGAAACATCTTGAAACGCTTGGAAGCATTGGACTCCTGTTTGTCCAACCATACAACCGATGCATCACGTTCAGAACCTTTATCTACAATATTAGTTCCCGACACAACCGACAGTACAGGTTTCGTCCAGTTAATCCCATCGACTGACTCTGCATAACACGTCACTCCTGCACCATTGATAGCATGAGTTCCACCACCTGCCATATACCACATTTTATATTTTGAATCGGCCTCGTCATACCAGACACCATCACTGAACGGCGCAGCAAAAGCTGCTCCTTTATTGCCCATCTTTTCCCAGTCTTTATCCGGTTGAAGTATCGGATTGGCCGAAGAGTATTCAGGATAATAAAATACCCGCTTCAACGAAGTGCTCTCAATCAAAAAGTTATCGACGAACAATTGTCTGCCTGTAGATATATTCACCACCTCGGGTTTGTTCACCAGATAGAAAGGAGACATTCCACTGCGTATCTCGGAAGAGTAAGAACGAGTTGGCGGCCATTGGTCCGGTAGGACAATGCCATTATACAAGGCATTAGGATTTTCCGGCTTATCAGGCTCATCAGGCTTGTCGGGCACATCTACCGGAGGATCAGGATTTTCCGGTACAGGGTCTCCTTCCTTGCCACATCCGGCAAGTACCAGCACACCACAAAAGACGATGATATAATACCAGTATTTTCTCATACGCAATTATTTTACAGGTTTATCTATACCTTCAGGAGACAATCCGGGACCACCACCGGCGGTATATCCCCGGCTCTCTCCGGTTTCCCATGGAGAAATCCAGAATGAATATAAATCTCCGTTCGTCACATAGAACTTCAAACGAATGGTTTTGCCGGAAAGGGCGGACAAGTCTTTTGCATCTTTCCAAATGACAGCCTGCTTGGTGCTGTTCACTTTCTTCCATGCAACACATTCTTTCTTGGTATATCCGGGAATGGGATTACCGTTTTCATCCAGTACTTCCACTGCCAATACGCCTTTCTTATTATGTACATCGGCATTGACAAACAGGTATTTGCCATCGAATGTTAATTTTTCCGTCACCAAATAACCTTCTGTCTTTCCGGCTTGCATAGAAACAAAACCGTCGCGACGGAGAGTGGCAAGACCGGTAGAAGTGTAGCTATCCCACATGATATTATTCAACCGGCGTCCACTTGAGTAGAAATACAACGAATCGCCAACCACCAAAGGAACTCCATTGACAGACTGCATGTTTCCCCAGTTCCAAGCCCCCTCAGTTTCATTCACTGCCATAAATGGCCGGAAAGAAGGACGGGAAAAATGGAATCCGTCTCTACTGTATCCTAAGAAGATTTCATTTTTCTTCTGAATACCAAGTTTGGCGCAAACATTGTTTTCAGGACCTTGCCATACACTATACAACCCCAGCATAATACTTTCATAAGCTATCGCATCAAAATTGTAAATGCCCGGATCTACTTCGGGAAACTGCGGATGGCGAGGTTCTTTATCACTGGGCGTAAACCAGAAACACATATTCTTGTCGGGTACTCCTTTGCGAATACGGTGCGCCATACTTACCGCAACTTCCGGGTCTACGTTTTCCAAATAACTTCTGGAACGCGAAGAGACACTTGTGCTGTAACGCATACTCAAAGCCCACACACCGCGGAAAGGATTATAGAACGCCGAAGAACGGTCATATAAATCGCCCGATTGCGCCACTCCGTTGCTCCAATGGATGCCATCGGCAGAGTATTTCAGAATGAACTGCCAGCGGCGGTCGGTAGGACGGCGCTCTACATTGAACATCTTATACCGCTTAGCCGGGTCTTTCTCCAATTTATCCAACCAGATAGTAGCAGCGTCACGATTGCAGGTATCAACAATATTCGTCTGATTATAGATGTCCAACTTGGGCTTTACCCAATGTTTTCCATCTTCCGACTCGGCATATCCGGTGTAGAAAGTCTGCTTGTCTTGTTTATGAATACTGCCCGCACCTGCCAGATACCACATTTTAAATCTGCCGTCTTCCTCATCATACCAAATACCGTCACTGAACGGAGCAGCATAAGGTGCACCTTCCGTTGTGTTCTCCCACTCCTTGTCCGGCTCCAACACCGGGTTTTGAGGATAGAAATTAGGAGTATGATATATAGGCTGTAAATCAGTTTCAGCTATCAGGAAATCATCTACAAAAAGTTGTCTGCCAAGATTTACCGGAATCACCGCAGGCTTTTCTTTCAAATAGGGAACCGGCATGTCTTGCGCAACAGCCGGCTCCTCATAACGAGGAGGCCACTGTTCGGGATACACAATTCCATTATGCAACTTCTTGTTTTGTGCTGAAACAGCCAACGAAACGGAAATCAAACAGAATGATAATACTATTTTTTTCGTTTTATACATAAATATCAATTTTTAGTAACCGGGATTATTTTCCGTAATATACGGATTATTATTTACTTCATTCAAAGGAATTGGCAACCATTCGTGTTTATTAGTTACAAAACCCTTATAATCTGTTTCAGATATAAACTTCTTAAAATGAGGATCGGATGCCGTCAAATCAGAGAAACGCTTAGATAATTCTCCCCAACGAAGCAAATCATAGAAACGATGTCCTTCCAAAGCAAGCTCCAAAACCCTTTCATGCTTGACATCATCCATCGTAACATTCTGAAGATTGGCAAAGTTGGCACGATTGCGCACCTTATTGACAGCCTGTAAAGGAGTCATCGTCCCTTGTTTGCCTCCTGAGAGAACGGCTTCCGCATACATTAACAATACATCTGCATAACGGATATATCGCCAGTTCACTCCATGAGCACGAGGTTGATTATACACATATTCTTTTGTACCTGCCCCTACACCCGGAAGTTTAGGAGTACCATCGGCATTAGTCATCATCGGCATGGAAAAGTCAAGTCCTTTTTTAATACCTGCCTTAAACGGATGTGCAAATGGATTGGATACGGTCTCAAATCCTTCCTTACCACCTTTTACCGGATATAAATCTTCCCAATGGAAACCGCCCGGACCTCTCAAACGAATCTTTTCGCCTGCAGCATCTGAAGGTAATTTGATTTCAGGTTTCAGATCATTAAACATCAAAGTAGAGAACATACGGGTATCCGTATTGCCATCTTTATCTATCGAATTTGCAAATGCATTGTACAACCAGTCATGGACAACTCCTTCATAGCCTACCCCTGCACCCGGCAACATCAGTCCGCGAGAGTCAAATGCCAAACCGGAAGTTGCCGTACCCGGGTTAAAAGCATTGTTTTCAACATCACCCAAAAACTGAATTTCAAGAATGGACTCTATATTGTTCTCATGAGCTACGTCAAAATTGTCACCGTAATTCGGAGTTAAATCATAGCTTCCATACTTTCCATCTATTATTTCGGCGAACTCTTGAGCTGCCTCATCATAAAATGTTGTTTTATCGGTTCCATAGAAAGTTTCAATACCACTACGATACAAATAGCATTTACCGGCCAATGCGGCGGCAGAAGCTTTCGTCACACGCCCTACATTTGTGGCATCCCAATAACCTTTCACCGGAAGTAACTCTTTTGCACTCTTCAAGTCTTCCTGAATAAAATCCCACACGTCAGCCGGAGCTTCCAAAGGACGTGTATAGTCTTCCGAGTTACGCGGCATGCGGCGAATCGGGGATATATTTCTAAAGTTTATCAGCAAATAATAGTGGGCGAAAGCTCTCCAAAAATGAGCTTCTCCAATATAAATATTCTTACGTTCTTCATTTCCATGAAAATCCACTTCCGGAGCAGTTTCTATAATATAAGCAGCTTGAGATGCCAAAGTGTACATCAAGGTATAGGGCTGTTCAATAGTATAGTAACTTGCATTCAAGGTTTCTCCAAACATACCGGGTTTTCCATAATCGGAATTGGATGATGCTTCATCTGAACGGATTATTTGAGTCTTGGAACCGGAAGCTCCCAAACTACGCTGCGTAGAAACATATCCATACATAGTCAACACAGCATCATTTACAGCCTCGGGAGTAGTAAAATAAGCTCCCATACTCGGCTGGTTCGGATTTATCGCAAGGTCATCAAAGACTCCGTCACAGCTTTGTATCACAAAACTACCTCCTATGAGGAGCATAGCTGCTATTTTTGATATATTTTTCATATTCATGTATTTTTATAGTTAGAATGAAGCATTAAATCCAAACGTAAATGTGCGTGCATTCGGATACGAAGCAGAATCAATACCACGAGAGAACAAAGCATTTGAACTTACCTCCGGGTCATAACCGGAGTAGTTGGTAATTGTAAAGAGATTCTGTACACCGGCATATACACGTAACTTATTGAATGAAATCTTATTCAAAATAGATTTAGGGAAATTATAACCGAGTTGCAGGTTCTTGCAACGGAAATAAGAGCCGTCTTCAATATAGAACTCACTCGGCAAGGAGTTGCCGCCATCAGTGTTCTGAGTTTTCATTATAGGAATATTGGTGTTTTGATTATTCTTTGTCCAAGCGTTCAGTACATCCGTCACACAGTTGTTGGAATAATCAAAATAATATGTGTATTTCTTCTGGTTGAAGATTTCATTTCCTTGAACTCCCTGGAAGAACATTGTAAGATCAAAATCCTTATAAGACATCGTTAGATTCAATCCGTAACTAAAATCAGGAATAGGATTACCCAAAATCACTTTGTCATTAGCATCCACACTGCCACTGTTATCTGTATCCGCAAAAATGAAATTTCCATCAGCATCAAATCCGTTTATCTTATAACCGTAGAACGAACCGATTGCTTCACCGGGTTTGGTGATAGAAGGCGAATCACTAAAAGAACTTGACATTGCACCCGAAGTAATCGGCTGTACATTGTCACCCAATGACAACACTTCATTTTTCAGGGTAGAGAGATTGAGCGTTGCATCAATACTGAAATCTTTTGTTAACTGCTTGCGATAGTTAACCAAGAATTCCCAACCTGTATTCTTTACAGAAGCAGAGTTTACGTAAGGCTTTTCACGAGAACTGTTAATCTCAAAGATTTGTCCTGAAGATAAGTTCAAGTCAATCTGTGCCAACAAATCAACATTCTTTTTCACGAAATAATCAACTTGCACTGTCAAATCATTATTGAGGAATCCCAATTCAAGACCAATATCAGTGGTCTTCGCAGTTTCCCATTTCAGTTCTCTCGATTTCAAATAAGCAGCACGACCGCTTGTATATCTCACACCACCCAAAGTATAAGGTATAGGACCGTAAGCAATGGCGTCAAAGTTGTAAGGAGACAGGAAGTTGGCGCCCAACTCACCATAACTGGCACGAATCTTCAGCTTGCTGACAACCGGATTTGCGAACCAGCTCTCTTGATGAGCATTCCAACCGGCAGAAACAGAAGGAAAATACCCTACTCTGTTGTCCTTATAAAATTTAGATGATTCATCTCTACGAATACTGGCAGACAATAAATATCTATCCTTATAGTCATAGTTTAAACGAGCGAAAAATGACAGCAAAGCCGCATTGGAATCACCTGCCGAAATTTTACCGTCTACACTGGAAAAACCGGTAATCTCAGTACCTCCCAAATCATTGATAGTGGCTAAAGACATGCTTCTATAATACTCGCGCATCCAGCTTGTACCCACCAATGCATCAATCGAGTGTCCGGCAAAAGTCTTACTATAAGTCAGCAAATTATCAATAGTATAGGTAAATTCCTCACCTCTTGATTCTGAAATACTGTTTTTAGGGCTTCCATAATCCTGATCAGGAGTACCGTCTTCATTCCATTTGGTGTAATACTCAGGAGTATGCGTGTAATTATGAGAATTGCTATAATTACCGCTAAACGAGAACTTATATTTCAATCCGTCCCAAAGATCCAATTGTGCTGTAATTGCACCTATTATATCAGTTACTTTATTGTATCTATCCGTATAGTGTAACGGAGCTATCTTATTTTGAGCTTTCCCATCTTCCGGATTAATGTAATAGTCTCCTCCACCGGAGAAAAATCTACCTTCGGAGTCATAAATAGGCAACGTGGGCAGACTGATATTAAATGCAGTAGTAGGAGTTTTATCTCTATGAGTAATCGCTATATTCTCTGATAAACTGAATATCCCTTTCTTATAAGAAGAATTCACTCTAAAATTATAACGCTTATAATCAGAATAGATAGTCATACCTGTCTGATCAAGATAACCGAGGCTCGTGCTAAACGTCGAATTTTCACCTCCACCGGAAATACTGGCATTCAGATTCCACATAGGCGCGTATTGTATCCATTCTTTGGCCCAATCCGTATTTGTGTCAGGATAGGTAGGATTGTCATTCTCTGGAGCATGGGCTTTCCCACTATTATCCGCAACATTGTTAGCAAACTCTCTCCATTGAGTAGCGTTCAAGAAATCCGGTATATTCGTAGGAGTCTGGAAAGCGTAAGAACCATCAATTTCAATCACAGGCTTACCGCTTTTTCCACGTTTTGTCGTAATCAAAACAACACCATTGGCTGCACGAGAACCATAGATAGCTGCCGCAGCACCATCCTTCAATACTTCAATAGATTCAATATCATTAGGATTCAGTGAACTTAATCCACTGTTGCTAAAAGCACCGTCGATAACATATAAAGGTTCGGTAGCTCCAAAAGAAGCAGCTCCACGAATAATGATATTTACATCCGCACCTGCCACACCTGCTTGCTGCAGGATATCAACACCGGGAGTACGTCCTTGCAACGTAGATGCAACATTTGAAGAAAGTTGCTTTACAATTTCTTTACTTGAAACGGATGCCACAGAACCCGTCAAACTTGACTTCTTCTGTACGCCATATCCTACAACAACTACTTCCTGAAGTTGCTCGGCATCTTCTGCAAGAGTCACATTTATATTTGTGTTAGCGCTTACACGTATTTCTTGAGTCTTATACCCAATGTAACTGAATACCAAAGTAGCTCCCGGAGATACTTTCAAAGAGTATTCCCCGTCGAGATTCGTAATAGTACCATTGGAAGTTCCTTTCTCTAAAACGGAAGCTCCAATTACAGGCTCATGGCGAGTGTCGATCACCGTTCCGGTAATCGTCTTTTGCTGTGCCAGTGCTATCATAGATACACACAAACAAAATAGTGTCAATAGATACTGCTTCATAGAATTAAAATTTGAATTATAAATAGATAATTAAGATTAACTAAAGTATTTCCTTACATAAGGTATAACTACGTATCATCATGCGCGGAATGTGGAAAGGCCCCTTGAATATATTGCCCTTAGCCGGCTGTGCCACCGTACCGTCACGATGAAGATAGCCATACCATTCGCCATATTCTTTGTCGGGGAAATGAGCATAAGTCCAGTCACTAATCTGTCGGTGCATATCAAGGTATTTTTCGTCACAAGTAGCTTGATAAGCGTAAAGAGTAGCAATAATGGCTTCCGTCTGCGGCCACCAGAACTTCATATCTTGAGAATAGTCTTGTACGGGGAAATTACGGCAATCGCGGAAGTTGATGATACCGCCATATTCCTTATCCCATCCCCATTCCCAAGACCATTCGAGAATCCGGATTCCCATCTGAACCAGATCCTTATCCCAATGTCGGTGTTTGGCTTCTTCGAGAATAAACCACGCTGTTTCTATGCAATGTCCCGGATTGATGACACGACCGTTGCAAGTGTCAATGAGTTCTCCGTCAGGCCCTACCATTTCGAGCAATGCCTTAAATTCGGGATGCATAAAATAGCGACGGATAGCAGCAATGGATTCATTGATTTGAGTGTCGAGTATCGGATCGGAAATGGCTGCCCGAATACGGGAAGCTGTATTGATGAGAATCATGGTTATGGAATGCCCGCGGGCCTGCAATGTAGGCAGGTATTTGGGTTCCAACAAACCGGGGGTGGCAAGATTTCTCAATATCCTCTTAAAAAGATCCAATGCCTTTTCCGCATAAGTCCTATCACCTGAGGCAAGAGCATATTCCGACATCGCAATAGCTGCAAAACACTCAGAGAACACGTAACGACGTTTGCGAAGCGGCAATCCTTCTTCGGTCACCTCGAAAAACATACGGCCGTCTTTGTCAAAACAATGCTTCTCCATAAAGTCTATACAACTTCTGGAAGCCGCCAGCCAATCGGGATTCTGCTCTATCTGATTATAAGCATAAGCAGCTATAAAACCGAAACGCCCTTGAAACCATACGGATTTAGTGGTGTCCATCAGACGACCGTCACGATCAAGGCAGGTATAGACCCCTCCATTTTTATGATCGAGACCGTATCGCATCCAGAACGGCATGATATTATTCACAAAGTCCTCTTTATAGGATGCTGCCCAAGTTTGTAAATAATCTGTCACATTCATCTTTTACTGAATTTAGAATTTATTGCAACGGCTAAAAAAATCAATCGCTTCAAGTTCGGCTTTCATACGCTGTTCTTCCTCGTCAGTCATATTCTGGAAAGGAGTGCGGTTCTTGCCCAAGTCAAGCCCGATGAGCTTCATTATACGTTTCCCCCCCACAATGTTGCCGCGGAAATGACAGATTACGTTAATGACCTCCTGAGAGAAATTCTGACGTTCGCGTGCCAATGCAAGATCACCGGCTTTCCAAGCCTCGATAATACCCACAAGTTCTTTACCGTTATAGTTGGTAGTGCCGCCGATACCGCCCTGTGCACCTCCCATAGCAAGACAAGGAAGAATTGTTTCGTCTTGCCCATGAAGCATGTCATACTTGCCGTCCTTGTACAAACGGCACTGGTTGTACTCGTACAGGCTCTCGAAAGTGTATTTGATTCCGGCGAAGTTAGGCACCCGGCCGTCAACAGCTTCCAGCAAACCCACCATAGAAAGGAAAGCGCCATTGAATGCCGGAATATGATAATAATAGAAAGGCAGAGAAGGGGCACCGGCAGCAATTTCCTCGATATACTTCACCAACTCTTCGATGCGGCCGATCTTCGGGAAAGGAGGAGCCATAGCGCCAATGCCCCATGCTCCGATCTTCTGAGCATGCTCAGCAAGCATACGGCTTGCCTTTACACAGCAACTGCCCACATGCACAATCACCTTAAAGCCCTTGGGAGCCACCGACACCCAGCGTTCCGCCAGCTTCATGCGCTCTTCTTCGGTGAGCATATAGCCCTCTCCGGAAGAACCGTTGATGAACACACCTTGAAGACCATTCTTCTGTAACATCTTTGCATACGCCTCAATCGGCTCGTAATTCACTTCGCCATTTTCATAGAACGGAGTGAAAGGGGCATCAATTAATCCGATAATTTTTTCCATAATTCTCTTTATTAGATTGTTATAAGTTTATTTTAAGTTCATTCCATATTGTCCGTTTTAGGACGGAGAAAGTAGAGTTGAAGAGCCAAAGCAATGAGCACGATAATGCTCAGCATCGCAAACCCTTCACCAAGACTGCCGCCATCAGTCCACTTACCCAATAGTTGGGTGACGGCAGCACCGGCAAACACCCCTGTCATATTCATTATACCGTAAGCGGTTCCACGATGTTTGGCCGACACAAACTGACAAAGGATAGGCATATTGTTAGCATCGAATATCCCAAAACCTATTCCGAACAACAACCCTGCTCCAATGACAGCCACGAAGCTGCTTCCAAATCCCAGCAGCATCAATGCCGGAACTGTGAGCCCCAACCCTATGGCTCCCGTATAGACACGCCCGCGAATATTTTTCTGCACCCAACGGTCGGACAGGATTCCGCCAAGAATCACGCCCACGAAAGAAGAGAAGGCAATTGTTATGGTAGATATAGGCCCTGCTTCCGCCATCGGAATACCCAGACTTTCAGAGAAAAGAGTGGGAAGCCAGTTCTTTGTGGCCCATCCCGGAAGACTGGGCGCCGCAAAATAAAAGAGGATAATCCAGAATGCCCAAGTAGAGAACAACATGCTCAACCCGCCAAACAGCGACGGCCTCTTCTCTTTGCCCGCCGCAGAAGACGGCTGTTCCGCAATCATACGATCGGGGTTCTCCCTCAACAAAAATATCAGAACCACAGAATATATCATTCCTACGATACCAAACCAGTGGAAAGTGGTGTGCCATGAAAAAATTGCAGCAACAGTGGCGCCAAAACCGCCGATGGCCTGCCCCACGTACAGCCCCGTCATGTGCACTCCAATAGCCAACGAACGCGACTTGCCCTGATGCCAGTCGGCAATCAGCGACAAGGCGGAAGGAATATAAAGCGCTTCACTCACCCCCATCACCGCACGCAGCCAATACAACTCATGAAAATTATCAGCATATCCCATCAAATACGTCACGCCCGACCAAACAAAAAGACTGCCTACAACCAACCATTTACGGTTAACACGATCGGCAATCATACCGGCAATAGGACTCATAAAACCGTAAATCCACAAGAAAACAGCCATCAACGCACCAAATGCTTCCGCCTTATTCAGCTCCACTATATCAACCTTCATCGCTTCCTGCATAGTAGAGAGCATCTGACGATCCATATAATTAAGCAAAGCTACCACCCAAAGCAACGCTACTACAATCCAAGGATATACATTTTTGTTTTTCATAATAATTAGAATAATGATATTGATACTTCGCAAATATATTAACTATTTTATTATATGCAAAATATTTAATAAATTATTTTATTAAATACACGAATATAATTAAAATCACAGAAATATAATGCCGGGTAATTTTAAAAAATCAGATTTTTACTTTTGCAATAAGTTTACGAATATTTCCGGCTCCGACAACCGGTGCATGAGGGTCTTCCGGATACACAATCATAAACTGACCGGGAAGTAAATCCACCCATGTGGTAGAGGGATCGGCATACAAAGCGCAATCGCCTTCTTTATCGTAAGGCTTGATTTCCTGTTTTACGTCTTCAATAGCCTTCCAACCAATTCTCTCCGTTCCTTCCAAAAGGATGTGCACATCAATATAAATACGGTGAACCTCAAGCACTTGCTTATCCTGTGGAACACATTCGGGATTGATGTTCATTATAAACAGATCGTCTCCGTCTATATCAATACGTCCCAACTCGGCATGGAGCAAATCATGTGTCTTCACATAGTCAAAAAGAGGCTTAAACTGAGGATGGAGACTTTCTATCCTACCACTGTTTTGCAAGTTTGATACAATCATGTTTTCAAGATTAAATGTTATACATAGTAATATCGGCAGCAAATATATTAAATAATTTATTATATAAGCCATAATTAATAAATTATTTTATTATAGTAATAAGATATAGATAAAATTTGTATCTTTGTAATGGTCCTATTAAGAGAAAGCATAATGAAACAACAACTTTTGAAAGAGATTGAACTGGGAAGTAAGAATGCTCTTATAAAAAAGAGAATCATTACACATTATATATATAATGGTAGTTCAACGATAACCGACTTATCCAAAGAATTAGATCTAAGCATCCCCACAGTTACCAAATTCATCGGTGAAATGTACGAAGACGGCTATATCAACGATTATGGCAAACTGGAGACAAGCGGCGGAAGACACCCCAGCCTGTATGGCCTGAATCCGGAATCCGGATACTTTATCGGGGTAGACATTAAAAGATTTGCTGTCAATATCGGCCTGATCAACTTCAAGGGGGACATGATGGAATTGAAAATGAACATTCCGTATAAGTTTGAGAATACTCCGGAAGCAAAGGAGGAACTATGCAGACTCATCAGCTCTTTCATAAAAAAAGCGAAAGTCAACACCGACAAAATACTGAATATCAACATTAATATATCAGGACGTGTCAACCCCGAATCCGGATACAGCTTCAGCCAATTCAATTTCTCCGAACGTCCGCTGGCAGAGGTATTGACGGAAAAAATCGGTTATCAGGTTTGTATCGATAATGACACCCGCGCAATGACATACGGCGAGTATTTGCAGGGGTGTGTCAAAGGAGAAAAGAATATCATCTTCGTTAATGTCAGTTGGGGACTGGGCATAGGTATCATCATTGACGGCAAAGTATATACCGGCAAATCAGGATTCTCCGGAGAATTCGGACACATCAACGTCTTTGACAATGAAATCCTCTGCCATTGCGGGAAAAAAGGATGCCTCGAAACCGAAGCGTCAGGTTCTGCCTTATACCGCATATTACTGGAACGCGTAAGAAAAGGAGAAAGCTCTATCCTCTCCGACCGCATCGACTCCCAAAACTGCTCACTCACATTGGATGAAATTATCGAAGCCGTCAACAAAGAGGATTTATTGTGCATCGAAATCGTAGAAGAAATCGGACAGAAATTAGGTAAGCAAATCGCCGGATTAATCAATATATTGAATCCGGAATTAGTAATCATCGGAGGAACATTGTCACTGACAGAGGACTATATCACACAACCGATAAAAACTGCGATAAAAAAATATTCTCTGAATCTGGTAAATCAGGATACAGTTATCACAGTCTCCAAACTCAAAGATAAAGCCGGCGTTGTAGGCGCCTGCATGCTGGCACGAAGCCGGATGTTTGAGTGCTAAATACACAGATTGCATGTATTCACTATTTTCAAATACATGCAATCTGTGTGTATGATACGCCTGAAAGATAGAAAGGCGTTTATATAATAATTATTTCAATAAATGTGCGAATTCTGCAGCCAACTCTGCCTTTTCAGCACAAACAGACAAACGCTTACCTTCCGCATCTACCAAAAGAGCCACATTCTGCGATGCGACAAAAGATGCCACATCAGCTGTTTCTTCTACAAAAAGGAAACCGGGAAACAATGGAGTGAATATCTCCTTTGTCTTGCCATTCCATTTCCTGAATACGATTTGCATAGGACAAAATGCAGCATAACCTGCTTCATTCAAACGTTGCATCAATTTACGTTCCGACCTCGGTGCCGTATACAGGGCACACCAACGATTCATATCATTATTAGCTATCATATTGCTTTGCTTGCTTTTCTCCATTCCTTAAATAAATCTTTCACAAATAGTATCCAACCAACACATCCTACTCCCGCCAAGAATACAAATCCGATAAGGATCATAATCTTATTCGGTTTAGCAGCACGCAATGGCACTGTGGCCGGCTGCACAACCGTATATACCGGAGTGATTTCCTGAACCTTGGCTCTCGCCATCTGCAACTGCCCGGAAACCTGTGTATAAACGGTATACGCCAACTCCATCTCGTTCTTCAAACGTTCCTGCTCAGCACGATAGCTCAACAGAATAATGTTTTGGTTAGCATCTGCAAAAGTAGCATATTTTTTTTGAGCTTCCTCATAATCGGCCTTTGCTTCTTTATAAAGTTTTTCCGTGAAGGCTAAATCATGACGGGCTTTATTGGTACGATAGTCTGTGATATAGTTCTGCAAACAGTGCATGACCGTATCTGTCAACGAAGCTGAAATCAAAGGGTCTTGCATAGTTACCTCTAAAGTGGTAACGCCTGTTTTTTTATCAATGGTAACCAAGATGCGCTTGCTCAATGCCTCAGCCACCCTTGTTTCATCTACCGTCAGGTGGAACGGATCAATTTTACCTTCTCTCTTCTCCGGCTTATCCTTGAACAAAGAGAGTGTCCACCCCAAAGCCTTGAATGGAGCAGAGACCACAGCCCCCATCCAAGACGAACGCTGGTACTTGTCCAAATAAGCATATAAGGTTGTATCTACTTTGCCTTTCTGATCCTTAACCTTTACATCAAACAGCTCCAACAGGAAAGGTGTTGACTTAACAATATCAGGATATAACTCGGGCGACAACGCATCCTCTCCGGCCGAAGCTCCACCCAAATTAATCCCGGCCATGGCCGCCAATGCTCCCATACCTCCCGCAGAGGTCTTACCAGCGCTTTCAGGCGCCAATGTCACTTTAGTCGAGTACTCTTTAGGAATACTGAACGCAACCACTAATCCGATAAGGGCGGCAATACCGCATGCCTTGAAAACCAATTTACGCTCCGCCCACACTTTCTGAGCAAGCTCAATCAAATCAATCTCTTGCTCTTCCGGCTGCTGCTGTGTTGTCTTCTGTATATTTTCTTCGCTCATAATTCTCTATTACTTAAAGAGGTTAACCAAAGTAGCAATCATAGTTGCCAAAGAAGCTGCAGACGTACCCATACCGATAATTTCAGCAGGACTCATCTTCTTCTTGGGGTCTTTGCTCGGAACAATGATCTCACATCCCGGTTCAATTTCCTTTGCTCCACCTGATTTCAAACGGGATACCGTACCATTCATATGAACAACATAAGCTCTCCGCTTTCTGGCATCATTACCAAATCCACCGGCCTGGTTGACATAGTACTTCCAGCCTTCCCCGGCTTTATAAAGCACCGTATTAGGATACATCACAGCACCACTGATCTTGACTGTACTTACGTATTCGGGAACATAAAGCATATCGCCCTCACGCAACACCATGTCATAATCCGAACCCGGATTCTGCAAGGCTTTCTCCAAATTGATACCAACCGAATAGGTATCGGACAAATCCAACTTCTTAACAGAAATAGAGTCACCTCCGGAAGTCATTTGCGCCATACGCAGCACATCTTCTTTACGACGCAACTCTTCTTCACTCATCTTACGCAGCAAACGAGCCCCCTTGGCATATGCATCCGATGATATACCTCCGGCTTTAGTGATCAAGTCACTCAAACGCTCATTTTTCTTGGACAATGCATAATTCCCACTAAAGAGCACTTCACCTGCCACTGTCACAGTCTGTTGACGATGGTAAGCCGGACTTTTACGGATATACACTTCATCAAACGGCTCAAGATGGAACGAACCGCTGCCTTCCCCCACCAGCAAGCCGTCTTTTAAGTCGAATGAGAAGTTCTGACCGATTGTCCCACTGAAAACAGTGCTCTTGGGGTCTTTCACACGACGGGACACTTCAACCCTGGTTGTAGCAGCAGCCTCCAACAGACCACCTGCTTGTAGAATCAAATCTTCTACCGTCATCTTGTCCGCATATAAATAAGTACCCGGATCAGCAACCTCACCATGAATAGCAACTGTGGTTTCTTCCCTCAAATCCTGAACACTGGGGATAAACAATATATCATTCTTCTGCAAAGGAATATCTGCAACAACGCCATTCAACAAGCCTTTCAAGTCTATCGCAATCATTTCCCGAGTCAAGTCATCATACTCACGACTGATCACAGCACGATTCAAAAATGCATCACCACGCACACCTTCGGCTTTCTTTATCAATTGTTTCACAGTGTTCACTTCTCCACTCAACTGATACAACCCTTCGCGATAAACGGCACCGCGTACCTCCACTCGGTTTTCAAAACGGTCAAGAACTGAATCCACCGTAAGAACATCTCCATCCTCTACACGAAATACGGAATAATCCATTTCATCAATATTGAATATCTGATGTTCACGACCGCTCTTACGTACAAGACGTATTGCTTTTTTATAAGCATCACCGGTAAACCCACCGGCATATTTAAGCAAAGTTGCAATGGTTTCAGTCGGCTTCATCTCATAGTACATAGGACGTTTCACCTTGCCCAATATCTGTACCAAAGTTTGATAAGGATTAACCAGAATCACATCACCATCCTGCAAGCGAATGTCATCTTTCAATCGGCCTTCCATGATAAAATCATAGATATCCACATCAGCAACCGTCTCCCCGTCGCGTATAACTTTTATGCTACGGAGACTACCTATCTTATTTACGCCACCTGCCCAATACAACGCATGAAAAACTGATGCGAATGAAGAAAGAGTGTAAGTGCCCGGCACAACAACTTCACCCATTACATTCACTTGGATAGAACGAATCTCACCCAAAGTCAATTTAATCTGAGTATTAGGAGTTTCACCCGTAACACCGGCATATATCTTGGCAAACTCGTTTTTCAAATAGTTATTAGCCTCTTTGACTGTTTTCCCACTCAAATAAACCGGACCTAAGTTTTCAATTTGCACAGTGCCTTCGGGTGAGATAATTTCCCTAATGGTCTTTTGAGAAACACCCCAAACATCTATGATAACCTCATCACCTGCACCCAGACGGTAATTGTTGGGGGTTGCAACATTTATATTGGGTTCAAAGGTCAGATTCTCATTATCAAAAATATTATGTCCGAAAATTTGTTGGGTAGGATCCTCCTTTTTTTCTTTCTTCTCTTTGCCAAGGAAGTTGTCATATTCTAAATAGTCTGTCTGTTCATTGCCATCCCAACCGAATTCCTGCTCTATCTCTTTTTCATCACGCTGTTGATCGTTTTTAGCACGCAACCCTTTTATGGTTTGTTTTTTAGAGTTGGAATTTTCTAAAGTGGAATTTTCTTGAGAAATGTTCTTATTTTTATTCTCGTATTTCTTTGGGGTACGTAAACGTGAATCTGCTGCTTTTTCTCCTCCGGTTCCGGTCGTTACATTTGCTTTTCCCGAATACTCAGATTGTATTCTTTGAATTTGCTCCTTTGTGACCCCTCTCTTCATCAGTTCAATCGACATCTGTTGTTGAGACTTCCCCGCCTGTTGAGCTTCCTGCACATACTGAATAACTTGTTCATCCGTCATTCGTTGAGCAAATACTACGCTTGATACTGTGAACATCAACAAACATAATAGTATAAATCTGCGCATAAGTAAGATTTTTGATTAATCCTTTAGTAATCTAGTAATGTTTTTAAATTGGGGGCAAAGGTAATACTTTATTTTCATAATATACATTTATTTCATTCCGAAGTTTCGGAAAAAGAATTAATTCCCTATCTCAATATAGCAGAAAGCCCTTCGCTACTATTACTTATCGAACAAGCCACTTCCCATAAATACATATTTTAAGTCACATCTTTTTACCTTCCACTGCGTTCCCTGTTTGCTTGTAAAAATATAAAAAAGCTACATGCTACTTTAATTAAAAACAATAGTTTTATAACCCATTCCCAAAATAACTTCCGGAAATATTTCTAAAAAATCAAGCAATTCTTTTTGCAAATTCAAATAAAGATGTACCTTTGCACCCCGTAAAGAAAAACGATCGCCGCTATAGCTCAGTTGGTAGAGCAACGCATTCGTAACGCGTAGGTCGCCAGT
>ERZ840371.401-NODE-401-length-53723-cov-51.900257_pt1 | contig 53723 bp, 60 predicted proteins | sample MGYA00519937_ERZ840371 | MGnify/ENA primary metagenome ERZ840371 (study PRJEB31850, sample SAMEA3708873) | human gut metagenome | biome: human gut; feature: human-associated habitat; material: faeces | place: China | collected 2014 ... | reverse complement strand
AGCCAGCTGAAAAAGTTGCAGAAAAGCCAGCTGAAAAAGTTGCAGAAAAGCCAGCCGCTACAACCGGAGTATCTATTGAAGATGTACGTAAAGCACTAGCATCTAAAGTCAATGAACACCGTCAAGAAATCAAAGAAAAACTTGAGGAACTAGGTGCTCCCAGTGTTACAAAACTAGACCCTTCAAAATATGAAGAAATGTATAACTATTTAACCAGCTTGTAAAAAATGCCTAAGAGTAAAACAAAAAGAATGAGAGAGCTTTCATTAGCTTCTTACAGAAGAGAACCTAAAAGATTCTTTGATTTACAGAGACAATGCATCTATATTGCAAACGTTTTAAAATGCACAGCAAATGGGAACAACTAGCACTAAATTACAAGACCACTCTCAACGTAGTCATGCATTGCTTTCAGCATCTGGCGCAAGTAGATGGTTAAATTGTACGCCATCTGCAAGACTTGAAGAAGAATTTGGTCAAAGACGCACATCTGTGTATGCAGAAGAAGGAACTTTAGCGCATGAATTATCTGAGTTGTACTTATCTAGAGATGTATTGCAATCTATTGATGAAGATACATTCAATTCGAGGTTAGAAGATATAATGGCAAATGATTTGTTCAACGAAGAAATGCTTGATGTAATACCTATTTACACAGACTACTGCGCAATGCAATATGCTGAAGCAAAGACAAACTGCGGGCTTGCATCAATTGAAATTGAGCAAAAGTTTGATTTGACTGAATACGTACCAGAATCATTCGGTACGTCTGACTGTACAATCATAGCAGATGATGTATTAGAAGTAATTGATTTGAAGTACGGAAAAGGAGTTCCTGTATATGCTACATGGAATAAGCAGTTAATGCTATATGGACTTGGTGCTCTTCGCATGTATGATACTATGTACTGTATAAGCAAGTTGCGTCTTACCATTGTACAACCTAGAATCAACAATATTTCTACGTTTGAAATATCAGTGGAAGAACTAATTTCTTGGGCTGAGCAAGAGCTAAAAAGCAAAGCATTAGATGCATTTGAAGGCAGAGGTACATTAGAAGCGGGTGATTGGTGTAAATTCTGTTCTGTTAAGAACAAATGTAGAGCTCTATATGAGAAAAATATGGAGATTGCAAAGTATGAGCAGAAAAAAGCTGAATTTTTAACAGATGAAGAAATTTCTGATGTTATTAAACGAACTCCTGCTTTAATTGAATGGGCCAATTCTATATTAACGTATGCTAACGAGAAAGCAATCGGCGAAGGTAAACATTGGCCAGGCTTCAAACTTGTTGAGGGAACTAGCAGACGCAAATGGATTGATGAAGATTCTGCAACTCAAGCAATTCTTGATAAGTTACCTGAACTCTCAGAAGATGATATTTTCAACATGAAACTTAAGCCAATTACGCAGATTGAAAAAACAGTCGGCAAAAAGAGATTTAATGAAATATTATCAGATGTAGTAGTAAAACCTCAAGGCAAACCTATTTTGGTTCCAGAAGAGGACAAACGCCCTGCTTTAGGTGTGTCGCAAGCTCAATTAGATTTTAAAGAATAACAGTAAAACTAAATAATTATGGACTCAAATAATATTTATAGTGCTCCAGTATTAGGAACAGCTTTTGTTAAAGACCCTAACAATATGATTGGTTTTGGTACAGCGATGATTAACTGGAAAGCCACCCATAGAAAACTAAAAGGTTATAAAAAAGCCGCAAAGAGAAAATAACAAAATTGTATAACAAATTAATTTTTAAAAAATATGGAAAATAGTACAAAAGTAATCACAGGAAAAGTAAGATTCAGCTACGCTAATGTTTTTGAACCCACTGCCATGCAGGATGGTCAAACGCCTAAATACAATGTAAGTATTATCATTTCAAAGTCTGATACTAAAACAGTTGAGGCTATCAAAAAGGCGATTGAGGCAGCAAAAGAAGCTGGAAAAAGTAAAATTGCTGATAAAAATGGCAAAATTCCTGTTAACTTGAAAACTCCTCTTCGTGATGGAGACGAAGAACGTCCAGATGACCCTGCATACGAAAACAGCTATTTCATAAATGCTAATTCTGAAAGAAAACCCGGCATTGTAGACAGAGACTTGAATCCAATTATGAGCCGCGATGATTTTTACTCAGGATGCTATGGCCGTGCGTCTATCAACTTCTATGCATTCAATGTTAACTCAAAAGGCATTGCTTGTGGATTGAATAATCTGCAAAAATTAGAAGACGGAGAAAGACTAGCCGGAGGTTCTAGCGCTGAAGAAGACTTTGGCGGGGATAATGCAGTTGATGATTTAATGTAATCTGTGATTGTATGCCGTATATGCCCTGGCTAATTAGACTAGGGCATATATTTTATGGGATAGTAAGTTTAACTGGTAAAACAGAGCGAGATATGTGGGCATTCACTTGCAGGTTCGACTCCTGTCTATCCCACTATTATAAATATATTCAAATAAAATAGCAATGGCGAAAGACTTATTCATAGACATTGAAACGTATTCATCTGTCGATATTAAAACATGTGGAGCATATAAATATATTCAATCTCCAGACTTTGAAATATTGATAATAGGGTATGCTATCGACGATGGACCCGTTAAAATCATAGATTTATTGCTCGGAGAAGAAATTCCTGAGGAATTTGAAGAAGCATTCTTTGATGAAAACTGTAAAAAACATGCACACAATGCAGTGTTTGAACGACTTTCATTCAATAGAATTGGATATAATATTCCAGTAAGTCAATGGTATTGTACAGCAGTTAAAGCAGCATACTGTGGGCTTCCTTTCTCTCTTGAAGAAGTATCAAAGAAACTTGATTTGAAAGACAAAAAGTTAGATACAGGAAAAGCACTCATCAAGTATTTCTCATGTCCATGCAAACCAACTAAAATAAATGGTATGCGTACTCGTAATTATCCTGAACATGCACCAGAAAAATGGGAAATGTACAAAGAGTATAACATGTATGACGTACTAGCAGAAAGAGAAATATACAACAGACTGAGACAGTACGAAATTCCAGAATTTGAAAGAAGTCTATACATTTTAGACCAAACAATAAATGACAGAGGCATTCTCGTTGACATGGAATTAGCAAATTCTGCTATATATGTAGATACAGAATATACAGATTACTTGACTTCAAGAGTAAGAGAAATAACAGAGCTCGAAAACCCGAATTCTCCAGTACAATTGCGCCAATGGCTTAAAGCAGTTACAGGTGAAGATATAACATCACTCGCAAAAGATATAATTCCAGTTCTTATCGACAAGTATTCTTCAAATAAAGAAATTGTAGAAGTACTAGAAGCAAGACAAAAACTATCTCGTTCGTCTGTAAAGAAATACTATGCTATGGTAAATTGTGCAATGAACGATAATAGAGTTAGAGGAACATTTCAATTTTACGGAGCAAATAGAACTGGCAGATGGGCAGGAAGATTATTGCAATTGCAGAATCTTTCTAAAAATCATTTAGCAAATATAGAAGTACCTCGAGATTTAATAAGAAAAAGAGATTGGGAAACTGTTGAAATGATGTATGATGATGTAGCTGATATACTTTCACAATTGGTACGAACAGCTCTTATAGCTCCTGATGGTAAAACATTCTGTGTTGCTGACTTCTCTGCAATCGAAGCGAGAGTAGTATCTTGGCTTGCTGATGAAGAATGGCGATTAGAAGTATTTAGAGGTGATGGCAAAATTTATGAAGCAGCTGGAGCGAGAATGTTTAATGTTCCTATATCTGCTGTAACCAAAGGTTCTGACTTGCGTGCAAAGGCAAAAAATGCAGAGTTAGCATTAGGATATCAAGGCTCTCTAGGTGCAATGAAAAGAATGGGTGGTGACAAAATGGGTATGAGTGATACTGAAATGATGAGCATTGTGCATAAATGGAGAAAAGCCAATCCTAACATTGTTGCGTTGTGGCAAGAAATTGAAGACGCAGCATATGAAGCTGTTAGATATCAGAGAAAAGTTGTAGCAACAGTTAGAAATCTAGAATTTGATTGTAACGGAGAATACTTGACAGTCAAGCTCCCATCATCTCATACATTGTATTACAGGAACCCAAGATTTAAAGAAAAAGCTGTTGGAAGGTCTAACGCAAAAGTACTATGCTACGATGGAATTATACAAGAGACAAAACAGTGGGGTGATATTGATACTTACGGTGGTAAGCTAACAGAGAACATTGTGCAAGCTATTTCAAGAGATTTAATCGGATATGCTATGATGCAACTGGAAGAAAATGGCTACGCAATCACAATGCATGTACATGATGAGGCTATAGCTGAAGTTCCAGCAGATGGATGGGAGAAGCAATGGTTGTCAGAAATGGAACGTATAATGGGAACTCCACCTTATTGGGCATCTGACCTGCCATTGAATGCAGATGGTTATGTTACGCCTTTCTACAAAAAAGATTAATTATGTTATATTGTATTACTATATACTTATTGTACGCATATTATGCAAGTAGATAAAATAAACTATGATGGCAATTTCAATATAGCTATAGGCCTAAGCGCTGGTAGCAGATATTGGAAAAATACTAAAATATCATGGAGTGACCTACTAAAGAAACTCTCTGTTGCTACTAAGACTGCAGAAACATATAAGCAATTCATGGGAGCAAATAAAGCGGAGCAAGGAAAGATAAAAGATATTGGCGGTTTTGTTGGTGGCTTTCTCAACAATGGGAGACGAAACAAAACTGATGTCTTATACCGTCAAATAGTCACTCTTGATATTGACTTTTCTCATGAAAACTTTTGGTGGGACTTTACTATGCTTTTTTCTTGTGCTGCATGTATACATTCAACGCATAAATCTAGCAAAACAAAACCACGCCATAGATTAATCATACCTTTAAACAGAGAAGTTTCTCAAGAAGAATACCAAGCAATTGCTAGAAAAATAGCTGGCGATATGAACATTGATTTGTTCGACCAATCTACATTCGATGTAAACAGATTAATGTTTTGGCCATCTATATCATGCGATGCTGAGTATTACTTTGATTACCAAGATGGCCAATTTCTAGATGCTGATTATGTATTATCATTGTATAATGACTGGCATGACACAAATGAATGGCCTACAGCTAGTGATTTTACAGATACAATAAATGCAGCTATTAAAAAGCAAGAAGACCCGTCAAATAAAAAAGGAATTATCGGTGTTTTCTGTAGAACGTATACAATCCAAGAAGCGATAGAAACATTTTTGCCTGATGTATATGAAAAAGTAGGAGAAGACAGATACACTTACATAAATGGCTCTACTGCTGCAGGCCTTATTGTATATGAAGATAAGTTTGCGTATTCACATCACGGAACAGACCCAACATCAGGCAGATTATGCAATGCATTTGATTTGGTGCGAATACACAAGTTTGGCCATTTGGATTCTGGTCAGGAAAAAGCAGATATTGATAAGAAAAGTTTCAAGGAAATGGAAGAATTCGCTGCTAAAGACTCTGCGACTAAGCGTCATATAGCAGAAGAGAAATTTTCTGAAGCTAAATATGATTTTGCAGATGAGAATACTAGCTTAGAAGAAGTAATAGAAGATTCTTGGCTAGAACAACTTGAAGCAAATACCAAGGGAGAATATAACAATTCTGCTAATAACATAAATCTGATTATACAAAATGACAAGCTTTTAAAAGATGCTTTTAAACTTAATGTTTTTGATAGCAAGAGATATATTATACATTCTCTTCCATGGCGTAAGATTGATAAGATTGAGCCTTTGCGCGATGTTGACTACGCTGGTATACGTAATTATATTGAATGCGTTTATGGCATCGTATCTAGCCAGAAAGTTGATGATGCTCTTTCACTAGAATTCGAAAAGAAAAGTTTTCATCCGATTATAGACTATTTAAAATCATTAACATGGGATGGAACTAAAAGAGTTGATACTCTGTTAATAGACTATTTTGGCTGCGAAGATAACGAATATATAAGAGCGTCTATACGTAAGATGCTTTGTGCAGCAGTTGCAAGAGTATTTGAACCAGGTATAAAATATGATTTGGCTCTTATTCTGGTAGGTGAACAAGGAACTTATAAAAGTACTTTTATAAAAAAGCTAGGCCGTGATTGGTTTTCCGATACATTTACAACAGTTCAAGGGAAAGAGGCGTTTGAGCAAATACAAGGTGCTTGGCTTATTGAAATGGCAGAACTAGCTGGTCTTAAAAAAGCAGAGGTTGAAACTACTAAACACTTCATATCAAAAAGAGAGGATATGTTCCGTCCTGCTTATGGAAGAACAGTAGAAACGTATAAACGTCAATGCGTGTTTTTTGGTACAACTAATAATTGCGATTTCTTACGTGACCCTACTGGTGGAAGACGATTCATGCCTGTAGATGTGAGAGTAGAATTTGCGAAAAAGTCTGTAATTACTGATTTAACTGACAGCGAAATAGACCAAATTTGGGCTGAAGCATATCAAATGTATATATCAGGAGAGCCTCTGTTCTTAGTAGGAAATGAAGACAGAATTGCAAAAGCTGAACAGCATAAGCATTCTGAATCTGACGAAAGAAAAGGAATAATAGAATCATACCTGAATAACCACTATCCAGACAATTGGGCTAACATGGACTTGTATGAAAGAAGAAATTGGCTCGATGACCCATTGGCTAAAAAAGGCAATTTACAAAAAGACTTTGTTTGCGTTGCTGAAGTTTGGTGTGAATGTTTAGGCAAAGATAAAACTGATATGTCACGCTATAACACACGTGAGATAAATGACATATTAAAATCTCTTAATGATTGGGAGGCTGTTACATCAACTAAGAATTTCCCAATATATGGAAAGCAGAAATATTATAAACGTAAAGATAGCTTATTATAAATTATACTGATATGAAGTATGTAATAATTAGAGCGAATTGCAAGTTTTCTGATGGTTCAAACAGAACCATAAAATATGATGAAAACGAAGTTACAGAAAAGAATGCGTGCAATGATATAAATAATTTTAGAGCAAAATTGAAAAATGAGCTTGATACATCTTTGCAGATACTTGGAATAACTGTTGTAAGTATAACTTTTACATATGAAGAAAGAAACAGTAGATAGCGAAAAACTTGTTGAACGCAAATTAGTTCAGCAAGTAAAAGAGAATGGTGGAATGTGCATAAAACTATTATGCAACCATATATTAGGTTTGCCAGACAGAATGTGCTTATTTCCTGGAGGAAAAATAGCATTCATTGAGTTAAAAACAACTGGCGAAAAACCTAAAAGAATACAGGTTTTTATGCATGACAAAATAAGAAAACTTGGATTCCAAGTATTAGTTATTGATAGCACGAAAAAAGTATCTGAGTTTATAAATGATATAACAAATTTACCGTTTTGATATGCTTACAGAAAAGGATTTGCATGTATACCAAAAAGCTTGCGTAGAACATATAATTGACAATCCATATTGTGGTGTATTCTTAGATATGGGCCTTGGCAAAACTGTTTCTACACTTACAGCTATTAACTATCTCATGAATGACTATTGCGAAATAAACTCTGTGCTTGTAATAGCTCCTAAAAGAGTTGCTGAGTCAGTATGGCAAGAAGAAGCAGAAAAATGGGAGCATTTAAAGCAATTGAGGTTTTCAAAGATAATAGGCAATGAAGCAGAGAGAATAAAAGCTATAAAAGCAAAAGCTGATGTATACATAATATCAAGAGACAATGTAGCTTGGCTATGTGCATTGTTTGGTGGAGGTAAACTCCCATTTGACATGTGTGTAATAGATGAATTGAGTAGTTTTAAGAGCTATAAGTCACTGAGATTTAAAGCACTGAGAGCAGCAAGGCCTTTTATGAAACGACTAGTTGGCTTAACAGGAACTCCAGCTCCAAATGGCCTTATTGATTTATGGCCACAGATTTACCTGATGGACAGAGGCATTCGTTTAGAGAAGACTATAACGAGATACAGAGAAAAATACTTCCGTCCAGGTAAAACTAATGGTTCTATAGTGTATTCATATAATATTCTCGAAGATTCAGAAAAATTAATACACGAAAAAATAGAAGATATATGTATCAGTATGAAAGCACAAGATTATTTAAACATGCCTTTTAGAACTGATAATATAATAAAGCTTAGAATGCCAGACGCTATAAAAAAGCAATACAATGATTTTGAGAAAAACAAGGTGCTAGATTTGATTAATACCACACAGACTGTAGAAGAGGAAGATGAGAATGGCAACTCAATATTTGTAGAAAAGCCGTTGGAAATAAATGTGGTTAATGCAGCTGCTCTTTCAAATAAGTTACTGCAGTTTGCGAATGGCGCTGTGTATGATGAGGAAAGAAAAGTATTTCCAGTTCATAATATTAAACTTGAAGTTCTTAAAGAGATAATTGAAGATGCAAACGGCCAATCTGTGCTTGTTGCTTGGACATACCAATTTGACAGGGACAGAATCAAAGAATACCTAAAAGCCTATAAGCCAAGAGAGTTGAAAACAAATAAAGATATACAAGAATGGAACGAAGGGAAAATTCAAGTAATGTTAGCACATCCAGCTTCAGCTGGACACGGCCTGAATTTACAGTCAGGAGGGAATATAATAGTTTGGTTTGGCCAAACGTGGAGCCTAGAGCTATATCAACAGTTCAATGCTCGTTTGTACAGACAAGGGCAGCAAAACCATGTGATTATAAATCATCTTGTGATGCTTGGCACCCATGATGAAGACGTGATAAGTTCATTAAGACAGAAAGACAAAAAACAAAATTGCTTGATGGATAGCATCAAAGCAAAAATTGAAAAATATAAAAAATTTTTATAGTATGAAAGAAAAAAGCTTATTCAAAGATTTTGTTGCATTTGTTAATAAAAATGTAGGTAAGGAAATTACAAGAAAGCAACTGTTTGAATTTAATTCAGAAAGAGTAAAAGCAGATGGATTCAGTGGCAACACTACAATCGACAGTTACAGGAATATAGCTACTAAACAAGGCTATATTGAGTTTATAACGCAAGGTTGTTACAAAGTACTTAAACCAATTCCAGAAGATTATGTTATCATAAAAGATAAATTTGGAAAAAGCGACTGTATAAGAAAATCAGTAGACAGAACTCCAGAGTATCTTATATATGTAAGAGATTACATTAATGAGCATATGAAAAAAGGAGATATGCTCACACGTCGTGATGTATACGATTTGATAATGCAAAAGTATTTTTATTTCGATTGCAAATCAATTGAAAACAGAACAAATAAATGCTTAGTAACATTTATAAATACAGGCAAGATTAAAAGAATTAGTCAAGGATATTATAGAATTATACAATAATGGCAAAATATTACCCTTACATGAGAGATTTCATCAATTCTAGAATTGGCCAAGAAATCACGAGAAATCAATTAATTGTTTTAGATGTGAATCTAGGTTTTAACACATCTAATAACACGATAGACAGATATAAGTCAGAGCTTATTAAACTAGGCGTGCTAAAACGTGCTAAACACGGCACATATACAGTTTTGAAAAAAGCTCCAGCTAAGCTATATAAAGAGCTAAAATGTGTTAAATAATAAAGAATTATAGGAATAAATTTTGGTATATCAAAAAATATTTTTATATTTGCAGTGTAACAAAAACTTATAAATAATAACAATATGAACAGTTTACTTATTACATTAGGGCATGGCTCTTCAGCATTATTTGTGTACGACAAAGGTAGCAGCGTAATTGGCTACGAGCAAGAACGTCTTTCTGGAATCAAGGCAGATAGCCAGTTTCCAAAAGATGCTATAAACGAAATTATCAATAACATTGGTATTCATAAAATGAGTGATTGTAATATATACATATCTCATTGGTTCAATGATTGCACACCTGATAATAAAGCACCGCAGAAAGTGTTTGAGAGTAAGTATATGACTCATACTGACCATTTGAATCTTCTCAACATATCGAAGAAAATTATCTTCGTAGATAAGAACTTTACGCATCATGACGCGCACGCGTGGAGCGCATTCTCTTTCTTTGAACAGCACTTGGACAACACACAGATTGAGCCATATAGCAATAGAATTTGTACGATTGTGGCTGATGGTTTTGGAACAAATGAAGAGGTACTTTCTATTTATGAAAGCATCAAAGAAGATAACAAAATATCTGAACCAAGACTTATAAAAAGAGTTTTCGGCTATGATGCGTCTATTGGATTGATGTATCAATACGCTACTTCATTCTGCGGTATGAAAGAAAACCAAGATGAATATAAGTTTTTAGGTTATGAATCACATATCGATGAATACTTGAGTGAAGAAAGCATTGACGCATTAGACCATCTCATTGAATACAATGTAACAAATCTAAAAAAGATGTTTGATGCTAAATCTTCACCTGAAGATGGTATATGGCATGCATCATGTGATGAAGAAAACATAATTAATTTCAACAAACTGTCAAATGTTCGCAAATACTGGTATACAACATTCCAAGCTGTTCTTGAAAACATTAACTTTGTATCTGAGAACAAAGAAACGTATGACTTTATTACGAGATGTATAATTGCATACTTTGTTCAGCAGACAGTTGAAATCTATTTTAGTCAAATTATTCATGACTATGATATGAGTAATGTGATAGTTGCAGGTGGATGTTTCTACAATGTAAAGCTCAATAATCGTATATTGGAATCTATTCCTGGCTTATTCTGCGCTATGCCATTAGCAGGCGACCAAGGCGCTGCAATTGGAATGTACAGAAAGTTTACTGGCGAAAACTTCAACTTTGGTAATTTGCTATTTGGCAAAAGAAGAATGTATAATGCAGAAAAAGCTTTTAGCAATAAAAAAGGTATATATTACTTCAAAGTTGCAGAAAACGGGCTAAACAAAATTGCAACGTCAATAGCAAATGCTATTTCAGATGGTAACTTAGTGAATATTATATACGGGAATATGGAATTTGGCCCGCGTGCTCTTTGTTCTACATCAACGCTGTTTTTGCCTACCAAAGAAAACGTGGCAAATAACAACCATATGAATAACAGAAATGAGGTTATGCCATGCGCTCCTGTATGTACACAGAAAAATGCTGAAAAGCTATTCGGTGAAAGTATTCATAGAGTTGTAGGCTCAAATCGTTTCATGATTTGCACACATGAATATGAGAAACCTTTCTCAAATCAATATGCAGGTGTAATGCACAAGAAAACATTGGAAGATAATATATATACAGGCCGTCCTCAAATAGTCAGTGAAAAAGAAATCTTGATTAATATGATACTTAACAAGGTTGAAGCTATATGTGATGCCAAATGCTTAGTGAATACAAGCTTTAACGTGCATGGACGTCCAATTGTATTTGATGTAAAGGATATACTACAAAACTTTGAATATCAGCGAGAACATGCTGTTTCTGGAAAAGAGCCGCTGTTATTTGTAATTGAATAATTATATGAGCAATACTAAATTTGTAGTTTTTTCTGGTGGTTGTTATTCTGGTAAAACAACCACCATGAAAAAAGCGAAAGAAATATTTGAGAAGCGCGGACTAAAAGTAGTCATGCTAGATGAACTTATAAGGTCTTCAAAACTAGATTGCAGTATAGACTTGATTCGTAAATCTCCAAGTAGATATTTGCAATTGCAGAATGAAGTAATTATTGGGAAAATCGAGCAAGAAAGAGTTCAGCATTTCATGGATGAAAAATGTGTTGTATTATGCGACAGAGCTATAACTGATTCAATATTCTATCTTACATTTTATGTAGATAAGTCTCAGCTAACAAGAGATGAATTGCAGTTACTAGAAGATTTATATGCATATACTGATGAATACGCAAAATATGCATTCAGCAATGTGTATGACGTAATATATGAGTTTAAGCCATTAAATAATACAGACAATGATGATACATTCAGGCCAGATGCAATTGATATATCTAAGTTATATGAGCATAGAATGATTAGTACATTGAATACTGCTTACATATCAGATGTTAATTGCACTTGTGAACGTTTTTGCATTGATTTAAATACAGTTGAACACAAGAGCAGTATTGAATTTGTTTTCAATACATTAGCTTCACGTTTTATTAAAGAATTAAACCATGGTAACAAATCCTGATTTGATATTTACACCTGGATGGAGGCATGTATATGACAGATTCATAAAAGAAGCATATACAAATGCAAGAGGCTTTAAAGAAGCCATAGGGTTTAGCTATTCATTCGACCCTCGAATGGACCACTGTATGAGTACAAATACTTCATTGTTTGAACTAAGAAAAGCTGCTGCTATGTATTTTTGGTATAAGCATGCTGACCAATCAGACTTATCTATCATCGAATATTTTGATGAATACAAAAGATGCATTGATGAAAAAAATAACAAATTCAATTCAAATTATGGATATTATGCATACACACTTGGTGGTTTAAAAAGCTGTATAAAAAAGCTTGCAGACAATCCATATACTAGGCATGCAATGTTTTGTATAAATAATATGTATGCTATGAGCGATGCTTCTATAGATAAGCTTTGTACAAACGCTATTCATTTTTTCATAAAGAATAAAATGCTGTTTATGGTTGTACAAATGAGGTCATCTAATTTTATAACGTTGCTTCCATATGATGCATTTATGTTTTCTGTATTTTATGCCCATGTTTACAATGGGATAAGAAGAAAAATAAATGATTTGGCTATTGGCAATATTAAAATGCAAGTCGCATCTTTGCATTTTCATGCCAATGATATTTGTAAAATAAAACAAACCGAAGAAATAGATGGCAATATTATTGGTGATATGGCTAATAATAATTGGTGTATATTTCTTGAGGATAAATTGCTTAAAGCTATTCAAAAATGAATGATGAAGATAAAACATTGCAACTCATATTAGAATATGTGAAGCAAAATAATAAGATACTCAGAGCTAATTATTCATTGTTACAAGAAAACAATGCTCTTCTTAAATATATTAAGAATGAGATAGATAGGGAATTTAGCACTGAGAATTTGCTTAAGGTTGAAGGAGTCATATTCCTAGCTAATATAGTTGCAAATGTTATATCCAATATCATTTATCATGATTACTTTGAAGATAAATCTAAGTATAAACAACATTAAAATTAATTATTATGCCAGTACACAAAGTTAAAGGTGGTTACCAATTTGGTACAACAGGGAAAGTATATTCAACTAAGGCTCAAGCTGAAAAGCAAGCAGCTGCTATTTATGCTAGTGGTTACAAAGAAAAAAGTTCATCAAAGAAAAAATAAACAAGCAATGGACAATATTAAAGTACTCAGAGTTAGAGACGTAAAGTTGCCTGAAAGAGGAACAAGTCTATCAGCAGGAATTGATTTTTTCATTCCAAATGATTTCAAAGAAACAACGCTGCTGCCACATACAGATATACTTATTCCAAGCGGAATATGCGTTGGCCTTCCAAAAGATACTATGCTAATGGGGGCTGAAAAATCTGGAATAGCTTCATCCAAATCTGCAAAAGAGAGTTGTGGAATGAAAACAAAAGTGACAGCACATAATACGAGCTTAATCGTTGGTGCAAAAATAGTAGATGAAGATTATCCTGGCGAAGTACATTTGCACATTGTAAATGTTGGCAATAGAGTAGCGCATTTGACGCCCGGGATGAAAATAACACAATTTATTATAGTTCCAGTGTTGTATTCTGCAGTAGAAGAAGTGTTCGAAAAAGAAGATTTATCTATTGCTAAAACTGACCGAATTGGTGGCTTTGGCTCAACTGGAGTTTAGCCTGGATATACATAATTTCATTTCTGGGATGACTTTTATATTTTAATAATAAGTTAATAGTCAGCTAAGAGAAGTCATCCCAGAATAGCCTAAAATATATAAACTTTTTTAATTACCATGACAGAAGAAAAAATGCCTCATGGCGCAAAGAGAGTTCGATGCTCTATTAAAAAGAAAACAACTGAGATTCCACAAGTCATTTATACAGAACAATTTTTCAGATTTGTGGCTATTTATGCTGACAGGTTTAAAGCTACAAATGGATATGGTAGATGGCTTGCTGAATATAAATGGATGGATGAGCATGGATGGTTTAAGCCAGAAAAGTTAAGAGAACTTTATATAGATATATTAAAAGATACAAGCACTTTATCTTATGTATACTGGGACGCTGTGTATTGTATTTGCGCACAAGCTCTTGATGCTGCTAAGGCCTTTGCTTCTGCAAACTCATTTGATATTAGAGTTATAACTGGCGAAATTGCTGTAAATGATGATGGCGAAGAGCTTACAGACTTATCTATAGAAGAAGCAATAAGTATTTGCAATTCTATGAATGAAGAAGCAGAAGAGATATTATTTAAAGTTTATAACAGTAATACTAATAAAGTGGTAAAATGACAGACAAAGAAAAAATAGCAGATGCTGCGAATAATATGGAGAATAAATATATAAAAAATATACCTGAAAACTTTTGGTTTCTCAGATTTTTAGACCAATATATGCAAGGTCATAAAGGCTTTATAGCTGGCGGTTGTTTTAAGAACATTCTCTCAAGAGAAAAAGTGAAAGATGTAGATATTTTCTTTCACAATCAATCTGATTTTGATGAGGCTGTTGCACACTTTAATAGCTTAGTTAAAGAGGGCGCATGGACTTTTAAATATAGAAATAACAAGGCTTGTGCCTTTCAAGAAAAAGGCAGTTCTATGTGGGTAGAACTTATTGAATCAGTATTTGGAACGCCTGAAGATATTCTGAATAATTTCGACTTTACCATTACTAAGTTTGCATATTACAAGGAGATAGTTCCTGATAATGTGACTAGTATGCCCGCTGATGAGAGTGAAGATTTTCCTTTTGATGACAGCGATGATAAATGGCATTGGGAATATATGCTACTATATCATAGAGATTTTTTTTGAGCACTTGCATCAAAAGCGCTTAGTACTAGACAACAAAATTCCTTTTCCAATATCTACTTGGGAGCGCTCATACCGGTATAAGGGTTACGGCTATAACCTCTGTAGAGAATCAAAGAAAAAGTTACTTGACGCTATTAGAAATACAACACCTAAAGATGATGAGTTATCGATGTATAATATAGGAGGATGGGATTAGTATGGGAAAAATGCAATATGGAGTATTTGGCTCAGTAGGTAAATTACTAAGATACTTTAATACCTACAAACAGGCTGAGACTTTTAAAATATCTCGGCAAAGATACGATTGGAGTGTTAAACAAATTTAGGTAAAATAGTTATGAACATAGCTTATAAAAATGCAACAGAAGCCTTTGAAGATTTATACGGCTTTATAATGGGCCAAGGCATATACACCAATGTTGGAACAAAAGCAGTTTACAACGTTGGCTTTTATCTACTCAATCCAGAGCAAAGAGTTATAACTACTGAGTGGCGCAAATTCAGTGAGAAATATGCAGATAGAGAATTTGCTTGGTATATGTCAGGAGACAGGAGTGTAGAAAACATTAAGAAGTATGCTCCCATATGGGATAAAATGCATGGTGGTGATAACATAGTTAATTCTAATTATGGTTATCAATGGATGCGTAATGGCCAATTAGAAAAATGCATAAAACAGCTCAAAGAAAATAAGAATACACGCCAAGCTTGGCTTACCATATTCGATGGCAAAGAGAAGGATGACTATATGTATGATACACCGTGCACACTATCAATTGGCTTTGATATTAAACCGCAGATTGGAACATTAGATATGTGTGTTACAATGCGTTCAAATGATTTGGTATATGGCTTTTGTAATGACCAATATTGTTTCACAAAATTGCAGAAAATGGTGGCTGATGAGCTTGGCGTGCCAATAGGTACATATTACCATTTTGCTCATGATTTGCATATTTACAGAAAGCATTTTGATATGATAGAAAAGTTTTACGGTAAAAGATACGATAAATTATGAAAAAGAGTTTAAAAATATTATGGTTAATACTGGGCTTTTTATATTGTCCAGTATATTTTATGTGTATAGTAATGCATTTTGTAGCTAGAATCATACTAGCAATATGCTACTTTGGCATGTTTGAAAAAAGAATGGCAATTGATATATTAAACAATTTATTTAGCAAGTATGGAAGAAGAATCAAATAACCTATCGAACGAAGAGCTAGCTAAATTCGTAGACGAAATAGAAAATGATGACCAAGACTACGATGAAAGCGTAGCAGAAAGCATACGTAGAATACAATACGAAGAAATGCTACAAAATGATTTGCTTCCTGAAGAGATGATGAATGATAGGGCTTGGGGCTATACAAGAAGAGCTCAACGGGATGAAAACAATGAAATCAAACGTGACGAATCAGGAAAGCCTTTGATAGAATTCAAGCCTGTTACTTATACAGAAAAAAGAGCAGAGTGGGACCATACAGTCTCTGTTTGGAAAAAAGCAAGAGAAAATAAACGGCTAGAAATAAAAAGACGCAAGCTTGAAATTCAAAAAGAAGCCATCAATTCTGAGTTCATAAATATATATTCTAAACTTGAAGTGGAGCATAAAAAACTGCTAATCAAGCTCCTTACTGATGAATATTCAAAAGTAATGGTTAGAAGTGAGGCTTTTATCAACAGGCGTGTAGAAGCTTTATTAAAGAATTATATTCCTGTAAGCTTGAGAAGATGTTTTGCGCAATACAGAGAAGCATTTATTGTGAATCCTGGATTTTTATACATTGCAAGCGAAGAATATGGTGAAGGCAAATCTATATGGGTCACTCCTAAATTACCGTATTATTTTACGCAAGGAACTGAACTAGGAATACTTAAAGAAAACGAAGCATTTTATCTATTTAAGATAGATAAAGCAGTAGTTCAATTCCATACAGCGAAAGACATGCTTTCCAAACGTGAATTGCAATATGCAGTTAAGCTAAGAGACATAAGAACGTTTTATCAGTTAGCTAACAAAATGCCATTTTGGTATGATACATTAGTACAAGAATTGAAAAGGCAAGCTGATGAGAAACAAAATGGCGTATAAGAAAATAGGCTAAGAAATCGTCTTAGCCTATTTTAATTTTTAATCTGGGAAGTATTGCTGGGGGCCTAAACTGCTATTTTCTTGGTTTTCCAAAGTGGATATAAACCACCTCTTTCAGTAAGTACCTGAGGCTTACCGAAATCATTTATCTGCACACTGCATATCTCTTCACCAAATGGCTCTTTTGTTGGATTGTAGAATCTTATCTTAACATTGTTTGAATCAATCCAATGTATTTGCAAAGTCCATCCACCAAATACCTCTAATTCCTCTTCATAGACCCAATCATCTTTTACATATGGGACAAAGGTAGCTTCTATCAAGCCTTCATTTTCTACAGCTTCCCAATTATCTTCTATATAGAAGTTACTAGAAAACATTTTGGATATCTCATTTGCTTCTTCTAAATTATCATCATCTAATGGCTCTTCGCCATAGTATAGATAATAGAAAGCATCATTGGATATCTGCATAACTTGTTTCTGCGAATAATCTAATCTAAAATTTGCCATAGCTATTTGTTTGATTTGAATTCAATATATTCTGCTTTCAATGAATCTTGCACCAAATCAAATAAATATGTGTTGCCAGTTTTTACACCAGTTATAACAAGATTAAGCTGAGCGCCTTTTTGCATAATAGCAGCATCAACTGCTTTTTTATTTGATTCAGCATATTTAGCTGATGCATCTAGTGTTTTTCTCAACTCTGTAATTTGTTTTTGCTGTTCTTTAACTTTACTTTTTAAATCTATTAATTCATTGGACTGAATTAAAATCATTAAATAAAAAAGCACATCGACAATCGTCTTCAAAATTTTCGTATTCATAACTTTAAAATTTTAATCTGGGAAGTATAGCAGCCATTTTTGCCCAGTAATATTCCAGGAAAACTTTCTAGCTTTTATTATTCACAGATGGTTGTACACAATTTTTACCATACAATAGCTCACATTTATTCACTGTTATTTAATGTATATACACAACAGTTAATTTTACAAGCTATTGTAAATTATTTCTCACTGTAAATCTAATAAAAAATATTGATTTTATCAAATTAATTTCTGTTAAATAAATTGTTCATTTATATAAATTACGTGAATACAATAGATGCTTATTTTCTCATTACTAATATATCGATTTATTAAACATGGATGTGCTTTCTTTCATCGTGGCTTAGCTATAACGACTAAAACGATGAGTTAATCGTTAATCATATAAAGCTATCTCAGAATAGCCTAGAATAGTCTATATTTTTTACTATACATAAAACAGTATTTGATTCATGTATAGCATATAGCTTATATAATCAGCGAGAATATTATTTTAGGCTACTCTGAAGCATTATACATAACTAGCATTTATTAAAAATCGCCTCGTATTGCTTAATGCCTCAGAGTAGCCTAAAATAGCAGATTCATATAATCAATATTATGTTTAATCGCATGGTACAAACAATAAAAAAGCCTGACTTCACAGCCAAGCTTTTTCAGATTTTATAACAATAATCTTAGAATAGAAATTGAGTGACTTATTCAGCAGAGTCGGCAGAGTTCTCTTCTGTAGCAGCAGTTTCTTCTTCAGCTGTAACAGCATTTTCTTCAGCTGTAAGATATTTTTTTAATTCTTCTTGTGCTTTTTCAAGTGCAGCTTTGCGTTTTTCAAATGCTTCTTGTGCTTTCTCAAGTGCTCTTTTGGCTATTTCAAGAGACTTTTCAGCCAATTCAACTTTCTGTGCTGGTGTTAATGCATTGCGCTCAGCAGCAGCACTTCTGCGTTCACAGAATGTTTTATTGATAGCAGAACCTTCTTCATCGAATTCATCTTCGATTTTCAAGTCCTCGCATGTAGAGACTTTGTGTGCATATTTTTTACTTGCTTTAGCTGCAATTTCTTCTTCAGTCTGGTCTATCAAGACACGCAACAGAATGCGCTTTCCGCGTTTGTCAGGTACCAATGATACGATACGGCCACTTTCAATAGTCTTTTCTTCATTCTCGTCATCACGTTTAATCATTGAGAATTTCGGATAGCTTACTTTTTTACCAACCAATGGGATAAATTTAGCTACTTCAGCTTCGATTTCTTCTGGCAACCAATCAGCCTTGTCAATGCTAGTAGCATTCGGGTCTTTGGCTTTTCTGCCTCTTGAAGCTTTCTGAATCTCTACAACTTCGTCAGAAATTTTCAGTAATTTGGAATCATGTACTTTTACGATTCTGCGGCCGTCGTCTGTCTTAATGGCCAAAAGAACTTTGTTTGAACGCTTGTCCTCGATTACTCCGCATACAGTACCATTAACAAATTCAATAGTGTTGAACGGAACAACTTGACATCTGTGACCTACTGTTTCAGCTTTCAGCTTTTCTGCCAATTCAGTGCGCTCTTTGTCAGACATCTTTTTTGCTTTTCCACCGTCATTGTCAGTTTTTCCAGCATACATTGGATTGATGCCACCATTTGCTTCAGCTGCTTCGATAGCTGCTTTTTCTTCATCTGAGAGTTCAGCATTTTCAGTCTCAACTTCATCATTTTCAGCTACATCTGTCTTAGGCTGCAAAGCCGCCGCACGCTTTTCTAAAACTTCATTGATTTTTACTTTATCTTCCTCAGAAGCAGTTTCTAACAATGCTGTAAGTCTCTTTGTTGTCATCTGTGAAAAATTCTTTGTTGCCATAGTTTTTAATTTTTAATGTTATTAATTATTTTGATATTGCAAATATATCTGTTTCTGTTGAACTACGAAAATATTTAAGAACTTTTTTCTGTTAAATAATGTTTATGATATCTGTTCTTATATCTTTTATGTTCACGTTGCAAATATATATGTTTTCTGATTATATGACTGTTAATTAGCTGTTAATTTTTCTTGCTACTTTGTTATCTAATGTTAAAAGCATTCTCTGAACGGGCCGAGCATTCCTATAGAAGTCAGTTCATATTCATTCTGCATGCCCATATTGATGAGCTGATTTGCTATTTCTGATTTGCTCAATTGACTTTCGCATGCAGTTATTATCAATGTATCGCTCAATTCATAAGATATGACAGCAGCGTCTGAAATAGCATCTATGAAGTTCTCGATTATATTTAGGTTCACTGTAGTTGCTTCAAATTGCAACCTGTATACATGCACGTATGTGTTTACTTTTTTCATAGCTTTATATTTTTATGAATGTTTGTCAATATTATATTGCTAATCATTACCAGAACTGCAGAGACTGCCAAGGTAAAGAGATAGATATTCTGGGTGCTACCTGTCGTGCCCATCAAACCAATTAATGATATGATTACTAGAATCATTCCTGTGTTGCCTAAAACTATTGCTTTTTTCATGATTTTTTTTCTATATTGCGTAGGACTTTCGCCCTGCTGGTTGAACTTATCTTTTAATTGTTATCTAATTAAGAACTTATCGAATCCTTTGATACAATTGGCTTGAGACTTTCTAACGATTTCTACTTCGCGCTTTATGATATATCTTCTGTAATCATCTATGAAGCACATGAAGTATACTTTATCTGATTCTTTGCTATATACGAATGCCATATTTTCAAAGAATACTTCATAACGGTTTTTCCATACTATAACACTTTTAACCGCACCTTGCGCAAACGGCATATAACATCTATAATGCTTTTTTATATGTAACTTAATCAATGCTATAGATGCATACACTTTTCTCTTCTCATCTTCATTTGAATCACATATAATAGACATTAATTCAGCACTACTAGCGACATGACTGCTGTTTCTGATGAGTTCTTCTCTGCTGACGTATTTGATATGCTTTTTAACCTTATTTTCGCTGGGAAGTACGGGAGCCACTTCCTCTTGGTCGTTTTCCTTGTTAAACACATAGTATACAGTTACATACCCAAGGTCTGATACAAATATGAACTGCATGCCGGATATATTTATCATATACACTTTGCTATCATCACATATTCTATAACCTAATTCTTTAGCCGTGTATAATCTATCATAGCCACCGTACAACAGCAATGCTTTATATGCATCTTCGTATGCTACTTCTTCAATCATGTCGTCAACTGTACGACACACATCTATACATGCACCTACGCATGCCTTGAGATTAACTCTTTTGCCTGTAGTAGAGCCATATATTTCAATTGCACTGTTGTATTGCTCTAATAACTCAAATGCTTTTTTACTACTGATTCTTTTTGCTTCCATGATTCTAAGTTTTAATTGTTATATATGTTGTTTTATGTTCACATTGCTAAAGTACAGCATATTCGCGACATATAAAAATTTATTTGCATTATTTTATGATTTAGGCAATAATAAGCATATAATTAACAGGAATTTACAGTTTCCGCTTATATGGCGAATTTGTTAATGCTTATTATACATTTTGTGAATCATATTTATGGGAAAATACTTTCAAGTGTCAAACCAATAATTATGCATGTACACGCCATAATAGTATATGCAATATTTGGCTATAATTATACGTCGTGAGCTATTTTAGGTTATCTGGACAAACCAAAATTGTGAGCACAATATAACTATTTGGTTTGTTACAATTGTACAAGAGAACAGAATTTGATATACGAAAATTATCTTGGTTAATATGTGTTTATCATTATAGATGTTTAACTATCATGCCACTTTGGCATACTGCCTAATTGACTTTTTGAAATGTCGACATCCGAAAGTTAATTTGGTTAAATAATGTTGTGAAGAATTATGCTTGTGAGCATGTTTGCCTGATTGCAGGAGTGCTATATCGCTTATAACCAAATGTTATAGCTCGATAACTTTTAGTTATAAGCAGCAAGGCAGACAGCCAAAATTCACTGATGCAAACAATCATTAACAATAATCTTTATTATGTTAAAAGGCTTTCTAGTATCATGATTTAACGCCTATTATGGCAGACTGGCTGATAGGCTAATAAGCATTAACATTAATAATATTTATGGCTTTTTGCTTTCGTATGTCGCGCTTTAACGCCTATTATGACAGACTGGCTGATAGGCTAATAAGCGTTAATACTAATAATATTTATGGCTTTTTGCTTTCGTATGTAGAAAAATTAGGCCCCTTGTCTGTGTGGCTGTGGGCCTTTATATTATAATATATCATATGCAGTCGCGTTCATATGCATTGATTCTTAAAGTCTTTAAAAACAGGCCATATAGGCTAAATGGACAAACAGGCATTTTTCCTCCTAGAAAATTTTAATATGATGTTAATTGAAAAATTTGGACATTTTGAGGCTATTCTGGGATGGCTTCATTCAAGCCAATATAAAATATCGTTTTAAGGCTAAAAGCTTCTCTCGTTTAAAAGAAAGTATGTTCTGATTCGCTTTTAAATGCCTATTCAGACCAATATTTGACTTGGCAATAGCCTCACGTGTTCTCAGCCTCACGATGATTTATTATTTCAGGCGAAAATAAACAATGGGTAAACAATAATAAACAAAGTAAACAATCTCTTGTTTATCGATAAATCTTTGAAAATCAGCGTCTTAGAGAAGAATAAACAAAGTAAACAATAAAAATCTAATATAAAGGGCTTAAAAAGGCATATTTAACTACTTATTACTAACTATAGTAACTAGTTTTACTGTGTATATCAATATTCAAGGGGGTATATATGCGCGTTGTTTCCTTTGTTTCTTATGCATGCATTTTTGACAAATTTTCGCGTTAAAACGCGACAAACCAACGGTTTGTCAATGGAACAAAAGGCAAAAAATTCTTACATTCAATTGTATACAATGTATAAATGATTGAAAATCAACGCTTTAAGTCAATTATTCAATGTAAATAATAATTTTTCCACAAAAACTCAAGAAAAAATACATACATAATTGCTTTTTTATATAAAATGTTTTTGTTATATTTGCATAGTAAATAACTAAAATTCATATAACTATGCCGGATTATAAAAAAACAGAAAAAGACATTTTGGATTTGCTGCCAGACAGAGGTAATAGCATAAACCATGGTATGTCACCTATGCGTGATGAAAAGATAAAAGAAACTGTGCAAAAAGAGCAAGAGAAGTTAACTGCCAGAGAGCTAGCAAAAGCTAAATTTAAAGAAAAAAAGCAACTAGAAACACTCGAACGTAAGATAAAAGACCCAGAGTCATTTTTACCTGAAGATAAAAGAGAAAAGCTGCAAGAGAAAAGAATGAATATAGAGGCCATTGAGGCAGTTGAATCACAACCAGTGCCTGTTGTACCAGAAAATATCCTGCCACTGGTTGGAACAACAAAACCTCAGGTTGCCAAGCTTCTACAATCATTGAACATAAACACAAGCGTGTATCTCTCTAAGAGCGACACATATAATTTGCTATCGTGTTTATTGACTTGTAATGAGCAACAGCTTAATGCTGTATATAATAATAAAAAGGTACCAGTCGCTGTTAAAACAGTGATTAAACGCCTTCTTGAAGATGCAAAGCTCGGCAATATCGAAACAGTGGAGAAGCTATGGGACAGAATATTTGGTAAAGCAGGTCAAGTTACACTTGAATTGCCGCAAGCAAGCCAAACTGCAAATGGTATAATACCAAATACTGTAGTATCAAGAGAAGCATATATGATTATTAGAGATACAATAATTGGTAAAGATTAACGTACGTGCACGTATACACGTATATAATAATGTACAGTTATGAAACATTTCAGCATAGACGAGCAAAGAGAAATTGAAAGTAACAAGATTGTAATTGATAACAATCCTGATGTTAGATACATGAAAGCTCTTGTTGCTTATAAAAAAGAACTCAAAAAAATAGATGAAGAAGAGAATGAATACAAAAGAATGATTAGTGAAAGCGCGCCAGGATTCGTGTTTAAAAACAGAGAAAACAGTACGTGCATTAAACTCGATAATAATTCATTCATCCCTATACGATTTTTGGATTGTAGGCCTGAAGAATCAGGCGTTATATATTGCATAGAGTTTGAGTATGACTTGAAAGCATATATCGGTATGTCTAAACGTAAGATTGTAAACACAATAAGCAATCTTGTTACAAAGATGTATAAAGAAAGAGATACATATTGTAATATCATACAGGCTTTTGAGAAAAGCAAGTATATAAGTGTAAGTCGTATAATCGGCAATAGTGATTGTGATTATTGCGATATATCAAGTTTAGTAAATAGCTATATTGAAGAAAACTGTACTATGGAACCATATGGCCATAATTTGAAGCCAAAAAGCAAAGGAGCTAGAGGAAAAAAGGTATTACAGATAGATTTACAGACCAATGAAATTATCAAAGTGTGGTCAACAGCTTCAGAAGCTGCTATCGCGCTAGGTGTAAGTCAAGGTAATATATCAGCGTGCTGTAGAGGTGTATTAAAACGTGCCCATGGTTTTAACTGGAAATTTGAAGAAAAATATGGAATTGAATAACATGACAGACCCAAAAGAGCTATTGCGTCTTGAATTGCTATCTTCATTGGAGAAATATACGAAAGCTATGTTTAAGGCACAATACCAGCGCTCTTTTATTGTAAGCAGACATCACAAGATGATATTTAATGCTTTACAAGATGTAGTTGATGGAAAGACAAAAAAACTTATAATAAACATGCCACCTCGTTATAGTAAAACTGAAGTGGCAGTTAAATCATTTATAAGCTGGTGCTTTGCACTCAATCCAAAATGTAAGTTCTTGCATCTATCATATTCTGATTTGCTTGTGAGTGATAATTCAAGCACTGTAAGAAGCATAATGATGGAGCCTTTGTTTAAAACGCTGTTTCCTGATTCTGCTCTAGAGAAAGAAAAAGGCTCGTCAACTAGATGGAAAACAATGAAAGGCGGTGAATTATATGCAGTATCTACACAAGGGCAGGTTACAGGATTTGGCGCTGGATTAGTAGACCAAGATACATCAGACGAATCATATGATGACCTTACATTTGATAGTAACCTAAATAAAATGCTTGGTATGATTGGAGCAAAAGAGAATATATTCAATGGCGCTGTTATAATAGATGACCCTTTGAAGCCTGAAGATGCAGAATCTGATGTTGTTAGAGAACGTATTAACACACGGTTTGAGAGTACTATACGAAATCGTGTCAATTCTCGTAATACTCCTATTATAATCATCATGCAGAGATTGCATGAACATGATTTATGCGGGTACCTTATGGAAACTGAGCCAGAAAAATGGACTGTTTTATCTCTTCCAGCAATACAGATTGATGAAGATATGAATGAAACACCACTTTGGCCAATGAAGCATACGCTAGAAGAGCTTCATGATATGAGGAGAGTAAACCCGCTTATTTTTGATACGCAGTATATGCAAGACCCAAAACCAAAGGAAGGTCTAATGTATTCTGAAGGCTTTAAAACATATAAGCCAGAACAACTTCCAGTTGGCAAAGAGGCGAAACGTAGATGGAACTATACAGACACAGCTGATACAGGTGCAGATAAGCTATGCTCTATATGCTTCATTGATACTCCTGAATTCTGTTATGTCACAGATGTATTATTCACAGAAGCACCTATGGAAGTAACTGAACCAAAAACAGCTGAACTATTTGCAAGGAATAATACAGTAAGAGCAAGAATAGAATCTAACAACGGCGGTAGAGGATTTGCGCGTTCAGTCAAACGCATACTTAGAGTTGTAATGCGTAATTTCAGATGCGCAGTTGAAACATTCACACAAACCAATAACAAATATGTACGTATATATACGCAGTCAGCCAATGTAATGAGTGATATATTGATGCCAGAAGGCTGGGAGAGAAAATGGCCTGCATATTATAATGCTATGATGAGCTACAGGAAAGATAACAAAAAGCGAAATCAACATGATGATGCTCCTGATGCAACAACTGGTGTATATGAAATGCATGCAGCTAGAGACAATAGAAAAGGAATCAAACAGAGAAATTAAATGTGCAAATAAAACATAATTTTTCAATATGTTTATACTAATTTGGATAATTATTAGTATATTTACAGTGTAGAAGAATCGCAACATTATAGTAAAAGCATGAAGCAAGCTAAGGGAAGCTGCTCAGTTAATTATTAACATTAAAAACATAAAAGACTATGGGTTTAAATTGTGGATGTCCTGCTGGCGCTCATTTAGCCGACCTCGAAATTGCTGAATGCAAAGAGAGTATGGGACAAGTACAAAAAGTTGCTTTTCAGCGTGTTTATAAAACTCCTGGAGAGCTGAATGCTGTCACAGACCCTACGAAGAAAGCATCATTCGCTACTTTGTTCTCAGCTGCTGATGGCACTAAAATGATTGTTACTCCATATATCCAAGGGCCTACTTCTGAACCAGGCGCAGCACGCACATTTGGTGGTGGTAACCAAACACTTGGTGGTATTGAGATTACAATTGGTCGTGAACCTACTACGTTCTCTGCGACTATTTATCAGGAAAACCAGAAAACGATTGCTACCATGAAGCAATACATGTGTGAAAACGTTGGTGTTTGGCTGATTGATGAAAATGGTAACATTGGCTGTTTGGTTGATGACCCGAGCAAGCCTACTAAGTATATGCCAATTCCTGTAGGCAAATTGTTTATTGGTGATAAGAAATTAGGCGGTTTTGAAGAACCTGACAGCAACTCTATTGAGTGGTCATTCTTCCCTAACTGGAGTGATAATTTCTATATCATTAAGCGTGAAACACTTGACTTCAATCCATTAACTGACTGGGTTAATGCCAAATCTAACACTGAGGGTATAGGAGGTTAATAAAAGCAGTATGAAAAAGAAATTTACATACGTAAAGTTAGTTGTTCCTAAATATAATATGGAACAAGACTTTGAATTAACTCATGCTGAGAGAATACTCGGCATGGGCACTCATCTCAATGGTGGGTGGGAATTGCCAAAAGATAGTAAATATACTTACGACGAAGAAGATGGCCTTAGACTTAAATCAGATAAAGCAAATTCTGCAAAAGCCGACTAAACGTCAGGTCATACAGAAAGCTGCCAACATGCAAAAGAGGCTCAGATTTCATACTGAGACTAATATCGCTGTGTCTGATATAAATCAACCAACTGCACTATTTCTTGATTGGGTTAGAAATTTGTTGCCAAAAGACAAATATAATATTTTCCTGCAACTGTTTAAGTTTCCATTGTCGACTCCTGCCGTAGTTGAAGACGTCTATAGAGAACTCGAGAGAGTTTTCTATAGCCGTAATTCATCATCATCTTATCAGTTTACAGATTCTGAATTGGCTGAAGATTGGGCAGATTACAGAAAAAATAAGCTCAATGAGCCAGATATATGGAAAACGGTAGGTTGGAAGAAAATGCAAGTTTCTATAAACAGTATATTAGTAGTTGATTTACCGCAAGTTCAAATGTCCGCACGTCCAGAGCCATATTTCTATTGGCTTGAAATAGAAGACGTGGTAGACTATGAAATGGTAAATGATACTGAGTTTAAATGGATAGTATTTAGACAGCCTAATAGAAGGATAGCTGCATTTGATGATACATATATACGAGTTTATCAATTAAATGAAAAAAATGAGATTGCATCTCTTGTATCTGAAGCAACTCATAATTTAGGGTACTGTCCTGCTAGATTTTTCTGGTCTACTCAGCTTAATGAGAAAAACAAGGACTTAAAGAAGAATCCCATTTCCAAAGAACTATCAAATCTCGATTGGTATTTATTCTTTTCAATATCAAAGCAGCATCTTGATTTGTATGCGCCATATCCTATCTATAGTGCGTACGCAGCTGATTGTAATTTTGAAAATAATGAAACAGGAGACTACTGCGATGGTGGTTTTCTTAGAAACTCTAGCGGAGAGTATAAGATACTCAATGATGGAACAGTTGAAAAATGTCCATGCTGTAGCGAAAAACGTATAGCTGGGCCTGGCTCATTCCTAGAGGTACCAATACCAAATCAAGCTGAAGGTATAGTCGATATGCGTAATCCAGTTCAGATTACAACTATCGATAAAGATTCACTGACTTACAACGTAGAAGAATGTGTACGGCTTAGAAATGATATTATTGTATCTATCGCTGGTTCTGGTGGTACTGTGAGTGAAAAGGAAGCTATCAATGAAACACAGGTAGCAGCTAACTTTGAGAGCAAGACAAGTGTTCTCAATGCGCTCAAGACAAACTTCGAATTAGCACAGAAGTTTGTAGAAGATACAATATGCAGATTCAGATATGGAAGCGATTTCATATCATCTTCTATTAGCTGGGGTACTGAGTTTTATGTATTTACTGTAAAAGAGTTGTATAACAAGTATGAGCAGGCAAAAACAAATGGAGCTTCAGAATCTGAACTCGATGCTATTACTCAGCAGATACTTGAAGTGGAATATAGAAACAATCCACTCGTATTGCAGAGAATGCTAATATTAAAGCAATTGGAGCCATATCCGCATAAAACACTTGATGAAGTGTTAAAATTGCATGAAAAAAAGTTATTAAATGAAAATTACGTAAAACTTAAAATAAATTTCAGTACTTTAGTAGAAAGATTCGAGAGAGAGAACATTAATATAATTGAGTTCGCATCTGCTAGAACATTCAGTGAAAAGATTAAGTTAATAACAGATAAACTATTAGATTATGTCAGAGAAGAAAATGACCAAGCAGGAGTATCTGCAAATCAAATCTAAGCTAGAAGCTAGAAAAGCAGAACTCTTGGAGATTAAAAAAGCTGGAGGCAAGTCATGGACTGAATCATTGCAAGAAGAGCTTGATAATATCGCTATGTCGATTGCAGATGTAGAAGATAAAATCGATGCAATTCCAGCAACTACGAAAGATGAATCATCTGCGTATAAACCTGCTGAAGGCACAGAGAAAATGGTGCACTTGTCAATTGTGCATGGCAGACGTTTCAATTCAATGACTGGAAAAGAAATCTCAAAGCCTTACACACAGCTGTTTACTTATAGTGAATGGCAGTTGTTCAAGAATAACTTCGCATCATTGGGCTATACAATCATGAAGGTTTTGCATGACCCATATGGAGAAGCAGCAAAATTTGTAACAAAATAAAAAAACCTCAAAGCTATGTTAACAATTGATATGTTAAGACAAAATTCAGCGTTAGCTGGCCTTACTGATGTGCAGGTCAATGCGATTGCTGAAATGTCAAGAAACGATGAAAATACTGTTATTGGCACAAAGATTGGAGCTTTGCATGGCCAATATGATACTGATATTTTCAGTATAACTGGCATTAAAAAGAATGACGGCGAAAAAAGTTATGACTACGCTAAACGCGTTCTTAATGAATACAAGACAAAAGCCGGTTCAACTCAAGATTTGCAACAGAAGCTGGATGCAGCAAACAAAAAAGTAACTGACCTTGAAAAGAAGATTGAAAGTGGTGAAGGAGATGCTGCATTACGTCAACAACTGAAAGACACAAAAGCGCAAGTTAGTCAATTGCAATCTCAGTTGCAGACAAAAGAAACTGAGTTCAATACTCAGAAAAAGGAACTTGAAGATAATATTAAAAATGTGCATGTTGATTATGCATTCCAAGCAGCTGTTTCAGGTTTAAAATTTAAATCTGGCATTACAGACAATGTGCAGAATGTATTATTGAAGTCTGCTAAAGCTGAAGTACTTACAAAAGGTACTCCTGATTTTATCGATGACGGTCAAGGCGGTAAAAAATTGGTTTTAAGAGGCCAAGACGGTAATATTCTCAACAACCCGAAAAATAACCTCAATCCATACACGCTACAGGAGCTTATTCTTGAAACGTCTTTGAAAGATGTCATCGATACAGGCAGACAACAAACAGGCGGTGGTACTGGTGGTCAAGGAGGTCAAGGTGGCCAAGGAGGTAGTGGAGTAACACTCGATTTATCATCAGTCAAGAGCCAAGTTGAAGCTGACAAAGCTATTGAGACTTACTTGTTACATACTGGATTGACACGCGATTCGCAAGAATTTGCTGACAAGTCATTGGAAATAAGAAATGATAACAACGTTTCTCAGTTGCCTATTAAATAAGAATAACTTTAGCTATATGTTGTAAAAGGGTAATGCATCATAATAGCGCATATTTATAAATTTAAAAAACTAATAATTATGAGCTTAGTATTAACTCGTATCCAAAACATTAGAGCGAACTCTAACTTAGATAAGTTTGAGTATCGTCCCAGTCGGTACGGTGCTTTGAATGCTTTTATGGTGCAATCAGAAGACCCTGCCGGAATCTTGACAGACGAACTTAAAGAAAAAGCACGTATGTCAATTGGTAATACGCTGGAAACACCAGTTATTGATTATGATGCTGGCATCACGATTGGTAATCAGCGTACTTTAACAATTGCTGATAGCGAAAACACATCAAGAATGGTTGAAATCACATTTGCAACTTATTCATGGGGATTCACTATCGCTCCTGCTATGTATATGAACAACGAAATCAAGATTCAAAAAGACTTTGAAACCAAGATGATGAAATACATCTACAAGTTGGCTCAGAAACTTGATGAAGCTGCTTTAACAAAGCTCGGAGCAAGCAAAACTAAAGTTATCAAGAATCCGCTGCTGTATGATAAAACTGGTAATACAATCAATGCAAAATGGGCTGAACGTGAAAACGTATTTGGCGACCTTGAAGTAATCATGGCTGCTAATGATTTCTACGGTCAATTGCATATTGTAGGAGACGCTGGTGTTGAAAGTATCATGCGTAAGTTGCAGCAGCATGGACTTTACAATGATGTTAACAAACAGAATGAATTCAGTGGTAAGATTGTACACTTGACAAATAACTTGGCAGCTGTTGAAAACAAGTATGCACAAGGATATGCAATCAATGCTGGTGCATTAGGCATGTTAACTCGATTTGAACGTGACTGTTTGCTTGGCACAGTATCTGGTGATGGTCACGAATGGGGAATTGCTACTCTTCCGTTGCTCAATATGCCTGTTGGTACTTACTACTACGATTCTGTTGGAGACTTCTCTGCTATTGGCGGAGCAGCAACTACAGATATGACACGTACTCGTAAAGAGCACTACGGATTTGCTGTAGACGTTGCATTCTTGACAGCATACAACAGTAATGCTGACACACTTGCAAGTCCTATTCTAGGCTTTAATATTTCTAGTGAAGATGCAGCTTACGGTAAGACTATCGTTGTAGCTAACTCAGAAAAATCGCCCATCTTTATTAAAGATGTAGCCGGAGCATAAAAAAACAATAGCAGTCTTTTCTTAGTTGTTATTAGCTTTGGACAGAGGTCACTAAGTTTTATAATTTAGTTGGCCTCTGTTTTAGTTATAAACTACATAAAGCAGGAAAAAATGGCATACTTAAATGTATTCATAAACAATTCAAAGAAGAATCCAATCAATGTAAACAGAGATACAAAACCTGTTCCTCCTGGACCGGGCGTAGACAAATGGGTGAAAGAACACATGGTGTTTTGGTATGATATGTCAAAGCCTGTGGATACATACAGCCAAAACTTTAATGACTGGAGACCGCATCCCTCTGTAAATGCTGATATAATTATAACAAGCACCTCATTTGTCATAACTAGATTTGCTACACTGAACGATACAGTAAAGTGCTACATTCCTGGCCAAACAAAAAATTTCCCAGGAATGAAAGTGGAAGTGAAAGGTATAGTTGACGGGCAGGAATTATACTGGGGATATAGTGCTGATGTAAAATTAGTCAATATCACATCAGACGGAACCTATGATATTCCGCCATTAGGAACCGTAAAGGGTAATTTGTCATTCAGAAACGGGAATATTGCAGGTGCTTGTAATATCACCATTACTCAGCTCCCGTCAGGACAATCCGTTCCCACAAACGAGATACTAAAAGCCAATCCATACTTGCAGGATTTCAGTGGAAACAACAGACCGCTGAAACTTAACAATTTCCTGTTCGCTGCAATGAGCGGTGTGGGAGGGTATGATATTGCTAGCACCAATATTCTACCCGATAGAGCAAATGTTACTGTTACGGATAACAGAATTATTCATATTACTAAAAAACTATCCACTACGGATAACATGGTAAACATAGTTCCGGCAAACTCTAACCCAACGCATAAGTTTAAGGTTACAGGTCTTTCTGATGGCAGACAAGTTAGTTTGGTAAACAAAAATGGCGGATTTTATACTTTTGACAACGGGGAACATGAGGTGACATTAACCTATCCCGAAGGAACCACTTCATTATATAACGCCATAGGAGTTACAGGGGATATAGGAGATATGGACGTAACAATAGAGTTTCTGCCTAAATATCCCAACGCCCTAATAACTGATGGAGTGGATGATTACGGTGTTGTGGAGAACTTGCAGCAGGGCGTTAAGGTGTTGTTTTATACTTGTAACCCGTTCTCATTGAATAAAATGTTTTATGACCAAAGAAAAACCACTTCCGCAACTGAAGCATTCTTTAGTATATATAATTCAAACAGTAAAATCGCTTACAATGACAGGAATACAGGTGGTGTTACATATATAGACGGAACTATTAATAATTTATTGTTAGCCAGTAATTTGTTGAATGTAAAGCATACAATAACCATAGTAAATGATGGCGCAACTGAAAGCAATACGATATCACCCATATATTTCAGTAAAAATCAACGTGATAGTTATTTCGCAAACCTGGCTTTCTACAACTCCATAGGATTCGATTCAGTTCCCACCAAGGAAACCGACGGATTCACCGAGCAGGATTTAATTGATTATGTACTTGAAAATTTAATAACACAATGAGATACGTTATAGTAACAATAGAATGGTGTACGGAACACGGGATAGTTCCGCCTGTTCACGCAAGAAGAAGTGTCGATGGAACGATGGTTCTGTTGCATGAGGATTTTATTGCGCCTGTATTGGGAGAAGAAGGTATACCTTCATATCTATACGATAGTGAAGAGCTACAAGCTATTTTACAAAGTTTATTCACTGTAGAAGAACAAGAATAACCATGGTAAGAGCAAATGATATACAAGAAAAATTATTGCATCTCATAGGATGGGAGCAAAATTATGATACGCAAGAGCTTAAAATAGCTGACACTCTAACTGTAAGTGAAAGTGGCCTCTATTTTCAGCAAGTACATCCATTGCTAACTTTACAGAATATTTCTAGTATAGCACCAGATTTCAAAAACATTGTGTATAGCGAATATAGTAATGAAAAACATTATGACAAAGGTAGCATTGTGAAATATGATGGAAACTTGTATAAATCATTGCAACAGACCACGGGAAATCTGCCGACTAGCCAAGAATTTTGGAGTGAAACAAACCCGCTTTCTGAATGGCTTGAAGGCAAAACGAAAGCTAGCATACAAAAAGCTATCATTAGATATTGTAATGAGAAAATTGCAAAAGGAACATACAGAACGTTGTGTGAAAACAGAACATTGTTTGATGGAACCGGAAGACTAACTGATATTGTTGCAAATAAAAATAATTTAGTAGGTTTTGAAATAGTTCCAATCAGGTCAAAAGGTGTTACTACTAGAATAAACAGAATCGGAATACAAACAGATGGAGTAGGTGAAATTAAGCTGTTCTTGTATCATTCATCTACTGAATTGCCAGTCAAGGTAATTACTGTAAATAAAACAAGTAAAGGCTTCCAATGGTTTGTAATACCTGACTTATATCTTCCATACGAATCTGAAGAAACTGAATCTGGAGGTAGTTGGTACTTAATGTACGAGCAATCTAAGTTAGGTAATATGCATGCTATAAGAAAAGATAAAGACTGGTCAAAAGAACCATGCAACAGCTGTTCAAGACGTGAAATGCAAGCGTGGATGGCATGGTCTAAATATCTGGAGATTCATCCTTTCAAAATCAGTGAAGAGTCACTACAATATGAAGAAGATAAGCCACTACTTTGGGATATTGAGAATAACATGTATACATACGATAATAACTATGGGCTTAATCTAGATGTGTCCGTTAATTGCGATATAACAGATTTCATAATAGAACAAAGAATGCTATTCCAAGATGTAATCGCTAAGCAAGTAGTTGTTGATATGTTGAGAGAATTTGCATACAATCCAAACGTGAGAACAAACAGACATTCTATAAATGCTTCTAGAGTTGATATATTGTATGAAATTGATGGTGATTCATCATCAATGAAAAAATCAGGACTTAGCTATCAACTTGATTTGTCTTTCAAAGCTATCGAGCTGAGCACCGAAGGAATAGACAGAGTATGCTTGCCATGTAAAAATAATGGAATAAGATATTTAACAGTATGAACCAAATTGAAGAGTTAATCGCAAAAATCATTGAGTTGAGAGATAACATAAATGATTATATTCGTCTTGAAGTTATTGAAGATGAAGCCTTCATTTGCGATATGAACTCTGAAAATCAGTTATTTGAGAAAGGCATTACAAGAGAAGGCATAAAGATTAACAGTTATGCACCTTACTCTAAAAATACTATAGCAGTTAAAATCGCAAAAGGGCAACCAACCAATAGAGTAACATTGAAAGATACTGGAGAATTCCACGCATCGTTTGTAGTATACGCTGATGATACAAAATTCTTCATTGATGCAAAAGATTGGAAGACAAATAAATTGGGTGAAAAATATGGTGAAGAGATATTTGGCCTTACTGACGAAAATATAAATGAGCTTATTTGGGAATACATATACCCAGCGTTAATGAATAAAGTCAGAAATCTATGAAAGAGAATAGTGTACAAATAAGATATAAAGATGAGCCTGTATTATTAGATAAAATCATACAGGATATGCAGAGAGCATTCACTGAAAAGTTGAAATGGCTCAATTACGCTTTCGGTCGTGCTTATAAACTCATTGAGCATCGTCCGGATGGCAATAAGTTCGTATATCCAGCGATATATAATGGAAATGGTGAATACATATCACTTCTTCCAAATGATAACTTTGGCAACTTCTCATGGTTTGATATATATGACCCTCAAGAAATAACTGAGGTTGTGCAATCATTACCGCAGTACACATTTAGCGGGGCCGTTGTATTTTGGTATGATTTATGCAGTATCTATGATGACGAGACTGTATTACATACTGAAGAAGTGAAAGATGAAATCATAAGACTATTGACTACACCAGGTATCATAAATACTACTGGTAGATTGACTATAAACAAAATATATGAAAGATTCGAAAATATATACAAAGGTTATTCTATAGAAAAAATATACAATAACTATGTATATAAAGGAGAAGGTATACAAGATATTGATAAACAATTCTTTATGTACCCGTATGCAGGATTAAGGATAGAATTTTCACTAACAACTAGAGAATTATGCCAACGCTTTATCAAGTAGTAGTAGTTGCTTTATTAGCAACATTCATAATCTTGTTTTTAGAAAAAACAGGGTTAAAAGACAAAATGACAGACTATTTTGATGTCAAACTCCCAATTATTGGAGAAATGCTAAGATGCGACTTTTGTCTAAGTTTTTGGACTGCGATGACTTTGTCTATGATTGCATTGATAATTACATTCGATGTATCATTACTTTGCATTCCGTTATTATCAACACCGATTACTAGATATTTGCTATGAAAAGATTACTCATAAAAAATAAAGTCGTAAGAGTATATGACAGCATAGATGAGCTGCCAATAGTTAATTTTCAGAAATATAACAAGTATATACTCATAGATTCTGGGATAGGCTCAGATGTTGACGATATTGATAAACATATCGTAAAAATTGCAAAGCTCATGAAGCAAGATACTAAAAAAGCAATGCAAGAACTACAAAATATGCGTCAGAACATGTTTATGGTAGTCAATCAAGTATCTCCAAAATATTTAGCTTTTGCAGCTTTAATACATGACATAGATGGCAAAAAAGTAACTGATTTATCAGACGAAAATCTAAAAAATATTCTTGAAGATATTCAACATGTAAAACATTCATGGCTTGTTGATTTTGTCATGAGGTTTAAAAAAAAAGTAGACACTGAATTAGAGATTTATTTTCCTGGTAACTTTACAAATCCAAAGGAAAAAGAAGCTTATGACAAACTCAAGCTTAGAACCATGCTAGTGCTAGAAGGGCTAATAAATGAAAAAGACAATGCCGAAGATATTAATGCAATAGATGAGTTCATGCTTGATTTGCATAAGCCTAAATCTTTTTCAGGCAGCGCATCAATCGAAGTAAAATATGATAAACAGTTTGAAAATGCATGCGTTCTTATAGCACAGAAGACTAGTCTAAACGCTAGAGAAATGACTGTACTTCAATTCTACAACGCTCTTGATAATATAAAGCAGCAAGCAGAAAAAGAACAAAAGCAGTTAAGAAAAAGATAGTTTCTGTATAGGGAATATAATTTATTTTAATTTCTGGCTACTTTCTTTTTATATTAAATAAATTATATTACTTTTACTCTTGAATAGTCTGGAGTAGCCCAGAATTAACTTGGAAATGAATTTAACTTATATAATATAAACATATTATGCCAGGTTCAAACCCGATATATTATAAAGACTTAGTTTCTCCTGATGATTCTATTGAAAGACTAATCAAGGAGTTGAATCAGCTTAAAAGTACATATTCTGACATACTAGATTTGGTTAAGAAAGGCGCAACAGAGATACAAGAATCTCTTAAGACTGCTAGTGGAGCCAATGAATCAAGTAGAGAAGTAATTAAGAAAGCTGCTAGTGATGCTTCTAGACTTGAAAAAGCAGAAAGAGAGTTAGCGTTTGCAATGTCAGAAACCGGAGTGAGAGTTCAAGAGCTAAAAGTATTAACTCAGCAAGTAAACAAAGAGAATCGTGATGCTGTAAAATTTGTACAATCAGCATCAGATTCTTACAATAGGATGGATGCTGAATTAAGACTTGTTACGCAGCAACTGAGAAATCTTAACCAGCAAGAAGCGCTGAATTCAAAAGAAGGAGCTAAGCTGATTAACAGAATTCTTGAATTGAAAGACAGTATGCAGCAATATGACAATGCTGTTAAATTAAGAATACAATCACAAATAAGATATAATAAAGAAGTACAATCAGCTAATTCTTCAGAAGAAGCAAGAAAGTCTATACTTTCACAATTGGCACAAGCAGAAGAAAAGCTTGCGTTTGCTAGGTCAAAAGAAAATGAGCAGCTTAAGTTATATTCAACTCAGATACGCGAGGCAAACGAAATAGCTAAACTCAATGTAACAATTGCTAATTCTGCTGAAGGTTCTTATAATAGATTATCAGCTCAGTATTCATTGAACAAAATAAAGCTTAATCAGATGTCTGCTGAAGAGAGAAGTGCAACTGAAGCTGGAAAAGCTTTAGAGCAACAGACATACGAGATATACCAACAGATGATTAAGCTACAAGAAGCTACAGGTAAGCACAATTTATCAGTCGGTAATTACAAAAAATCTTGGGATGGACTTGGCATGTCAGTCGGTCAAATTGTACGTGAACTTCCGGCAGCCGCTGTGTCATTGAATACATTCTTTTTAGGTATATCTAACAACGTTCCTATACTAGTCGACGAGATTCAAAGGCTGAGAGCACAAAATAAGCAATTCATAGCGGAAGGAAAACAGACTGTAAGTGTAACTGGCTCAATAGTAAAGTCACTATTTAGCTGGAATACTGCTTTAGTTGTAATTCTTACAGTGTTTTCAATGTATGGAAAAGAAATAATAGATTGGGTACGTAATTTACTCAAAGCAGAAAAAGGAGTCGAGTCATTAAATACTAAACTTACAACTTTGCATGAAGAATTTACAAAAAATGGAGTAAGTTCTCTAGCAAAAAACATTGTAAAGCTAAAATCATTACAACAAGAATGGAACAGATTAACAACTAAAAAAGAACAGCTACAGTGGATAAACGATAACAAGACTGCATTCGACCAATTAGACATATCTATAAACAATGTGTCTGACGCTGAAAATGTATTTGTCAATAATACCCAAGCAGTAATTGAAGCATTTAAGCAGAGAGCTAAAGCAGCTGCAGCTAACAGAATAGCTGAGAAAAAGTTTGAAGAAGTACTAATTAAGCGTGAAGAAGCGGCTTTAAAACGTAAAAAAGCAGAACAGATTGAAAAAGCAGGTGGCTCAACTGCAGCATATTCATCGAGTGTAACAGGAGCAGTAAGCTATCAATCTGGAACAACTGAACTGTTTTTCAGAAAGCAAGCAGACGCAGCAGATGAACTTGCTGATAAGCTGGAAAAGAATATAGATTTTTATTTTGAAACTGCTGAAGCAGCAAACAAAGCAGCAGATGAAATATTAAAAGCTGCTGGAGTAGATTCAGCGCATAAAAAACAGAAAAAGCAAAAAGAGCCAAGAAGAAAGCGTGATGCAACTGATATACTTAATAGAAATGAGCTCAATGCTAATAAGAAGTATCAAGAAAGCTTATCAAGGCTTGAACAGGATGAGTTTGCAAAAAGACGCAAAGAAGCAATAGAGACTTACAACTCTAATACTGCTGCTTTGAATAATATGTATGATAAAAACAAGCGTATTCTTGAAAATCAAGATAAGCTATATAAAGATTTATCTGATGACCAGAAAAAGCAAGTAGAAGAGACGCAAATAACGATTGTAAATACAATACAAAAATATCAAGAAGAATTAAATCAGGAACTAGAATTTATCGAAAAAGATAGACAGATAAATGAATTGAAGCTATTGCAAGAAACAATTGATTTGAGATTGAAAGCTGTCAAAGAAGGTTCTGAAGAAGAGATAAATTTAAAATTAGCTGCTATACAAGCAGAGCAGCAGATTGCTTTGTTACAAAATGCTAAATTACCAAAAGCACAACGAAAAAGTGAAGCTGATATAAAAGCAGGCTTTTCTAAACAAGGTGTAAGTACAATAGCTGAGTATGATATCAGTGCATTTGACCAGCAACAGGCTTTAGAAGAGGCCAGGTTCAATGTAGTTAAACATACAGAAAATCAGATTACGAAGTTTAAGCTAGAGCAAGAAAAAGAAAGATGGCTGGAACAAATTGCACAAGCAGAAGCTGGCTCATTGGATTGGAGTCAAACTCAGATTGAAACTGCAAAAGAAACTGTAAAAGGTATTAATAGAGAGTTATCAGAAATTGATGATGTTTTACTTAATATCGGTAAAAATGGGCTTGGATATACATTGCTTGAATCATTTGGCTTTAATGATGACCAAATTGATGCATTCACTGAAGCAACTGATATAGTAATAAGTCAATTGCAAAGTATAATGCAAGCTGAAGTAGACTTAGCTCAAGCAGCATTAGAATCAGCAAATAGCAGAGCAGAAGCAGCTCAAACAGCCCTGGATGCTGAAGTTGAAGCTAGAAATTTAGGTTATGCTAGTTCAGTAATATCTGCTAGAAAAGAGCTTGAACAGGCTAAAAAGCAGCAAAGAGAGAAACAAAGGCTGTTAGAAGAAGCACAACGTAATCAACAGCAGATTGACACTCTTACGCAGACATCAAGTTTGATAACAGCTTCCGCTAATATTTGGAGTTCTCTATCTAAGATTCCAATTGTAGGCCCTGCATTGGCGATAGCTGCAATTGGTACAATGTGGACTTCGTTTGCTGTTGCTAAAGTGAAAGCAAAACAAGTTACAGCATCTCAATCAGAAGAATACGGAGAAGGAGGATATGAAGTATTAGAAGGAGGCTCGCACGCATCTGGAAATGATATTGATTTGGGCATTACAAACAAGCGCAAAAAGAGAATGAAAGCAGAAGGCGGAGAGGCAATAGCTATAATCAATAAAAGAAGTACTCGTAAATATTCTAAGATTATTCCTGATGTTATAGAATCATTGAATAAAGGAGTATTTGAAGATAAATATGCAAACGCTTTCTCAGATTCAGACAAGATAATAATGATGCAAAAAGAAAGCACAAATATTATTGATTTGTCTACTACAGAAAATGAACTTAGAGCAATAAGAAAACAAGGAGAGATTAAATATTTCCAAGGGCCTGATGGTTCTATAATTGAAATTAAAGGTAATGTAAAACGTGTAATAAAAGAATAGTATGCAACCTCAAGTATATGAATTTTATGTGAATAATACACGAGTATATCCACATTATAAACAGCTCAAGAAAAAATACGCGTTAGAATCAGGCCAAAGATTTTTTCGTGAAACTCTTGATGGCAAAATATCTTTGTTTGGTTTTGATTACAAGATTATAAAAGACGCATCTATAAATAAGAAGCATACTTTTAAAATATATACGTATATAAACAATGTACGTACTCTGTATTTTGAAGGTGAATTTACAAAGACTGATTGTAAATTCTATAATGACAAAAGGCAAGTTGAATTAAGTATAAGTCCAAAAGATGGATATACTGATATACTAAATGCATATGACCACGAATATAATCTAGTTGAGTTGAAGCCCAAGTTGTCAGAAATATCAATGAACAAAAGACCTGTGCTTCAAATATATTGTCCTGAGGATAATAAAGTTGGTAACTTTATGGGTGGAGTATATTGGGAATCTGAAGTTACAGAATCGCAAAGCAACATAGTACAGTTACAAGATAAGTTTAACTTTATACTTGATTTTGTAGGTTATGACGTGAGAGTAGATTCAGGTCAATATAAAGGTATCTATGCAGGAATGGGCGGGCTTATAATTTCATATGATAATACTGAATTGATATTCGAATCATCAGGTGGTATAGAAATAGATATACATAACGGTAACTATGACTTCAGTAAACTTGTAATGACTGCTAAGAACAAAAATACTGGAGTAGCATTATATCGTGGTAATTTGAGCGGGTCAAGTAGATTTATAACAGCTACTCTAAATGCTATTGTAGGCTCTGGAGCGTCTGGTACATTATCGATAAATGTTACTGTTTATTATTTCATGTCAAGATACCTATGCGCCAGTTCTAGTGGAATTGATAGTAATGGCCAAGTATTATCTTTTAAAAATGTGCCAAGCGATGATTTCGCTGTATCAGGATTGAATTATGCATATTGTCATCCATTTAAGTTAACAGGAGAACTCGATGTAAGTCCAAAATTATCAGTTGAACCAACAAAATATGGTAAAGCAGAAGATGGCAGATATTTTGAGCAGTCTCCTGGCAATGTACATTGGTTCCCTATAGCTAGAAGTAGTTGGGACTATACATCTATGTGGTTTTCTCAGTCAGATAGAACTAAGAAGTTTGATTCTTATAATATAACAAGGTATAGAATGAAAGATGGTGTAACCATTGGTCAAGCCATAAAAGCTTTGCTCAAAAAAGTTGCTCCTAATATACAACATGAAGAGACTGAAGAATACAGTAGATTCTTATACGGAAAGACTAATCCTATAACTGGAGATGCTTTCACAATACTAATAACGCAGAAGACCAACGTATTAAAAGGTATATATGACGAGCCCGCAACAAAGGCACCTATCACATTTGAAAATCTCATGAATATGTTAAGAGATTGTTTTAAATGTTATTGGTACATAGAAAACGGAAAGCTTAAAATTGAGCATATTTGGTACTTTATGAATGGGCGTTCTTATGGACAAACTCAAAATGGATTGGACTTGACAAATACTATGAACACTGTAAATAGTAAAGCGTACTCATACGGACAAAATAATTTTGAATATGACAAGTCTGGTTTATCTGGTAGATATGAGTTTGGCTGGATGGATGATTGCACAGACTTATATGATGGCTTCCCAATAAATGTTGATGCAGTTTATGTACAAAGCGACAAAACAGAAAATATAACAATCGATAATTTTTCGTCAGATATTGATTTGATGCTTCTGACGCCTAACAGCTTTTCTGAAGATGGATTTGCTCTAATGTGTTGCGAATATTATTCTGATGTTAATTTTTACAGCTTTCCTTTTGGTGAAGTCACATTTATAGATGAAAAAGGTATAAGTTACAGTATTGAGACGCCTAACTATTATGCTACTTGGTTTTATCTGCAACAGTTCTATATGTATGATATGCCTGCAACTGATATATCATATGATGGAATACAAGATGACCATTTGCAAGTATTGCACATCAAAAAATGTATGCAGCAGCAAGTTAAATTTCCAATAAAAGCAAATGAAAATGACCCAGACTTATATCAACTGATAAAAACAGATAATGGATATGGAGAAATATCTGAGCTGTCTATAGATATTGATACAAAACAAGTCGAAGCAACATTACTATATGAGCCAGCATAAGTTAAAAATAGATAAAATTATGTTCTACTTTGGAGAAAAATTATTATATTTGTAAATAAAAAATTTTATTAAGCATGGCTTCACCTAATAACAATTTAAGCGTTCTTCCGTGGTATACTAGCTTAGATAAGCAGAATGCTAAAAAGTGGTATGCATTTGGAAATGTATGGCCTTTGGTAATGCCTACAAACAGAATTATTCCATATCAGTTTGTTGTTCCATTTACCAATGTGGCAATTACTGGGTCTTCAATCATAAGTCTAGACACAAAAGATATATACGACGGACAATCTAGTCACACGCTTGTAACAAGAGTTGATTATACAGTTGTTAAAAGTAATGGATTCACAGTATCACTTCCTGAAGGTAGATACTATGCAAAGATAGATTTTGCAAATGGTGTTACATATTATTCAGAAGTATTTACATTGGTAAGTAATATTTCTGATTATGTAAAGATACAATATTGGAATGACGATATTTTAGTATATAATGGTGGAGAGATAAATTACGAAGATGAATTTAAATTCGAAATGTATCTTTGCACAACCATAGGCAAACCAGAATATTCGTTTGAAGAAGAAGTTACTAAAAGGCTTGGGTATAAATTTCCTGAATTGCAAGTATCAAATAAGCTTTACAAGTTTACGTGCATAGGGCCTGAATATCTATGTGATGCAATGAGACTTATTCGTCTTAGTGACTACATTAAAATTGTGTCAAAAGATGATTCATACAACGCATTAACATTCTCATATGATGCAAAATGGGAAACTCAAGGCGATTTAGCATCTATAGAAGTAGAATTTGAAACTGACACGATAATACAAAAACTTTCAAGCTTTAACAGAGGGCAAAGAGAGGGTTTTTATAATGCGCTACTGGTCGATATCAATGAGGCATTACTCTTTGATGAAAACACAGTAGCGCTATACTATGATGAGTATAGGTCATCAACAAGAGCTGTAGACGTAGAAGGTAAGCTTATCAGAGAATTGGAGTTGATTACAGAAGTTGGAGAAAATTCTCAGATAGTTGTAGATACAGGCCAAGGCCCAGCTGTAAGAATGAATCTTTATGAACTTATTAAAAACTTCATAAAGAGAGACAGCAACGAAATAATCGAAGGCCTATGGACTTTTAAGAAAGGGCTAAAGACTGGTAACGATAAAGATGGTGAACCGACTGGTGAGATAACAGAAAATGGATATCTTAAATATATAGCTCTAATAGTAAAAGAATTCATATCGAGCGAAAAATTTGTATCTGGTTTATTAGGAGAAGGCTTTAAAATATACGAGAAAAATGGTATATGGTATATAGAATGTGATAACTTGACTGTACGCCAGGTATTGACAGTTTTTGAAATGATTATATCAAAATTAAGAGCTGTCAATGGAGGTCTCGTAGTATCTCCAGGCAATAATACAATCAAGTCTGTGAGTGAAACAGATACGCAGTATGTTTTAGAAGTTGAAGACGATATAGAAATAGCTAAAGATGATTTCATAAGGCATCAAGTTTTTTCAACATCGCACGCTAAAAATTATTGGGTCAAAGTAATAAATGTTGCTGAAGGAAAGATATATACAAACAAATCAGAATACAATGGTGCTGTACCTGCAAAAGGTGATGAAATTATCACTATGGGTAATGCTACCAATTCTAAACGTCAAGGCCTTATCTATATAACTGCAGCTGAAGATGGTCGTCCAAGAATAGAAATATTGGAAGGTGTAAAAGATAAAACATTAGCAGCAACAAATAGAACTGTATTAGGCAATCTTGATGACATACAAGATTCAGCATTTGAAGAAGGCTATCAGCCAAGTGGAAGTGGTCTTTATTGTGATAATGCATTTCTAAGAGGTATATTTATCTTAAGAAGTGGTAAGAATGTAGAGACAGAAATAGATGCAGCACAGAAAGCAGCACAAGAAGCAGCTAGCAAAGCAGCTAATGCTGAAAAAACTGCCAATGATGCAAAAGACAGATTGAATAAATGGGCTGATGATGGATTTATATCACCCGCAGAAAAATTATCTCTTATACAAGAAGGCCAAGACTTAAAAGCAGAAAAGTTAGAAATTGTCAATGACGCAACTAAGTATACGATTGATACAACTTCTTATATTGCGGCTTACAATGATTATCTGGCACAGCTACAGTACTATACACAAGCTAAGCCAGAAAACATTGAAGTGCTTCCAGCTTTTGAGCAAGCACAGACGAAATACTATACACAGAGAACAGCTATACTCAATGCCATATCTGCAAAAGCCAAAGCGTTAGTAGATGCCGCAAATGCAACAGCTGACGCTGCAAAAAAAGCAGCTGATGCTGCTAAGACAGCTGCCGATGCTGCAAAAATAAATGCTGATAAGGCAAATAGTTTATTGGCTGATATTGCGAATGACAATAAGCTTACAGCTCAAGAAAAACAGCAAACGAAGAAAGAATGGGATGTAATTGTATCTGAGAAGCCAAAGAATGATGCATCTGCAGACAAATATGGTGTGTCTAAAACAAGTTATGGTAACGCATACAATACATTGAGCAGTTATATTACGCCTCTATTATCATCACTAAATACAACCAGTGATATAACAGGTACTGATTTTCGTGCTAAGTTTAAGGCATACTATGATGCTCGCACTGATTTGCTCAATGCCATATCTGCAAAAGCCAAAGCGTTAGTAGATGCTGCTGATAAAAAAATAGAAAGTGTAAAAACTGAGCTGTCTGCTGTTGATGGCAAAATAACTTTAGCGGTTAAAACAGCTAAAGAAGAAGCTATATCTGCATCTAAAACGTACACAAACTCTGAGATAAAAGTCGTAAAAGACCAAATTGCATTGAAGGTTGATAGCACAACTTTTGATGCTTTGAATAAAAAAGTAACTGAGCAGGGGTCACAGATAACGCTCAATAAAAATAATATTGAGCAGAAAGTCAACAAGTCAGATTTCAATGCACTTGGGACAAGGGTGTCTAATGCGGAAACAAAAATCACCCAAAATGCCAATGAAATTCAACAGAGAGCGACTAAGTCCACTGTTGACGCTTTGACAGGACGTGTAACTACTGCTGAATCTAAAATTACGCAGAATGCCAATAGCATATCATTAAAGATTACAGCTTCCGAAGCCACAAATATCGCGAATAATGCTGTAAACAATTTACAGATTGGCGGAACAAATTTGTTGGTTAACACAGACTTTTTGCACAATAAGGATTATTGGACTGGCGGTGATGTGGATTCAAGTGTAACCTTGCAAGGAAGAAATTCTTTAAGAATGATAACATCAGGCCTTACGAGTGATTCATGGCGAGGTGGAGAACAGATTAACACGCCTTATTTAAGTGCAAAACAAGGAGATACGTTTACCATAAGCTTATTCTCTCGTACAGACAATATCAGCTCATTCGACAGAGGGGCTTATATGGAAATACGCTATTTTAACTCATCCGGCGGCAGAATAACGCAGTCTGGTTTTAATATAAAACCTAGCACAAATAACACTTGGACCAGATTTGCAGGTACAGGCACGTGTCCTGCCGGTACTGTGAAAGTCAGTGCAGTATGGTATAACGTGAGAAATGGCAGAATATGGGTAAACGGCATAAAACTTGAAGTTGGTAAAAAAGCTACTGATTGGACAAGAAGCCCGCATGATTCTCCAACCACTCAAGATGTAAAATCATCATTTACGATTGATACTGGCGGTATATCCATGCTCGGAAAGAAATTATCCTTGACAGGTATGGTCACTTTCAATTCTCTTGCCAGCGATGCACAGGGGAAGATTAATACGGCACAGAGTACTGCAAACACAGCTAAATCAGCCGCTGAAACAGCTAAGTCTACTGCGGATGGAGCTAATTCAAAAGCAACGACTGCACAGAATACTGCAAACACCGCTAAATCAACAGCCGATAGTGCCAATTCAAAAGCAACAACAGCACAGAATACGGCTAATACGGCAAAGTCTACAGCTGATGCCGCAAAGACAGCAGCGGCAAATGCACAAAGTAGAGCAGATGCTGCTTATAATAAAAAGATAGAACTGGCACAACTTGGAACGACTGTAATATCTGGTGGCTTTATTAAAACAAGCCTTATAAAAGCAGATGAAATAATAGTAAGTAAACTAAGTGGTGCGACTGGTACATTCAAACAGTTGCAAGCTGTCGGTAGCGATGGAAGCGTAAAAGGAACACTCAGACTTGATGGAGATAGATTATGGTATGATGGTGACCAATATCAGCAAGGTACAAAAGATGGCCGTTCATTGCGTTACTATCTGTCTGACGCATGGGTTCGTGGTAATTTTGGAGCACGTACCAGAACCACGCTTCTTGTCCAGGGAAGCAGCGGCTATTTTTATCCGAAAGGTGCGAATAAAGCAGGTGTCTATAAAAGCTTTGAAAGAGGTACAGCGAGCGATGGTAGGACATACTATAAACTTCCATGTTATGGTTTAGATGGAGATTATTCTGGTATGCCTGTAGATTTAATTGTATTTAACGTAACATCATCAAATCAACACTTTTATGAATTGCAACTTGCAGTAACACAAAAAGTGAACATGATAAACTGTAATAACAATTATACAAATGTGCTCATATATTGCAATGGAAATTATCCTGGATTGCCAGGCGGTTCTGTGCATTATGCATGGAATGTTCTGCCATTCATGAATCCACAACCAACTGCAAATGTTCTAGGTAGAGGCTTATTGTTTGGAGGTTCTAATGATAATGATTGGAAATAAAGTATTATGAAAGAAGAAATAAAAGAAATAAAGAAAGATGCTAGTATGCAAGAATATACAATGAATATTAGTACTGATAATGCGGATTATTCTGTGGTATACGTTGTAAAAAATGATTTGTTAGTGCAAGTCATAGCCAAGGTAAAAATAGCCGGTACTGATTTAGGAGAGCTGTCATACGAAAACGGTTATGTCAATGCTATGAATTTTTCTATCAATGACTTGACACAGCAATTGTACCTGAATGATTTTACAAAAATTGTATTCAGCATACGAGACAAAAATAATCTTACAATAATGAGACAAATAGCTAAAAATGTATAACAACTTTAAAAATTAAAATTATGGAAGTAAAATCTGTTACAACAATCGTGAGTGCTGAGAAAACAACAGCCAATGCTCGTTATGATGTATCTTACTCAATTATCAAAGATGCATCGTCTGAAAATGCACAACTTCAGTCTGTCTCTGCTGATGTCTATGAGTTGCAGACACTTGAAGACCAAGTAAAACAAGAGAATTTTATAGGAAAGCTTGAAATGCAGTATGGCATAATGGTACCAACCCAGTTTCCTTTCTCTAATAAATACCCTCTATATGTATCAGAGTTTGTTGATATTATCAATGAAGTCACAAGCAAGAGTTAAATTTTATTAAATATTAGCTCGAGGTGAACTATTTATCAAATAAAAGCATTATATTTATATGGAAAAAATAATTAAAACCTTGAAGCCTAATAAAGCAGACAGGGATATAAATATCAAAAAGCCTAAAATAGAAGAGCGCAAGCTCAATAAAGAAAGGCATACAAGAAAAGAATGTAATTGCTAGCATTACATATAATTAACCTTATTTATTAATATCTAAAAACTTAAAATCATGGCAGAAATGACTATTTCTGATTATGCTTCTATTAAGGAGTTAGAGAACGAACATCGTGATGGATGGGGCTCTACAACTGCGTTGTGGGTCATTGTAGCAGCGTTGATTCTTTTCGCTATTGTCTATAACTGGACAAGAAACTGCAACGAAAAAGTTCAGTTTGCTGTTGGTATGGCTCGCATGGAGGGCAGATTAAATTGTATTGAACCCGATGTACGTTGGGCTGGTCAACAGCTTTACGCAGCTAATAGTGCTATTTCAGCCACTGTTCAAGGTGTCGGTGACATGAAACAGAATTTCGGTAATCAATTATTCCAGTTGAATCGAGAAGTATTCTATGATGATGACTGCGGATGTGGTGGCCGCAATGGACGTCGTGGATGTGGATGTGGATGCGGAAATCGTGAATTTGCGCAAACACAGACATACAACTTGGCAAGTCAAGGCGTTACAGTAACTGAGCGTTGCCGTAACTAATTGAGATAATATGAAGGAGAAGGCGTGTAGTGCGCTTTCTCCTTTTATTTATTAAAACGAATAAAAATTAAAATTATGATAACATCTAAAATAGAAGCTAAAATATTCGTATTAGGAATTGCATGTGAAACTGGTATGATTGTAGGCCACACGTTAGATTTTAAATCTATGGACGACATATACAATCATTTGACAAAGGACACCGATTTGCCTGATAAATCAGAATCTGGTGCTGAAACATCGGCTGATATAAAGTTGAGCGTGTACAATAATTTAGCACAACTTAGCCTAAACTCAGGCATTGCAGTTACAGTAGAGCATGCAAAAGCTGTAACAGAATGGGTCATTGGGGATGCTGTTTTATAATTAAAATTTGATTATCATGGGCTTATTCGATAAAAGTACTAACCTTCCAACTCATATAAGCTTTTCTACTAGGTCTGAGGCATTCACATATATGCTAAACTACTTAATAAGTGAAAAGAAAATGGAGCCTATGGAAGCTGCAAAACAAGCAAATGAATTTGCAGAAATATTTGCAACTAATATGGGCATACCATTAAAAGTTGTACCTGAGCCAAAAGGAGTTGATAAATATTTATCAATGGCTGAAAAGATAGGTACTTATATTGAAGAACACCCAAAAGTAGTTGAATACGGTATACCTGCACTTACATTTGTAGCTGGGCTGTTTACTGGTAAAAAGGTAGAACAAGCGGAAGATAATAGCCATCCATATCAAAGTATAATGCAAGGACCACCTCAAAACAGTAATGCTGAGTGCAAAACAAGTGAAGATAAAAAACCTATTAACTTTGACGAAATAGATTAGTTATATGGACAGAATAGAATTTAAGAAGTTCATTCAAAAATGTGTGATTGAACAAGGATGCGCATCTAGCATAGTTTTACCTGAATTGGCAAAAGAATTGTTATTGCATATCCCGTGTATCATTTATATATCTGATACATCAGAACAGCAAGATTCTGGCACGAAATATAAAGTCACTAATTCTCAAGAAGAAATAGACGAGATTATTGATGATATAAATAGTAGTGAGATGCCGAGCGTGGTTGTACATGATAAAGGCGTGACACTTCATTTTGACCATATAGAAGCGGAAGATGACACAGTAGTATGTTATCTTGTTACTTACGACGGCCTTTATACTTTATCATTAAGCAAAAAGGCTAATAGCTCTAATCTAATTCATAAACAAAACTGATACATGTAATGGCACTTAGAAAAATATTTTTAGCAGTAGAGTGTGCAGATGATAATGAGCGAGATATTGTACAGTCATTAGCAAATGAACTGTCAAATTCTCGTATACTCAATGCAAGAACTCTCATAAACATGAAGCCTATGTTCGATAAAAATAGAAATGAATTAATTCAGCTATTCGATATGATATCGCAGAATGGTATTGGTTCTATTTTATCAGTCAAAGGTGGAATGATTATTTCAAAATTAGCAAAACGTAAATAATATGGCTAGAATAGGTAAAGCTTGTCCCGGGGACTGTAGCAAGTGTGAAATGCTACTTGATGGTGAAGTTGATATGATTCCATGTATACTCGACCAAATTTTCCAAGGACAGAAAAGGCAAGAAGCATTCAACAAAGAGTTATCCGAAAGAATCAGTATGCTTGAAATGCAAAGCGTTCCAGCTTTAGCTGGTATAGATGATAACATGCAAAATGTTGATGCTACTCTTTTAGATGAAACAACTGAAGATTATAAACCAACTAAAAAGTAATGTTATGAGCGGAATCAAAAGACGTGCATGCGAAGCTGATAGAAAACATCAAGCTATGCATAAAGAAAAAGCTGGTCATTCATACTATTCTGAATCTGCAAAAGATTCCGGATATGCAAAGTATGTTGAAAAGCACGGACTACATTTTACTAATGAATTGGCAGAAATGGCAATCTGTAAAATGGAAAATATATCTGATGATGGCCATGGAAAGTGGAGTATCAAACAGGTAGAAGCAGTAGTTAAAACTCACAATCCAGCAATGCACTTTATGCACTGCGTCACAATGGGAGACTTAGCTTACTTGGCTAATATGTATTATGCAGATTTATATCCTGAATCAATCCAAACTGAAAACGGATGTATTAAAGCTGCTATTTTAATTGCTAATGACCCGGATGGCTACGAAGGTCAAGCTTTTTGTCGTTGGGTAGCTGATATTATGGCAAAAGGCAAAAGTATTGATTGGGAAAAATATTGCTAAAATATGCTCGAACTGATTGAACAACGTAATATAGACGGGCTGTTATTTTTTATAGCAGTCCGTATATGTATTATATTGATTTGCTGGTTATTCATGATTATGGCAAATCTTATTGACTTCTGGAGTGGAACATCTACTGCAAAAGCTATAGGAGAATCTTTACAGTCTCATGGTTTTAGACGTACAGTGACTAAAATTGGTGACTATGTACGTTTAATGCTATTTGCATTGATGTTCGACATGTTAGGAAGCTTTTTACCTTTTTATTTTTTGCCATTTGGCACTGTTTTATGTACGATTGCTGTAATATGGATTGAAGGCAGGTCTGTTGTTGAAAACAGTAGAAAGAAAAAAGCACACGCAGCTGATGTTCCAGAAATAGTGAAACAAATAGTGCAATGCGCTACCACAGAAAAAGGTGTTGAGATATTAACCAAGTTACAAACAGAATTAACAAAACAAAAATGACTATGAAACTTAATGGAATCAAATTGAACTTTGTACGTAACGAATATGAGTATAATAAGTATGTATCCGAAGATTACAAAAAAAAAGAATACGATTACGAGGCTAGCAAAAGTAGTTTGCCATGGCTTATTATCTCTTTTGATAAAGGGAATTCGCCTGAAAACGTTATCAATAAATGTAAGCTTACATTTGAGCCTGAAGCATCATTTGATGGCATAAATGAAAATGAAGCATGGCAAGCCAATGGTCATACACTTAATATTGACCTTGATAAGATTGAAAAAACATTAATGCTTGAAGTCAAAAAAGACTGTGGCTACCAGCAATTGCCATTTTCACTCAAAGCTTCTGTTTCTGATAACAATGGTGTGTTGTATGAAGACGCATTCAGCATTATCAACGTTACAGACAAAGCAGAATTATTGAAGCTTGTAGATGAGAAACTTATTATTGGTGGTGGCTGCGATTCTAACTTAGCAAAATTATTATACGAACTTATCGCACAAGGAGGTAATTAATGAATTTAACGTTGTTTAGAAAGTGGCCAAGAAAAAATTATTGTATTGGCCTGTTATTTGTGAATGGCGAAAGATTCTGTGAGACACTCGAAGACAAAATTGTTGATACTAACAAAAATGGTGTGTTTGACAAACCAGAAAAGAAAGTAGCTGGCGAATCTGCAATTCCGTATGGCAAATATGAAGTCATCTACAATTGGTCGCCTAGATTTGGCAGAAATTTACCTAGATTATTAAACGTGCCACACTTTGAAGGTATACTTATACATCCAGGTAATGATGCAACTGATTCGTCTGGGTGTATACTCGTAGGCAGAAATACTGAAGTAGGAAAACTCACGCAATCAAGAGTTACATCTGATAAGCTCAATAAGCTTATTGAAGACGCTCAAAGAAAGGGTGAGAAAATCACTATAGAAATAGTATAATTTATTTATAAAGTTCAGTCTGGATATACTTTCTTTTGTCCAGGTTGAACTTTTACTATTAAAGCGATATATAATAAAGAAAAGATTAAAAGCTCTCCAGAAGAGCCTAAAATAGCTTACACATGAAAATAAAAATCATATTAACACTCATTGCAATAATAGCGAGTTGCTTGATGTGCAACAGAATACAGTATTTAACTGAGGAAAACAATAGGTTGTCTAACAACCAAGAAACTCTATTAACTGAAAATGAGCATTACAAAATACGTGACAGCCTCAATGTATCTAAGACAAATCAATTAGAGTTGAAGTTATCTGAACTCAAAAAGTATAAATCAGAATACACACAATTGGTTAAAGATTTGAACATTAAGAATTCTCAGTTAGAGCAGATAATCAGCGTAAATGCAGAGACTATTACAAACCTAAAAGCTATGCTGAGAGATTCTATTAGACTTGATACAGTCAGCAATATAATAGATACTCTAAAATGCTTTGAATACAAATCAAAATATACAGATGTTTCTGGATGTATCAATAAAGATATTATAGATATGCAGATACGCAATAGAGAATCATTAAAAGCTATAGAAAGCAAGAAAAAGAAAAAGTTCCTGTTTTTCAAACTGCCTATATGGCTATTTGGTTATAAAAGTAAGCAATTAGATATTGTAAGCCTCAATCCTAATACTACAATAGAATATATTGAATATATTTCTGTGACAAAATAGTTATGCTGTAAACAATGAGAAACAAAGTAAACAATCCATTGTTTACACTTAAGCGATTGAAAATCAATCACTTTTACCCAAAATAAACAAAGAAACAATAAAAACTATAAATCTTTTATGCATAATTATTACAAAATACCTATTAGATAATATTCTGGAATTAGCGTTTTTAAGGCCCTATATATAACCTTTGTTTATTTTGTTCCTTTTGTTTATTCGTTGATAATCAACCATTTAATACAATTTCACAAAAATAAATTATTATTTTATGAAAATAATTTTTTCTTTCGAATAAAAGAATTATTTTTGCAATGTTCTTAAAAACAAAAAAAACAATAACGTAAAACAATATATGGAACAGTTTAACTTAAACAGTGTAATCGAGCAATATAAGCTCAATACTGAAGAACTTGCAAAAGTATTATTCCCTTCAGTAAAATATCCTAAGCAGGCTCTTGACCGTATATTAAAAGGTGAAGCAGACTTAGATGTAAAGCAACTTCAAGCTTTGGCATATCATTTAGGAGTGCTAATATCAGATTTATTCCAAAGTGCCAATGCTAACAATTGGTATGGAGTATCAGAAGACAATTGTCTGTGCTTCATAAAAGGAGAGTTCAAAATAAAGCTAAATTACAATGGCGTGTACATAACTGTATACAAAAACAATATTGTAGTTGATAAGATAATAGCAGACGTTCCAAGCATGTCTATAGAGCAGTTCAAAGAATATATTAACAACTTAATTGAAAATTATTGATTATGGAAACTTTAAAATTTTCTATTGATGTGAATGTAAACATCAGTTTTGACAAAAACACAAGTGGCTTATTTTCAAATGCAGTCAATGCAGCATTAGCAGGTATTTTATCTGGCCCACGTTGTCATTGTAATGCCCCTACGATAGAGCCAGCTGAAAAAGTTGCAGAAAAGCCAGCTGAAAAAGTTGCAGAAAAGCCAGC
>ERZ840371.372-NODE-372-length-55745-cov-3.308817_pt1 | contig 55745 bp, 47 predicted proteins | sample MGYA00519937_ERZ840371 | MGnify/ENA primary metagenome ERZ840371 (study PRJEB31850, sample SAMEA3708873) | human gut metagenome | biome: human gut; feature: human-associated habitat; material: faeces | place: China | collected 2014 ... | reverse complement strand
TATGAGCGATTACCCAATGCTCATTTCCAATAAATTACACTCTTTTCGTAACTTCGCTGTGCAAATTTACTAATAATTATCAATTATGCTTTGGATATTATCAATTTTTATAAAATAGTTTTGCCAAATGATGCTTTTTTGCTAATTTTGGAGGAAGAATTATAATTCAGACTAATCGTGAAAAATAATATATTGATACTGTTAATGCTGTTAACTCCGTTCGTATGTCATGCACAGAAAATCACTTTGGGCTCTTGTGTGACAAAGGACGGCGGACAGTATAAGGGCGAAATGTTTCAGGGCAGACCCCACGGAAAGGGCAATACCGTGTTCAAAAACGGCGATACATACGAAGGAGAGTATGTAAAGGGAAAGCGTCAGGGCTACGGCGTATATACGTTCTCTGACGGTGAGAAGTATGAAGGCGAGTGGTTTCAGGACCAGCAGCACGGACGTGGCACCTATTATTTCATGAACAACAACAGGTATGAAGGTCTCTGGTTCAGGGATTATCAGCAGGGACACGGCATAATGTACTATTACAACGGTGACAAGTATGACGGCAACTGGTATCAGGACAAGAGGAACGGCAAGGGACGCTACACTTATGCCAACGGTGCATACTATGACGGCGAGTGGAAAGGTGACAAGAAAAACGGCCATGGCTTCTTTGACTGGAAAGACGGCACGACATACGACGGCTCGTGGGCAAACAACATGAGGTCGGGTATGGGCGTCAACAGATATGCCGACGGCGATACCTATACAGGAAACTGGCAGGACGACGTGCAGAACGGACGGGGCATATACAAGTTTAAGAACGGTGACGTGTTCGAAGGCACGTATGTGCGGGGCAAACGCACGGGTGAGGGTATCTTCAAGTTTGCCAACGGCGACCGCTATACGGGCAACTTCAACAACGGAGACAAGGAGGGGCACGGCACGTTTGTATGGAAAAACGGCGATACATACACAGGCGGCTGGGGACATGACATGCAGAACGGGCACGGAAAGCTCGTGAAGAAAAACGGCGATACCTACGAAGGAACTTTCAAGGACGGGCTTTTCGACGGTCAGATGATTATATATTACTCTGACGGTTCGAAGTTTAAGGGCACTTATTCTGCGGGAAAGAGAAACGGACCTGCAATAGAGGTGGACAAGAACGGCGTGCGCTTCGAGGGCTCTTATAAGAATGACAGACGCAACGGTAAGTATCTGGAAAAAGACCGCGACGGAAAGATTACGTCACAAGGCGTTTACAACGAAGGGAGGAGAAACTGACGCAGGCAGTTTCTTGCCGGTCTGTGCTTTTTAAACGTATATATTTGTTTAATCAAAAAAATAACGACTATGATTATTGACACTCTTGACAATCTTAAGAACTATGAGTCTTTAAATCCTTTATTCAAGGAAGTTGTCGAATTTCTTAAATCGAATGACCTTAATGTGCTTGGCGAAGGCAAGACCATGATAAATGGGGCAGACCTTTTTGTGAACATACAGGTGGCAAAAGGCAAGACCAAGGAAGAGGCAAAGCTGGAGACTCACAAGAAGATGATAGACATACAGATACCTCTAAGTACGTCTGAGACTTTCGGATATACACCGTTATGCGGTCTTCCCGATGCCGAATACAATGCAGAAAAGGATATTACAAAGTATGAAGGGCTTGCCGATACATACGTAACTCTTAAGCCGGGCGAGTTTGCCATATTCTTCCCGCAGGACGGACATGCCCCCTGTGTGTCGGAAGAGGCAACGATACGTAAGGCGATATTCAAGGTTTTGGCATAAGAAACCGGGTGTTTCCACATTCTTAATGTTTAATTTAACAAAAGGATAATCATGGCTGCTAAAACAAATAAGCCTAAGACCGTTCCCGGTAAGGCTGCCGGCAAACGGACAGTGAAGAAAGTAAAGCATATAGGTCTTGTGGCTAAGGATGGTTATCTTGAACCGTTTGAGGAGGCTATACGCGGACGTCATGAGCACGCCTTATATAAAATAGGTCAGCTGACGCGTGGCGGAAAGAAGACGCTTGAGGACTTTGCGAGCGGTTACGACTATTACGGGCTTCATAAGACAGCCCGCGGGTGGGTGTTCCGTGAATGGGCACCAAATGCAACCGAGCTGTATCTCATAGGCGACTTCAACAATTGGCAGAAGGCAGACAGGTATAAGGCTAAGCGTATAGAGGGCACAGGCAACTGGGAACTGAAGCTCCCCGCCAAGGCTCTCAAGCATGGCGACCTATATAAGATGCGCGTATGCTGGAACGGAGGTGAGGGAGAGCGTATCCCGGCATGGGCACGGCGTGTGATACAGGATGAAGATACGAAGATTTTCTCAGCTCAGGTATGGGAGCCGGAGGTTCCGTATGTGTGGAAAAAGAAGAAGTTCCGTCCGGTAAAAAGCCCGCTGCTCATTTATGAGTGCCATATCGGCATGGGGCAGGATGCAGAGAAGGTTGGCACGTATGCCGAGTTTCGTGACAATGTCCTGCCGCGTATCATAAAGGACGGATATAACTGCATACAGATAATGGCTGTGCAGGAGCATCCCTACTATGGCTCTTTCGGCTATCATGTCAGCAGTTTCTTTGCAGCGTCAAGCCGTTTCGGAACTCCGGAAGACTTGAAGTCGCTCATCGATACGGCACATCAGAACGGCATAGCCGTAATAATGGACATAGTGCACAGTCATGCCGTGAAGAATGAAGTTGAAGGTCTTGGCAACCTTGCAGGCGATCCCAACCAGTATTTTTATCCGGGCGGGCGTCATGAACACCCTGCATGGGACAGCCTGTGCTTTGACTATGGCAAGGATGAAGTCATACATTTCCTGTTGAGCAACTGCAAGTACTGGCTCAGGGAGTTCAGCTTCGACGGTTTCCGTTTCGACGGTGTGACATCGATGCTCTATTACAGTCATGGGCTTGGGGAGGCATTCTGTGGATATCAGGACTACTTCAACGGCGGTCAGGACGATAATGCCATTTGTTATCTTACACTTGCGAACAAGCTTATACACGAAGTCAACCCCAATGCAATAACCATTGCAGAGGAGGTAAGCGGCATGCCGGGACTTGCAGCCAAGTTTGAAGACGGCGGATATGGTTTTGACTACCGCATGGCGATGAACATTCCCGACTATTGGATAAAGACGATAAAGGAGCTTAGGGACGAGGACTGGAAGCCGAGCAGCATATTCTGGGAGGTGAAGAACAGGCGTGCAGACGAGAAGACCATAAGTTATTGTGAGAGTCATGACCAGGCTTTGGTCGGCGACAAGACGATAATCTTCAGGCTTATCGATGCCGATATGTACTGGCACTTCAAGAAAGGAGATGAAAATGATACTGCTCATCGCGGCATAGCCTTGCACAAGATGATAAGGCTTGTCACGGCTGCCACGATAAACGGCGGATATCTCAACTTCATGGGCAATGAGTTTGGACATCCGGAGTGGATAGATTTCCCGCGTGAGGGCAACGGCTGGAGCCATAAGTATGCACGCAGGCAGTGGAACCTTGTAGACAACAAGGAGCTTTGCTATCATTATCTGGGAGATTTCGACCGTAAGATGCTTGAGACGATAAAGTCGGAGAAGGGATTTATCAAGACTCCTGTGCAGGAGATATGGCACAACGACGGCGACCAGATACTGGCTTTCATGCGCGGAGACCTTCTTTTTGTGTTTAATTTCAGTCCAACCCGCTCGTTTACCGATTATGGCTTCCTTGTGCCTACAGGCTCTTACGATGTGGTTTTGAACACCGATGCCGTTGAGTTTGGAGGAAACGGACTGGCAGATGACACCATTTCACACCTTACAACCTACGATGCCCTGTATGTAGAGGAGCGCAAGGAATGGCTCAAGTTGTATATACCGGCGCGTTCGGCGGTTGTATTGAGAAAGAACTGACGGCATGACAAGGCGTCGGGTAAGATATTCGGATAAGGACAATGGCGGCATTATATTACGTATAGTGTGCGCTGTTGTCTTTTGTGTTTCTTCCTTTCTGTATCTTTTTGTTTATCAACAGGATGTCATGGCGTTGAGGCTGTCACGTCTGTTTGGCGGTGCGGGATATTATATCCCGCTTGTTTTCTCTGTCTTTGGCGTGCTGTCGTGTCATGCACTGCAACTTTTCTGCCTGCATGTTTTCAGGCATGAGAAACCGTTGTGTGCCATTACGTATTTTCCTTCGCTTGCCTTGTTATGGTGCATTGCCGAGTTTCACATCTCCGATGCCGGCAGTTGGGCGGTGCTTCTTGTGCTTGTCCTTATGCCGTTTTTCTTAATGTTCCTGCTTGGAAGGCATGGCTTTTTTATGTGGCAAGTACGTTATGTGCGGACGCTGTCGCGCAGGATGTGGATTAATGTCATGGTATTGTCTGTCGGTTTTATTCTTATTTCAGGTTGCAGCAACTATGATGACGTTGTTCGTTTCCGTCTTAAAGCCGAGCGGATGATAGCTTCCGGCGAGTATGACAGGGCGTTGGGAGCAGGATATGGTGCTGCCGATACGGACGCAAGTCTTACCATGTTGCGCATATATGCCTTGTCAAGGAGTAATAAACTTGGGGAAAGGCTCTTCAGATATCCTCTTGCGGGAGGCAGCCGTGCCATGCTGCCGGATGGAAAGGACGTGGGATGTCTGTTGCTTGACGATGCCCTTCTTTATAAGTATGTGGGTGTTGATACCGTGGGATATGACGGCTTTCCAGCCCAGAGACACTTGTTTTTGAAAGAAGAAGGCGTAAAGGGACCTCTTCGCGACTATGTTCTTTGCGGATGTCTGTTGGATAAAAATCTCGACGGCTTCGTAAAGTTTCTTCTTAAATGCGGCATAGAGGACTTCTCCTCATTGCCCCGCCACTATCGTGAGGCTCTGGTTTTATATTGCCGCACACGTTCCGGACATATACTTACATATAAGAATGCGGCAATGGATGCCGACTATGCCGACATGCAGGCTTTGAGAAAGAAGTATGTGCTGTCGCCAAAAGAACAATGTTCCGCCGTAAAGGATGCTTACGGCAGAACATACTGGTATTATTATTACTATGTAAACAGACTGTGACAGAGGTGGGTTGCGTGCTGTTGGACGTTATATTCCCAGCTCCTCCCTTATAAATCTTGATGTATATCCCTTGCCGTTTAGTGCAATCTCTTCGGGTGTTCCGGTGTCTACGACGGTGCCTCCCTTGCGTCCTCCTTCGGGTCCCATGTCTATTATGTGGTCGGCAAGTTTTATTACGTCAAGGTTGTGCTCTATCACAATTACCGTATTTCCGCGGTTCACAAGCCTTTGCAGCACGTCCATGAGTATGCGTATGTCCTCGAAGTGAAGACCCGTTGTAGGTTCATCGAGTATGTACAGAGTCTTGCCCGTATCGCGCTTGCTCAGTTCTGTGGCAAGTTTTACACGTTGGCTTTCGCCTCCTGACAATGTAGTCGAGGGTTGTCCCAGCTTGATGTATCCCAATCCGACGTCCTGTATGGTCTTTATCTTTCTCAGAATGTCCGGTACGTTCTCGAAAAACTCCACAGCCTGGTTTATTGTCATGTCAAGGATGTCGGCAATGCTCTTGCCCTTATACCTGACCTCAAGGGTTTCGCGGTTGTAGCGTTTGCCGTGGCATACCTCACACGGAACCATTACATCAGGAAGGAAGTTCATTTCTATCGTCCTGTATCCGTTTCCGCCACATGCCTCGCATCTTCCGCCTTTGACATTGAAAGAGAAGCGACCCGGTTTGTAGCCCCGCATCTTTGCCTCGGGAAGATTTACGAACAGAGAACGTATGTCACTGAACACGCCTGTGTATGTTGCGGGGTTGGAACGTGGTGTGCGTCCGAGCGGTGACTGGTCGACATTTACAACTTTGTCTATGTTCCCGATGCCCTCGATGTCCTTATACGGCATGGGTTCTTTCAACGAACGGTAGAAATGTTTGCTCAGTATGGGCTGCAGGGTCTCGTTTATAAGGGTTGACTTTCCGCTTCCGCTTACTCCTGTTACGGCAATGAGCATGCCTAAGGGAAACGTTACGTCCACGTTTTTCAGGTTGTTTCCGCAGGCACCGTGTATAGTCAGTGCCTTTCCGTTGCCCTTGCGTCTCTCCTCCGGCACCTCTATCTTCATCGTTCCGTTGAGGTATCTGCTTGTAAGTGTGTCGTGTCCGAGCATATCCTGTGGCGTTCCCTGAAAGACAACTTTGCCTCCCTTGCGTCCGGCCTTCGGACCAATATCTACAATGTAGTCGGCATTCAGCATCATATCCTTGTCGTGTTCAACAACAATGACGGTGTTGCCTATGTCGCGGAGTTCTTTCAGTGATTTTATAAGCCGTTCATTGTCACGCTGATGCAGTCCGATGCTCGGCTCGTCGAGTATGTAAAGGACGTTTACAAGCTGCGAACCGATTTGTGTAGCAAGCCTTATGCGCTGGCTTTCGCCTCCGGAAAGCGTCGCAGACTGGCGGTCGAGAGCCAGATAGTCGAGCCCTACTTCAAGAATGAAGTCTATTCGCTTGCGTATCTCTCGCAGTATCTCGCGCCCGATTTTAAGTTGTTTGTCGTCAAGATGTTGCTCCGCTTCGATGAGCCATTCCTTAAGCTCGCTTATGTCCATTGCTGCCAGTTCGGATATGTTCTTGTCCCAAATGCGGTATGAAAGAGATTCGCGGTTGAGGCGTTGCCCGTGGCATTCAGGACACCGGCATACGGCAAGAAACTGTCCCGCCCATTTCTGTCCTCCGGCACTGTCATCGTTCTCAATTACGCTGTGAAGATATTTCACAACGCCGTCAAACTCTACAAAATAGTCGCTTGACGTATGTATGACTTCTTTTTTTATGCGTACAGTCTCCAGTCTGCCGTACAGTATTTCGTTGAGAACATCTTCGGGTATGTCCTTTATAGGAGTCTTCAGCGTGCATCCGTTGTCCTGAAGAATGGCATCAATCTGCCAGAAAACCATCTGGTTCTTGTATTTTCCCAATGGCACAATGCCGCCTTCGTATATGGACTGTCTGTTGTCAGGTATCACCTTGTCGAGGTCAATCTCGTTGATAACGCCCAGTCCCTTACATCTTTGGCATGCACCTTCTGGAGAGTTGAATGAGAATTTGTTTGGTGCCGGGTCGCCGTATGCCATGCCTGTTGTGGGGCACATCAGCCTCTTGCTGTAATACTTTGCCTCGTTGGTGTCCTTGTCCATTATCATCAGCAGCCCGTCGCCCTGTTTCATGGCTATGGCAACACTCTTCTTCAGTCTTGCGTCGTCTTTGTCCTGCACTTGCAGCTTGTCTATCACCACCTCTATGTTGTGGTTCTTGTAGCGGTCCACCTTCATGCCCCGCTCCATGTCCTTTATCTCTCCGTCCACGCGGCAGTACAGATATCCCTTGCGGCGCATGCTCTCGAACAGTTCCCGGTAATGCCCTTTGCGGTTGCGTACAAGGGGAGAAAGAATGAATATTCTTTTTCCGGAGTATTGCGAGTGTATCATGTTGAGAACATCTTCCTCCGTATATCTTACCATTTTCTCGCCTGTTGCATAGCTGTAGGCTGTACCTGCACGTGCATAGAGCAGACGCAGGTAGTCGTAGATTTCGGTGGTAGTGCCTACGGTGGAGCGCGGGTTCTTGTTCGTTGTCTTCTGTTCTATGCTTATAACCGGGCTTAGTCCTGTTATCTTGTCAACGTCGGGTCGTTCAAGACCGCCGAGAAAGTTGCGTGCGTATGCCGAGAAAGTCTCAATATAACGGCGCTGTCCCTCGGCGAAAATCGTGTCGAAAGCCAACGAAGACTTGCCCGAACCGCTCAGCCCTGTTATTACCGTGAGGCTGTTTCTCGGTATTTCAACATCTATATTCTTAAGGTTGTGCACTCTTGCACCCCATACATTTATCTTCTCGTCTTCTCTTTCCATGTCTGTTCTGAATTTTTAGAGGTCTCTTCCTTTCATCCCTTGCGGACATAATCATCACGGCAATCATACGTAAAGCCGTGTTCCACATCCTGATGTTTGCTGCCCTTAAGTCACGCAGACTTCCAATGTTATTGCCCTACAGTGGTGCTTTCCGTGTATCCGCGCAGCAGGTTTACGTCTTTCTTTATGTTGAAGGTCCTTCCGTCAGCCCCCCTTGCGTTTACGAGAACGAAGTATACGCCGTCCTTAACTTCCTTGCCGTTGTGTGTGCCGTCCCAGCCTCCAGCCGGGTCTGTCCATTCGTAAAGCTTCTGTCCCCAGCGGTTGAATATGTAGGCATGAAACTCTACAAGCGACTGGTAGCCCTCTTTTGCCTTGTATATGTCGTTTATTCCGTCGCCGTTTGGCGAGAATGCATTAGGCATGTCAAGCTTGCTCTCGCTTATGGTTACGCGCAACGGGGTGGCGTCAGCCCAATATTCCTGAGTATATTCGATTGTTTCGGTGCCCTTGGTGAATGTCGCATAGAGTACAATATTGTGCACGCCGGCTGTAGTGAACGTGTATTCCGTATCCTGTTCATACCTTATAATATATGGTTCGGTCTCTCCCTCGAGCGTAAAGCGCCACTCGTAATACGTAGTATATCCCGCCGTGTTCTCAGGATTGGCATAAAAACGGCCCGTAAGCGGTGCAGAGCCGGACATGTCGGCATTCTCTTCATCACCGTTTTCCGTTGTATATATTGCTGTCGGGTTTATCGACGGAACGGCACTTTGTGCAAGAAAACGTTCATGAAAGGCGGTGAAAAAGACCAGAAATGATATAAGGAAAAGTTTTGTATTCATATTAATAACGATAATATTTATGCAAATTTACGTAATAAAGTTGATTTAGACACTCTTTTTTTGTATTTTTGTAGGCAATTTAATTAATATATGTTTATTATGAAATACTTCTTCAGATGTGTTCTTGCCTTTCTTATATTATGTGCCGGTGTTGAGGTTCAGGCACAGAACAAATGGCAGAAGATGCATAAGGTGAAGCGTCAGGAAACTTTGTTCGGCATAGCAAAGAAATATAACTTAACGATAAATGAGCTTGTAAAGGCAAATCCGGACATGAACACTCCCGGCTATGAGCTGAAAAAGGGTGACTATATCTTCATTCCATATCCTTCAGAAAAGGTGCAGGGTGCTGCTTCTCAGCAGGGAAAGAATGTGAATGTTCCGGCGAAAGCTACAGCAGGAAAAGTTCTTAATGTCGGGGTAATGCTGCCGTTGCATAATGACGACGGCGACGGCAGGCGCATGGTTGAGTATTACAGGGGGATGCTTATGGCATGCGACAGGTTAAAGAAGGAAGGCGTATCCATAAACATGCGCGCATGGAATGTTCCGCAGGATGCAGACATGGCTGCCATTGTTGCCAAAGAGGGTGCTGCACGGTGTGACGTGATATTCGGCCCGCTGTATACCAAGCAGGTCGGTGTGCTTTCTGACTTTGCCCGAAAGAATAATATCAAACTGGTTATTCCTTTCTCAATAAGCGGCAACGATGTGGTGCTTAATTCCAATATATTTCAGGTGTATCAGTCGGCAGAGACAGCCAATACAGAGATAATCAGTCAGTTTATATCGCGTTTCAGCTCATATCATGTTGTGATTATAGACTGTAACGACAGAACGAGCGACAAGGGTGTCTTTACGTTCGGACTGAGGAAAAAGCTCGAAGAGCGCGGTATAGCATACAGCATAACAAACTTGAACTCGAGCGACATGATGTTTGCCAAGGCTTTCAGCTTCTCAAAGCCCAATGTTGTTATACTGAACACCGGGCGTTCGCCTGAACTTAACATGGCTTTCAACAAACTGAACACTCTGAAAGCGGGGCATTCTGACTATGTGATATCTCTTTTCGGATATACGGAATGGTTGATGTATGCCAAATATAATATGGACAAGTTCTTTGCATACGACACATATATCCCTGCATATTTTTATTATAATCCGCTGTCCGCGCAGACAAAGGCGTTTGAAAATGACTACCGCAGGTGGTTCAAGAGCGACATGATGGACTATATGCCGCGTTTTGCCATAACCGGTTATGACCATGGGATGTATTTCCTGCGCGGCTTTTACAAGCATGGAACGAATTTCACGGGTGCGGACCGTGACAAGGATGCTCTGCAGACACAGATGTATTTCAGGCGTGTAGGCAACGGAGGCTTGCAGAACCACGGGTATATGTTCGTCCATTACAACAGGAACCGTTCAATATCAACAATCAATTTTTAAATGCAGATGTACAGACTCTTTATATCCGCAGTAACTCTTTTGTGTGTTATGCCTTCGTTTGCACAGATAGGTCAGCACCGCAACGATCTCAGCATAGGTGTAAACGGAGGTTATATATTAAGTAATGTAGGGTTTACGCCCAAGGTTAACCAGACCTTCTACGGAGGATACACAGGCGGAATATCGTTCAGATACGTATGTGAGAAATATTTTAATACCATTTGTTCCGTACAGGCAGAGGTTAACTATGCTAAGATAGGCTGGAAAGAAGATATTCTTGACATCAATGATGCTCCGGTTGTAAACCCTGTCACAGGCGTGGCAGAAGAATACAGCCGCACAATAAACTACGTTCAGATACCGGTGTTTGCCCATTTGGCATGGGGCAGGGAAGAGAAAGGCTTTCAGTTCTTCTTTCAGGCAGGACCGCAAATTGGTATATATATGAGTGAGTCTTCGGAAATGAACTTCCCTCTTGACAACGTTAATACCGATGACCGTGTGAATGAAGTGACGGCGCAATATACCATGGAGGTCGAAAACAAGATTGACTATGGTATAGCGGCAGGTCTCGGCGCGGAGTATTCTCATCCAAAAATTGGGCATTTTCAGGTAGAAGGACGTTATTATTACGGTCTTGGAAATATTTATAAAGACTCGAAGAAAGACTATTTCAGTAAGTCTAACTTCGGGAATATTGTGATAAAGCTCACTTACCTCTTTGATATTGTTAAAACTAAAAAATAAATTATTATGTTTGAAGGTCAACCTAAAGGGCTGTATGCCTTGGCTTTAGCCAACACCGGCGAGCGTTTCGGATATTATACGATGCTTGCTGTGTTTGCATTGTTTTTAAGAGAGAACTATGGATTGTCGGCATCCATGGCAGGAACAATTTACAGTTCGTTCCTGATGCTTGTCTATTTCTTCCCGTTGTTCGGCGGAATGCTTGCCGACAGGTTCGGGTTCGGCAAAATGGTAACCACGGGTATCATGATTATGTTCGCCGGCTACCTGCTCCTTGCCGTTCCGCTCGGAGGTAACACACTGGCACTTGTCGTAATGCTTGCCGCCCTGTTGCTGATAGGTTTCGGAACCGGACTGTTTAAGGGAAACCTGCAGGTTATGGTCGGTAATCTTTACGACGATCCGCTGTATGCAAAGCGCCGTGACTCAGGTTTCTCCATATTTTACATGGCAATAAATATCGGTGCGCTCTTTGCCCCGACCATGGCTGTGAAGATAAAGGAATATGCAGAGACGTCATTGGGATATTCTTCAAACGACGCCTATCACTTCTCGTTTGCAGTGGCTTGCGCATCATTGATTTTGTCGATTGCGATTTATTATGTGTTCCGTGCCACATTCAAGCATACTGAAGGCAACAAGAAGGTTGCAGACAAGGGCGATAAGGCTGTGGATGAGGTACAGTTGACACCAACTGAGACCAAACAGCGCATCACGGCACTTTGTCTTGTCTTTGCAGTTGTGATATTCTTCTGGATGGCATTTCATCAGAACGGCTTGTCGCTGACGTATTTTGCCGATGAGTTTACGGCTCGTTCTGCTTCCGGAGTTCAGGGCATGGCATTTGATGTGTGGAACCTCGTGCTCGTTATATTCATCGTATATGCCGGTTTCTCTCTATTCCAGAGCAAATCGTCAAGAGCCAAGGGAATTTCTGCTGCCGTAATCATTGCCGCTGTTGGCATACTTGTTTGGAAATACCGCCAGATTACTGGTGATGTAGAGGTCAAGGCACCTATATTCCAACAGTTTAATCCGTTCTACGTTGTTGCACTCACTCCCGTGTCTATGGCAATTTTCGGCGCGCTTGCTGCCAAAGGCAAAGAACCTTCCGCTCCGCGCAAGATAGCTTACGGTATGATTGTTGCGGCTGCCGCTTTTGCCATATTGATGTTCTTCTCTATCGGCTTGCCTGTTCCGCAGACAGAACCGGGACCCGACGGCTCGCCTGTTGCCGTGCATGTTGCAGATGTTACACCCAATCTGCTTATCGGCATTTATCTTATTCTTACATTCGGTGAACTGCTGCTTTCTCCTATGGGTATCTCTTTCGTCTCTAAGGTTGCTCCTCCTAAGTACAAGGGTATGATGATGGGGGGCTGGTTCGTTGCCACGGCGTTGGGCAATCAGCTTGTTCTCTTTGGTGGACTTCTTTGGGGTACGGTGCCTCTTTGGGCTTGCTGGGCAGTGTTCATGGGAGTATGCCTCATTGCTGCAATCTTCATGTTTGCCATGATGAAGCGCCTTGAGAAGGTTTGTTGACAGACAATAGTTTTTATTGTGATGATATGGGAGGGTGTGTCACAGAGGCACACCCTCTTCTGTTTTCCTTACCGCTTTCATCCAGTGACGCTTGACACAATTCTTTCCAAGCTGACATTGCGCAGTGCGCGCTTTTGCAATTTCATTGTTTTGGTATGTGCAAGTCCTCTTCCTGTAATATACAGTGATGATTGTCTGTATATGCAGGTTATATAAAAAGATTTACATTGGCATTGTCTGCACGGTTCATGTAGGTGGCGACTCCTCCAATTGTCACGTTGTCGAGAAGTTCTTCACGTTTTACTCCCATGACGTCCATAGACATCTGGCATGCAATAAATTCAACGCCGTTCTCTATGGCTAAGGAACGTAGCGTTTCCAGCGACTCTATGTTTTTGGTCTTCATTATGTAGCGCATCATCTTTCTGCCAATGCCTCCCATATTCATTTTTGAAAGTTTAAGTTTCATTGAACGTGAAGGCAGCATAATGCCGAACATCTTTCCGAATATATCTTTGTTGACTTTGGGCTTTTTATCTTTTTTGATGACGTTCAGTCCCCAGAATGTGAAGAATATTGTTACTTTTTCACCTGTCGCTGCCGCTCCGTTGGCAAGAACAAATGTTGCGAGAGCCTTGTCAAGGTCATCGCTGAAAAGAATAAATGTCTTTCCTTTGCCATTGCTTGCGGGTTCAAAGTGCTGTGCATCTTTCTTTTTGATCAATACACTGTATTTTCCGGTGTTGAAGGATGATGATATGAAATGGTTACCTGTTGAGTGGCACCATGCTTCGGCATCACGTACAAAACCAGGGTCGGTCGCAGTGATTTGCAGTTGCTCACCAGTTCCAAGTTTTTCAATACTTTGTTTAAGTTTCATTATAGGTCCTGGACATGAAAGTCCGCATGCATCAATCTCATGTATGTTTTTTATTACGGATTTATCAGTTAAATTTGTTGTATCGCTGTTGCAAACATTTCCGTCATCAAAAGGTTTTGCATCAGGAAGAGGAGTGACCGCGGCAGTATATGTTTTCAGTCCACCTATAAGATTTCTTACATCATTAAATCCGTTTTGTCGTAAAATGTTTGATGCAAGATATCCGCGTAACCCAACTCCGCAATAAAGGACGATAGGTTTGTTCTTGGGAATGTCGTTCAAATGATGGCGTATATTATCAAGCGGTATGTTTATGGCACCATTAATAGCTCCTAAGTTAAATTCATCAGGAGTGCGCACATCAATTAGAGTAATATCATTAATATCCGTATCTTTAAGCTGGCGCCAGTAAATAGGACTCATCTTCCCACTCAGAATATTCCCTGCAACATAACCGGTCACGGCAACAGGATCTTTTGCCGATGAGTATGGCGGTGCATAAGCATGTTCGAGTGACATAAGATTGTATATGCTACCATTGTTCTTTATTACTTGAGAGAATTCATCAATTCGTTTGTCGACACCTTCGAAACCTACAATCTGTGCACCAAGCAGACGTCCGTCTTTAGGAGCGAAGACGATTTTTATAGACATTGGCAGTGCATCAGGATAGTATCCTGCATGTGACGAAGGATGGATAGTAGCAGAAAGATATTCCGTTTCCAACTGTTTAAGACGTTTGGCAGACATTCCGGTAGCGGCAACCGTCAGATCAAAGACTTTTGCAATTGAAGTGCCGATTGCTCCTTCATATTTTATTTTGTTTCCAAAAACCATGTTGTCTGCAACAATGCGTGCCTGCCGATTTGCCGGTCCAGCCAGATAATTGAGCCATGGCTTGTCTGTGATTGGGTGGGGATATTCTATGGCATCTCCGACGGCATATATGTTTTCATCGTATGTTTGGAGAAAACAATTTACTTTTATACCGCGCATTTCTCCCAATTCAATGCCGGCTTGGGAGGCAAGCATCGTATTGGGACGTACTCCGATGGACAAAATAATCATGTCTGCGGATAAATGTCTTCCATTTTGGAATACAACACTTATTCCTTCTGCATTTCGTTCAAAAGAAGTTACTGCTGTTCCCAGATAAAGACGGATGCCTTTTTGCAGCAGATGCTGATGTACAAGTGATGCCATAGAGAAATCTATTGGTGCCATTACTTGATTTGCCATTTCTACAACAGCCACTTGTGAACCGTTGTTATGGAGATTTTCAGCCATTTCAAGTCCAATGAAACCACCACCTATTATAATAGCGCGCTTTATATCATTAGTCCGGATATAATTCTTTATCGTATCAGTATCGTTAACGTCTCTAAGAGTAAATATACCTTCAATGTCAATGCCAGGCAATGGAGGTCTGACTGGAGAAGCACCGGGAGATAACAACAACTTATCATAAGCCTCCATATATGTCTTTCCGTCAGCACCCTTAATTTTAACCGCTTTTTTGATGCGGTCTATAGCAATGACCTCTGATTTTACGCGGACATCTATATTGAAACGTTGCGCAAATGCTTGTGGCGTCTGTACAAAAAGTTTCTCGCGGTCTGAGATAACGTTGCCTATGTAATAAGGCAGTCCGCAGTTGGCATAAGAGATATGCTCTCCTTTTTCTATTAAAACGATTTTTGCCTCTTCTGAGTTTCTCCTAATTCGGGCAGCAGCTGTTGCTCCACCTGCTACACCACCGATTATAATATACTTCATAATATATTGTATTATACAGTTGATTTTATGCAAAAATAGTCAAAGTATTTTTATATACAGTAATATATAAGGGAAAAAATTTATTAGCCTATATACGGGCTTGAGTATAAATATCATAAAAAGCATAAAGCGGTTGTCTTCACAGATAACCGCTTTACATTTCAATAGGTATTAGTTTTTAAGGTAAAAAGATTGTTTTCAGGATAACGATGCAAAGATATGAAACTTTATTTAAAGTTCCAAAACTTTTGATAGCAATATTTTAGATATTTTATTGTGTACCCACACAACATGAAAAAATCTTGCAAAACGTGTTTATTAATGCCCGTTTGAGCTTGTTCAGACTGCTTATTATGTGCCGGGCAGGAGTGTCATGGCACAATGAAAAGGCATGTTGAGCCGTACACGTATTTATAAAAAAAGATACCGATGCCTTGTGTGCACCGGTGCCTTCGTCGTATGTAAACATTTTAATTATTTAGCCTCCAGCATGTCACCCTCTACGTATAGGCGTACCATTGATGTTGCAGCGTTCGTGCGTATGGTAATGCTTTTTTTGAAATGTCCGGGAAACTTTCCCTTTCCATTGTATGTAATGGTTATTTTTCCAGTCTGTCCCGGTGCTACGGGTGACTTTGTATATTCTGGAACAGTGCATCCGCAACTTGCCACCGCCTGATTGATTACCAAAGGAGCGTTGCCGGTGTTTGTAAAAGTGAAAGTACATTTCTGTACCGGTGTGCTTTCAGAGAATGTTCCGAAGTTGTGTGTCAGTTTGTCGAACTTTATTTCAGCAGCAGACTGTGCCATAATTGTAGTTACGGCAAATATAAACATAAATGATATTGCAATGACTTTTTTCATATTTCAATGTCCTTAGTGAGTTATTAACTTTTGGCAAAGTTACCTTATTTTTTTATATTTATATATGTTTGCAATGTTAATTTAAGTTTCTAAATTATTTATCCTTTAAAAAGCTGTCTGCCTTTTTCTGAAACCTGTCACCGTCTACGATAAATCTCGTGTGTGTACCTTTGGCAATTGCAAGCCCGTTGGTGTCGTAGACTTCGGCATTGAAAACAAGTTTTCTGCCGCATGTCTCTGTAAGTGTCGTCTCGCAGACCACGGTCATTCCTACGGGTGTCGGCGCAAGATGCTCGATGTTCAGTGCCGTGCCAACAGTACAACATCCGTTGCCAATATACTTGTCCACGCTTTTCCATGCCGTCTTCTCAATAAGTGCTATTACAACAGGTGTGGCAAGCACTCTAAGTGTGCCGCTTCCTGCCGATATCGCCGTGTCTGCACAGGTGACTTCCAACTCTGATTTAAACTTTATTCCGATTTCCATGATTGCCATTTTTAACTTAAGTTGTTTATGATTATATTTCGTGATATCTTGTGTTAATATAGATGCCGGTGTCATTTCTTGCCGATAATCTATTGTTGTCATGCAAAGATAAAGCTTGACAGCCTAATAGTCAAATATATTATACGTAATTTTGATAAACCGATGAATTATAGTATTTTTGCATTAATAAGCATTATGTAATAGAACGCACAAAATGAAGAAATACATATTTATCCTTATAAGCCTGCTCTTTTCGTATTCGGGTGCAGCCCAGATGAAATGGAACTCACGCTATCAGACATATATCAACCAGTATCGCGACCTTGCAATAGAGGAAATGCTGAGGTATAAGATACCGGCAAGCATAACGCTCGCACAGGGACTTCTTGAGAGCCGGGCAGGGAACAGCGACCTTGCGAGGAAAGGCAATAACCATTTTGGCATAAAATGCCATGGCTGGACGGGAGCCACGACATATCACGACGATGACGAGCGGCATGAGTGTTTCAGGGCATACGACAATGTGCGTGACAGTTATGAAGACCATAGCCGTTTTCTTTCGCAGCAAAGGCGTTATCAAAGCCTGTTCTCATTGAAAATAACCGACTATAAAGGTTGGGCGAGAGGTCTCAAGGCGTGTGGATATGCCACAAGTCCGACATATGCTCAGAAACTGATAGGTATTATAGAGCTGTATAAACTTTATCAGTATGACACGGCGAAGACATACGACAAGTTTATGGCAGATCATCTGTCAAAGGATGTTCCGGCAAGGATGGGCTCCACGTTGCATTCAATCCATATATATAACAAGAACTATTATCTCACGGTAAGACAGGGAGATACGTTTCGGAGTATAGCTAAGGAAGTGGGGATTTCATACCGAAAACTTGCAAAATATAACGAGCGTGACAAAGACGGAATATTGCGTTCCGGAGATATAATATATTTAAAGAAGAAGCAGAAAAAAGCAGATAAGGTTTATAAGAAACGTCCGCACACAGTAAAGCAGGGTGAGAGTATGTATTCCATTGCACAGCGTTATGGAATAAGGGTCAAGAACCTGTATAAGATGAACGGTCTGTCTCCTGATTACAACCTTAAGGTTGGTGACAGATTGCGGGTGAGATGATATATGTCAAAAGAACGGGGCTTATATTATTTTTGACGTGCAGAATTGATTGTATTTATTGCAAACAATGTATTTTTGCATCAGGAAAAAGAGATAAAAGATATAGGAATATAAGGTATGGTTTTAAGATAAAAAGATTGTTAAGGATTAAAGATTGACCATTCCTTATTTGGTGGTTTAAAGAATGGTAGGAAAAAGTTAGGACTGATAAGTTCTGTATTGTAGGGCGGTTGTTGTAGATGATACAATGACCGCCTTTTTGTTTGTTATATAAGAGATATACCCGTTAGTGGAATTATTGCCTGCACACATCTTTCAGACTGTTATATTCTGCCAGCTTTTGCTTACAGTTTTCAATCACGTATGTTTGATTTTCCAAAGGTGCCCTTTGGGAGCTTAAAATGTTACCTTTTGACCTCTTAAATGCCATGTTTAAGAGTCCCAAATGCCATGTTTCAGATTGTAAGATGAATGCAGACAAAATTAATTCCGCCTAAATATTATAGGAAACTCGCGTTAAAATAATTTTAAACTTATGATAATTAGTTGGTAATGATGATTTTTTTTTTAACTTTGCGCCTCAAATAATTGTATAAAATATAAATAGATATAATAGAATAGATATATGGCCAGGAAATTTGCCGAACACAACGGTCTTAATCTTGTTGAGACAAACAAAGAGGTTTTATCATCGTGGAATGAGAATGACGTATTTCACAAGACAATATCCGAGCGCGAGGGATGTCCGGAGTTTGTCTTCTTTGAGGGACCTCCTTCTGCGAACGGTCATCCCGGCATACACCATGTGCTGGCACGTGCGATAAAGGACACGTTCAACCGTTACAAGACGATGAAGGGATATATGGTCCGCCGTAAGGCTGGTTGGGATACGCACGGACTTCCTGTTGAACTTGGTGTGGAAAAGGAACTGGGCATAACAAAGGCTGATATCGACAATCATGCCAGTGATAAATATATATCGGTGGAAGACTACAACCGTAAGTGCCGTCAGAATGTGATGATGTATACAGAGGAATGGCGCAAGCTTACGGAAGAAATGGGATATTTCGTAGACTTGGACAATCCTTACATCACTTATGACAACAAATATATAGAGACGCTATGGTGGCTTCTTAAGCAACTCTATGATAAGGGCCTGTTGTATAAAGGCTATACAATACAGCCGTACAGTCCGGCTGCCGGAACAGGATTGTCGAGCCATGAGCTTAACCAGCCCGGATGCTACCGCGATGTAAAGGACACCACGGCAACGGCTCTTTTCAAGGTTATCAACCCTAAGGCAGAATGGAGCGGGTGGGGGACAGCCTATTTCGCAGCATGGACAACAACGCCGTGGACGTTGCCTTCAAATACGGCACTTTGCGTTGGACCCAATATAAAATACGTGGCTTTGCAGACATACAATCCTTACAACGATGAAAAGATAACCGTTGTTATGGCTGATGTTCTTGTAAACGCTTACTTCAAGGCTGATGGCAAGGATGCTGATATGGAGGCATATAAGCACGGCGATAAGATTATTCCTTATCATATTGTCGGTGAATATACGGGCAAAGATCTTGTCGGTATGGAATATGAGCAGCTTATGCCTTGGGTGAAGCCCTCTGCAAAGGTTGACGAGAACGCTCCTGATTTCGTGAAGGCGTATGCTGAGGCAAATCCTGAAAAAGTGTTTGTGGGAGAAAACGGCAAGGATAAGTTTGTGGAGATGAGCGGCAAGGCGTTCCGTGTAATTCCAGGTGACTATGTGACAACGGAAGACGGTACTGGCATTGTGCATATTGCCCCGACATTCGGTGCAGATGATGCAAAGGTTGCCAAGGATGCAGAAATACCGTCGTTGTTCCTTATCAACAAGAAAGGCGAAACACGCCCTATGGTAGACCTTGAGGGCAAATATTATGTCATGGCAGAACTCGACAATGAGTTTGCTGCACGCTGTCTGAATGCCGAAGCATACGCAAAACATGCCGGCGACTATGTAAAGAATGCCTATTCTCCTGTGTTCAATCCTGAAGGAAAGTATGACGAAAAGGCTGCGATGAAAGCCGAAGACCTCAACATCGTACTGTGTATGGAAATGAAGCAGGAAGGTACGGCACTGAAGATTGAGAAACATGTACACAACTATCCTCATTGCTGGCGTACGGACAAACCTGTGTTGTATTATCCGCTCGACTCGTGGTTCATACGTTCTTCGGCGAAGAAGGAACGCATGAGCGAACTTAATAAAACCATAAACTGGCAGCCGGAGAGTACCGGTACAGGACGTTTCGGAAATTGGCTTGACAATCTTAACGACTGGAACCTGTCACGCAGCCGGTATTGGGGTACCCCGCTTCCGATATGGCGTAATGAAGACGGTGATGAAATCTGCATAGGTTCGATGCAGCAGCTTTATGATGAGATAGAAAAGTCTGTTGCGGCAGGCATCATGAAGAGCAACCCGATGAAGGACAAGGGTTTTGTTCCTGGTGATTACAGCCGTGAGAATTATGACAAGATAGATATTCACCGTCCTTATGTTGACAACATAGTGCTTGTAAGCGATAGCGGTAAGGCTATGAAACGTGAGACAGACCTTATTGACGTATGGTTTGATTCAGGTTCCATGCCATACGCCCAGATACACTATCCTTTTGAGAACCGCGAACTGATAGACGACAGAAAGGCATTCCCCGCCGATTTTATCAATGAGGGAGTGGACCAGACACGAGGCTGGTTCTTTACGCTTCATGCCATTGCAACAATGGTGTTCGACTCTGTTGCATTCAAGAATGTAATATCAAGCGGACTTGTGCTCGACTCGAAAGGTAACAAGATGTCAAAGCATGTGGGAAATGTTATCAATCCTTTCACCATGATAGACAATTTTGGTGCAGACCCAGTGCGTTTCTATATGATGACTAACTCTGAGCCTTGGGATAACCTTAAGTTTGACCCTAACGGAGTTGATGAAGTCCGCCGTAAGTTCTTCGGTACATTATATAATACATACAGCTTCTTTGCACTATACGCAAATGTCGACGCTTTTGACTATTCGCAGCCGGAGATACCGGTGGATGAGCGTCCGGAGATAGACCGCTGGATACTTTCTGTTCTCAACACGCTTATAAAAGGCGTTGAGAAGGAAATGGACGGTTATGACCCTACGCGTGCCGGACGTCTTATCGATACGTTTGTGAACGATGACCTCAGCAACTGGTTCGTGCGGCTTAACCGCAAGCGTTTCTGGGGAAAGGACATGAGCAAGGAGAAGCTTTCGGCTTATCAGACATTATACACATGTCTTGAAACGGTGGCAAAGTTGCTGGCTCCATTTGCCCCGTTCTATGCAGACCGTCTTTATATGGACCTGATAAACGTTACCGGACGCGACAATGTTTGTTCCGTACATTTGGCAAAATATCCTGTCGCAGATGAAAGTCTTATAGACAGCGAGCTGGAAGAGCGTATGAGAATGGCTCAGAAAATAACTTCCATGACACTTGCATTGCGCCGTAAGGTTAATATCAAGGTGCGTCAGCCGCTGCAGAGCATCATGATACCGGCTGTAGATGAGAGGCAGAAAGCTTATATCAGTGCTGTCAAGGACCTTATAATGAGTGAGGTCAATGTCAAGGAACTTACCTTTGTGGAAGGTTCAGGAGTGCTTGTCAAGAAAGTAAAGTGTAATTTCCGCACTTTGGGCAAGAAATTCGGCAAGCTGATGAAGAGCATAGCAGCCGGAATGGAAAACCTTACTCAGGAGGATATTGCTGCTTTTGAACAGAAGTCATCGATAGAGTTAAACATAGAAGGGCAGAGTGTTGTGGTGGACATCGCAGATGTTGAAATCATCAGCGAGGACATACCGGGATGGCTTGTTGCCAATGAAGGCAATCTGACGGTTGCGCTCGAAGTTGAAATCAGCGATGAACTGCGTAAGGAAGGCATGGCACGCGAACTGATAAACCGTATACAGAACATAAGAAAAGAAACAGGACTGGAAATAACAGACCGCATAAATGTTACTATAACTTCTGTTGAACAGGTTGAAGAGGCAGTGGAGGCATATTCGGAATATATCAAGGGACAGGTCTTGGCTGATGATATTGTTCTGGCAGACAATGACGGACCTGAGTTCCAGTTCGATACATTCAACCTGAATATTAAAGTGGAAAAGAAGTAAAGTGAAGGTTAATCCGGAACTTTATAAAATTCAATATAACTTAACGACTGATTATTATGGCAGACAAGAAACGTTATACAGATGAAGAGCTTGAAGAGTTCAAGGCTATTATCAATGAAAAGCTTGCTTTGGCACGCCGTGACTACAATCAGATGATGCGCACACTTATGAATGCAGATGGAAACGATGTTGAAGATACGTCACCTACATATAAAATTCTGGAAGAAGGAAGCGCAACACAGACAAAAGAGGAACTGACACAGTTTGCTGCGCGTCAGCAGAAATTCATACAGGGGCTTGAGGCAGCTTTGGTACGTATTGAGAAAAAGACATACGGGATAGACCGTATAACGGGAGAACTCATTCCGAAAGAACGTCTGCGTGTGGTTCCTCATGCAACTTTGAGCGTAGCGTCAAAGAATGCGAGGAAGGGATAAATGAACAGATATATGTTGTCATCTGCACGCATATTGTCTGCGTGTGCACTCATTGTCCTTATCCTTATTATAGACCAAATCATAAAGATTGAGGTCAAGACGAGTATGTGCCTGTATGAATCGATAAGGGTAACAGACTGGTTTTATATAAACTTTATAGAGAACAACGGAATGGCATATGGCATGACATTTATAAATAAGTTGGTGCTCAGCCTGTTCCGTGTTCTGGCTATAAGTGCGCTCGGATATTACATCTGTTTGCAGATAAGGCGGAAGGCACGTCTTCTATATATCTGTCTTTTGTCGGTTGTCTTTGCAGGTGCTTTGGGAAATCTTATAGACTGTATGTTCTATGGGCTTATATTCAATGCCTCTTCTCCTTATTATGTATCATACATGGTGCCTTTCGGTCAGGGATATTCCTCATTCCTTATGGGGAAGGTTGTCGATATGTTCTACTTTCCGCTAATAGTCACGACGTGGCCTGAGTGGGTGCCGGTGTTTGGCGGAGAAGAGTTTATATTTTTCAGCCCCGTGTTTAACTTTGCCGATGCCTGCATCAGTGTCGGCGTTGTGTCATTGATATTATTCTGTCGTAAAGAGCTGTCACAAATCACGTTTAAGAGACAATGAAGAAAAACTGCATTATAGTGTTGTGCTTTGTCACGTTGGTTGCATTACTGTCGTGCAAGCCCCGTGTCCCTTCCGGATACATACAGCCGGGAGACATGGAAAACATTCTTTACGACTACTATATAGCAGACGGCATGGCTAATTGTGAAGACGGAGACGCACAGGAACAAGCGTACAACAATGGGCTGTATAAACTTGCAGTATTGAAGAAACATGGTGTGACGCAGGCTGAGTTTGACTCTTCTTTGGTATATTATGCACGCCATGCAGACCGGTTGCACTCAATTTATGAAAATATTGAGAAACGTCTCGGCAATGCAGCCATAGGCATGGGCGCTTCAGCAGGAGACCTTCAGCAGTTTGGCTCATCTGTGGCAAACTCAGACACAGCCGATGTGTGGAATGAAGAACGTTCGTGCGTGTTGCAGCCGCAGATGCCTTATAATGTGTTGTCGTATGCAATAAAGGCAGATACGGCATTCCACAAAGGAGACAGGATGGTGTTGAGCTTCGATACGCATTTCATTTATCAGGACGGAACGAAAGACGGTGTGGCACAGTTGGTAGTGCGTTTGTCAAATGACAGTATTGTGTCGCGTACGGTGCACATGTCTTCCAATTCTCATTATACGCTCAATGTCGTTGACGATAAGAATATAGGAATAAAGGATGTGTATGGATTTATCTTTTTGACAAAAAATCAGAATACATCCTCTTCCACAATGAAGCTTATGTTTGTGGATAATATACGGCTGGTAAGACTTCACGGTACGTCCGGAACCGGTACGCATTCAAACATACAGCAAGACATACATGGCGGCGATACCTTAAATGAAAATATAAGGAATAGGAGAGGTAGTGCGGATGAAAGAGTAAATGGTGTAACTCCCCAGCCTATAAACATTCCACCTGGAAGCATGCGAACTCTCCACAGACCTTAATCATTATATATTATATAATTCGTTTCCGGTATATTGAGGACTTATATAAATTCGACTACCGTTATGTTATTAAAAGGAACAGGCAGATTTGCAGCAAACAGACTTATGAAAAACGGAGATGTCATTGTCAACGGTGTGGTGGAAACCGACAATGGCATAGTCAGGGCATATTATCATTTTTCGGAAGAGCTTCCTTTTACAGAGTGGATAGGCGGGACGATAGAGCTTATTGAAGAAAATGGACAACTTGTTGCCTGTGCACGCGATTGAAGCCTAATATTAAAACTTTCTCCTTATTTAATAGTTAGCAGTGATAATCTTTTGTTTGTTCTACATTTTTTTATAATTTTGCATGTCAAAATTATAGAACACTTATGTATAGAACGAACACATGTGGAGAGTTGCGTATCTCTGATGTAGGCAAGAACGTGAAACTTGCCGGATGGGTACAGCGTAGCCGTAAAATGGGAGGCATGACTTTCGTTGATTTGCGCGACCGTTACGGTATAACTCAGTTGGCTTTCAATGAAGAACTCAATGCCGATGTCTTTGCCAAAGCTAATAAACTTGGGCGTGAATATTGTATTCAGGCAACTGGTACGGTAAGTGAGAGGCAAAGTAAGAACAAGAATATTCCTACAGGTGATATTGAGATAATAGTTTCGGAACTGTCGGTTATCAGTGAAAGCCTTACACCTCCGTTTACAATAGAGGACAATACCGACGGTGGAGACGACATACGTATGAAGTACCGTTATCTCGATTTACGCCGTCCGTCGGTGCGTGCTAATTTGGAGTTGCGTCACCGTATGACAATATTAATACGTAATTTCCTCGATTCAAAAGACTTTATAGAGGTGGAAACACCTATATTAATAGGTAGTACGCCTGAGGGTGCCCGTGACTTTATTGTCCCCTCGCGTATGAATCCCGGACAGTTTTATGCATTGCCGCAAAGCCCTCAGACACTGAAGCAGCTTCTTATGGTAAGCGGATTTGACAGATACTTCCAGATTGCAAAGTGTTTCCGTGATGAAGACTTGCGTGCAGACCGTCAGCCTGAATTCACACAGATTGACTGCGAAATGTCTTTCGTCGATCAAGATGACGTGATAGACCTTTTCGAAGACATGGCACGTCACCTGTTCAGGGAAGTTCGCGGCGTGGAGCTGCCGGCAAAGTTGCAGCAGATGACATGGCATGATGCAATGCGCCTGTATGGAAGTGACAAACCGGACACACGTTTCGGTATGGAATTTGTCGAACTTATGGATACGTTGAAAGGTTCAGGCACATTCTCCGTGTTCAATGATGCTGCATATATTGGTGGTATTTGCGTGCCTGGATGTGCTAATTATACACGTAAGCAGCTTGACCAGCTGACAGATTTCGTGAAGAGACCTCAGGTCGGTGCCAAAGGACTTGTCTATGTTAAGTTTAATGAAGACGGGAGCGTGAAGAGTAGCATTGACAAATTTTATGCTCCAGAGGTGTGGAGCCGTGTAAAAGAAGTAATGGGAGCTAAAGACGGTGACCTTGTTCTTGTACTCAGTGGTGACAATGCTAATAAGACACGTGTTCAGTTGTGCAGCCTGCGATTGGAAATGGGCAGTCGTCTCGGACTGCGCGACAAGGATAAGTTTGAATGTTTGTGGATAGTAGATTTCCCGTTGTTTGAATGGAGTGATGAGGAGCAGAGACTAATGGCAACCCATCATCCGTTTACAATGCCTAATCCGGACGACATACCTTTGCTGGACGAACATCCGGAGAGGGTGCGTGCCATGGCATACGATTTTGTATGCAACGGTATTGAAGTAGGAGGCGGAAGCCTGCGTATTCATGATTGTAACTTGCAGGAGAAGATGTTCAACATTCTTGGCTTTACTCCTGAGAGAGCCATGGCTCAGTTCGGCTTCCTTATAAATGCATTTAAATATGGAGCACCTCCACATGCCGGACTTGCTTTTGGCTTGGATCGTTTCGTTTCGATAATGGCAGGACTTGACAGTATACGTGATTGTATTGCATTCCCTAAGAACAACAGCGGGCGTGATGTCATGCTTGATGCTCCTTCTATTGTTGATGACAAACAACTTGACGAATTGCAAATAAAGATTGATATAAGTCAATAGATTTGTAAGTAAATGTGTTAAAATACTGTATAAAAGTAATTTATTAATAGAAAAATAATACCATTAATGCCAAAAACGCTATCTTTGCAGCATAATTAATCAAAAGATTGAAATAAATAGAGGTCTAAATTTAATTTAATTATGGCAGAAAAGAAAGCAGCAGCTACAAAAGCTGCAACAGAGAAGAAGACAACAGCGAAGAAAGCATGTGCAACAAGAAAGACGGCTGCTACCAAGAAAACGGTTGTCATTAATGCAGAGAACGTAGGTTTCAGGGCAGGAGACGTTTATCAGGCACTTGCTGCAGCAGAGAAACCACTTAGTGTTGCAGAAATAGCTAAGGCTGCCAATATATCAACAGAAGAGGTTCTTCTTGGTATAGGCTGGCTGTTTAAAGAAGGCAAGGTAAAAGAGCAGGAAGATAAGCTTGTTCTGGCTTAAAGGTAAAAATCATATTTAAAGGAAGGTCGGTAAGTTATTGTTACCGGCCTTTTTTCAGAAATGGACTACGAACGCGATATATTGAATATTCTGAAAGAAGCAGGCACAGAAGGACTTTGTGTCCAAAAGATAGCCCGTCATGTCTTCAACACACATAACTCATTTTTCGGGACGTTATGTTTTGAAGATGTATATCGCTATGTAAAGCAGTATTTGTATAGAAACAGTAAAACCCGCAGTTCGATAATCGAAAAAACGGCAGTTCGCGGTATTTACCGTCTGAACATGGAAGCAGGTGACAGGGCACAGCTTATGCTTCTATTTGAAGAGGAGAAAGAAGAGGAAACTCCCCGAAAAGCAGAGGATACATCATTGTCCTTGTTCTGATGACATCTTTTTTGAAGAATTCATAATTCCACATTCGTAATACATAACTCATAGGATTACGTATCATAAAGCTATGGGTTACGGGACGTAAAGCTATGGGTTATGAAACCATAAAGGCTGCAATCAGAAATTGATATTAAATACTATTAACATTGACATTAAAAAGGGAATATAATTTATTGTACGTATTATGTGTAATAAAGTAATATTACGAATATGTCAAAACAATATTTATTAGGGCTTGATATCGGCAGTTCGTCTGTAAAAGCATCGCTTGTCGATATCGATAACGGTCTTTGTGCGGCTTCCGCTTTTTATCCGGAGAAAGAAGCTCCGATAATGGCTAAAAAGATAGGATGGGCAGAACAGGAACCTCAAATGTGGTGGGATAATGCCAAATTGAGTATCAAGAAAATAATGTCAGAAGCAAATGTCAAAGGTTCTGATATAAAGGCTGTGGGTATTTCTTATCAGATGCATGGTCTTGTTTGTGTAGACAAAGAACAGCAGGTCTTGAGACCTTCAATAATATGGTGTGACTCGAGAGCGGTTCCTTATGGCGACAAGGCTTTCAATGATATAGGTTCAGAACAGTGCCTTTCGCATCTTTTAAATTCTCCCGGCAATTTTACGGCAGCCAAGTTGGCGTGGGTAAAGGAAAATGAGCCACAGATATTTGAGCGTATAGACAAGTTCATGTTGCCAGGCGACTACATAGCCATGAGGCTGACAGGTATAGCGAATACAACTATAAGCGGACTGAGTGAAGGAATGCTTTGGGACTTCAAGACGAAGACACCGGCAGATTTCCTGCTTGATTATTATGGTTTTGAAAGCAATATGGTGCCGGACATTGTCCCGACTTTCAGTGTTCAGGGTGAGGTAAATGCCTCTGCTGCCGCAGAACTCGGACTTGCAGAAGGAACTCCTGTGAGCTATCGTGCCGGCGACCAGCCCAACAACGCCCTTAGCCTGAATGTCTTCAATCCTGGTGAGATAGCTTCCACGGCAGGAACATCTGGTGTTGTATACGGCGTTTTGGGAGATATAAACTATGATAAAAAGAGCCGTGTCAATACGTTTGCCCATGTAAACTATTCAAAAGAGCTTGACCGTCTTGGCGTATTGCTTTGTATAAACGGTACGGGTATATTGAATGCATGGGTCAGAAGGAACATTGCCCCCGAGGGTATATCGTATGCGGATATGAATGAGATGACCAGTTCGGTTGCGATTGGAAGCGACGGTGTCACAATCATCCCGTTTGGCAACGGCGCGGAAAGAGTGTTGGAAAACCGTGAAGTGGGATGTTCAGTGAATGGAATAAACTTCAATAAGCACGGTAAGGCTCATCTTATGCGTGCGGCACAGGAGGGCATTGTCTTCAGTTTCTGTTATGGAATGGAGATAATGCAGCAGATGGGCATGGACATAAGAAAGATACATGCAGGAAAGGCAAACATGTTCCTTAGCAAGCTGTTCCGCGATACATTGGCAGGAGTCAGCGGTGCGACAATAGAGCTGTATGAGACCGACGGCAGTATTGGCGCGGCTAAAGGCGCCGGCATGGGGTGCGGTATCTATAAGAACAACGATGAGGCTTTTGCCACACTGAACAAACTTGCAGTGATAGAGCCGGACGAGCATTTGCGTACGGAATATCTTGAAGCATATTCCAAGTGGAAATGCCGTTTGGAAATGGTAACCAAGAATTAAAAACTTATATAAGTAATAATATCGTTTTTATAAATATTAAAACATAAGATTATGGCTAAAGAGTATTTTCCTGAAATCGGACAGATAAAGTTCGAAGGTAAAGACAGTAAAAATCCAATGGCTTACCGTTATTATGACGCAGAAAAGGTTATAATGGGTAAGAAAATGAAAGACTGGTTGAAGTTTGCAATGGCTTGGTGGCACACACTGTGTGCAGAAGGTGGCGACCAGTTTGGCGGTACAACGAAACAGTTCCCTTGGAATGGTAACCCCGATAAGGTACAGGCAGCTAAGGACAAGGCTGATGCCGGTTTCGAGTTTATGCAGAAAATGGGAATTGAATACTACTGTTTCCACGATGTAGACTTGTGTACAGAGGCTGATACAATCGAAGAATATGAGGCAAATCTGAAAGAAGTTGTTGCATATTTGAAGAAAAAACAGGAAGAGACAGGCATAAAGTTGCTGTGGGGTACGGCAAACGTATTCAGCCATGCGCGCTATATGAACGGTGCTGCCACAAATCCTGACTTTGATGTTGTTGCACGCGCTGCCGTTCAGATAAAGAATGCCATAGACGCAACAATCGAGCTTGGTGGTACCAATTATGTGTTCTGGGGCGGACGTGAAGGCTATATGAGCCTTTTGAATACAGACCAGAAACGTGAGAAGGAACATTTGGCACGTATCCTTACAATGGCACGCGACTATGCACGCAGCAAAGGATTTACAGGTACGTTCCTTATTGAGCCGAAGCCAATGGAGCCGACAAAGCATCAGTATGACGTTGATACGGAAACAGTAGTAGGCTTCCTGAAGGCACATGGACTGGAAAACGACTTCAAGGTTAATATAGAAGTAAACCATGCAACGCTTGCAGGTCATACATTCGAGCATGAACTGGCAGTTGCCGTAGACAACGGCATGCTCGGTTCTATCGATGCCAACCGCGGAGACTATCAGAACGGTTGGGATACAGACCAGTTCCCGATTGACAACTATGAGCTTATTCAGGCTATGATGCAGATTATCCGCAACGGTGGTCTGGGTAACGGCGGTACAAACTTCGATGCAAAGACACGCCGTAACTCAACTGACCTTGACGATATCTTCATTGCTCACATAGCAGGTATGGATGCAATGGCACGTGCTTTGGAGAATGCAGCCGACCTTATAGAGAACTCTCCGATATGCAGTATGGTTAAAGAGCGCTATTCTTCTTTCGATGCAGGTAAGGGCAAGGAATTTGAGGAAGGCAAGATGTCTCTTGAGGAACTTGTTGCATATTCTAAGCAGGTTGGTGAGCCCAAGCAGACTTCAGGCAAGCAGGAACTTTATGAGGCAATAGTAAATATGTATTGCTGATATTATACAGTTTTGATTTAATATAAAACCGGTTATGTGGTAAATATTTATTTACTCATAACCGGTTTTTATTCATACATGGTTCAGTATATAATACTTTTTTGTATATTTGCACATTATTAATATTAGATTTAATATATTTATGTCTTGTATAAACAATCATCTAGTCATAATGGCAGGTGGAGTCGGCAGCAGGTTTTGGCCGATGAGTACCAAAGAATGTCCCAAACAGTTTATTGATGTGCTTGGTGTGGGGCGCTCTTTATTACAACTTACGTTCGACCGTTTTAAAGATATCTGTTCTCCGGCTAACGTATGGGTTGTTACCAATAAGAGCTATGTTGATATCGTTAGGCAACAGCTGCCGGATGTTCCTGAAAGAAACATCCTTTGCGAGCCTTGCCGCCGTAATACGGCTCCATGTATAGCATACGTAAGCTGGCGTATAAAGTCGGTCGATCCGTGTGCAAACATCGTTGTATCTCCGAGTGACCATATTGTTACGGATGTAAAAGAGTTTGAGAGGGTTATAAAGGGTTGTCTTGACTTTACTGCAAGTTCGGATGCTATAGTAACTCTCGGAATGAAACCCACGCGCCCTGAGACAGGATATGGATATATTCAAGCTGACATGTCTTCACGTTCGTCTGCAAACAGCGAGATATTGCGTGTAAGTTCATTCCGTGAAAAGCCTTGTCTTCAGGTTGCCCGTGAGTATATCAAGGACAACAGTTTTCACTGGAACGCAGGTATTTTTGTATGGAATGTCAATACCATAGTAAAGGCGTTCCGGGAGTTTTGTCCTTCAATAAGCGGTATTTTTGAGAGCATTGACGTATATGGAACGGAGAAAGAGCAGGAAGAAATTGACCGCAAGTTCCCGATGTGCGACAATATATCCGTGGATTATGCAATAATGGAGAAGGCAAAGGACATATTTGTATATCCGGCAGATTTTGGCTGGAGCGACCTTGGTACATGGGGGTCGCTGCTTCAGTTGTCCCCCAAAGATACAGACGGCAACAGTGTAATAGGCAGCAACGTCTCTTTGTTCGATACACGCAACTGCATTGTGCATACGTTGAACAACAATAAGATTGTGGTTCAGGGACTTGACGGATATATCGTTGCAGAGGGTGACGGAAAAATTCTTATATGCAAGCTGTCTGAAGAGCAGCGCATAAAGGAATTTTCAGGAGAATAATCAATAGATAAATTAATATAACAGGTAATTAAAGAAAATGAAGAAAGTTGCATTGATAACAGGTATAACAGGGCAGGACGGTTCGTTCCTTGCCGAGTTTCTTATAGATAAAGGTTATGAGGTTCATGGCTTGTTGCGCCGTTCGTCATCGTTCAATACAGGACGTATAGAGCATCTGTATCTTGACGAGTGGGTGCGTGATATGAAAAAGTCTCGTCTGGTCAATCTTCACTGGGCAGACATGACGGATTCATCCTCTCTGATACGTATCATCGGTGAGACAAAGCCCGACGAGATATACAACCTTGCAGCACAAAGTCACGTAAAGGTTTCGTTTGATGTTCCTGAATATACGGCTGATACAGACGCAGTTGGAACGCTTCGTCTGCTTGAGGCTGTACGTATATGCGGACTGGAGAAGACATGTCGTATTTATCAGGCATCAACCTCCGAACTGTATGGAAAGGTTCAGGAAGTGCCGCAAAGCGAGACAACGCCGTTCTACCCGCGCTCTCCATATTCTGTGGCAAAGCTCTATGGATTTTGGATAATGAAGAACTATCGTGAAAGTTACGACATGTATTGCTGCAACGGTATCCTGTTTAATCATGAAAGCGAGCGCAGGGGAGAGAATTTCGTCACACGTAAGATTACTCTTGCTGCATGCCGCATAGCACAGGGATATCAGGACAAGCTTTATCTTGGCAACCTTGACGCTCTTCGCGACTGGGGATATGCCCGCGATTACGTAGAGTGCATGTGGCTTATCCTTCAGCAGCCGCAACCGGACGATTTTGTTATTGCAACGGGAGAGATGCATACCGTGCGCGAGTTTTGTACACTGGCATTTAAAGAAGCAGGTATGGAACTGCGTTGGGAAGGTGAAGGTGTGAACGAAAGAGGTATAGATGTAAATACCGGAAAGGTGCTTGTCGAGGTCGATCCTAAATATTTCCGTCCTTGCGAAGTTGAACAGTTGCTTGGAAATCCGGCAAAGGCAAAGAAGCAGCTTGGCTGGAACCCCACGAAGACTACATTCCCGGAACTTATAAGCATTATGGTTAAGCACGACATGAAGTTTGTCAGGAAGATACATCTTAAAGCACAGATAGAGGATTAAGCCATGTTGGACAAATCATCCAAAATATATATAGCCGGTCACAATGGGCTTGTGGGTTCGGCTATATGGAAAAACCTTGAACAAAGAGGTTACAGAAATCTTATTGGCAGGAGTCACAAGGAGCTTGATTTGCTGGATCCGGCTGCCGTAAAGGTTTTTTTCGATGAGGAAAAGCCTGATGCCGTGGTGCTTGCTGCTGCCCATGTCGGCGGTATAATGGCAAACTTGCAGTATCGTGCGGATTTCATCTACGAAAATCTCCAGATACAGCAGAACGTTATAGGTGAGAGCTTCCGCCATGGTGTCAGAAAACTCCTGTTCCTTGGAAGCACATGTATCTACCCGCGTATGGCATCCCAGCCCATGTCGGAAGGTGCGCTGCTTACTTCTGAACTTGAATATACAAACGAACCGTATGCCATTGCAAAGATTGCCGGTTTGAAGATGTGTGAGAGTTTCAGCATACAATATGGATGCAATTACATTGCCGTGATGCCTACGAACCTGTATGGTCCCAATGACAATTTTCATCTGGAAAACAGCCATGTGCTGCCGGCAATGATAAGGAAAGTATACCTTGCAAAGTGTCTTAATGAGAATGATTGGGACGCAGTGCGTAAGGACCTTGACCTCAGACCGGTGAATGGCGTTAGCGGAAGCAACACTGATGGGGAGATACTTGCAGAGTTGTGCAAGTTCGGCATAACCCCGGAGTCTGTAACCCTGTGGGGTACGGGTAAGCCAATGCGCGAATTCCTTTGGAGTGAGGACATGGCGGATGCAAGCGTGCATGTCCTTCTCAATGTAGACTTTAAGGATACATATCCAGAAGGATGCAGGGAGATACGCAATTGTCATATCAATGTGGGTACGGGACTTGAAGTCACCATACGGGAAGTGGCAGAGAAAGTTGTGAAGACAATCGGCTTTAAGGGGCTTCTGTTGTGGGACGCCACCAAACCGGACGGAACTCCGCGCAAGCTTACTGATGTTACAAAGTTACATGCTTTAGGCTGGCACCACACCGTGGATATAGACGACGGAATTGCAAAATTGTACGAATGGTACAAAAAGGGCATTTGTATTAATCATCAGACGATATGAACAAAAAGGCAGATTCTTATTTAAAGAAATCTGCCTTTTTATTTGTTCTGTTATGAATAATTAGTATTTTTGTGTGTTACAAAACACCTATGACAAACATCTTGATTAATAAATATTAATTTAAAGCTTAAATAAGAAATGAAAAACTATCCCAAAATCGGTATTCGTCCTATCATCGACGGTCGTCAGGGCGGCATCCGTGAGAGTCTTGAAGACAAGACAATGAATCTTGCAAAGGCTGTAGCCGAGCTTATATCAGGTAATTTAAGAAACGGAGACGGCTCTCCGATAGAGTGTGTCATAGCCGACAGTACCATAGGCCGTGTGGCTGAGGCTGCCGCATGTGCTGACAAATTTGAGAAATGCGGTGTGGGTGCCACAATTTCCGTTACATCATGCTGGTGCTACGGTTCGGAAACAATGGACATGAACCCCCATTATCCTAAGGCTGTATGGGGCTTTAACGGAACAGAGCGTCCGGGTGCCGTTTATCTGGCAGCCGTTCTTGCTGCGCATGCACAAAAGGGACTGCCTGCATTCGGCATATACGGACACGACGTTCAAGATCTTGAGGATAACAGCATACCCGAAGACGTTGCAGAGAAGATATTGCGCTGGGCACGTGCGGCACAGGCTGTGGCAACGATGCGCGGCAAGTCTTACCTCTCGGTGGGCAACGTTGCAATGGGCATAGCAGGCAGTATCGTAAATGCAGACTTTCTTCAGGAGTATCTTGGCATACGTGCCGAGCAGGTGGACATGACGGAAGTGCTGCGCCGTATACAGCTTGGAATATACGATAAGGAAGAGTATGAGAAGGCAATGGCATGGACAAAGAAGCATTGTGTGCCAAATGAAGGCTTCGACAAGAACCGTCCTGAGAAGCAGAAGGACCGCAAGGGCAAGGACGAGGACTGGGAGTTTGTTGTCAAGATGACCATGATTATCCGGGACCTCATGACCGGAAACCCGAGGCTGCTTGAGGCTGGATATAAGGAAGAGGCACTGGGACACAACGCCATAGCAGGCGGTTTCCAGGGACAGCGCCAGTGGACGGACTTCCTGCCCAACGGAGATTTCAGCGAGACAATACTCAATACATCGTTTGATTGGAACGGTATACGCGAGGCATACGTGTTCGCAACGGAAAACGACTGCTGCAACGGGCTTACGATGTTGTTCGAGCATCTGCTCACAAACCGTGCTGCAATATTCTCGGATGTCCGCACATACTGGAGCCCGGAGGCTGTGAAACGCGTTACAGGCAAAGAACTTACAGGCCGTGCATCGGGTGGTATGATACACCTTATCAACTCTGGAGCAACAACGCTTGACGGTACGGGATACAGCACCGATAATGATGGCAATCCTGTAATGAAACAGTGCTGGGAGATGACCGATAAGGATGTAGAGGATTGTCTTGCGGCAACGAGCTGGTGTCCGGCAGACCGGGATTATTTCCGTGGCGGAGGTTTCTCGTCAAACTTCCTCACAAAGGGTGGAATGCCCGTTACCATGGCACGTCTTAACCTTGTGAAAGGACTTGGTCCGGTGCTGCAAATTGCAGAGGGCTGGACTGCTGACGTAGACCCGGAGATACATGAAGTGCTTAACAAGCGTACTGATCCGACATGGCCGACCACATGGTTCGTGCCGCGTCTCTGCGACAAGCCTGCTTTCAAGGATGTATATTCCGTGATGAACAACTGGGGTGCCAACCACGGTGCGATAAGCTACGGACATATAGGTGCTGATCTCATCACGCTTGCTTCTATGCTCCGCATACCGGTTTGCATGCACAATGTGGACGACGACAAGATATTCCGCCCTGCAGCATGGAACGCTTTCGGTATGGACAAGGAAGGCGCAGACTTCAGGGCATGCAAGAACTTCGGTCCGGTTTATAAATAAAATACATGGTGGGTTTGCCTGTTTTCTATATGCGGGCAAACCCATTTTATTTTTATACCTTAATAATATACAGCATGTCAAAACAATCTATATTAAGTAAAGACGGTGTAAGCTATGTTCTTCCGTTTATACTCGTCACGTCATGTTTTGCACTATGGGGCTTTGCCAACGACATTACCAACCCCATGGTAAAGGCTTTCTCGAAGATATTCCGTATGAGCGTCACCGACGGCACGTTGGTTCAGGTGGCATTCTATGGCGGCTATTTTGCCATGGCTTTTCCTGCTGCCATGTTCATACGCAAGTTCTCGTATAAGTCGGGAGTGCTTATGGGACTTGGACTTTATGCTTTCGGCGCCTTTCTTTTTCTGCCGGCAAAGATGGCAGGTGCCTTTGAATATTTTCTCATAGCATATTTTATCCTTACATGCGGCCTGTCTTTTCTCGAAACCAGTTGTAATCCTTACATTCTGTCAATGGGTACGGAAGAGACGGCGACACGCAGACTTAACTTTGCCCAGTGCTTCAACCCCATGGGGTCTCTTCTCGGCATGTATGTGGCAATGAACTTTATTCAGGCGCGGCTCGATCCCCGTGACACAGATGCAAGGGCCCTGCTTGACGAAGCCGACTTCAATGCCTTGAAAGAAGCAGACCTTTCAGTCCTGATAACGCCTTATCTTATTATTGCAGCCATAATAGCAGTGATGTTTCTTGTCATTTTCTTTGCGCGTATGCCCAAGAACGGCGATCAGAGCCATGACATAAACTTTTTACCCACGCTGAAGCGCATCTGCGGAATAAAGCGTTATCGTGAAGGGGTGATAGCCCAGTTCTTCTATGTCGGTGCCCAGATAATGTGCTGGACTTTCATTATACAGTACGGAACGCACTATTTCATGCAGGAAGGCATGAGTGAGCGCGACGCGGAGGTGCTTTCACAACAGTATAATATATGTGCCATGGCACTGTCGTGCGGCGGACGTTTTATATGTACATACTTCCTTAAGTTTATCAATCCGGGCAAGCTTCTCGCAATACTTGCCTTCGGTGCCATATTGCTTACCGCCGGTGTTATATGTTTCCAGAACCGTTATGGCGTATACTGCCTTGTCGGCATCAGCGGATGTATGTCTCTTATGTTCCCCACAATTTATGGAATAGCCCTCCAGGGACTTGGCGACGATGCAAAGTTTGGTGCGGCAGGTCTCATCATGGCAATTCTCGGTGGCAGCGTCCTGCCTCCTTTGCAGGCTTCGATAATAGACATGAAGGAAGTCTTTTCACTTCCGGCTGTCAACGTGTCTTTCATCCTGCCGCTTATATGCTTTGCCGTGGTTGCTGCATACGGCTTGCGCATGTACAGATACATGGTTGCAGAGAAGGCATGATGTGATATTGTAATTCTTTCCATGAGATTATCAGTATGACACTCTATGACAGTCTTTTGGATGGGATTGCTTTTTCCGCCCTAAGACAGGGCTGATACAGGTCGGGGCAGATAAGGTCTGCCCCGTCTTTTATTCAGACCGTGGCTCATACTACAACTATAGCGCATATATATGGCAAATCAAATCCATAACGCCGCCATTATTATGATACAATTTATCGCTGTTTCATACGTTATAGATATATGAGAAAGCTTTTCACCTTATTTATATATATGTGTGCTGTGGCAGTGTATGCCCAGCGAAACGAGATTTACGACAGCCGCATAGCGTCGCTTCAGGTCGTGGCAGGTGATGACTGGCAGTCGCTGCCGGTGGTGAGGCTCGGCAGTAACACTCCCAAGGACGTGATAAACATAGGTTTCGATGATCTGACGCATACTTATCACCGATATACATACACTATAGAGCACTGCGAGGCAGACTGGTCTGTGTCCGACGGTCTGTTTCCCGCCGACTATATATCGGGCTTTTATGAGGGAAACACAATAGACGACAGCGAGGAGTCGATAAATACCAACACTTTGTATACCCATTACTCACTTAGGATACCAAATGACAGGTGCCGTCTTACAATGAGCGGCAACTACAGGCTTACCGTCTATGACGAGAACGACGGCAACCGCCCTGTGCTGTCGGCATGCTTCATGGTGGTGGAGCCTCTGGTGAGCGTGAGCATGAGCGTATCCTCAAATACGGACGTGGATGTAAACAAGTCACATCAGCAGGTCTCGATGCAGGCAGACTATCAGGGCATAAGCGTGACAAACCCCGCCACGCAGATAAAGACAGTGGTGATGCAGAATTTCAGGTGGGACAATGCGAGGATAAACACGCAACCGCAGTATATAATGGCTAAGGGACTCCGCTGGCAGCACAGCAGGGAACTTATTTTCGAGGCAGGAAACGAATATCATAAATATGAGATACTGGACGTTTCGCACCCCACGATGGGCATAGACTTCATACGCTGGGACGGCACGAACTATCACGTGTACCCGTTTGCCGCCGAGCCGCGCCCCAATTACGTGTACGACGAGGATGCCGACGGTGCTTTTTATATAAGGAATAGCGACAACGTAGAGAACGACCGCACGTGTGAATATGTCTCCGTACATTACATAATGAAGTGTCCGCGACGCTTTGACGGCGATGTGTACATTAATGGTGTATGGACGAACAACCGTTTCCTGCCGGAATACAAAATGGAGTATGATGATGCAGAGCAATGTTATAAGGGCACGGTGATGCAGAAACAGGGATATTATTCTTATCAGTATCTTCTTGTCGGAAGTGACGGGGCAGCACGTATCATGCCTGAAGAGGGCAACTTCTACCAGACGGAGAACAAATATCAGGCACTTGTATATTTCCGGGGAACTGGCGAACGTACAGACCGTCTTGTGGGCTATCAGCAGGTACAGACACGATAACATTTCACAAACCGCGGTATCCTGTTGCATTCCAAAATGCTGTCTTTCAGAATGCAATATGCCATTTTGCATTGAAGCAGTATTTATGCGTTATACTCTTCCCATGCCTTTTCCCTGTTGTTCTCTCTTTCAGAAGAGCCTTCCTTTCCGAGTCCTTCATCCAGCCAAGCATCTACGTCATAGATGTCATTGCTTATTTCCTTTAGTTTCATAATATTCTTTTTTTAGTTTTATTGCTTTATTTATCTTGTTATTCGGTGTTTTCTGTGTCTTTTTCTTGATGCATTGATTTTTTCATGGTGCAAAGATAGTAAAGTTATACAGTTATACAACTTTTTCAAAAAATCTTTTGTTTTTCCTTTGCTGTTATCGAAGTATCATCTTACAATCCGAAATATGGCATCTTGAACTCTAAAACGTGGCATTTAATAAGCCCAAAGGTAACCTTTTAAGTTCCCAAATGGCATCTTTTAAAAATCAGATATAAGTGATTGAAAATCGTAAGCAAAAGCTGGCAGAGTATAACAGTTTGAAAGATGTGTGTCGGTAATAATTTCGCCAGCGTTTTTTATTATTTATGTTCAACGGTAATTTCTCAGTTGGAAGAGAACAAGGCACATTTGGCGTATCTGAAAGTTGTCCTGCGTGTGGCAAAGAAACTAAGTACAGTATTTTCCGTTTGGGTAGATACAAAGATTGACTATTTATTTGTTTGATTACATTTTCTTTTAATTAATTAATGAAATTCAGAAAATATGTATATATTTGCATGCCCTATTCTTGAAACAGAAGCGTAAGCAGAAGCGGTAGAGGGAGGGATACATTTATGGAAAGGCGTTTACTTGACGCTTTGTTCTTTGACGCATAGAAATCTCGCAAATTTCAAATCTGTCAGAAAGCAAAGCAACGGTAGATGTCCATTGGGGGTATGTTTTTATACAGCCATAATAGTGCCTTGTTGTAAATAAGGTATTGGGGCGTGTATACATATTCGGCGTGGGCTTCTGCGTTGCTCGTTCTTGACAGATTGGGCAATGCGAGAGCCTCTATGCGTGGGACGAGTAACAGGTACAGCAACCCGCGCTTTTTTATTTATGTACTACTCTTATTATTTTTTTCGTCTTGTTGGGGTTGTTGCAAGACTATTGGAGAAAATAACAATGAGAAAGATTTTTATTATTTTGTGTGTTGTAATGTGTTCTGTTTGTGTTAAAGGACAGAAGTTAGGAGACTATATGGAAATTGACGGAGTTCCCGGATTTGTTTTTTATCTTGACGAAACAGGGGAGCATGGATTGGTTATGTCTTTTTATGCTACAACAGAAAAGCAGATGGAAAAACTTCAAAAGAAAGTGGATAAGTCATCAAAGAAAACGGGATTTTCAATTCCTTCAACTATATTATATGATACAAAATTAATGATAGAAAAACCTGAAAAAGATATTTCTTTTAAAGAAAAAAAGAAAGTTTATGAAAAGCTACAGAAAACTTTGACTGATGATGGAGAGGATAATGCAATTGCAATATTAGAGTATTGTAAAAATGAAAACTTATCTTTAAAAGATTATTTTCCTGGGCACTATTGGGCTTCTCAATTGGGTGAAGGTTGGTTCGTACCGGGAGAGAATGAAATAATGAAGTTTGCTGGATTTATTACAGGAGGAATAGGAAAAGGGAATAAGTTAAAGGGTATAGGTGCTTTTCAAAAAAGGTTTAGGGAATTGACAAATGACATTTCAGTGCAAAGTCAATTGATGATGATTACTTTTCAGTGTCTGTTATCTTCAAGTATGAAAGACAGTAAACAAGGCTTTTTGGGACTTGTCCGTTATCAAAGTGCAGGATTAAGTTCAGCTGAATGGTTTGAATATATAGATAATGCAGTAGTGGGTAAAGCTGCAGGAGGATTGGCAAAAATCAAACAATCTGCTGAAAATTTACCAGATACAAAAATTGTAGCAGTACATAAGTTCTAAAAATGATATGAAATGATACGGTTAATATTATTATTATGTTTTTCTTTCATTGTAAGCACTTCATTTTCACAAGAGTTAAAAGTAAAGACAGACAAAAAGGGAAGGTGCGGGTACGAAGACTCGCAAGGTAATATTGTTGTCCCGTGTAAATATGAGACTGCATATCCTTTTTATAACGGTAACGGTAAAGTTGGCAAAGGCAATAAGTATGGTATGGTTAATACCGAAGGTAAGGAAATCATACCGGTAAAATATGATGAAATAACCGAGTGGAATGACAAGCTATACCGTGTGAAGTCCGGTGATAAATATGGGCTGATATCCAATACGGGTAAAATAATAGTAAAGCCCAAATATTCCTTTATCAGCCGACTCAACCGTGCAGGCAAGGCTTTGCTCCTTTCCGGAGGGAAAGAGAAGAAAGGTGTTATTACCGGTGCGAAAATGGGGCTGATAAATGTTGACGGGACTATTATAGTAGATGCAAAAAAATACGATATTCTGTGTGAATTTAATGCGGCAAATGGACTTCCGGACAGGGACGCGGCAACGAAGGTAAGTCTGGCTGATACGTTGAAGACAGATTGCAGCTATATATCCTGTTTTGCCGGAAAGAAGAATGTTGTGCTTGACAGTAAAGGCAATGCCGTGACACCGCTTACAGACAAGGCTGTCTATCTTATGCCTACATCAGGGATGTGCGCTTTCTCAATATTGGATGGCACTAAAAAGACATCCGGATATTGGGGCATTGAGGCAAAAAAGAAAATATTGATTTCCGAAAAGGCAAAGAGTGTTGTGGCGTGCAACTGCAATCCTTTTACGGGAGACATTGCGAGGGTTGATAATCCTTTGTCGCATACATCTTACTTTGTAGATAAACAGGGAAAGAAAATATCCGATGAATATTCACGGACAAAATATAAAGGCGGCTATTGGATTGTGTACGGTAATGACAAAAGCTGTGCATTGCTCTGTGAGGACGGACACTTCATTTATGAAAAAGGACTGTTTCAGGACTTTAAGTTTCCTGATGTAAAGAACGGTGTCGTATCATATATTCCAGCAAAGAAAGACGGAAGATGGGGACTGGCAGACATAAAAGGAGGTGCGGCAATCCCATTTGAGTATGATGACATAGATACTCCGCAGTTCGGTCTGATTTATGCCGTAAAAGAGGGCAAGAAAGGTGTTATAGACGTGAAAGGAAATGTCATGGTTCCTTTTGAATACAACGATGTTGTAAAAGCAAAGTCTTCCAATATAAATAATATATGGGTATGCAAGGACGACAAGCTCTTTTATAATTTTGATGTAAGGAAGCAAAGTCTTATCGGTGACGGCATGGCTGTGGCAACTGGTTTTGAAGACGGACTGGCATGGGTTGTGCCAAAGGAACATACGTTAAAAAACAATTCGATACACAAAGGTCTTAAGAAAATGTATGAAATAAAGCTTGTATCAAAAGAGGCAAAGTCGTTTGGTGTTCTCGTTGATACCGTAGGTTGTATCAGAAGTCATATACCCGTACCGCAGAACCTGTTTTCGCAAATATCTTCTGCCATAAAAGAAAATGGAGGCACGCTGACCGACACACAAGAGAAGAATTTGTTACTTCTGCATACACGCGCCGTAAGAGTTTATCCTTTGGGCGGAACTATTGACAGAGACGAGTGGGATTACTAATATCATAAAAGGAAATAACTACTATGAAATATATTTTAATGACGGTTATGATGCTTTTTTCATTGCCGGAAATAATGGAAGTATCTGCACAGAACGATAATCTCAAATACAGGAGAAGTTCCATATATACCTTGATGATAAGTCATGAAGACCAGAAATTTGCAAGTGAGATTAAAGATGCTTTCGTAAAGATACCAGTACCGGACAAGTTTAATGACCATGAGCTTAGTGTCAAGATACTGAGTTTGGATAAGAAACTGAAGGGTGCATCATCGGACAAAGAAAATTCAGACATTTCTTCTTTTCTCGAACGTAATAAAATAGCCAGCCGTCTTGTTGCCAAATGGTTTAACAGGGATGTTAATACAGGAACTTGTAACATGGAGCTGGTTAAAGAACGTGGATTATACAATGCTACCGAGTATGACAGAATACTGGCTGAAAAGTCGGCGAGAAGCACAGCTTTGCTTATGGATGCGGGCGAAGACCTTATAGGTAATACATTTGTACTTGTCAATGATATAAGATATGTCGACAAGTCAAAAGCCGGAGCAGCTGTCGGTATGGGACTGAGAATATTGGGAGCGTTGGCAGGTGCTGCTACCGGAAATTCTGATTTTGCAGATTTGGGTGACTCATACGGAAGTTTGGCAGAAACACTGAAAGGGTTTAAGGTTAAGATAAACACTTTTCTGTATAAATTAGAATGGGATGAAGCCACATCGGCTGTGTTCTATAAAGATCAGTATACATCAACTCCTGACATTGTAAAGAAAGAAGAGTTTGAGGACGGACGCGGCAAGTATAGACTGAAATATGTAGGCAAGGTGGAAAGCAGCGGAAGCACAACCTCATTTATGGGCATAAAGCTTGACGAGCCTGTAGAGATGGTACGAAAGGCATGTCAGCGTGCCTTGGATGAAAATGTGGCAAGTCTTCAGCATGAGTTTGAAGAATTCAGGACAAAGTCGCCTCTTGTCTCGGCACAACCGATAACGGCATACGTCGGAATGAAAGAAGGAGTGACTAAGGACTCTAAATTTGAAGTGCTTGAGATTATAGAGAAAGATGGTGGTGCAAGAGAATACAAGAGGGTAGGAGTGATAAAGCCTGTTGACGGACTTATCTGGGACAACCGGTATATGTCTGAAGAAGAAGGTGCTGCTTCTGCAACATTAGGATGTACTACATTTAAGAAAGTAAGCGGCGGAGACTTCTTCCCGGGAATGTTGATACGTGAAATAAAAGATTAGGAGACGGAATTATGAAAATCAGATTATTAATGATGTTTTCTGTATTTCTTTTTATTATAGGAAATACATCGGCAAAGAAAAAAGAACCTTTACGGTATGACATCGTGTCAGCCGGTTCAGGAGTGCAAGGTACTTATCTTGTAAGAGTCTATGTCTATTCAAAATCTTCGATTGTTTCAGACGAGGACATTAAGTATGCTGCCGTACATGGGGTGATATTCCGTGGATTTAACGGCACACAGGGTAATCCTTCACAACGTCCAATGGCTCAGAGTGTGACGGTAGAACAGGAAAAAAGTGATTATTTCAATGCTTTTTTCGGCAAAGAGGGAGCATATCTTCATTTTGCCACCGTAATCTCCGGTTCGTACGAACGCATAAAAACAGGTAAGGAGTATAAGGTGGGAGCCGTGGTTCAAGTTAATAAGGACAATCTGCGTAGGGAACTTGAACAAAGCGGCATCATAAAAAGTTTATCTAACGGTTTCTAAAACAAAAGATTATGAAAGAATTATTAATAATGTCTTTGGCATCAATTCTGCTTTGTGGCACAGCTGATGCACAGCAGCGCGATATAAGGTTGCCGGAAAAGCCAAAGACGACAAATTATCGTGACTACACACAAGAGACATCCGGATTTTGGTGCTCGGCAGAAATAGATGCCGGAAGCTCGGTTATTTTTGAAAAGAAGAACGTTCTTGCTGCAGGGTTCTCTTATACGGCAGGTTACAGGTTTAATGAGTATTTAAAAGTGGGAGCAGGAATGGGCGCAAGATATTATATGACAAACAACGACTGTTACCGTAGCACGCCAATACGCTGGACAATGCCAATTTATGCGAATGTGCGTGGTAATATAATTTCGCAAGACAACCGAAGTGTCGTGCCTTACTGGTCGTTTAACATCGGAGGTGCCATTCGCGACGGTTTCTTAGTCTCTCCGACAATTGGCATACGTGTGGGAGAACAGCGCAATGCCTTTATAGCCGGTATAAGTTACGGTTATAATGAGATAAAGGGATATGAGAACGGTAAGAAGGGAATAAACTTCGTTCTTATGCGGCTTGGATATGAATTCTAACTTTTTATGATATGAAAAATATTTTATTGTTTATTATGAGCGGATATATGGCGGTAAACCTCTGTTCATGCGGGTCTCATGCTGAATCTATATCTGCATTCCATAATCAGGAGATAGAGTGCCTTGGTGTTGAGCTTGACGGTTCTCAGACATTACGTGTGTTCGGCACTGGCAAGAATAAGTCTGATGCAGTTGAGCAGGCAAAGAAAAATGCCGTGCGTGCTGTGGTATTCAAAGGTATAACAGCCGGACGTGCCGGATGTAACATGCGTCCATTGGTGAATGAAGCCAATGCTGAAGAAAAATACGAGGACTATTTCAATATATTCTTTATGGACAAAGGTGAATATAGAAAATATGTATCAATGAAAGATGAGCGCCCGTTTTCAAAATCAAATAATAAAACCGCTGTAGATGTGAGCTATGTTGTTACTGTAAGAATATTGCGTAGTGAGTTAAAGGCGCGTCTGACAGAAGACAATATATTGGTGAGATAATTTGTATAAATATGAATAAAAGAGCATTTTTAATTGCCGTCATGACCGTTATTGTGCTGGCGGCATCAGGTCAGGCAAAGAAGCCACGGCTTATGGTTGTGCCGAGTGATGCGTGGTGCAAGGAACATGGTTTTACCCGTGACATTGAAAATCAGGGTGAGATGGAAACAATATCCGACTATAAAACAGCATTGGGTACGGATAAGGATTTGAACAATGTTATTTCTAAAATAAATATACTTATGGCGGACCGCGGATTTCCTTTACAAGATCTGCAACAGACCGTAAAGTCTATAAGCAATGTTTCAGCTGAAGACAGGCTTATAAAGAGCAAGACAAGTGGAGCCTCTGTAACAGAAAGTCCTCTTGACCGCCTGCGCCGCATGGCAAAAGCCGACATCATACTTGAAATAGACTGGACAATAAACGAGACGGGACCAAAGAGGAGTGTAACATATAATCTTCGTGGGCTTGATGCCTATTCCAACAAGCAGGTTGCCGGTGCACAAGGGACTGGAGCTTCTTCTTTTTCAGCCGAACTTCCTGTGCTGTTGGAAGAGGCGGTAATGAACAATATGGATAATTTTACAGCACAGTTGCAGGCTCACTTTGAGGATTTGCTCGCAAACGGGCGCGAAGTGGTGGTTGATGTGCGCGTGTTTGATAATGGTTCGGGCATTGACCTCGAAAAGGAGTTCGACGGTTTGGAGCTGACGGAGATAATAGACAACTGGATGTCTGAGAATACTGTTAACCACCGTTTTAATAAGTCGGATGCAACAGAAAACTATATCCTTTTTGATCAGGTCCGTATACCTTTATATAAGCAAAACGGAATGGCTCAGGATACTGACGGATTTGTAAGAGGGCTTATGAAGTTTCTCCGTAATGCTCCATACAACATACCTTGTAAAGTTGTGAACCGTGGTTTGGGACGTTGTCTTTTAATATTGGGAGAAAAATAAAATGACTACAATTATGAAAACAAGCATTTATTCCATAATGACAGCTGTGCTATTGGCAAATCCGTTTTCAGCAGATGCTCAGGAATGTAATGTTCCTTTGTCTGTTATAGTTGACAATTCTGACGGGATATTGCCGGATGCTGTGGCAAATGCCGTTGAAAACAGTCTTGAACGTGTCGTGACGGCAAAAGGCATGTCTTCGGATTTAAAGTACGGACAATTTATTCTTGTGCCGCGCATAGATGTTTTGGATAAAAGCATACATCAGGGACCACCTGTGCAGATAGTAAATAATCTTGGGGTCACCTTGTATATTGCTGATGCATATAGCAAGACAAAGTTTAGCTCCGTCTATATGGAAGTTGACGGTGTAGGTAACAGTGAGATAAAAAGCATGATGGCTGCTGTAAGACAACTGAATGCATCAAATGGCAGACTGGTGACTTTTATAGAAGCAGGAAAGAAGAAAATCATGGACTATTATGACCGTAATTATAGGCAGATATTGTCGGAAGCGCGGCGAAAAGCTGAACAGCAGCAATATGAAGAGGCAATCATGCTTGCCACATCTATTCCGGTCTGTTCAAGAGGCGGTGATGAGGCTACAGCGTTTGGAATTAAGATTTATACAAAATACAGAGACCGCTGCAATCTGGAGATGCTAAATAAAGCCAAAATAATATGGGCGGCAAATCCTACATCACATGGTGCACATGAAGCCGGTATATATCTTGCTGCAATAGATCCTGAGGCTGCATGCTATAATGATGCCACAAAACTCTATTTGGAGATAAAGGGACAGGTTCGCTCGGATCTGGACTTTGAAATTCGCAAGAAATACAACGATAAAGTTGCGATTGAGAAACAACGTATTGAGTCAATGCGTGCAATAGGAGTGTCATTCGGCAACGGTCAGAAGCCGACGACTACAAATCTTATGTGGCTTAGATAATGTCTGTCAACTACGTTTCTAAATTTATATAAATACATTTATATTAAGGTTCACAATTATTCTTTACTGAGATATAATTGTGAACTTTTTATATTAAATAATTTATTATCGGAAACGGGATTGCAACAAAACTTTTTTTACAGCAGACCTAATTTTCAATTAAAATACTTAACTTTGCAAAATTAATACATATTTTAAATAAAAACTATCAGCAAATGCTTACAATCAAACTCATCAGTGAGGAAACTGAACGTGTGATTAAAGGCTTGGAAAAGAAACACTTCAAGGGTGCGAGAGAAGCCGTGGAAAATGTGTTGGCTGTGGACAAACGCAGACGCGAGGCACAGCAGAAGTCGGATAAGAACAAGCAGGAGATAAAACAGCTGTCGTCGAAGATAGGTTCCCTTATGAAGGAAGGCAAGAAAGACGAGGCTGAAGAGATAAAGACAAGGGTTTCCGTGCTGAAACAGGCGGACAAGACCCTGGGCGAAGAGATGGCAACAGCTGAGAAAGAAATGGAGACGCTGCTATGCTCGATACCGAACATCCCTAACGACGACGTTCCGGAAGGTGCCGGAGCCGAAGACAACGTGGTGGTAAAAACGGGCGGAGAGGTTCCTGAGTTTGAAGGAGAGCCGTTGTGTCATTGGGACCTTTGCAAGAAATTCAATCTCATAGACTTCGACCTTGGAGTTAAAATCACGGGGGCAGGCTTCCCCGTATATATCGGTAAGATGGCGCGTCTTCAGCGTGCGCTTGAAGCGTTCTTCCTCGAAGAGGCACGCAAGAGCGGATATCTTGAGGTCCAGCCGCCATACGTGGTAAACGAGGCATCAGGCTACGGCACGGGACAGCTGCCCGACAAAGAGGGACAGATGTATCACTGCAATCTTGACAATCTTTATCTAATTCCTACGGCAGAGGTTCCGGTGACGAACATCTTCCGTGATGTCATCCTTGACGAGAAGGACCTGCCGATAAAGCGTTGTGCCTATTCGGCTTGTTTCCGCCGTGAGGCAGGCTCGTACGGCAAGGACGTGCGCGGACTGAACCGTCTGCACCAGTTTGACAAGGTGGAGATTGTCCGCATTGACAAACCGGAACATTCGTACCAAAGCCTGGACGAGATGCTGGAACATGTGGAAGGTCTAATGAAGAAGCTGGAACTTCCCTACAGGATACTTCGCCTATGCGGAGGCGACATGAGCTTCACGTCGGCGATATGCTATGACTTCGAGGTATGGAGTGCCGCACAGAAGCGCTGGCTTGAGGTAAGCTCCGTATCCAACTTTGAAAGCTATCAGGCAAACCGTCTGAAATGCCGTTACCGTAACAGCGAAACCAAGAAAACCGAACTGTGCCATACGCTCAACGGGTCGGCTCTTGCGTTGCCGCGCATAGTCGCTGCCATTATCGAGAACAACCAGACACCAGAAGGCATACGCGTTCCCAAGTGTCTCGTGCCGTATTGCGGCTTCGAGATGCTTGATGACAATAATTTCAACATTTAAACATACAGACTTAATTTAATGTTCAAAATCGTCCGTAAGAAACAGTTCTCGGAGAAAGTTTTTCTTTTTGAGATAGAGGCTCCGCTGATTGCAAAGAGCCGCAAGGCTGGCAACTTTGTAATCGTCCGTGTAGACAATAAAGGCGAGCGCATGCCGCTTACCATTGCCGATGCCGATATAAAGAAAGGCACCGTCACTCTTGTGGTGCAGGAGGTCGGTCTGTCATCGATAAAGCTGTGCAGGCTGAATGAAGGCGATTTTATTGCCGACATAGTGGGACCGTTGGGCAATCCTACTCACATAGAAAACTTCGGGACGGTGGTTTGTGCCGGCGGAGGTGTGGGCGTGGCGCCCATGCTGCCAATCGTCAGGGCTCTGAAAGCTGCCGGCAACCGTGTGCTGTCGGTTATCGCGGGGCGAAACAGGGAACTGATAATACTTGAGGACGAGATACGCGAAAGCAGCGATGAGACAATCGTAATGACCGACGACGGCTCGTACGGAGAAAAAGGTGTCGTCACCGTCGGCATCGAACGCTTTATCAAACAGGAGCACATAGACAAGGTCTTTGCCATAGGACCTCCTGTGATGATGAAGTTCAGCTGCATGCTGACGCAAAGGTATAATATCCCGACAGATGTATCACTGAATACCATAATGGTGGACGGTACGGGCATGTGCGGTGCATGCCGTCTTACGATAGGCGGAAAGACAAAGTTTGTCTGCATTGACGGTCCGGAGTTTGACGGTGCCCTTGTTGACTGGGATGAAATGTTCAGGCGCATGGGTACGTTCAGGCGTGTGGAGCAAGAGGATTTGGAACATTTTGAAGAGCATCTTGCTGCCGTTGCAGAAGAAAAGACCGTGGAGACGGACGCATGCGTCACAGTTCCAAATGCTGTTTCGGAGGACAAGCATGCTGAATGCAGCATGGATATACTTACGGACCGTAATGCGGTGTGGCGCAAGGAATTGCGTGCGGTGACTAAACCAAAGGAGCGTGCTGCCATAGACCGTGTCGTCATGCCGGAGCTTGAACCGGGATATCGTTCCACGACGCGTAAGGAAGAGGTAAACAAGGGACTCACTATGGACATGGCATTGACAGAGGCAAAGCGTTGTCTTGACTGTGCCAAGCCTTCGTGCGTGGAGGGATGCCCTGTGAACATCGACATACCGTCGTTTATAAAGAATATTGAGCGTGGGGAAATACTTGCGGCTGCAAAGGTTTTGAAGAACACGTCGGCGCTGCCTGCCGTATGCGGACGTGTGTGCCCGCAGGAGAAGCAGTGTGAGAGCCGTTGCGTGCATCTTAAAATGGGCGGACAGGCTGTGGCGATAGGTTATCTTGAGCGGTTCGCCGCCGATTATGAACGCGAAAGCGGCTGCGTATCACTTCCAGAACGCTCTCCCGCAAACGGCATAAAGGTGGCTGTCGTAGGTTCGGGACCTGCCGGACTGAGCTTTGCCGGAGACATGGCAAAGAAGGGATACGACGTGCATGTTTTTGAAGCCCTGCATGAGATAGGCGGCGTGCTGAAATACGGAATACCGGAGTTCCGTCTGCCCAACCGCATAGTTGATGTTGAGATAGACAATCTGAGAAAGTTGGGAGTAGAGTTCCACACGGACTGCATAGTAGGAAAGACGATATTGGTTGAAGACCTCGAGGCAGACGGATTTAAAGGCATATTCGTCGCATCGGGTGCCGGGCTGCCCAACTTCATGGGCATACTGGGAGAGAATGCCATAAACATAATGTCTTCAAATGAATATCTTACGCGCGTGAACCTTATGGATGCAGCCGACCCGACGACAGATACGCCTGTCAACGTAGGCAGGAAAGTGCTTGTTGTCGGAGGCGGTAACACCGCCATGGACTCATGCCGCACGGCAAAGAGGCTCGGTGCCGATGTTACGATAGTATACCGCCGCTCGGAAAAAGAGATGCCGGCGCGCCTCGAAGAGGTCAAGCATGCGAAGGAAGAAGGCATAAACTTCCTTACGCTCCACAATCCCGTTGAATACAAGGCGGACGAAAGCGGCGCCGTGTGCCAGGCTGTGTTACAGGTAATGGAACTTGGCGAGCCCGACGAGAGCGGACGCCGCAGTCCGGTGGCTGTTGAAGGCAAGACGGTGACGCTGGATGTCGATCAGGTTATTGTTGCCATAGGCGTGTCGCCCAATCCGCTTGTCCCAAAATCGATAGAGGGGCTTGAACTCGGACGCAAGAACACGATAGCCGTAAATGAATGCATGCAGAGCTCACGCCGCGAGATATATGCCGGCGGAGACATAGTGCGCGGCGGTGCGACGGTGATACTTGCCATGGGCGACGGCAGGCGCGCGGCAGAGAATATGGACAGGCAACTGAGAAACGCAGAATAAATGAACGGTCTTTATACAATCATATTGCTCGTACTGAGTAATGTCTTTATGACAATTGCCTGGTACGGGCATCTTAAATTGCAGCAGGCAGGGATAAGCCACAACTGGTCTCTTCTGGGTGTCATCGCATTCTCCTGGGCAATCGCTTTCTTCGAATATTGCTGTCAGGTTCCGGCAAACCGCATGGGATTTGCCGGCAACGGCGGTCCGTTTACGCTTGTTCAGCTCAAGGTGGTGCAGGAATGCATAAGTCTTGGAGTGTTCGCCGTGATTGCCAATATCATGTTTCAGGGGCAGAACCTGCACTGGAACCATATTCTTGCCTTCTTCTTTATCATCTGCGCCGTATATCTTGTTTTCATGAAATAACCTGAATTTGTGTCATGGCGATACCGACGGATGAACAGAAAATAGAGAAAAGGATTTTAAGCCGTTTAAACAAAGCCCTTTCCAAGTATGGTCTTATAGAAGACAACGACCGTATCCTCGTGGGGATATCCGGCGGAAAGGACTCGCTGTGCCTGCTTGAGATGCTCGGGCGCAGGATGAAGATAGACAAGCCGCGCTTTACCCTTGATACCGTCCATATACGTATGGAGAACATAAGATATGAGACGGACACGCGGTATCTTGAGGATTTTGCCGCCCGGTACGGCATAAGGATGCACTGTGTGACAACCGGCTTCGACGCGCATACGGACACGCGCAAGTCGCCCTGCTTCCTCTGTTCGTGGAACAGGCGCAAGCAGATGTTCATTAAGGCTCAGGAACTGGGCTGTAACAAGATAGCGCTGGGGCATCACATGGACGACATTATTCATACAGCCATGATGAACGAGTTTTTCCAGGGACATTTCTCTACGATGCCGGCAAAGCTCAGGATGCGCAAGATGCCGCTGACGATAATACGCCCTTTGTGCATGGTGGAGGAAAGGGACATCCGCATGTATGCCATGTACAGGGGATATGAGAAGCAGGTCAGTATGTGTCCGTATGAGACGGGCTCCCACCGTTCGGACATGCGCGACGTGTTTGCGCGGATAGAAGAGTTAAATCCCGAGGCACGCTATTCGATGTGGAATGCCCTTGAAAGCGAAGGAAAGCTTATAGAGGTATGATGCCGATACTTTATGCCTTTTTTTCTGTTATTGGCTTTTTTGTCGTATCTTTGCATGAGTAAAAGATTAAGAATATGGATATTACGAAAGTAGTTGTTAGAGATGCCGACCTGCAACGGGCGGCAACGGAGGGAATGGACGCTTTCATGGATGTGTTTGTCAATGCCGTTTATGATGCAGTCGGCGGCAAGCTGGATGCAGAGGCTATGGCACGCCTTAATGCGCCGCAGATAACTCTTCTTGCTTACAGAATATTGCGTGACGAGGTTATGGACGGCGGTTTTGTGCAGCTGATACACAACGGTTATGGCGGATTTATCTTCTTAAATCCCTTTGCGCGCGCCATAAAGGAGTGGGGGCTGACCGAGCTTGGAAGCGTGCTGCGCAAGGTTCATGCCTTGTATAAGAAGTATCGTAACGAGATAGAAAAGGACTGTACGGACGATGAGTTCATGGCTATGTTTGAGAAATATCCGGAGTTTGACAAATACGACGACATATTCGTGGAAAACGAGGAAGAGTGGACCGCAATGGCCGCTCATTACATAGACGATAATATCGGGCTGTTTGCAGAAATAACAAACGACTGAAGGGAATACAATGAGAAAAGAAGATGAACTGCTCCGCAAGAAGAGTCCGGTGAATATACGTAACAAGAAGGCTTCGTTCGAATTCTTCTTCATCGACACCTATACAGCCGGCATTGTCCTTACGGGAACGGAGATAAAATCGATACGCATGGGCAAGGCGTCGCTTGTAGATACGTTTTGCTACATTCACAACGGTGAGGTCTGGATAAAGGGTATGAACATATCGCCTTATTTCTACGGCTCATACAACAACCACGAAAGCAAGCGCGACAGAAAGCTCCTGCTTACAAAGCGCGAGATATACAAGCTGCAGGAGGCTTCCAAGCAGCCCGGATATACCATTGTGCCCATACTTGTGTTTATAGACGACAAGGGGAGGGCAAAGGTCGACATCGCCCTTGCACGTGGAAAGAAGGAATTTGACAAGCGTCAGACGCTGAAAGAGAAGGAAGACCGCCGTGAGATGGACAGGGCAGTGAAACATTTTTAATGAAAGAGGGCTATGATAAAGAATATCGTATTTGACCTTGGCGGGGTGATAATGACCATTGACCAAAGTGAGGCAGTAAGACGTTTTAAGGCTTTGGGGCTTGAGGACGCGGAGGCGCGTCTCGACCCCTATACGCAGAGCGGAATATTCGGAGAGCTGGAAGAAGGGAAGATAACGGCGGAGGATTTCCGGCGTGAGCTTGGCGCGCTTGTCGGCAGGGAGCTTACGTTTGAGCAGTGCTGCCATGGCTGGCGCGGATATTGCAGGGAAGTGCCGCGGCGTGCGCTTGATGTGCTGATTAGGCTGAAGGCTGAAGGTTACCGTCTAATACTGCTTTCAAATACCAATCCCTATATGATGAGCTGGGCGTTGAGCGATGCCTTCGACGGTGAGGGGCATTCGCTCGAATATTATTTCGATGCGCTGTATCTCAGCTATAAGCTGAAGATGATGAAGCCGTGTGAGAAGATATTCAATCTTATACTTGAGAAGGAGAATATCACGCCGGAAGAGATGCTGTTTGTCGACGACGGTCCGCGAAACACGGCAATGGCGAGCAATATAGGCATAAACACGCTGTGTCCAGCTAACGGCGAGGACTGGACGGATGCGCTGTACGAGCGTATACGGAGCGTGAATGAGTTCAGATGACGCGCTGCGGCAGTCGGACGGCGGATAGTTGCATAGGCGATGATTATGCCCTGCATTGTGACACATTGTCCGCTTTTCTGCCGTTTTTGTTTTCATCCTGATTTCAGATAACCCTTCAGGAAGCCCCGGCTCGTAAAATTTAAGATGTTTGCGCAAAAATACGGTCTTAATTCGTGTGCAGACGCAATCCATTGAATATCAGATGCTTATCCCGTAAATAGTCTGTGTGTGCAGCGGACATGTGCTTTTTGATTGCCGTAAAGCCTCTTTTTGATAGCAAAACATGGGCTTTTTAATATTATCGATGGGCTTTTTATATGCTATAGTGCCTCTATTGCATGTAAATATGGCTTCTATGGAAAAAAATCTACGTACGATTTTTTTTCTGTAGAACGTATTTTCCAATAAATCCAGTGTGTTTTCGTTTGCAGGGAGCCTTGTTGAATATTTTTAACACCTCGTTTGACAAAAAACTGTGTCGTTTCCGTTCTGACACATTGTCGCATATTCCCGCAAAAAACGTTTCATTGTGTCCTCCGGCAGGCTGTCTGTACAGTCTGCGCCTGCCCTGCGGAAAGGGAGGGCAGGCGCAGGTTATGCGCGAAAGCGGATGCCGCTGTCCCCGTATCGCGTCAAAAAAGGTTCCCGGCTTAGTCGCGGAACCTTATGTAGCTTCTGTCGTCAAACGATGCGTATCCGTTCATCACCCCTTTTGTTGCCCTGTATTTGTCTATCAGCAGAGGGTCTGCCTCTATGAGCCGTGCCAGTGCTTCCTCGCTCTGTCCAAGGGTTTCTTTTATGAAGGGATAGCCGTCGCTTGCCAGTATTATCTCGGTCTCTTCGGGCGGCACGTCTATCACTTTTACCTTGTCCATGGGTATGTCAAAGCCGTCAATGACGGCGTAATCCATGTTCTGGCGTGAGCATGCCGCTATGAGGTCGGGCAGGATGTGGCACCTTCCCGTGTCGTTTATGCGCAGACATTCTATCTTCTTCTGCAAGTCTGCTGCATCCTTGCATTTATGCAGTTCGTTCTTGATGAAAACAGAACGCTTGGCGGCAATGATATCTTCGCTTGGCTTGGGATTGTCATGATATGTTCCGCCCACAATGCAGTGGCAGTCGCCGACAAGCCACACCTGCCTGCGCCGGCGGCTGTAGACAACGGCGCTTGCCGTGGCGCGTCCGGCAGGCTCTGTCCGCAGCCTGACTGTATCCGCGCCGTATCCTGTGTATATTTCATGTACGGCTTCCGTCACGCCTTTGCAGAAATCCTCCACGCCTGTCTCTTCCGGCATGGCAGCGACAAACTTCCTTACGGTTTCCATGCACAGGCGCCCGTTGCTCATGCTGCCGTTTATCCGCACGGCAGTCTTGCTGGTGCTGCCGTCTATTACGGCAATGAAGCTATCGCTTACCGCTATCCCGTCTTCGCACTCTTGCCGGGTGCTTTTTCCTACGGTCGTTCTCTCTATGATTTCCATTGTATGGTGCTTTGGGTGTGAAAGGATACAGCCGCCTGATAATGTCCGGACGTCCGATGCGCCTCAGTTCGCTTTCGATATTATGCCTTTCTTCCGGTTTATACCAGAAGAAGAACATCCGCTGTGCCAGCTTCTCGCGCTGTGTCTTTGCCGATGCCACGGGTTCAAGCGTATAGGGGTCGTATCCGGTGTACCATGTCTCGGTGCTTATCGTCATTGGTGTGGGTGTGAAGTCCTGTACCTGTTCGAGATGAAAGTCCATGCCCTTTGTCAGTACGGCAAGCTCTGCCATGTCTTCCTCGCGGCAGCCGGGATGACTGCTGATAAAATAGGGGATAATCTGCTGGTTGAGATTTTCCTCCTTGTTTATGCGGTCAAAGAGCTGCTTGAACTCTTCGAATAATTTAAACGGCGGCTTCCGCATCAGCCCGAGCACGCGGTCGGACACATGCTCAGGTGCCACCTTCAGCCGTCCGCTCACGTGGCGGCAAATCAGTTCGTGCGTATACTGGCGTGCGGCGCGGTTTGCCGTGTCGTCCTTGCTCTTGTGCAGCAGCAGGTCGTAGCGCACACCGCTGCCGATGAAGCTTTTCTTTATTCCCGGTATGGCATCCACCGCCTTGTATACGTCGAGAAGTTTTGAATGGTCGGTGTTCAGATTAGGGCAGACCTGCGGATGTATGCACGACGGGCGCTTGCATCTTCCGCAGATGTCCTTGTTCCTGCCTTCCATGCCGTACATGTTTGCAGACGGTCCGCCAAGGTCGCTCAGGTATCCTTTGAAGTCAGGCAGCTCCATTACCTTCCTCACTTCTCTCAATATGCTCTCCTTGCTTCTGCATACGATAAACTTTCCCTGATGGGCCGAGATGGTACAGAAAGCACAGCCTCCGAAACATCCCCGGTGGATGTTTACCGAGAACTTGATCATTTCGAAAGCCGGTATCGTCTTCCCTTTGTACTTGG